>SDBV01009573.1_pt1 | contig 12854 bp, 14 predicted proteins | sample 2277081 | NCBI WGS metagenome assembly SDBV01 (sample SAMN10402039, study PRJNA504765) | marine sediment metagenome | isolation source: marine sediment core GS10_PC15, 223 cmbsf | place: Arctic Ocean: Southern Knipovich Ridge | collected 2010
GTATTGCAGGCGGCGATCACTTCTTGCGGCGATGAGCGCGCGGCGTCGAGGTACGTCGTGTTGGTGACCAGCGAGCCGTCGCTGTCGAGGCTTTCCTTCAGCCGCTCGAGCGCGTCCCTGCGGGCGAGAAGTTCCGAGCCATAGAAGATGTGGAGCACGCGGTCAGGTTAGCACGCGGCGTTGCCCACGATCAGGCTGAAGCCTGACCCTCCGCTGAAACGCCCGCGCGCGCCCGAAGCGTCCGGTAGATACGCAGGACGCCGAACTCGTATCGGCCTTCCAGCAGCGCGTGCACACCGGTCAGGTTCGCCCAGCCGAGCTTCTCGAAGGCGGCGGCGACCGCCGGCTCGTCGTCCTCGGCGACCAGGCGACGAAGGTCCACATCCTCACCCAGCTCAGCCGCGCGGCCGAGGTGGCCCATGACGGTGCTCGCCTTCAGATTGCGCTCGCCGGCGATCTCCTGCGGCGATTGTCCATCGCGGAAACGGCGGAGGGTCTCCCATTCCGAGCCACCGAGCGCCTTCTTTGGAGCGGCAACGGGCGCGCCGGAGAACCGCCGCCGCTCGTTCCCGGCCAGGTGCTCGGTGATCTCGGCCATGAAGAGCGTTCCGTACTCAGCGAGCTTTGCCGGGCCGACGCCGCTGATTCGGGTGAAGGCGTCAGGCGTCCCGGGGTACTCTCGAGCCATCTGTCGCAACGCCGCGTCGCTGAAGACGACGAACGCCGGGACTTCTCGCTCGTCCGCGAGGCGCTTGCGAAGCGTCTTGAGGCGGCCGAACAGTGATACGTCGCACTGGCTGTCGTCAGGCTCCGCCTTCGGCTTTGGCTTTGGTTTCGGGTTCTCCCTGAGCGGAGCGAGCATCGCCGTGCCCTCGCCAGCGATGAGCTGCCGCCCGGCGGGAGTGACGTTGAGCACGGGCAGCTGATCGCGCGTGCGCTGCAGGTAGCCCTCGCCGATCAAGCGCCGGGCGATCTCCGTCCACTCCTTGCGGCTGCGAGAGCGTCCGCCACCGTAGGCCGTGAGGCGGTCGTGGCCCCAGCGCAGCACCTTCCCCGACTCGCTGCGCGTGAGGACGTCGGCGATGTGGCCGGCACCAACGCTGAACCCGCTGGCGCGCTGCACCTGCAAGAGGCAGGCGAGGAAGCGGCGCGCCTCCAGCGTAAAGTCTTCCTTCGGGGCCGCCTCGGTCGTGCAGTTGTCACAGAGGCCGCAGTTGTCGCCCGGGAACTCCTCTCCGAAGTAGGCGAGAAGCTCCTTGCGGCGACAAGCATCGGACTCCGCGAAGGCGACGAGACGTTCGAGCTGCTCCCGCGCGATCTCTCGCTCACGGGCGACGGTCTTCTCGTCGATGAAGCGCTCCTGGCGGACCTGGTCGCCGCGGCCGAAGAGCAGGAGACAGTCGGCGGGAGCGCCGTCGCGTCCGGCACGGCCTGTCTCCTGGTAATAGCCCTCGATGTTCTTGGGCAGGTCGTGGTGGACGACGAAGCGGATGTTCGGTTTGTCGACACCCATGCCAAAGGCGATCGTGGCGCAGATGACGCGCACGTCATCGCGCAGGAAGCGCTCCTGGTGGTCCGCCCGCACCTCGGACTCGAGGCCCGCGTGGTACGGCAGCGCCGAGACGCCGTCGGCGCTCAGACGCGAGGCCAGCGTCTCGGTGGAGCGGCGCGTACTGCAGTAGACGATTCCGGCCTCACCGTCGCGCTCGCGGAGGAACGCCAGGAGACGGGCGTAGGGTTCGTGCTTCGGCTCGATATGGTACTTCAAATTTGGGCGGTTGAAGCTGGCGACGTAGACGCCCGGGTCGCGGAGGCCGAGCTGGGTGACGATATCGGCGCGCACCCGATCCGTCGCCGTCGCCGTCAGCGCCATGAGCGTCGTCCCGGGAAAGCGCAGGCGCAGCTCGCGGAGTTCACGATAGTCGGGGCGAAAGTCGTGGCCCCATTCGCTGATGCAGTGCGCCTCGTCGATCGCGAAAGTGGTGACGTTCCAGCGTTCGAGGCGCCCGAGGAATCCCGGCTGCATCAGCCGTTCGGGAGCGACGTAGAGCAGACGGAAGTCGCCGCGGTCGAGGCCGCGGATCACCTCCTGCAAGCGGTCCGGCGCAAGCGTCGAGTTGATTAGCGCAGCGGGAATCCCGCGCCCGCGCAGGAAGTCGACCTGGTCCTTCATCAGCGCGATCAGAGGCGAGACGACGACCGTGAGGCCGGGCCGCACGAGCGCCGGCAGCTGGTAGCAGAGCGACTTGCCGCCGCCGGTCGGCATCAGCGCGAGCACGTCGCGGCCCGCCAGGCAGTCACCGATGATCTGCTCCTGAAGCGGCCGGAAGGAGCCGAACCCGAAGTAGCGCTTGAGCACCGCGTTCAGGTCCGGTGCCTCGTCAACGGACGCGGCCTCAGGAACCGCACCCTCGGGAGGTGCTTGGGCTGGGCCCGTGACGTCGTACCGCACGACCCGCAGGATGGCGCACGCGGGGACGCCCCGCAACGGGCAAATGTCACCGTTATGTGGATGGCGGCTGTTAAGCGATAGGCTGTCAACGGACAGAAGAGCGGATAAGCGGATCGTGAAAGATCAAGAACCAGGGCATCGGAACCAAACTGCGCGATTCTCCGTCTTGACAATAGGTTGAGATTCCCAAGAAAGGAAGGTTCGCCATGGACAGCATCACCTTCGCGATACTCGGCCCGGCGTTGATTGCGGGCGGAATAGTCCTGTATCGCGGGCGTGCGACGGTTGCAGCGCGGGCATTCGGCGCTGCCATCACCGCGGCGGGAAGCGTGATGGCCCTCATAGGTTGGGTCAACGCTCTATCAGGAACCGCCTGAGCAAGCCGCAAGAACGAGCCCCGCTGAACTGACCCACTACTCGGTGAGGAGCTTCGTTGACACCGCCGGGTACGGCGCGATACGTTGCTCGACACCATGCCTGAAAAGCCCTACGACCTCCTGATCCGCGGCGGCACCGTCGTCGACGGCACGGGGTCGCCGGGCGTCCGAGCGGACGTTGCGGTGGAGGGCAAGCGCATCGCCGCGATCGGCGACCTGGCGGGTGAGCCAGCGGCACGGGAGATCGATGCCGCGGGGCGCATCGTGGCACCGGGCTTCATCGACGTTCACTCGCACGATGACGCCGCGGTGCTGACGACGCCGATGGACTTCAAGCTGTTGCAGGGCGTGACAACCGATATCGTCGGCAACTGCGGCGCCGGCATCGCGCCGCACAACCCGGAGCGCGGACTCGTGCCGGCGATCAGCATGGTGCTTGGCGACACCGGCGAGGCTAGGTGGCGTTCGTTCGGCGAGTACATGGCGGAAGTCGAGAGGGCACAGCCGGCGATCAACGTCGCCTGCCTCGTCCCGCACGGCGTTGTGCGCTACGTGACGATTGGAATAGACACGCGCGTCCCCACGGCCGGGGAGCTTGACGAGATGCGCGAGCACGTCCGCGAGGGTATGGCGGCAGGCGCGGTCGGCCTCTCGACGGGGCTGATCTACCCGCCCGGCCGTTTCGCCAAGACCGAGGAGATCATCGAGTGCGCGAAGGAGGCGGCGGCGCAGGGCGGCCTGTACGTCAGCCACATCCGCGACGAGGGCGAGCGGCTGATGGAGGCGGTGGAGGAAGCAGTGCGAATCGGCGCAGGGGCCGGACTTCCCGCGCAGATATCGCACCACAAGGCGAGCGGCGATAAGAGCTGGGGCCGCACGCAGGACTCGATCTCCTACATCGAGGAGCGCCGCGCCGCGGGCCAGGACGTGACGTTCGACGTTTACCCGTACACGGCCGCCAGCACCGTGCTCAGCGCTTTCATCGCGCAGCCTGAGGGCGCCGACCCGGACACGGTGCTGCTGGCGTCTGTGCCGGGACGGCCGGAGCTGGAAGGGAAGACGCTGCGCGAGGCCGCCGAAGAGCTGGACCTGCCGGTCGAAGACGCGACGACCTCGATCCTGCGGGACGCGCCGGGCGCCGTCGCCATCTTCTTCACGATGGACGAAGCCGACGTCCAGCGCGTCGTCTCGCACGAGATGTGCATGATCGGCTCGGACGGCATCCCGACGCCCGGCGGCAAGCCGCATCCGCGCCTCTACGGCACGTTCCCGCGCGTGCTCCAGAAGTACGTCCGGGAGGAGCGGCTCCTGACGCTCGAGGAGGGCGTGCGCAAGATGACGTCGCTCCCGGCGCGGCGCTTCAAGCTCGGAAGGCGCGGCGAACTGCGCGAGGGTTGGTGCGCGGACATAGTCGTCTTCGACGCGGACAAGATAGCGGACGTGGCGACGTACGAGGAGCCGAGACAGTACCCGGCGGGCATCGACTACGTGATCGTCAACGGCACCGTCGCGGCCGAGAACGGACGCCAGGCCGAACGCCACGCCGGGACGCTGGTACGAAGGGAGAACCGCTGATGGCCACAATCGAGAAGATCTTCCCGCACATCTACGCCGTTCCGCTGGGCTACGTGAACGCGTTCATGCTGGAGGATGAGAGCGGCCTGACGCTGATCGACGCCGGCCTCCGGGGCAACGAGCGCAGGATATGGAAGGCCATCGCCAGGATCACGCGCAAGCCGTCCGACGTTCGCCACATCCTCGTGACGCACCACCACGCGGACCACGTCGGCAGCCTGGCAGCAGTCAAGGAGGCCGGCGGCGCCGAGACCTACGTTCATCCTCTCGACGCCCCGATCGTCGCCGGTGAGAAGCCGCGGCCGCCGGCCAACCGGGCCAGCATTACCGGGCGCCTTCTCGGCCGGATGCTGCTGCGACTGCCGGCGAACAAGCCCGCGCCCGTGCCAGCCGACCACGAGATCAACGACGGCGACGAGCTGCCGATGGGCGGCGGCGTGCGCGTGATCCACACTCCGGGGCACACCGCCGGGCACGTTTCGTTCTTCGTCGAAGGGCACGGCGGCGTCCTTTTCGCGGGCGACGCGGCGGCGAACATGCTCAGGCGCATCGGCAAGCCGCTGCTGATGTTCACGGAGGACATGGACGAGGCGAAGGCGAGTATGCGGAAGCTGGCGGAGCTGGAGTTCGACACGGCCTGCTTCGGTCACGGCCGGGTGCTCAGGGGCAAGGCGAACGTGGCGTTCAGACGATACGTCGAAAAGATGGCAAGATAGAGAGAAGGAGGTGCCCCAATGATTCGTGTTTCAGTACTCTATCCGTCCGGCGGAAAGTTCGACCATGACTACTACGTCAACACCCACATGAAGCTGGTCTCGGACCGTCTCGGTGACGCGCTACTCCGCTTCGAGGTGGACAAGGGCGTGGCCGGCGCGGCGCCGGGCTCACCCGCGCCGTACATCGCGATCGGCCACATCTACTTCAACTCTCTACCGGAGTTCGCTCAGGCGTTCGGGCAGCACGCCGGCGAGATCATGGCCGACGTTCCGAACTTCACGGACGCCGAGGCCCAGATCCAGATAAGCGAGATCATCGCCGGCTAGCCCAGCGACCGGCGCTCGATCAGAGGCCCGCCTTCAAGATCTTGTCGACGGCGAACTCGAAGTAGGTCACGGCCTCCGAGAAGACGAACTTGTCGCGGTCCCAGACGATCTCCGGCTGGCCGTCGTGGTTGACGACGAGGTGCGCGCCGAGGCGCGGGAAGAACACCACGTTCATGAACTGTCCCTGGCCCTGGAGCATCTCCGGATTGCGCCGCAGGAGCTCCACGTAGGCCGCCGACGATAGCTCGACGACCTTCTTGTAGTCGCCTGCCTTCAGCGCGGCCTGGGCGTCCGCGAGCGATCCTCGCAGCGCCTGGTCCTTGATACGGTCGACTTTACCCGGCATCAGGCAGGCGCCGGCGCTATGCCGGTCACTGCGGGTACGTCTCCTCGAGCACACGCGAAATCATCGCATCAGCGAACTCTTCCGGCTCCTCCATGCACGGGCTGTGGGCAGACCTGTCGAACCAGATCATGTGCTTGCCGCAGGGGGCTTCGAGCATTTCGTAATACTCGTTTACCAGCTCGGGGTGCTTGTTATGATCGTGCCGTCCCATGAAGAAATAGACCGGAACCTCAAGCCGGGCAGCTGTGCGCATGAAGTTCACCTGCTTGAACTGGTGGAAGAGTGCCCAACGCACCCTCCCATAACCAAGTTGATGCCGGATGAGATCGAGCCACGAGTATTCCGGGGATCGAAGTGCTGACCAGACCCATCTTCGGTCGAGATCGCTCAGAAGTGGCAGGGACTGGCCCTCGTGAAAATTCCCGCCGAACGTAGAGAGCCATTTTCTCTGTAGGGCGGCGTTCTTCGGGTTATCCAAGTAAGGAGGCTCGAGGCCGGCGAGCTCCCGGAGCGCTTGCTGATTGCCGAGCTCGCGAGCGCGGTCGCGGACGTAATTCAATCCGATGTGCTCGGATCGATGCTCGTCCGTGACCTGTCCCATCCCCACGTAGGCGTAGAACAGCTCGGGATGCCGCTGGACAGCCATGACGCCGAGCACGGTGCCCCAGGAATGGCCAATGACGTAGACACGCTCAGCACCAAATCGGGCTCGAAGCAGTTCGACGAGTTCGAGCGTGTCGGACAGGAGCTGCTCGATGGTAAGCGACTGCTCCGGAATGGCGGGGCTATACGATTTCCCGCTGCCCCTCTGATCCCAATGAACTACCACGAATCGCTGTTCGAGCCGGCGGCCGAAGTAATGGGCCACAGGCATGACGGGTGTCCCCGGGCCTCCGTGAAGAAACAGCAGGATCGGATTCGAGGCGTCTTCCCCCCGGATGAGTATCCATTGTTTCACTCCACCCAGGCTGACCTGCTCCAGCGATGCAACCCCGTTCGCCGTGCTGATCGCGGGCGTCCTCCCCGGCGCAAACGCCTTGTACAGTGCGATTGCCGCAACGGCGGGTACGATAAGCCGGAAGAGCTTGCCAAGTGATTTCATGCGTTAGTCACGGCGAATGATCCCCGCGGAACCGCGAAAGCGCAGACCGAGGAGGAAGACGACGTCTTCTCCATGTTCAGAGGGCGCGGCCGCCCCGCCGTCCCTAATCCGCAGGCGTTGGTACTGGATCCGCAGCTCCATGGCAGGGATATTCTACCTGATACTGTCTGCCCAGCATCTCTCACGACGGGCCTCGCCGCGTTCCGTCGACCTTCACGCTAGATCGTCGAGTTGATCTCGTGCTCGACGCCGGTTAGCTGCTCCGCGCGCCACTTCTGGTGCTCTTCGTGCCGTTCCTTAAACTCCGGGATCACCTTCGTGCCGGTGCGGTAGATCGAGTCCATCACGTCCTCGTGGCTGCGCGCGCCGCACTGGGCGACGAAGATCATAAGGTCGAGGTGCGACTTCTCGTAGTTGCGCAGCGTGTCCTTGACGAAGTCGGGCGTGCCGACGCAGCCGCCGCGCTGAGCAGCCCGCCAGAGGGCGCGCGTGACCTCGTCCTCGGGCTCCTCCTTTGCGGTGCCGCCGGCAAAGCCGCCGAACCCGCGGAAGGCTTCGCCGAAGGGGCCCCAGCGCTCGTCCTCGGGCGCTTCGATGAAGTCCTTGTAGATGTTCTTCTGGCCGGGCTTGTGGTTGCCGCCGGTGAACGGGTTGTAGTAGTAGGCCAGCGAGTAGGCGAAGAACTGCGCACCCTCCATTCCCCTGGCGATTGCCTCTTCGTCGGACTCGAAGCAGGAGAGGATCGTGACTGCGGCGAGCGCCGGGTTGATCGCCTCGCCGATCGGGTAGCACTCCTCCCGCACCAGCCGGAAGTACTCGTCCGCTCGCTCTTTGGCCTCGTCCGGCGTCTCGAACGCGAAGCCGAGCGAGCCCATGCCGAGGCGCGCGGCGACCATCGTCGTCTCGCGCCGAGACGAGGCGACCCAGAGCGGCGGGTGCGGCTTCTGCAGCGGCTTGGGGACGATGTTGCGTGAGGGCATCCCGAAGTACTCGCCCTCGGTACCCCCGTACGGCGTCTCGGTCATCATCTTGACGACTTCGCGGGTCGCCTCTTCCCACATCTGCTTCTTATCTTCGCGACGCACGCCGAAGCCGCCCATCTCCATCTCCGACGCCGATTCGCCGGTGCCGAACTCGACGCGCCCGTCGGAGACGAGGTCGAGCGTGGCGATCCGCTCGGCGACGCGTGCCGGGTGGTTGTAGCGGGGCGGCATGAGGGTGATGCCGTGGCCGAGGCGGATGTTCTTGGTGCGCTGGCTGGCGGCGGCGAGGAACACCTCGGGCGCCGACGAGTGCGAATACTCCTCCAGGAAGTGGTGCTCGACCTCGAAGATGTAGTCGAAGCCGAGCTGGTCCGCGAGCTCGATCTGGTCGAGCGCGTTCTTCATCATCTTATGTTCGGCGTCAGGGTCCCACTGCTCACTGTCGCGAGGCCTGGGAATCTGATGCTCGTAGAACAGGCCGAACTTCATCGCGTACCTCCCGGCTTTCTAGTGGGGCAGATCATGGCATCGGCGTCGGGCGGAAGTCAATCAGTGACCGAACGGCCCAGTGCGGCCGGTCACGACCCAGCGACTGCGCGTAGCCGGTTTCGTTTGGTGTAGCCTTGGGACGATAGAGATGCCAGGACTACGTACAGGCCAATTCATCAGGCGACAGATCACCAGATGGAGACATCTGCGCACCATCAAGAGAATGGGTCGCCACGACGAGGTCTGGACCTTCGCTGGAGTCGACAGAGTGACCCTGTACCCATCCGACCTGCTCGTAACAACTCTGTACACGACTGAGCTCATTCAGATCGATCGAGTTACCGCGGTAGAAGCGGTAGGGTCAGTGGTGGCAGACTATCTCACCTTGATCCATGTCGACGATCTGGGCCGCTCAGGCTGGAAATCGTCGATCTCGCTCGACCCAGGGCAGGCTCGCAAGGCTGCAAGCGCTCTGCGAGAGCTAGCCGAGATGCGCGACCGAGTGATCGAGGTGCGTGAGAAAGACGACAGATCGACGACGATATGGCGGGCGATACTGTTGCTGCCGCTGGGCCTGGCAGCGGGCGTGGGCGCGCTTCTCGCATTCGGCGTATACGGACTGATCGTTCTACCGACACTCCTGGCTATCCTCCTGGTCGGCCCTGAAGTACCGCGCGTGATTTCAGTCAGAAGCCGCAGTACGTGGCTTTCGAGGAGCAAGAACGTGTCTGGGCAGGGACGGCCCGAGTAACGGCTCTTTGGCTTGGGCCCAACCGCCGCGGGCACTCCGCCACCGCATTTCGTACAATCGTCTGAAGTCCAACAGCGAGAGACCCCTCATTGACACAGCCCGTTCAGACAGAACAGCCACCCGATTCCGGCGAAGAGCTACAGAAGCAGATTCAGTACGTCCGCCTGTGGCGCGTTAGCGTTCGCCTGGAGTACGCGTCGCTGGGCGCCATCGCCGTTTTCGCGGTGAGCCTTGCAGTCGCCTTTATCGTGCTCGGCCTGGGCGAGGACGATATCACCGGCGGCTGGGGCTACCCGATGCTCTGGGTGATCTCCGGCCTGCGCGCGTCGTCGGTGATCCTGCCGATCCCGGGCAGCGGCCTGACGATCGCCGCCGGTGCGATCATGGACCCGCTGTGGGGGATACCGGTGCCGATCGCCGTCGGCCTTACCGCCGGTTCGGCGGAGTCGCTTGGCGAGTTCACCGGCTACTGGGCCGGCATCAACGGCGGCAAGCTGATGGAAGGCCGCCGCCTGTACGAGCTGATCCGCCGCTGGATCCAGAAGGCGCCGTTCCCGACGATGTTCGTGATGGCCTTCGCGCCCTCGCCGGTGTTCGACGTTGCGGGGATCGCCGCCGGCGCCGCCCGCGTGCCAATTCGCATCTTCTTCCCGGCGATCCTGCTGGGGAAGATCGGGCGAGGTATCGCGATGGGAGCCGCCGGTTTCTATGCCAGCGACTTCCTGCTCGACTTGTTCGACGTCCTGGAGCTACAGTTCGTTCGCGATCTGCTCGACTCCTGGGCCGGGCGTGCCGTTATCGGCGTCACGGCCCTGATCGGGATCGCGATCGTCGTGGTGGCGTTTCGGGAAGCGCGACGGCGCAACCTAATCTGATCCCGGGACCGCTCGCCAGAGCGATGCTGTATCGTGTGTGCACACTTCAGCCAGGAAAGGGTCTGACATGCTATTGAGTGACCGCGTCGCGATTATCACGGGTGGTGGCAGCGGCATCGGTCAGGGCGTGGCGGGACGCTTCGCCAAGGAGGGCGCGAAGCTGATGCTCGTCGACCTCAACCCCGCCGGCCTCGCCGAGACGGCGGCGCAGGTGAAGGACACAGGCGCCGAAGTCGAGACGTTCGAAGCGGACGTCAGCGTGACGGAGCAGGTGGAAGCGTTCTTCGCAAAGACGCTGGAGCGCTTCGGGCGCCTCGACATCTGCGTCAACAATGCCGGCATCGCCAACCCACCGGGGCCGCTTGTGCAGATGACAGACGAGGGCTTCGACCGCACGGTCGCGGTCAACCTTCGCGGCGTTTTCCTCTGCATGCGCGCGGCCGGACGGCAGATGCTGCAGCAGGGGGACGGCGGGCGCATCATCAGTGTCGCTTCGCAGGCGGGCAAGACGGGGTTCGCGTTCCTCAGCCCGTACTGCGCCACCAAGGCCGGCGTGATCCTGATGTCGAAAGCGATGGCGAAGGAGGTGGGCGCGAGTAAGATAACCGTTAACGTCGTCTGCCCGGGGACGATCGACACGCCGATTCTCCGCGGCCCGCTCGGCCCCATTCTCGAAGCGCAAGGAGTCACGCTCGAGCAGTGGGCGCTGAAGAACGGCCCGCCGATCGCGCTCAATCGCATCGGCTACCCGCGCGACGTCGCCAACCTGATCACGTTCCTGGCCTCGGACGACGCCGACTACATGACGGGACAGGCGATCAACATCTCCGGCGGCCAGGAGATGCACTGAGGGCGTTCCGATGGCACACACGCTGCGCGGACTGTACATGATCATCGATCCCGCCGTGGCGGGCGAGCGGGACGTTCTGCACGTCGCGCGGGAGGCGATCGCCGGCGGTGCCGCGATCGTCCAGTGGCGCGACAAGACGCGCGAGAAGAGGCTGCAACTCGCCGACGTCCGTGCGCTCGCGAACATCTGTCGCGGGGCCGGCGTGCCGCTGATCGTGAACGACGACGTAGACCTGGCGCTGGCGGCGGAGGCGGACGGCGTCCACGTCGGCCAGCGAGACCTTCCGGTGGCGGCCGTGCGGCGCCTCGTCCCCGACGGCTGGATCGTCGGCGCGTCGACGAACAACGCAGACGAGGCGCGCGCAGCGGAGGCGGACGGGGCGGACTACGTCTCGGTGGGAGACCTCTTCGTCACGACGTCGAAGGACGACACGCGCCCGGCGACGCTGGACACGCTGCGCGAGGTGAGGGCGGCGGTGCGGGTGCCTGTATGCGCGATCGGCGGCGTCGGCGAGACGAACATCGCCGGCGTGGTCGCCGCGGGCGCCGACATGGCGACGGTGATCTCGGCGGTGATGGCCGCGGACGACCCGCGCGCCGCGGCGCAGCGGCTGGCGGCGGCGTTCGACTAGCGGCAGAAGCGCATCGGCGAGAACGGCGAGAGCCGGCGGTCGGTCCGGCCGTTCAGCACGAGCTCGGCAACGAGGACGCCGGTGACGGGCGCGAGCAGTACGCCGTTGCGGAAGTGGCCCGTCGCCAGGAAGACGTTCTTCTTGCCGGGAAAGCGACCGACCACCGGCATACCATCCGGCGAGCCGGGTCGCAGGCCCGCCCAGCTGCTCGCCACCTTTGCGTGCCGCAGGCGGGGCATGAGGTCCGCCGCCAGCCGCCGCAGGCCGGCGAGCCCGCGCTCCGTAGTTTTCTTGCGGAAGCCGACGTCTTCGACGGTGGCGCCGACCCAGACGAAACCGCGCGGCTTCGGCACGAGATACCCGGCCTCGCCCCAGATGGCGTGGCGCAACGACTTCGAGCGGTAGGCGATCATCTGGCCGCGCATCGGCGGGCTGGGCAGCTTCGCACCGAGGCGCATCGTCAGCGCCTCCGTCCACGGCCCGGCGGCGAGGACGATGGCGTCGATGTCGGTGACAGTGCCCTTGTTCGTGACAACGCCGTCGATGCGCCGCCCGTCTTTCTTCAAGCCAGTGAACATCGTCCGGCGATGGACCTCCGCACCGGCACGCTCGGCAGCAACGGCGAAGGCGTTGGCGAGCCGCCCCGGGTTCAGATCGGCGTCGCCTTCTGAGTACGTCGCGCCGACGATGTCATGGGTGAGCGATGGCTCCAACTCCCGTAGCACCCGAGGCTCTACCCACTCCAGCTCCGGGCTCTTCTTCGCGGCCTTGTGTAGCTCACGCGCCGCCTTCTGCGAGCGAGCGGTGCGGATCATGCCCGGAACCTTGTACTCGACGTCTATCCCGGAGGCCTCCTCGATCTCTTCGATCACCGCCGGGAACATCTCGAGGCTGGCGCTGCGGAGTGCGTTGAAGGCGCGGTTGCCGGTGTCCTCGATCGGGGCGATGAGCATGCCGGCGGCCGCGCCCGTCGCCTCGCCGGCGATCTCGCCGCGTTCGAGGAGGATCGCCTCGCCGCCGGCCTTCTGCACGTGCCAGGCGATCGAGCAACCGATGACGCCGCCGCCGGCGATCACGACCCTCACGGCCTAGCCCCCGCCCCCCGCGCGCACGACTTCGATGACGTCGCCGTCACTGACGCGCGTCTCCGGCCACTCGCGCCGGGTCACGACTTCACCGTTGACGGCGACGGCGACCTGGTTCGCCTTCACGCTCAGCGTGTCGATCAGCTCGACGATCGTCGGCGTGCCGGTGAGATCGTGAGGCTTGCCGTTGAGGGTAATCGGCACGGCTAACGCTCCACCGCCGGAACTGCTTCGAGCGCCTCGCGCAGTGCGGAGGCGGCAGCACCGGGTGGTTCCGCGTCAAGAATGGCCGAGA
>SDBV01009574.1_pt1 | contig 12853 bp, 7 predicted proteins | sample 2277081 | NCBI WGS metagenome assembly SDBV01 (sample SAMN10402039, study PRJNA504765) | marine sediment metagenome | isolation source: marine sediment core GS10_PC15, 223 cmbsf | place: Arctic Ocean: Southern Knipovich Ridge | collected 2010
GGTTGGCTCGTCTCCCAGGAAAAGGTTCTCAGCCACGCTAAGATGGGGGATGAGGGCAAGCTCCTGATGGACCATGGTGACACCGCTACGCTGTGCGTCCAATGGGTTTGCAGGGTGATATGGACGGCCGTGAAAGGTCATTGATCCACTGTCGGCCTTCATCGAGCCGGAGAGTATGTTCATCAGCGTACTCTTACCCGCACCGTTTTCACCGATGAGGGCATGAACCTGGCCCGGAGATACCGAGAGATCAATATCTTCCAGCGCGACAGTTGGACCGAAGCGCTTGGAGACGGAATGGAAGCACAATCGCTGGGAATCGGAACTTTCTAGTTCAGCCATTTTTCAAGATCGGGCGCAAGAAGCCGTTGATTCTCAGGAGAATCCATGGTCTCCGCGGTAATCAGCGTTACTCCTGTATCAATTCGCCTTTCCACTTCTTCTCCCCGGAGATGGGCGGCCATTGTCTTGACGCTCAGGTAACCCATGTTTACGGGGTCTTGAACGACCAGGGCATCTATGGATCCGTTCCTCATTCCTTTGACCAATTGTGCTGAGGCATCAAATCCTACGAAGGTAACTTTTCCGGCGAGGGCCGCGTCTTCCAAAGCCCTAAGCATGCCGAAGACGGAGGACTCGTTCGGACAGTAGATTCCATCGACTGCCAGCACACCATCGGCGTCCATGAAGCGGGCGAGCAGGTTTTCACTGGCCTTCTGGGCGCTCTCCACACTTGAACCCCCATATTGATTGGAGCTAACGATCTCGATATTGGGATTCTCAGCCATCACGTCCATAAACCCCTTCTCGCGTTTGTCGGTACTCGCCGAGCCTTCCATGTAGCGCAGCATGAGTACGCGACCCTTCTCTCCCAAGACTTCGACCATTCGGGTCCCCGCAATTCTTCCCCCGGCATAGTTGTCCGTCGCAACGAAACTCACGTAGTCCTCGCTGTCCATGCCCGAGTCAAAGATCACGACCGGAATACCGGATCGCTGAGCATTGGTCACGGGGATTCGCAGGGCCTTGTCATCAAGAGGCGCCAACACGATGCCCGATACGCCCCGGCTGATGAAGTTCTCCACTTCCGCGATTTGCGCTTCGCGGTCGTCTTCGCGGGCGGGGCCTTTCCAGATTATTTCGACGTCCACTTCGCGGGCAGCTTTCACGGCACCTGCATGAATTGATTTCCAGAATGCATGCTGAGTTCCCTTCGGGATTACGGCGATGGTTAAGGTTTTCTTCGTGGTTTCTTCGGTTTGGGAGGCCTCGTCGTCTTGGCGACCGCAGCCTGAGCTAAGAATAATGAGCAGGCTCAGCGCTAGCGTAGTGTAGTTCCGTATCATTCTTGTTCTCCCGTCTTACTCGGCCATTGTGTTGGAAAGCATTTTTTCGACCATATGGGCTCACATTGTCGCCCGGCCACGTGGCTGTCAGTGACCCTTTTCCCACCGCGACCAACTTGCTGTCGTGAAGTGATTTCCGAATACTATAACATATTGCCTCACTAACTTGCAAAGATTGTTAACATTCTGCAATAATGTCGATCATGCGCTGTTTAATTTCTAAAATCTCGATTAGATCGCATTTAGATCACCTGTTGGGTAAAAAGGGCAAAGACGAAATCAATTGATTTTTAGGAAAAACTTGACATGAAAAAACACAATAGTCTCTTAAGAAGATGGGGTTGTGCATTTGGGTTAGCTTTTCTATTCTGTTTGCTTTCTCAAAGCATAGTTGCTTCAGACACGAAGCACCCCACTGTTCAGCATCCGAATATCGTCTTCATTTTTGTCGATGATCAGGGGTATTACGATCTCGGTTGTTATGGGGCGACAGAAGTTGAGACACCGCGAATAGATGCTTTGGCGCGAAAGGGTGTTCGTTTTACGGATTATTATGCGGCGGCGCCTATTTGCAGCCCTTCGCGGGCAGGTTTGCTCACAGGATGCTATCCCCGAAGAATCGGGAATGAGGTTTGGGTGCATCGTCCGGACTCGGAAAAGGGTATACCGCCTTCTCAATTGACCATAGCTGAGTTATTCAAGAATGAGGGCTATGCAACAGCGTGCATCGGTAAGTGGCATTTGGGATTTAATGAACCTTTCCTTCCCTCGAATCAAGGATTCGACCATTACTTTGGCATTTTGCACAATCTGGATTCCTATGAAGTTGATCACTTTGACGAACAGGGTGGTGTCCCCCTGTTGAGAAATGGAGAAGTTGTCGGGCGCAACACTGATCCAGGTTCTCTAACGAAATTGTATACTGACGAAGCTATTGCATGGATTGAAGAGCGTGTTTCAGCGGGAAACGGGAAGCAATCCGCCGCACCTTTCTTTCTCTATCTGCCTCACACTATGTTGCACGTGCCAATGGGAGTCAGTAAGGACTTTGAAGGAAGTTCTAACTGGGGCCTTTATGGGGATGCCATTCAAGAGATGGATTTTAATGTGGGGCGCATAATTGACGCATTGGAACGCCTTGAAATAGGTGATGAGACAATTGTGATGTATGTATCGGATAACGGACGCGGGCCCGGACGTAATAAGCAGCAACCCATCAGGGGATCCAAGCTAACGACTTTCGAAGGTGGACTGCGCGTTCCATGTATTGCTTACGGCCCGGGTGTAAACATACAGGAAGGAGTTGAAACCAGTGTGGTCTCTCATGCGATGGATTGGTATCCAACCTTAGCTTCATTAGCAGGAATTTCTATTCCAGAGGGACTGGTATTGGATGGGCGGGATTTGAGCGCCCTTCTGACTGGGGAAACCGACATAATTCCTGAGTTCGATGAAGATGTTTCTCTTAACGCAGCAATTCCCTTGCGGCGTGAATTTCATCTGGACCGGGAATGGGGGGATGTTTTTACAAGGGAAGAATACCTGAATGCTTTCTTTTACCATGGGAGCCATGGCGCCTTGGCTGCTGTTCGCTCCGGGAAATGGAAATTGAGCCTCAATCCATCTTTGCTCTTGTATGACTTGGAGAAGGACCCGGGTGAGCGTGTGCCAGTTAATAACTGGAAAATCAAGAGCAAGTTGCGCGGGATGGTAATTCAATTCCAAAGGGAGATGCGCAAATGAACTACCGAATATGTAAACTTAGCCTCTTCTTGATTTTATTTGCAGTCGTGAGATTGAGTGGGGCCCAGGAAGCCCCGAACATAGTGGTTATTCTGGCTGATGACTTCGGCTATGGCAGTGCCAATTGTTATGGCGCGGACATTCAGCATATTCGGACTCCACACATTGACCGGCTTGCAGAGGAGGGTATGAAGTTTCTCGATGCAAATACGCCCGGTTCCGTTTGCAGTCCCACTCGTTATGCCTTGCTTACAGGTCGATATGCCTGGAGAGGCCGTTTAAAATACGGCGTGTTGGATCCACCTGAAGGTCCGCTGTTGATTGAGCCGGAACTTTTGACACTTCCGAAATACTTAAAGGAGCATGGTTACGAGACCGCCCATATTGGGAAATGGCATCTTGGTTACACAAATTTGGATGTTGTGAATGATTTATCCGCTCAGCCATTGGAACCAGGACCACGCTCCTTGGGGTTTGACTATCATTTTGCGGTTCCAAACAACATAGATTGGTTGCCTAAGGTATACGTAGAAAACGAATCCATATGGGGCTTGCGTTCAGTGGGAAAGCATCCTTACGGGAAGAGTTCGTACAAAGCTCAACATTATCATGGCTATGATGCGCCACAGCGAGTTACGACTGAGGTTACTCAGGACTTATCCGATGCAGCGCGGAACTGGATTTTTAAAACCGTACGCCAAGAACCGGAGAAGCCTTTCTTTTTATATTTCGCCCCGGTAGCAGTACACAATCCGATTTCGCCAAGCAATAAATGGCGTGGCAGTAGCGGAGTGGGACCTTATGGAGATTATATCCACGATGTGGACCACAGTGTTGGAGAAATTTTAGATGCTTTAGCATACTCGGGTGTATTAGAGGATACGATTGTGATTTTCACCAGCGACAATGGTGGAGACGTCGGTCAGATTGAAGAGACGCAAGCTCGTGAGAAGGGCTTCAAGAATAATGGGGACCTTCGGGGGGACAAGCACACGATTTGGGAAGGTGGTTTCAAGGTGCCATTCGTTGTGCGCTGGCCGAATGTGATCAAAAAAGGCTCTCAATCTGAATCGATGATTAACATAGTTGATATCTTTGCAACTCTCCAGGAAATTGTAGGCGGCGAGGTGCAGGATGCAAAAAACGCGGGTGCGGATAGTTTCAGTTTCTATTCCGAATTGACAGGTAGCGCTCCAGTGAAAGGCCGTCGAGAAACAATGGTGCTGAATGATGTACGTGGTGTCGTAGCCATTCGAATGGATGATTGGAAATACATTGAGGGTAAAGCTGAAAGGCCTGAGGATAAAGCCAGGCAGGAAAAAAATCCCAAGATATCGAAGCCGCAACTTTACAATTTGAAACAGGATCCTGCTGAAGAAAAAAATCTAATTGATGAATTTCCTGAGATTGCTGAAAAAATGCAAGGAACACTGGATCGGATCCGATTGCAGGGATCTGAACGTATATAAAAAAACAACTGCAGGATCATCAAGGAATAGGAACAAATGGAATATAAGAATTTACGGGTACAGGTGACGGATCGGCTCCGTGAGGAAATTCTGCTGGGCAAATTCGAGGTTGGCGAGGCATTGCGTGAAACTTCTCTGTTGAAACGCTTCGGGAGCAGTCGAGGCCCTATCCGGGATGCCTTGCTCCAACTCTCACAGGAAGGTCTGTTGGAATACATTCCCAACTGCGGGATGCGAGTTGGCAAAATATGGGATAAGAAGCTGATTCCGATCATGGCCAAGGTGCGATTCGACTTGGAGAGTTTTGCGATTTCGGAATTGATCGCGAATCCACCGGATGAGTTTTTTGAGAAAATTCGCCAGAACCTGCGATTGTTCAAGCTGGCCTGTGAAGATCGGGATATGCCGGCGGTGGTTCAACTGGACCTGCAGTTTCACCGTTTGTTTTTGCGGGAGTGCGGACATGCCGGGCTGGAGTCGGTGTGGCTGCCGCTGCTTGGCGGATTGCGCCTGCCGTATTCCAGGCATGAAATTCTGACCGAAAGCTACTCGGAGCATAAACAGATTATTGATGCGATGCAACAGGGTGATGTCGCGGGGGCCACGGCGGCCCTGAAGAAAAACATTGTGCAGCCCTTTGCCGGTAAATAGTTCAAAACCGGATGGAGATGTGTGTCCAAACTCGTGTGAACAAAACCGAAGGACGTCTCCGATGGCTGTTATTGAACCGCAAACGACCTCGGAGAGAGTCTCAACGGCAAATCGACCTTGAAAACTGTTAGCGAGCGTCACTACGATAGCTCGAAACCTCCTCGCGATGGGCGCGAGCGGGTGCATATGGGAAATGTAAGATCAGGTCAGAGAAGATAAAGATAATGAAAAAGATACCGTGTTTGTTTCTCGGGTTGTTATTCATCTTGGGCATTCTCTTGCCGGGTCGTCTCGCGGCTTCGGTTGAATATGATGCGCGGATCCCGCAGTTGGCGTTTGCGGCGCAGGAACTAACAGATGCATTAAAAGAGTCGGGGCGGGAAGACCTAAAGATTGCGTTGATCGTTAGGCCGGATGGGGCGTCGCCGGAAGCGTTTAAGATTCGGTCTGTTGGGCCGACCCAGGTAAAGGTGACCGGTACGGATGCAACGGGCGCGATGTATGGCGGCCTCGAAGTAGCCAACCTTTTGCGGCTGGGGCTTCCGATTAAAAACCAGAAACGCGCGCCGTTTGTGAAGAAGCGCGGGCTTAAAGTGAATATACCGTGGGATTGCCGTACGCCTTCGTATTGCGACAAGGGAAGCGCGGCCCAGAACAACATTGTGAATGTCTGGGATTTTGACGGCTTCTGGAAACTTTATTTAGATGACATGGCCCGTTATCGGTACAATGTGTTGAGTTTGTGGAGCACCCATGCATACCCGAATCTTGTAAAAGTGCCGGGCTATGAAGATTGTGCGATGCCTGATGTCTATCGTGTGAGAGAAGATCTTCTTCATCCGAAATTCGACGGCAAGATTAGACCTGATTTGGATGCAAACGGAGACGGCGAAGTAACACCCGAAGACGGCACGATGACGCTGGTCAAAAGAATGACCATCGACGAGAAAATCGCGCACTGGAAAAAGGTGTTCCAACACGCGGAGGACCGCGGCATTGAAATTTATCTGTTCCATTGGGACGTCTATGTCAATGGCTCAGAGGGAAAACATGGTATTACCCCGGAACAAACCAACCCCGCAACAATTGCCTATGTGCGTGCAAGTGTGAAGGAGACGCTTCTGACTTATCCGCAAATCAAAGGGATTGGTGTCACGTCCGGGGAAGATGACAGGCGTGAACTGGATGGCACTGCGGACTCAACGGAAAACTATATCTACAAGACCTACGGCCTGGGCATTATGGACGCGCAGGCTAATCCCAGATGGGAACGTCGCGACTTTCGGTTTATTTTCCGCAGGCACGGCACGGAATATGAGTGGGCTAAAGACGCCATGAAAAATTATACCGGTGGCGTAATGGACACCAGTACGAAGTATTCAGTCGCCCATATGTATTCGTCGCGCAGGCCCATGGAGTGGGAAAAACGTATGGCCGGTGAAGGCTGGCTCAAAGACTACAAGGCTTGGCTCAACCTGCGCAATGACGATATTTTCATGCATCGCTTTGGCAGTCCCGATTATGTGCGCGAGTTCATTAAGAATATGCCGCATGAACATATACGCGGCTTCTATATGGGCTCAGACGGTTATTTCTGGGGGCGTGAGTTTATTTCCAAGGAGCCGGAGCTAGCCGGGCGATTGGAGATTGATAAGCATTGGTACAATTTCCGAATGTTCGGAGAGATGGCCTATAACAATGATCTCGATGACAATTATTGGAAAGCGGTCCTGAAACATCGCTTCCCATCAGTAGACGCGGATCTGCTTTTCAATGCCTGGGAGACAGTTTCCGAGATCATTCCACAGCTCAACAGGGCCGTTTGGGCCGCAACGGATGGAGACTTTGCTCCGGAAATGTGCCAGGGCGATTCGTTCCTGAGCATGGATAATTACTACTTCGACCGGAAACCAATGGTAATGCGAGACCCTCCTCCTGCCGGGGAAGAGCATTGTATCTCCGTACCAAAATGGGCGGATGATATCGTTGCCGGGAAAAATGCCAACCCCGATAACAAACTCACGCCGCTGGAAGTGGCAGATAAGCTGGATGGATATGCGCAGGCTGCGCTGGGCGCGCTTCCAACCCTGGAGGCGCAGACTGGTGGCAATGTAGAGCTGAAGGAAACACTCCTGGATATTCGAAGCATGGCCTATCTCGGCCAGTATTATGCCGATAAACAGCGCTGTGCAGCCAAACTGATGGTCTATCGCTTAGGTGGCCGGCTGGACGATAGCTGGCATAAGCAAGCGGTGAAGCACATTGAGGACTCGATAGGGCATTGGAAACAGTATGCGGACGTCCTGGAATCTCATTACAAGACTTCACTGCACGCCAAGACCGGTTGGTTCAAATGGTACGACACTTTGAAGCAGGTGGAGGACGAGGTTCAGAGGGTCAAAGGCGAGGGGGCCCTTCCCGTAATTGAGTTTGCAGGTCTGGCGGATGGCGGCACATTCAAGGCGGGAGACAGTCTTGAAGTGAAGGTAAATGCAACTGCCCTGAATGGCGTTACTGAAGTGAAACTTTATCTCAACGGCTTGGTACTGGATGGCCCAATAGGAAGTGACCCATACGTATGGAACGATTCCAGCGATAAACTTCTGAAAGATATGCAGAAGGATTGGTATTCTTTGGAGGCTGTGGCCGTGGACGGAAACGGTTTTGTTGAGCGCAAAGGAATCTACATCAATGTGGGCAATGATTCGAAGGGCAAGGAAGACTGGAAGTTTGAGACGTATGCTGTGATCATGTCCGATGGAAAAGATCTTAGGTCTGGCCATGGCGATACCGAGGACGCGATAGAGGAGGATGGGGTCAAGATACAATGGGACAAACTGGAAGCCCAATTTCAGTTTGACAGCTCTGGAAAGGTAAAACTCAGAGACGACTTCCTGGGTGTTAATGTCTTTAAGTCGCGTTCGAAGGCTGATCCGGGGCCGAGACGTTGCGAGTTCAAAGATGGGTCAATTACTACTTATAACCTTATAGAGCCAGTAAGTGTCCTTTGGTCATCTAGAAAGTGGGATGCTAACGACCAAGATTTTAAAGACAAGTCACCGGTTATGGATGGATATACAGGTCCTTTCGAATTCGTAGTCACCAGAAGCAAAAAACTGGCGATCACTGGCATAAAAGATGGGAAACGACAAGTCGTTTGGTACGAGGATCCTGATTATGAGGATTGGACAGGTCGATTCGAAGCCACCAGCGCAGCCTCAGGTATCACGCCGGTTTCACAACCGTCCGGTGTTCTCATCGATTTTTATCCTGATAGCAAGGTCAGGCCCAAGAACAACCCTTTTCCGTTAACCATTACGGATCTCGAAAACACGCGTCCCACCGTCAGCACCGAAGACCCCTCCAAAGATGTCCCAGGCTTGACCGGTTCATTTGAGGTCGGCCTTGCAGACGTCGGATCTTTTGTCCTCACGCTTGACGGCAGGGGCGATGACACGGCGAGTTGGATTGCGGAAACCTGGTCCGGCGGCGCCTCGCACCCAGTTAAAGGGAGCGAGGCAGGACTTGGAATCGATGATACTGTTGGAGCCCAAAAAGTAAGTGATGGCGAAGCTATTATTTGGTCGTTCGACTTGAGTTTGCTCAGACTTGATCCTGGCGAGTCTCTGGTTATGACGGCTGCCGACTTTGGCGGAAATGATGAGGGCGAGCATGCTAAGTTCTGGCGACTCACAGGCAATGCGGGCAGTTCAGGTGCTGGAACATTGCTTGCGACAGGAGGAGCTTGGACAGGATCAATCACGATTTCCGATGGTGATGAATTCGCATTAACGGATGATGGCCGCCTTCGATCTTTGACCGTAAATACTATTTCCGATACGTCGCCGGCTCCCATGCAGCATTTGGACGCGGCCGGTGTGACCGAGAATCCGGTGACCGAGTGGGCCGACCTGAGTGGCAAGGGCAATTCTCCAAAGAATTGAACCGAAACACAAAAAACTATGAACCGGATATTGTGTTTATTCTGGCCGATGATATGGGCGTAGGCGATGTGAGGTAAAGGGAAAACAATGAAAGAAACGAGACGAAATTTTTTGCGGATGCTCGGTTTAGGGATCGGCAGCATGACAGGGACCTCCTGCTTTTGTCATGCACAGACAAGCAGCAAGGCGAACCTGTTGTTCATCATGACCGATCAGCAGCGTTATGATGCCTTGCGGATTGCCGGGAATGCTCAAATCAAAACACCGAATCTTGATAAACTGGCCCAGGCGGGCGCTTTTTTTAGCAATGCCTACACGCCTTGCCCGGTGTGTGTGCCGGCCCGGGTTTCGATCTTAACGGGGCACACGAATGAAAACACCAACGTCAAAGGTAATGCAGCGGCCTATGCCGGGGACCAGACAGGTATTGCGCCGATGAAAACCTGTTCGGAGTATCAGGTTAAAGGTGAAGATTGGCCAAATGCCCGTGAATGGAATGAAGCGCTGCTTGCAGCATTGCGAAATTAAGAAAGAGGATTAAATACAATGAATAACAAAGGATATCTCATTATGATCATATCCATCATGACCCATCTTTGCAGTGGCGCCGAATATTATTCCAGCGGGAGTCCCTATATTGACCGCATGCGGGCTGAGGTGAAAGAATCCCCTACAACTGCGGATAATTACCAGAAGCGGGCCTTGCTTCTGTTTGTTTGGCTGGGAAGTGTTCAGCAACAAAGTGCCGATACGCATCCGTTTTTTGATATCGACAAGGCCTATTATCAATTGGAGGGGAAAGTCGTTCATGGCCGCGGTAAGGCGAAAGAAGAAGCTCTCCAGAGTATTTGCAGGGTAGTTGATGACGGGTACAGGAAGTTGGAGGAAATATACAGCACCTTGAAAGAAGAAGGCCCGATTTATAAGCCATTCACGGGAGATCCTGCAGGATTTCCTGAAGGCGGGGACATGGAGGCTGACTGGCCCATGTTTCAGGGCAACAAACACAATACGGGTTATACGCAAGCGCCCGGTCCCAAAACGGGAGAGCTCGCCTGGAAGTTTCCCGTTGGTCTGGGATGGTATGCTCGTCCGGCGATAGAGGGCAAGCGGGTCTACGTGGCATCACCCGGCATGCATACCACCAGCCTCTGTCTGGATCTGGATACGGGAGAGGAGATATGGAAATCTACACAGGATCATCCGCTTCTGGGCATTTACAAATATCCGGCCATAGCATCTACACCGTTGATATTGAAGGATCGGATTGTGTTGAGGGAGGTCAACAGCCACGGTGGAAATGAAGGGCAGGCAAAGAATCTTGTCTATATTGACAAGAAAACCGGAAAGACCCTTTCCAGAAAATATGCCGGACATGTGGATTACCGCACGCAGCTTGCCCCGGTTGCGACAAATGGAAAATACATGGTTTATCCTTTCGGGGTTCATGATATTTACGGTGCCCCCGCCATTTGCCAGAACCTGAACCGATTGATTTGTGCCGACGTCAATAACGAACGCAAACTTTGGGACTTCAATGTGGGGGATATTGATGCCCTGGCTGAACCCGTCATGACAGGGAGCCGTGTGCTCCAGGGCACGATGGAAGGATACCTGTATGCGCTCAACCTGAAGGGAACCCATAATACACTGATCGCCTGGAAGTTCAAGGCGGATGGTGCTGTTAATACGGCCGTGACGCTGGATAACGGTAACGTCTATTTTGGCTCCAATGCCGGTGTCCTCTATGCGTTGAATGAAGCAGACGGATCGCTTATTTGGAAAACCCAGGTAGCATCCGTCGAGCAGGGAGCCAGAAAACACTTTACGGTGCCCCTGGTGATCGATGGAAAAATGTATGTCGGGGGAGCCAATAAGAACATCTATTGCCTGGATGCCGCATCCGGTAAAATCAAGTGGCAAACGGAATTGACGGACTGGATTCGGGCCAAGCCCGCTTTGACATCTAAAGGCCTTCTCGTTGCTGGGGTGGACGGTATGCTTTCCTCCCTCAGCAAGAATGGCTCGCTTAAATGGACTAAGCGGATATCCACGCACCCGATCTATGCCGATTTGGTAGCAGCCGGGGATACCGTCCTGGTTAACGACAGCGACTTGTGGCTGCGCCGCATAAATGCCAAGGGCGATGTACTTTGGAAACGCAGTCTTCTGAACGCATTTGAAAACGAGCAAGGCGAACGGATCTTCACAGACGTTCTTTCGGGCGGCACCTACTATCAATCGAAACCGACGGCCTCTCAGGGGAAATTATATTTCGGTAATCCGGCTGGATTCCTTTATTGCGTGGATGCTGAAACGGGTGAGGAAAACTGGAAATTCGAAATGGGTGGCGCTATTTCCGTAGGCCCTGCTATAGCGGATGGCAAGGTGTTTGCCGGTCAGCAGGGCGGGGAACGTTTCTTCTACTGCCTGGATGCGAATTCAGGTGAGCTGGTCTGGAAACAGACTGTCCCCGGAGGTTGGGTCTGGGGTTCGGCGGCTGTCGACGATGGCCTTGTCTATGTACCGACCGTCAATGGCCACGCGGTTTGCCTGGACGCCGACACAGGCCACATTATTTGGATGTATCCCACGGCGAAGTCCGTACCGGCTGAACCCGCCATCGATGGCGATCTGGTCTATTTCGGGTCATGGAGCCGTTCCCTTTACGCTTTCGACAAAAAGACAGGGGAGATTGTCTGGAAGGAGAACGGCATCGGTCTCGATTCAGGAACCCTGATTGCCTACGAGGGCAAGATTTACCTGCCGCATCACAGTAAGGTTTTCATGTATTTTGAGGCGAAAAACGGAAAAATCCTGAGTCACGGCAACACCAATCCAGACGAAATGGGTCAGTTTACGAATTTTAACGCGACGCCCGCTTTCTTTAAGAACCGGGCCTATTATACGGCGCGGGTCGGCACAGGTTTGAGAGGCGTACCAATGGCCTCCCGCATCTATTGTGTGGATTCCGCTACGGCGGCGATCCACTGGACCTTCCCGGACGGCGGCGGACTATCCGCTCCGGCCATCGCCAGCGACCGGGTCTATATTGGTTCAGGCAATACGCCTTTGTTCTATTGCCTGGACGCCTATACCGGCAAACCGCTTTGGATTTACAAGCTCGGACAGCGTGTTGAGGAGGCCACCTTATGTATTTACAGGGACAAGGTGTATGTCCTGGCAGGAGATGGTTATGTGCATGCGATCAAATAGAAAAGACAATGCGCATACGGTAATCAATGCCGTTTTCAAACTATTCATATTGACAGGGCTGATATGTCCAGCCATATGCCTCGCAGGGCAAAGCCCAATGACTAAATACTGGTTTGCGGTGAATCAAGGATTGGATGTTTCGGCGCTCGAATCCGATATGCAGTCCTATCGCTGGCCGGGGAGCAGCCAGGAACCGAGAGATATTCTTGAGAAGAGAATTTCAGACAAGCTTGATGTGATACTTAGAACAGAGCCCTTAAAAAACATCACAAACAAAAACTCCAACTCGAAAGCAAAACCAGATACCGATTGGCCATCGATGGGAGGAGGGCCTCATCATAAGGGCTTTACAAATGAGCCCGGACCAACGACAGGCGTAGAAGTTTGGCGGAGCCCTGTCGCGTGGGATTATAAACCACAACCGATTATCAGGGATGGGAAAGTCTACGTTGCAACATCCGCACTCGATACTTCCATGTTGTGT
>SDBV01009575.1_pt1 | contig 12853 bp, 12 predicted proteins | sample 2277081 | NCBI WGS metagenome assembly SDBV01 (sample SAMN10402039, study PRJNA504765) | marine sediment metagenome | isolation source: marine sediment core GS10_PC15, 223 cmbsf | place: Arctic Ocean: Southern Knipovich Ridge | collected 2010
AACCGACACAAAGGACAAAAAGAATATTATCGGGAGGTTTCCCATCAGAGGGACGGATAATCTCTCCGCCAGTAGGTCCTGCTGAGTTTACCAAACGTTCAAACTCCATTGCGGTGAGGATATCTGGGTGAGTTCCGAAACCATATTCAGTCATGCGGTGGGGGTCAAGCATGTCATAGCCAACGGAAACGATGATCGAACTGACCTGACGGGTGAGGATTTGGTCTTTCGGCATAAGGAAATCAATCGACTTGGGCATGCAAGCTTCAACGCAGCGGTTGCAGGGTATGTAGTTCGGAGGGGTGTTCATGCAAGTATCAATGTCAACCACATAAGCCCCGGGAGCCGATTGAGGAATAGGTGTATAGATTGCCTTCCGAACAGCCATCCCTGAATCATATTCATTTGGAATCACTATTGGGCAGGCTGTTGAACAATCCCCACAACGGGTGCACTCATATGATATGTATCGTGCCTTTTGTCGAATGGAAACTTTGAAATCCCCTGTCGCCCCTTCAACTTTTTCAACTTCTGCCAAGGATAATATTTCAATGTTTGGGTGAAGGTCAACCTCAGACATCTTAGGCGCTTCAATACAAATTGAACAATCCAAAGTAGGGAAATTCTTGTCAAGAACAGCCATTACGCCACCAATGGTTGGTTCACGCTCCACAAGTATTACTCTTGCACCTGCTTCGGCCAAATCCAAGGATGCCTGAATACCAGCAATTCCACCACCGATAACAAGTACAGAGTCGCTCATGATACTTGCTCCTTGGTCACCGATTCTCCTTTGAGATGAGAAAAACCTGTATCAAAAGCTTTCAGGTTCAATGAAATCACCTTTGAAGGTAAAGTATCCTCCAGGGACTTTTCCATTGCTTCTCTGCTCACCAACCCAGACACAGCAGTGAAAAATCCCATCATGACAATATTTGTAATTATCCGCCGTCCTAACTCATCTGCCAACTGGGTGGCAGGTATTCCATAAACTTTATCACCCTCATCAGGCGTAACAAGGCCCTCATCAATCAGAATGAGGGCATCTGGTTTGGCAGTAGGTCTAAACTTATTGTAGGCATCCTGGGACATGGCAACAAAAATATCAGGATGCTGGACAAATGGATAATCAATTTCCTCATCTGAAACAACAACATTAGCGCTAGAAGCGCCGCCGCGGGCTTCTGGTCCGTAAGCCTGTGTCATTACTGCTTCTAATTCATCATAAAGCGATAAAGCTTTACCCAAAACAAGCCCAGCAAGCCCAACCCCCTGACCACCAAATCCAGCCAACCGAACCTCTTTGATCATGAAGATTCCTCCAACTGGATAGATTTATATGGCGGTTGATCTCTATCGATAAATTTTCCGATATAAATCGGGCGTTCCTCTCTCAGGTCAATTCCAAGCTCGTCCATCGGAACCTCTTTGTCTACCATCACACAACGGTCTCGATATAACTCCATTTCTGCAAGCCCATCTGGGATATTGTTTGATTTCCCAAATCCAATCGGGCACGGAGAAAGCACTTCGATGAAGGTAAACCCTGGTTTGGTAAAAGAGAAAAGCACATCGTCAATAATTTGTCTAACGTGGAGTGTCGTCCAGCGTGAAACATAATTTGCCCCGGACGCGGCTAAAAGATACGGCAAGTTGAAAGGAAGTTCTGGATTTCCATAGGGGGCGGTAGTTGCCAGAGCGCCAGTAGGTGTTGTCGGCCCGAACTGTCCACCTGTCATCCCATAATTGAAGTTGTTCACACAGATCACCTTTACATTCACATTTCGACGGGCAGCATGGATCAAATGATTCCCACCAATTGCCGCCAGATCCCCATCCCCACTGAACACTACCACCATCAATTCAGGGTTTGCCAGCTTCAGTCCAGTTGCAAAAGGTAACGCCCTGCCGTGTGTAGTATGGTAAGAGTCAATATCCATATACCCTGCCGTACGTCCTGTGCAGCCGATTCCAGAGACTATTACATGCTTATCAAGAGGAATACTAGATTTGAGGATTGCTTGGGCATAGCAGCGCATAACAATCCCTATCCCACACCCAGGACACCAAATATGTGGCATTCGATCTGCCCGAATGATGTCATCCATGGGATGTTTATCTACGACGATGGCTTTTGACACCTTTGGCTACCTCCTCAATCTTGTCGAGAATTGTTTTTGGTTTGATCATCGCTCCTCCAGCATGATGGACACCATGGACTGACTGAGAGACATGTCTTTCAACTTCTTGAGACATTTGACCCAGGTTCATTTCTGCGACGATGAAAGCATCCACTTTAGTAGAGAGTTCCTTGATAAGCTCCGTTGGAAAAGGCCATAAGGATATGAGTCTTAATAACCCAACAGGAATGTCTTTCTTCCTCGCCTCCCGAACAGCTCTTCTAGCAGACCGGGCTGTACACCCAAATGAAACAACGATTATCTTTGCATCCTCAAGATAATAATCTTCAGTACGTATAATTTCGTCTGCATTGTGTTTGACTTTATTTATAAGTCTAGTCACCAAGCCGTGATGGGTTTCAGGATCCATATCTGGGTAACCTCGCTCATCATGGGTCAATCCAGTGAAATGGACCTTATAGTCATCCCCCGCATGAGCGATTGGAGGAACGAGATCAGGATCATCTGCCTTGAAAGCCAGATACTTGCCATCCGGAGATTCCTTTGGTTTTTTGCGCTCCCATAATTCAATTTGATCTTCTGGTGGGATAACAACCCGTTCAACCATATGACCAACAACCTCATCAGCCAACATCAATGTAGGCACCCTGAAACGGTTGGAAACATTAAAAGATAATATAGTTAGGTCAAAAATCTCTTGAGGTGACCAGGGAGCATAAGCAACAATCTCATAATCACCGTGCGAACCCCACTTAGCTTGCATGACATCTGACTGTCCAGCCATTGTGGGTAGACCCGTGGAAGGTGAACCGCGCTGGACATCTATAACCACACAAGGTATTTCCATCATCACAGCCAATCCTATATTCTCCAGCATCAGGCTCAAACCAGGCCCGGAAGTGGCAGTCATGGCACTTGCCCCAGCAGCCGAAGCGCCGATAATGGCAGCCATGCTTCCCAACTCATCCTCCATTTGAATAAAAACGCCACCTATCTGGGGAAGGCGGCGGGAGAGACGTTCGGCGATTTCTGTGGAAGGTGTAATCGGGTAACCCGCAAAAAAACGACAACCTCCGGCTATTGCTCCCTCAGCACAAGCGTGATCGCCATTCATAAAATGCTTCCCTGTCAGGACAGCCTTCCCCATTATTTCTTCACCTCCACAGTAAATATGGCAAATTCGGGACAAACCATCATACAAAATTCACAATTCACGCAAGCTTCCTCTTTCTCTTGAGCAACTTCAGGATAGTGATATCCTTTTGAGTTCACAGCAATTGATTCTTTGAGAATATCTTGGGGGCAAAACTCAATGCAAATATTACAGCCTTTACACCGTTCAGGGACGAGGTATACCTGTCCTTGAGGAATATCAATTTTCGCTATATCTATAGGTGTGCGAGAAAACACTCTCATGGTCTCCCCCGTGTTGATAGAGTACGCAGTATTGTTATTTCAAACCGAGCTTTGGACATAACCTATTTTCCTCATCGATAGTCCGGTTCATAAGAAAATAATTGCCTGCTCACATAAGTAAATTATATCATCGCTTTAGCTACACATCCTGAACGAATAATCGCATGTAACTTTCAATATCTGCGGCTTTATCAAAAGACCAGGTTTGGTCAATGATTTGTTTCTGCCGATCAGAACTTATCACCCCATCCGCGTTTGCCTGGAATTTAGCGATAATATCTTCATCAGTCATCGGGTTCTGGGGCGAACCTTTGGCATGATCGACTTGGGCTTTATACGTTTGTCCAGATACAGATGTGATAGCTACACGGGCTCGTTTTACTTTTGGGAATAAGGAGTCAATTTCCGGGTCAGCAACCACTTTGATCTTCCCTAACAAATCCCATATCCTTGGATCTTTTAGCTTCTCATCAGTGAAAGAATCTGGAAGCACATTGCCATCTGCAACCGCGGCAGCGACTACATAAGGTAAACTATGGTCAGCGGTTTCCTTTGTTTTTGGATTAAATTTACTGGGATCGGAAAGAATATCTGCCCCTCGTGTGGTTGTCTCGACAAGAATCTCGGTTATATCTTCCGCTGTCAAGTTGTTCTCTGTGCATACTTGAAGGGCTGCGGAGATGGGTTGGTGTGTAAGGGCTTCAGTTGGGAACGCTTTATAGCTGCATTCCGTGATCAAAAAATCCTTCCCCAAGCCCTTGACAAGCTCCTCTCTCCGCCATTCAACATTGTTCAACACTTCGATCAGCCCCTCTTTACCTTCAATCACCTCAACCGGACCTGAGTACCCTTCTTTGGCCATCATCGCCGCGTAAATCCCCGCCTGGGCCGCCATGGGGTCAGCAGTGTTTTTCATATTGGTCAAATGACCAGCAACCACACCACCCAATGTAAAGTGGCTGCTCCCACTTATCCCAACCGCGGCAATCATCTGGTCTATATCAAGACCATACATCCGCCCGGCAACCAATGGGCTAACAAATTGGGTCAGAGACGCATGATGCCACCCAACCTCACGGATCCCCGGGAACGCAGCCAAACACCATCGCATCTCCAATTCGTATGCGATCAAAATTGCGACCAATGCATCCCGACCGTTTTTGCCATTAGCTTCCGCTGCTGCCAGGGCAGTCCCAATAATATCTGAGGGGTGGCTCGGATCTTGTTCCCAATAGATGTCATTGTAATCCAGGGCGCGAGTCAGCAGGCAGTTCATCAAAGCCGCATTAGCCGCGTTGGTTTTCAAGCCAGTCCCGATAACAGTTGCTTCCGGCACGCCACCTAATTTTTCTGTGAAGCGGTACATGGCTTGCATATCTTCATTGTGCACTGCAGCCAAAGCACAACCCATGCTGTCCAACAGGAATCGTTTAGCCTCTTTGATCGATTCAGAAGGAATATCTTCGTACTTTAGGCCGAGAGCAAACTCAGCCATTTTTGCGCTAATACTTGTCATCTAATCACATCCTTATAACTTCTCAGCAACTGCTTTTGCTACATCCATGGTGGAGTCATCTCCACCCATATCATACGTCCGCACCTTCCCCTCTGCAATCACCCCCGCGATAGATTTCTCTAGAGCTTGAGCCATATCAGTTTCACCCAGCCACTCAAGCATCATACGGGATGTTAGCAGCATAGCGTGAGGATTGACTTTATACTGCCCTGCGTACTTTGGCGCTGAACCATGGGTTGGCTCAAAAACAGCAATATCATCACCTATATTCCCACTGGCCGCAAATCCTAATCCGCCAACGAGTTGGGCACACAAATCTGAGACAATATCCCCAAACATATTGCTGGTTACGATCACACCGTAATTGTCCGGGTCTTTAAGCAGCCACATCATTTGCGCATCAATATTGGTTTCCCAGAGTTCAATTTCAGAGAAATCCTGGGCTACCTCTTGGGCTACTCGCCTCATCAGACCGCTTGTCTCTCGCAAAACATTGGGCTTTTCAACCAGGGTTACTGTGGGGTAACCGTGTTGTTTGGCATACTCAAATGCTTTCCGAATGATCCGTTCTGCACCTCTTCGGGTGATAACTCTCAAACTAACCGCGATCTCATCTGCAGGCACATCTTTGAAACGGTTCATGGTTGGGTTGAATTCAGTGAGAGTTTCCCGGAGTTTATCATCAAGTGGGTGAAACTCCACACCACTGTACAAACCTTCGGTATTTTCCCGGAATACCACTAGATCAATATCATCCCGATAGTTTAGAGGATTACCAGGATATGCCCTACAGGGGCGTAGGTTACAGTAAAGCTCAAACATTTGGCGCAATCGCACTATCGGGCTTCTGTATGTCAAACCTTTATCTTGTAATTCAGGGATCAATTCTTTTGCAGCTTCTTCTTTGGGTTTAGACGTTATCGCCCCAAACAAACCGCAAGTGCAGGTTTTGAGCAGCTCAATTGTCCGTTGGGGTAAAGACTCCCCCTCAGTTCGCCAGAATTCCCAACCAATATCCGCGGGGATATACTCTGCATCCAACCCCAATTTGTCTAAAACGAGTCGGGCTGCTTCCATAACTTCCACACCAATGCCATCCCCAGGCATCCAAGCTATCCGATATTTACTCATATTTATATCTCCTTGTGTTTTACCTTCTTAGTTTTTCGTCAATTTTAATCGTTCTCTTGTATAGGGTATCAAACCCCCTGCTGCAAATATACCCATTACGGCTTCGGGCAAAGGGGGAAAGTGATATGTCCCAGCTGAACAGCGGATTTCTCCGTTAGCAAGATCGAGTTCGATCTCCTCACCATTCTTGATCGCATCCACAGCCTCTGCAGAAGTGATTGCTGGTAATGCATTGTTCAAGCAGTTCCGATAATAGATCCTGGCAAAAGAGACTGCGATAATTGCACCCAATTTACCTTCTGATAAGCAAACTACAGCTTGCTCACGAGAAGAACCACAACCAAAGTTTTTCCCCGCCACTATGATATCTCCCGGTTTTACATTTTTGGCAAAATCCGGGTCAATATCCTCTAAAGCATATTGGGGCATCTCTGCTGGGTCAGAAACCGTATATGTGTATTTTCCAGGAAAGATCACATCAGTGTTGACATCATCACCATATTTCCAAACACGGCCTTTTACACTCTTCATCTAATACCTCCTACCTAAATATCCTTTGGGTGGATAATTTCACCTGCAACCGCAGACGCTGCCACTACTGCTGGGCTGGCAAGATAAACTTCGCTCTCTTTTGTTCCCATTCGGCCGCGGAAATTTCGGTTCGCAGTGCTGATAGTGACTTCACCAACTGCTGGAACCCCCATGTGGTTGCCCATACACGGCCCACAGCCTGGGCTTTCGATCACAGCTCCTGCTTCTACGAACGTTTCCATAATTCCAGCTTTCAAAGCATCCAAATAAACTTCAGATGAAGCAGGGATGACAATTAACCTTGTGTGTTGAGAGACTCTTTTACCCTTTAGCAAATCTGCCGCAGCAGCAAGGTCATCATACCGCCCGTTGGTGCATGCGCCTAAAAATGCTTGTTGGACTTTAGTCCCGGAAACCTCTGAAAGGGGTTTTACATTATCAACCGTATGGGGACAAGCTACCATCGGTTCTATCGATTTTCCTTCGTAGGTTAAGGATTGAGTGTAAATTGCATCTGCATCCGGATAAATTGGTTCGAAGGAGCGTTTTGCCCTGCCCTTCAAGTAATCCAGCACGATAACATCCGGAGGGATAAAACTGTTTTTAGCGCCCATCTCAGCCATCATATTCGGCAAGGTAGCTCGTTGACTTAAAGGCAATGCTTCTATCCCATCTCCATGCCACTCTACAGACATATACAAAGCGCCGTCAGCGCCGTGATCCCCGATCACTTTTAGAGCAAGGTCTTTTGACGTAACCCCTATTGATAAGGCTCCTCGTACTGATATCTTTATACTCTCCGGAACCCGCAGCCAAATCTTCCCAACTGCCCAAATTGAAGCCATCTCACTCCGCCCGATCCCCGCCCCAAATGCCCCCATAACACCTGCATGAGGTGTGTGCGAATCTGATCCCAATACGACCTCACCAGGCAAGGCTAACCCTTCCTCCACCAAAACCTGGTGGCAGATCCCGCGCCCAACATCATAAAAATTTTTTATCCCTTGTTCGGAAACAAATTCCCGGATGATTCGATGGTTCTCCGCGTGCTTCGTCGTAGGAGCGGGAGCAGCGTGGTCAAGGATGACTGCATGCATCTCTGGGTCAAAGACCCTTTCACCACCCATCTTCTCGAATATACCTTTTATGGGGGCGGTATTGTCATGTGAAAGGGCAACGTCGGGTGTTATCTCAACAATTTGACCGGGAACTGTACTTTTCAGTCCAGCTTTTTTTGCGAGTATTTTCTCTGCGAAAGTTTGGGGCATAGAATTTCCTCTAAGTTACTAATTTAATACCAAATAAAATAATTGCCCCACTCTAATTCGCATTGAATTTAGTCAGACCAAAATCAGTAAAATCAGCATGATGAAAGATGATGGATTCCGGTCTGCGTTTGAATTTGTCGCCCTCCCAAGAATGGGTCGCTACAACGTGCATCACAGCTTCTGGGATGTCATATTTATAGCACAAACCCACACCAGTGAATGGATGGCGAAGATATTTGTACATACTCGCCCATTTATACTCACCACGTTCCTTGCGGAACTCGATCAGCTTTCCTACATCAGCCAGCAGAGCTCCCGCGATAAGCGTATCCCGGTCGATACTATATCTGTCGCCATATGCTTTCTGTAAAACCTCTTCCATAGCAATGCACAAGCGGCATACCACGCTAACATGTTCTGGAAAAGTGGTTTCCACATCTTCAACCAGAAGCGTAAAAGGCATCTCACCCAGGTCTTCCAATGACCACCCCCCAATTTCTAGGGCTTCCTGCCATACTGCCAGTGCTTTTTCACGCAGCCCTTTGTCCTTTATCTGGTTGAATTCGGGGATCAAGTCGGTTAATTCTGTCATAATTATTTCTCCAAACTTCTTTCAGTTGGACCATTATACTCATGGTCTGTTGGGTGGATTCGGCGCATAGGTCGTTGAGCAGTCTGCTCTTCATACACGTGAGCAACTAATCCCGGTACTCGCGCCATAATAAAGAAAGCATTCGCCAGTTCACGCGGCATATCCAGATCAACCAATAAGGCCGCGATTGCCCCATCCACATTGATCGGTAAATCTTTTCCAGACTTGGCGATAGCTTGCTGGATTCCTGAGATCATTTTTACACCATCTCCTGCCACTCCCAATTCCTCTGCTAAAGCAAATAGTTTGATGGTTCGGGGATCATTTGTATGGATGCGGTGTCCAATACCAGCAATACGCTTTTTCGCTTCTTTATACTCACTAACCAAATCAACAGCTACGGTATCCAATGATATGCCTGCGTGTTCTGCCTTTTGAAGTCCTTCCATCAAAACACCCATGCAGTCATAGATCGCCCCACCATGGAAGCGGTTGATGGATAACACACCCGCCGCCACAGCAGCATTGAGATCCGCCCCGGTAGAAGCCACCGTTCTAGCCGCCAGAGCGGAGGGAGGTGTTGCGCCATGGTCAATGGATGACACCAACATAGCGTCAATAAGTTGGGCAACATTTTGATCAGGTAGTTCACCGTTTAAAACCAAAAAAATGGCTTGAGCAAAGGTGATCGACCCCATCAACTCATCGATCCGGTAGCCCCGCAGTCGGACTTCATTTGGTTTAATTTGGGTAATCCTCGTTTTCCATGTAGTTTCACTCATTTGTCATTTTCCTCATAATTATAAAATCCCATGTTCCTCTAATACTCTTTTAACCGCTTTTGGCAATTCACCAAAACCATCAACAACAGTCCCTCCAACTTCCCGCAGGCGTTTCACCTTGCCTTCATGGGTGCCGCGATTGCCCTCAACGATTGCACCGGCATGGCTGAAACGAGTACCGCTCTTTGCGGCTTTTCCACCAATGAATGCAATGATGGGTTTTGTAATCTTGCCTGCTTCAACAAGGTCTGCCAACTGCTCCTCCTGACTTCCGCCGATCTCGCCAAACAGGACAATTGCTTGAGTCTCAGAATCATCTTCAAAAAGGAGGGCGATTTTAGGGATTGGCAAACCAACAACCACATCTCCTCCTACATGAACCAGAGTAGTCGCTCCGATGCCCTCCTGCCCCAGATAATAGGCCATCGAGGAGGTGATCCCGCCAGAGCGAGAAATGATCCCCACAGGTCCAGAAAAAAACCAATCTCGAGCGGATTCAGCCCGACCGCCGATCATTCCAATTACGGCCTTACCTGGGGACAGAACCCCAAGGGTGTTCGGCCCAATGAAATTTGCTTCGTGGCGTTTTGCCGATTCGGCGATCTCTAACACATCATAAATTGGAACCCGGTCTGGAACGAGAAGTAATAATTTTACTCCTGCTGATATGGCTTCCAAGGCTGCGTTTTTCACTAATGGGGCTGGCACAAAAATCACGCTGATATCTATCTCACCAGTCTTCTCCCACGCTTCCTGAACGGTATCATATACCTGGACACCATCTACATCTTGCCCCCCTTTCCCCGGAGTCACACCAGCCACAACCTGAGTGCCGTATTCTTTCATCAAAGCAGCCCGTGCCCGACCCTCCCGACCAGTTATACCCTGGACTAATACGCGTTTTGTTTTATCAATAAGTATGGACATTTTGACTCACTCCACTAACCCTGGGATAGGCAGCACAACTTGCCCTCCCTTATTTCCCTCAAAATAACATTCAACCTGACACGCCAAGCACTCAATGCACCGTCCCTTTTGCGCTTCTTCTGGGGTGATGTTCAAAACTGGTAAATCCTCCTTCAATACCAGAATACCGGGCACACAAGTATCCACGCATATCTTGGATTCACATTTTTGGCAGGCATCATGATCAAGGATCACCTTGCCACCTGTAACAGTATCAAAGGAATATGGCTTCTTAGGTTTTGTGCGTTTCAATCCCTTAATTGGTTTAGATGGCGGGGTATATTCTTGAATCAGATTGTGGAGTCGACCTGCACAGAATTCGGGAGTGTCATTTTTCCCATAACCTTCAACGGGAGCAAGTATCTCCGCATTCAGTTTCTCCAGAATCTTAATCGCCCGGTTTTCAGCATTCCCACCCAACCGAATGACCGCGGGTACTGAAAGCGGCTTTTCCATGAACGCTTTTACCAATCCTCGCGCACTGTGAAACTGTTCCTGAGAAGCAACACCTGAACCGGATCCAAAATATCCGTCAAGCCCATCTTGGGCAAGAATGATTCGAGCCGCCCGGTAAACCTTGGACGCTGGAGGATTGCCGCTTGTATCCACAAAATTTGCCAGTTTGTATCCCTTATTCAAAATTGCATCCATACTCATCATCGAACCACCGCCCCCTGCCCCATGGAAACCAATTACCTTATCTCCTTTCGCAAACCCTTGTTCCATTTGGATGAAGAAAAAAGTTCCCCGGTAGTCATTTTTCTCTACCTGCCAGGCAGTCATTTCCAAGTCTGTTGGTGGACGATCCAATTCACGAGCAATCTCAATGCCCAGTTCTGGATGACGGTAAACTGCATTGTCATCTATCGTGATCCGGCAGTCAGCAGCAAATAACTTGCCATCTTCGGTTAGGGCGATTGGGTTAATCTCAGCCGCGCGGGCATTGTATTCTCGGGCAACTTGATACAGCTTGACAAGCATACTTCCTAACCCAAGTTGTAATTTTCCTGTTATCCCAGTCTGGCGGATCAGGTTTCGCGCTTGATAATCGAGTAAACCTGTTCGAATATTAACAACTTGTCTAACCACTTCTTCTGGATGATCTTTGGCAATTTCTTCAATCCCAGAACCACCGATGCTACTAAATATCATCACCGGCGCTTGGGCCTGATCATCGATGATCACTCCAGCATAGAATTCACGCTTGATAGATAGCTTTTCTTCCACCAAGACCGTATCTACCGAGAAGTTCCCAATCTTCATACCCAGCATATTTTCCGATAACTTTCCAGCTTCCTGAGGAGTATCTGCAAAATCAATAGCTCCAATTCCCGCCCTACCTGTCACCCATACCTGGGATTTAACCACAACACTACCACCAATTTCTTCTGCCAAAGCTTTGGCATCTTTTGGTGAATTTACAGCTCCTCCGCGCGGTATTTTTATCTTAAGTCCATCCAATAAAGCTTTTCCCTGATACTCATGCAATCGTGCCATTATTGGAACTCCTCCTCAAATTTGTATTTATTTTATAAAAATTTACACTCAAACATTATTGGTGGGTGAAATTTTCGGTATTCTGAATTCAGCTAGATGGAACGAATCAAGTCAAATTCAGCGATCAATAATGAATACTCGCTACGAAATCCAAAATTGGTTAACATAGATAATCTTATTATAATTTATATAAGCAAAAAAATATATCAACTTGACACTAAAATGGGAATGTTTTATCGGCGGTATAGTCTGTAACTTACTGAAAAGTTCTCCAAGGGGAATAAAACAAACTCATAATTAAAGCCAAGTGAAACCTCGGAATATTTTATTGCTACTTCAAATCGTCCGGAAAGTTTGGTCATAAAAACAGCTTTTTCATTAACTGCCCAAGCCACCTCTTCAAACACAAGGATTGCGGTTGTGTTGATATTTTTTTCTTTTTTACCAATGCCATACCTTATTTCTGAAATTCAAACTGAAATTATCTCGGATGATAAAATCCATGAACTTGAAGACTTTTCAATTCCGTTCGGTAAGGCTTTCAAGTAGCTGACTTTGATTCCAAACATTGCATCATTGACCTGCTTGATGTGCGTGGTAAACTTGCGTTAGAAAATGAAATAAAGGCATTTCATATACAATGCAAACAAGAAAAGCAACCGCTATCGCGAATCCAAACATCGCCTTTATAAAATACTGGGGCAATGTAGATAACAAACTCCGGATCCCCACCACTGGTTCCATTTCAATGAACCTGGCAGGATTGGAAACCCGCACAACTGTAGAATTTTCCCCAACTTACGATAAGGACAGGTTGGTTCTAAACGAAGAGAATATTATTGAGGAAGGACTAGTTCGAGTAAGCCATTTGTTGGATAGAGTACGAAAAAAAGCAAAAGTCAACGACTATGCGCATGTAATGAGTGAGAATAACTTCCCCACCGGCTCAGGAATTGCCTCATCTGCTTCCGCATTTGCTGCCCTTAGTCTCGCTGCCTCCAAAGCCGCTGGAC
>SDBV01009576.1_pt1 | contig 12853 bp, 6 predicted proteins | sample 2277081 | NCBI WGS metagenome assembly SDBV01 (sample SAMN10402039, study PRJNA504765) | marine sediment metagenome | isolation source: marine sediment core GS10_PC15, 223 cmbsf | place: Arctic Ocean: Southern Knipovich Ridge | collected 2010
GTGTCCGTCCACAAATGGTAGATTTTGGTTCAGAGCAAGGCTTGAGCAATTTTGAAACCGCAGGCATAGCGGGCTATGTCGAGGATTTCAAAAGAGCGAAAACGCCGCTCTGGGCCAATAGATGCCGTTTGTGGATAGACACTATTTATGATCCATGGGTGCGAACCCACTTCGAAAGGTATTTTCCACAATGGTTCGACAGAACATGAACTGCTGCAAATAATCCGGCCCCTTGGCTTTGGATCCAACGCCGGACATTTTAAATCCTCCAACTGGATGCCGCTGCACCATAGCACCTGTGATGGCCCGGTTAATATAAAGGTTGCCCACCATAAATTGTTTGCACGCTTTTTCAATATTGGCCGGGCTGCGGGAAAAAACTCCGCCGGTTAATGCATATTGCGTGTTATTGGCCACCTGAAGCGCTTCATCGAAATCTTTGACCTTGAAGATACAGATCACGGGCCCTAAAATTTCTTCCCTGGCCAAACGGCTGTCCGGAGAAATATCTGTAAATACGGTTGGCGGAACAAAATGGCCCATACCGGTAATTTTGGAATCATGCACCAAAACCGCGCCTTCTTTTTTGCCAAGTTCGATAAAGGATATGACCTTTTCTTTCGCCTTTTCACTGATCACCGCACCGATGTCTGTTCTGGGATCATCAGCCTTTCCGGGCATCAGGGTTTCAACCGCTTTTTTAAAACGGACCCGAAACTTATCATAGTTTTCCTCCAAAACGATCAGACGGGAAGCGGCCGAACATTTTTGTCCCATATAGGTAAAAGCGGACTGGATGATCGGGCTCATGGCCGCATCCAGATCCGCATCCGCATCGATGATAATGGCATTTTTACCCCCCATTTCAGCGATCACGTGTTTAATCTTGGCCGCCCCTAGAGGAGTGCTGCCGGATTGTTGGATGATCCTGAGCCCCGTCTCTTGACTGCCGGTGAACACCGTAAACGCCACATCCGGATGGGTCACCAGGGCGTCGCCGATGTCACTGCCCAAGCCCGGCACAAAATTAAGAACTCCTTTCGGCAAACCGGCTTTTTCAAACAATCGGCACACCGCGTTTCCGATGACCGGAACCTTTGAAGACGGTTTATAAACCACGGTATTGCCGGTAACCGTTGCCGCGGCGATCATACCGACTGAAACGGGAAAAGCGGCATACCCGGGTGCGATCGCGGCAGCGATCCCCCGGGGGATATAGCTGATCTGACTCGATTCACCCGGAAAACCCGCCATCTGTCTCGGGATGGCCAGACCCTGCATTTGCGTTGCGTAGAATGTTAACAGATCGATGGCTTCATTTATATTTCCCTGTGCCTCATTCCAGGTTTCGCCCGCCTCATAAACCAGCAGGGCGGCCAGTTCGTGTCGTCTCTTTTTCACCTGGTCCGCTGCTGCAAACAGGCAGGAGACCCGCTGGTCAACAGGGGTCATCGACCAGATTTCAAATGCATTTGCCGCCGCAATAATCGCCGCTTCAACTGCCGGTTTGCCGGCGCAATCGACCATACCCACAACCCGTTCGGGTTCATTGGGATCCATGGAAAAGGCTTCTTTTTCACCAAAACCGATTTTTCCGCCAATCCTCGGTTTAACTTTCATCGGAAATTCAGCCTTGACCTTTTTGAGTGCCGCGGCAAACGCGGTTCTGTTTTTTTCAGTCCAGCTCAAAGGGGTCGTGTTTGTGAAGACAGTCGAGACGACGCATGCTGAATCTGATGACGCTGTTGCAATAGGTTGAGAAGTCTCCCGGGTTGGCAGAGCCGGGTCTTTAAGCATCTGTTCCATTGCCACGCCATCTGCAAAACTGAGCCGCAAAAAAGATTCACTGGAGGTATTTTCCAACAAGCGCCGCACCAGATACGCCATTCCGGGAATGATCTCTCCCACCGGCGAGTAGAGCCGCAGCCGCATTCTGTTTGCTTTCCATGCGACACGCAGGTTTTCCGCCATGCCGTGCAGCATCTGAAATTCCAGCCGGTTTTTTGGAACATTGAAGTCTTTTGCCGTTTCAAGCACGAACGCGGCACTGCGGATATTATGGGACCCGCACTTGAGCATAATATTGGCATGGTTTTCAAGGATTGCTCGGGCGCAGCGTTCGAAACAGGCATCCGTCTTTTGTTTATCGGCAAATACCGGTATTGGATAATTGTTGAGATTGGCCCGCACGACCTCTTCATCCCAAAAGGCCCCCTTGATGAGCCGGATACCGAAATCCTGCCTGCTTTTTTTCGCCCAGTCTAATAAATCGATGAGCAATGGCTCAGCATCTTTTAAATAAGACTGGTATGCAATCCCCTTGTGGGGCCAATCACGAAATTCCGGTTCTTCATTCATCCGTTTAAAGAGTTCTAAGGTGAAGCTGCGCGCCGGCAGGTGTTCCATGTCCAACATCACATACGCCCCGATTTGCATGGCTTTTCGATAAATCGGGCGGAGTCGCTCTTTTGCCCGGTCAATGGCGTAATCCACAGCACAGCTTTTTGAAAGGTATTGTGAGTACAAGCAGGAAGCCATCAGGGAAATATTGGTTTGGGGTGTAAACCCCCAGTCCATCCCCCCTTTTTGGTTCTCACCCAATGAGGGCCAATTTTTTGCGATGTCGGCATAACTTTCCATGAGATCAATCTGTCTGGACAGAAACGCTTCCTCTTCCCGGGTGGATTTGACGGCCTCTTTGAGAATTTTCACGGTCCATGCCACCCCTTCCCGATCCCGCATCTGTTTCATCGCCTGAGCCGCTTTTTCAATGGTTTCCCCGGTAATAAACTGCTTGCCCATGCTGTTAATGTTTTTGGCGATGCTCTTTGCCGCTATTTTGGCCACCATGGAATCGGGTTTGACCCTTTTGAGACCCCACTGCATGGATTTGGGAAAATCCTGATCCGGACGGCAGAAATACTCCTGGATGTGCCGGGCCACGGATTCGGGCCGGGAAAGATATGGGAACACATCCACAAAGCGAAACATCTCCTGCTTGAATGCTTCGTTTTTCATGCACAGATCCATCATTTTGCCGATGTAAAAATCTTTTTTAAATAAAGAGGGTTTGCTTTTTTCCGCTACCTGGTAGAGTTTCATCCCGGTTTCACGGACCCGATCTTCAAATTTTGATGCCATAAAATGTTCCTCTCTGGGACTGTTTTAGAATATTTTTAAACGCTTTGTATGCAATAAACTAAAAAATGGTCTTTTAAAAAAACCCAAGGCCGGCGCGAATGGAAAATCAACACCCATTTCCTGGAGTACTCCAAGTGCTTCGGGGTGTCTTTCAGCGACATGGCTCCCAGTAAAATATTGGATGTGCTGCATCCGGATGTTCTCTTTGGCACTAGGTTTTATAGATGTTTAACATCTTTTTTATCATTCGAAAATTAATACAACCGTATCAACACAAGTTTCTTGGGTCAAGAAATGACTACCCAAATAAGGCTTCTTCCAAAGGTTTTTTATTTTGTTAAACACCGGGATTGCTTTTCAAGCTTTACCATACTAGAATATCGTGAAACAGATACTTTCAAAGATAGGATTGCCATCCAATGCAGATGATGTGAAATTGAATTTTTGGAGGTTTGCCTTGAGTATAGAAAAAAACAATCGGGTTGTGAAAAGTACATGTGGTTTATGCCAGGCCGGGTGCGGTGTGCGGATACATATGGAGAACAACACCCCCAAACAGATCCAAGGTGATCCGGATAGTCCCGTAAACAAAGGGGCATTGTGTGCCAAGGGACTGGCTTCTTTAAAATACCTCAACCATCCGGATCGCTTGAAATATCCTCTAAAGAAAAATAAAGACTACAATGGTGGTGAATGGGAACGGATTTCCTGGGATGAAGCACTTGATACCGTGGCCCATGAATTAACCCAAGCCAAGACCGCTTACGGGCCGGAAAGCCTGATATTTATGCGGGGATCATTTAAGGGGGGATATGAGGGTACTTTCATGAGCCGATTTGCAAACGCATTGGGTGCACCTAATATCGCATCCATGGCCTCGGTTTGTTATGTACCCCGAACCCTGGGTAGTGAACTGACCTGCGGCTTTAATCCCGTTCCGGATTACCATTACCCTCCGGCCTGCACCGTTGTGTGGGGAGCGAATATGGCGGACACGCGAATCGGCGAACATGGGCAGACCATCCAAGCAGTGCATGAGGGTTCTAAACTCATTGTGATCGACCCGCGCAAAATAAAATTGGCGGAAAAAGCCGATCTCTGGCTGCAACCAAGACCCGGTTCGGACCTGGCATTGGCTCTGGGCATGCTAAACGTTATCATCAATGAATGCCTTTTTGATGAAGACTTTATCCATAACCGGACCGTCGGTTTTAAGGAACTTAAAGCCCATGTGCAGAAATATTCACCCGAGGTTGTGGAACAATTGACATGGGTGAAGGCAAGTGCAATCAAACAGGCGGCACTGCTCTACGCAACCTCCAAGCCGGCAATTATACAGACGGGTAATGCCCTAGACCATACAATGAATAATTTCCAAACCGCGCGCGCCATTTCCATCTTAAGAGCCGTTTCAGGCAATCTGGGTGTACCCGGCGGCGAGATATCATGTACCCCGCCAGGGATACGGCTTCCCATGGGATCGCCTGAGCTGGACCTGCGGGAAATGATTTCGGACAAGCTGCGGGCAAAGAGATTAAATGCAAAAGAAGGACTGCTGCCGATGCTCTTTTACTCTTTGCCTCAAAGCATTGTAAAAGCGATCCTCCACGATGACCCTTATCCGGTTCGGGCAGGTTTTATTCAAGGGGGCAATATGCTGCTCACATACACCAATGCGCGAAAAACCTATCAAGCACTCCAGAAACTGGATTTTCTTGTGGTCGCGGATATGTTCATGACCCCCACAGCGGCAATGGCCGATATTGTTTTGCCTGCCGCCACTTACCTCGAATTTGACGGCGTCGTCGCGCCCCCGTATTATCCCATAGCCCAGATCCAGCAAAAGGTAGGCCAGGTGGGTGAAAGCCGATCTGATTTTAAAATCCTTCAGGACCTGGCTCAAAGATTGGGTTTCGGCAGCCTTTTCTGGCCTGGCGAGCAGGAGAGTCTGGCTTATATTTTAGACCCGGCGGGGTTCACTTTTGAGGAGTTTAGAAAGATTGCCGTTATCAAGGGAAATAAAAACTACCGCCGGCATGAAAAAAATGGTTTCAAAACACCCTCCGGCAAGGTGGAACTCTATTCCAAAAGGCTCAAAAAATGGGGGTTTGATCCTTTGCCGGTCATTCGCCAAACTGAAGGCTTTTCCGTCAATACATCCGAATTGGACAAAGAATACCCTTTTGTACTGACATCATGGAAATCGGGTGTGTATCGCCATTCCGCTGGAAAACAGATCCCAATTTTGCGGGATACCCATCCTGAACCGGTTGTTTGGATTCATCCCGATGCCGCAAAACGGCTTGGAATTGGAGATGGGGATTTCGTATTTATTGAAACCCGGAAGGGGAAAATACGTCAAAAGGCCTGTTTAACCACAGATATCGATTCCAGGGTCCTGGGTGTTGATTATGCCTGGTGGTTCCCTGAGAAGGGTCCGGAAAACCAATATGGCTGGGCCGAGGCCAACATCAACATTTTAACAGATGATGATCCGCCATATGGGCGCGAAATGGGGACTCCCAATTTAAGAGGGATTTCGTGCCGCATCCACAAAACGCATCCGAATTGACCATTGACCCATCGGTAAATATTGATATTCGTGGTTTAAAAATGATTAAGGAGTCAGGGAGTTTTTCTTAGTAGACCCGCTTCGTGGATAATCATCACCAAAAACGCCTGAACTCGACCATAAGGGTTTGTAATGAATGAACGAAAATCATATTGAAAACAGATCACGGGCTTGGCACTGAGATTAGAGGTTAATAATAAACCGTTGTGATAGGGCTGTTCATTCAAAACGATCCCTAATGGCCTCAAACAACATCCGATTTCGGTGACGATCATCCACTTCGCTACTTTCAAGATGATATACGGGAACCTCAACAACCTCTCAAACAATTAGTGTCCATTTAAGGGTCTGGGAGTTTTTTTTAGTAGAACCGCTCCATGGATAATCGTCACCAAAAACGGCTGAACTCAACCATAAGGGTTCATAATGAATGAACGATTATCATAATGAACACAGATCACGGGCTTCGCACTGAAATTAGAGGTTAATGATAAACCATCGCGATGGGGCTGTTCATTCAAAATGATCCCTAATGGCCTCAGACAGCATCCGATTTTGGTGACGATCATCCACTCCGCTACTTTCAAGAAGATACACGGGAAACTTTCAAATAATCAGTGCCAGAACAAATTTTAAGATTTTTTGTTCAGATCAAGGCAGGTTAAAATTGTAACTGCAAACATAGATCTGTATTCTGAGAATTACAATTTTATATTCCAAGCAGATATGGGTGAAAAAACAGTTTTCATTCAAGCACTAATGAGGAATTAAATGCTCAACATATCCGGGGGAAACCGGATGGTAATGGCTTCTTCGGGGCAGTCCTGCCGACAGGATCCACAGTGCCAGCATTCATCCGGATATTTAAGATACGGCATATCTTTGTCATCCGGATCGGAAAATGCTAAATAAATGGCATCTGCGGGACAGATGGCATCACAGATACCGCACCCGGTACACCGATTCATGTCGAAAACAGGGGGCAATTCATATCCTCCCAAACTTGCGTGGCATCTTCATCGAGTATCGCACATCCGACTTTCAATTTCTAAAATTGAAATGGAATCCATTTTTACCCGAAAAAATCAAAATCATTACTAACCGGCTAACCCGAGTGAATCGGTTCAAAATCGCAGGAGAATGCATCTGTCTTCTTCCGGATCGTTACGAGTCCGCACCAGTTCTCATTATCCGTCTCGGGAAAATCCAGGCGATGGTGGTACGGTTTATTTCTGCTCTCGGTTCTGAACAGCGCGGCTGTGGCCATCATTTTCCCCACCGTTAGAATGGAACGGGTCTCGTTGGACCGCATCAGCTCATGAAGATCGTTTACTTTCATCTCATTTAAATAGGTTCCGATCCGTTTAAGTTTTTTCAACCCCAGCCCGAGACCCGCTTTGCTTCGCATCGGACCGACATGCTCGGCCATGATCTTGCGAATGGCGTCTTCAATCTGCCGGTACGAATACCCGGATGATCGGTGAAGGGGCGCTAAAATCCGGTTGATCTTCTCTCTGACCAAGGGTTTGGAAATCATGCCCGGATGAAGCATGCGTTTTGCATAGCCGGCCGCTTCCTTGCCGGCCTTGTATCCGCCGGTAATCGCTCCATGCACACACCGGTTGTGGTCGCAGGCATCGCCGCATGCGAAAAGACCGGGAAGGGTGGTGGCGGATTGTCCATCGATCTTTATGCCGCTGCCGGTGACCTCGGTCGGGCCGGCCTGCATCCCTTCCGATACCGTGATCTCAACCGGCCTTGCCTGCAAATCCTCCCCCCGCTGATCCAGATAATCAGGAAGTGTGTCCTTGTCATAACCGAGCGTGGCCATGAGGTGCGACCGTTCCTTCTCATTAAGATGACGGCAATCGATATAAACCGGCCCATGCCCTTTTCTGATTTCTTCCAGAGTATGGAAAACCACATCATATCGAGCCGCCCGGTTTGCCAGGGGGTGGTGCTTTTCCATGTAATATTCACCGAGGCTGTTTAAAAAACGACCCCCCATACCCACAAGGGCATTAAATCCGGGCGCTGCAAACCCCTTTGGCAAAAGCGTCATGCGCATATATTCCATATTGGTGAGGGTGGCCCCGGCCGTGAGGGCCATGACCTGACCGTCGCCGGTATCAAACGGGCAGAGCCATGTGTTGAAAGGATTGATGCGCGGATTTTCATAGATGCGGTTGGTATTGCCGGTTGAAATGATGGTCGCTTTGGAGTGAATGATGTAAAATGCGCCGGTTCGGATGTGAAAACCGATACCACCCACGACCGCCCCGTCATGGGTCAACAAATCAAGGATCATAACCTTATTGAGCACGCTGCATCCGAGCCGCCGCACCGCTTGACCCAGTTTCGGTTTGAGATTTTTTCCATTAAAATTGATCCAGTACCGGCCTGGCTGGCCCATGGAGCCGGTTCTGTAGAACGACCCGTCGGGTTGGGTCAATGGATTGCCGATACGGGCCATTCGGTCTATCGCCCCATCCAGTTCGGCACAGTACACGGATTCGATGATGGAGAGATGGCCGGTACCTTTGCCGATTTTTTCCACATAATCGAGAAAGGCCTCTTGGGTATCCCATGATGGGCCCTGACCCAGATAAGCCAGAAAGTGGTCGACCCCACCGCCGATATCACCGCTGCGGCGAATATCTCCCTTGTCCGCTATCACGACATCCGCCCCTTTCTCGGCTGCACCCATTGCGGCGTTCGTTCCGGCGAGACCTCCGCCGATGATCAATACCTCTGTGGTAATTTCAGTTACATCCATGGTTTCTTCTCCCGGCTAGGGAGCTCGATGAAGCAGTCTCAAAATGTTTTCCGAATAAATCATCTCTTTCTCCTTGCCCGGAATATCCAATTGTTCGATAGACGTAACGGCCTCTTTGATATCTCCGATGACATGGGGATAGTCGGAACCCAGAATAAGGTGTTCGGGGCCGACAAAGTGATAAGCGCACATGAGCGCCGGTTCGAAAAAACTGACGGTATCATAATAAAACCGCTTCAGGTAATCCCGGGCGGGACCCGACAGGTTTTCCTGGCATTCGGGGTAGGCTTCGTAGCAGTTCTGTATGCGTTCGGCCAGATATGGAATCGCACCCCCCAAATGGGAAACAATAAATTTGAGTCCGGGAAACCGGTCCATCACACCCCCCATCATCAACCGCACCACCGCCACACAAAGCTCCATCTCAAAACCGATCATAGGAGCCAAACGGTAATCCTTGTAGGTCGTTTTATCCATGGGTGCTCTCGGATGGATGTGAATCGGCAGACCGTAGGCGGCCATTGCCTCATAAAACGGAAAAAGATTTTCATGGTCCAATCCCATCCCGTTGATATTGGTGCCGATGGAAGCCCCTAAAAATCCGAGTTCATCGATACACCGTTCCAGTTCTTTGACGGTCCGATCGGCATCGCCATAGGGTAGTGTGGCAAATGCCATGAAATGTTCGGGGTGATTCTGACAAACCCGGGCCATTTCATCATTTACGATTCGGGAGAGCTTCTCACCGAGTTGTGAGGGAAAGAAATCCACACTCGGAATGGTCAGGGTCAGGATCTGCATGTCAAAACCCGCCTGGTCCATATCTTCCATACGCCGCCCAATGTCTTTCATGGGTGTGGTAATGGTGACGACCCGGGTTCCGTTTTGAACCAGAATTTGCCTGCCCCACTCATCTGTTTCAATACAGATACCGACAGATGGTCCATCTTTTGAAAGCTGAGATAAAAAACCTTCGGGGTAAAAATGGTTGTGGATGTCAATTTTCATACGCGTACTCCTTAGCCTTCTTTTTTTTTTGAATCATCTGGTTTCCCAAAAACAGGATTCCTAAAATCAGACCGAAACTTCTGGTAAATGGATCGGGGATAAATATGCCGATACTGCTTAAAATAAGCAAAATCCGTTCCCAAATCTTAACCGTGACGAGAAAATACCCCTCAAAAACAATACCCATTAAGACCGCACCCAGGGTAACGAAACAAAAAGCCGCCAGAATCTGTAGCGGGGAACCGATCATCAGAATTCCGGGATTAAATATAAAGGCCCAAGGCACCAGATAGGCGGCAAATCCCAACCGCATGGCCCTGAAACCGGTTTTAAAGGGACTGCCGCCTGAGATACCTGCAGCGATGTAAGCATCCACACAAACCGGCGGAGTAATAAATGAAAGGCATCCGAAATAAAATAGAAACATATGGGCGGCAATCGGCGCAACACCCGCCCGGATCAACGCGGGAGCCAGCAGCACCACAGTCAGAATATAAACGCCCACAGCAGTCATTCCCATGCCGAGTATAAATGCCGCAAATCCCGTCATGGCCAGAAGGGCAAAGAGATTTCCGCCGCTGATATCCAGGATTTCCGAGGTGAACCGTGTACCCGCTCCGGTCATTTCCACCGCTCCTATGAGAATGCCGATGCCGGTGCAAAGGGGAATGATGGGCATCATGCTCCTGGCGGAGTCCTCCAGGGCGGCGATGAGTTTTTTGGGCGTGAGCCGGCTCTTTTTTTTAAAAAAGCTTACCCCGATCAAGGCTCCCAAAGTATACATAATGGCGGTTTGTGCCGAATACCTGAACCCGCCTAAAAGAATCAAAAGGACCGCAAACGGCACCAGGTACTGCCACCCCTCCGATAATGTCTTTCTCAAAGACGGCAGATCTTTTTTGGGAAGTCCCTTTAGGCCGAGTCTAGCCGCCTCCAAATCCACCTGTAGCAACAGCGTGCAGTAAAACGCCAGGGCAGGGAGAAAAGCAGCCACACAGACTTCCCAGTAGGTCAACTGCAAAAATTCGGCGATCAAAAAGGCCGTGGCCCCCATAACCGGAGGTGTGAACATGCCCCCCAGAGAGGCGGTGGCCTCCACCGCACCCGCATAATTTTTCCCATACCCGGTTTTTTTCATTAGCGGTATGGTAATCTGGCCGGTTGTCGCCACATTGGCTGCGGTAGAGCCCGATATGGTACCAAAAAAAGTACTGGCCACAACAGCCGCCTTGGCCGCGCCGCCCCGCGTCGAACCGGCAACGGCAAGAGCGAGATCATTGAAAAATTGACTCGCGCCCACCGCTTTTAAAAAACCTCCGAATATGATGAACCCGGCCACAATAGTAGACACAATGCCGATAATGATGCCCCAAAATCCTTCCCCGCTTAAGTACATCCATCCAAAAACCATGCTATAGGAAAATCCTGTACTGTGCAGAAAACCGGGAAAGTAGTTACTGTAAACAGCATAGAAAAAAAAGGAAGCGATGATCGCGGCCAGCGTCCAGCCGATGACCCGTCGGGTCGCTTCAATGACGGAAAGAAAAAGAAGTGAAGCGAGCACCATTTCATAGGGTCGCGTGACCAATCGTCCTTCGGCGATGAGTTCATTCGCATTGATGGCAATATACGCACAGCCGGCAATGATGATGAAAATCGGAATGATGTCATACCAGTTCAACCTGGATAATTTCATGCCTTTCCGGGGCGGACTAATAAGAAAGACGAGAATACAGATCAAGCCGGCGCTGATTACCCGATGGGTGAGGGGATACACCACGAAACCCAGATAAAAATATACATTCCCAAGATAGCCCAAGGTATGGACAGACCAAGTCACTGCTACCAGAAACGCCAGCCTCGATCTCAAACCCCGGTTCTTCCAGCGGGTTCCAACTAGAAATTGACTCATGTTTTACTAGTTGCCCAGTAGTTTTTTCTGCTGGTCCAGCAGCTTTTTCTGATAAGCGTCAGCTGCTTCGGTCCAGAGCCCTTTTTCCTTGAAATACTTGATGGCCCCTTCATGATAGGGAACTGCAAGCGAAACCGGCTTGTGTTTCAGACTCCAGTACTTGGCGGCGGGATGGGTATCGGCAAATTCATCCGTGTTATCGAAAATGGCCTTTACCACACCGTAAACAACATCCGGGTGCGTACTCAGCGGGGTGAACATGGCGTTCTGGTAGCTGACCGCGTTGGGAACCGCGCTTATATTTCGAAAACGGGGGTCGTTTGCAGGAATGTCCTCCAAATAGTACCCCTCCATGCGATCAATTACATACTTGGCTTCCGTTTTGCTGAGATTGACAAATTTGGTCTCTCCTTTAGCTTCATTGATCCGCATTACGGCACCGGGAACCACGGGAAAAAGAATCGCATCCACCCTCCCCTCAATAAGATCCCGGATGGCCTGTTTAATGCTGGAAAAAGCCAGAACCGCCTTTAGATCGTCAAAGGTCAATCCTGCAGAGGCTAGCTGGTTCTGGGCCATTTCCGTAAACATCGGATTGGCCTTGAATTTAATATAAGCGACCTTTCCCTTGAGATCGGCAATCGATTTGATGCCCTTATCCGGTGTGGTCCAAAATGCAAACATGTAGTCATGGCCGGCTGCTACGGTTCGAACGGCCTGGGGCCCCATCTTGGAATAAAATCCGCGACCTAGAAAAGCATTCAGAATATCCGGGGCGCTGTGGTTGGCAAACTGGACCTTTCCCTCCTTCATCATAGGCAACCAAAGTTTGGGGCCGCCCAATGGCTGAACAATCCAGTTTTTTATCGGTGTATGGTTCTGTACCGTCCTTCCGACACCCACAAGGACCATGTGTACCGATGCCCCCGGTGAGGGCGAGATCACCGTCACATCGCTGGGCCAGTCTGCGCCCCATGAAGATCCCGCCATGACAAACATCATCAGTACGATAACCGGTAAAGCCGTTCTAAAGCGATTTCTTTTAAAAAAAACCTGTGTACTCATTCCAGCACCTCCTCATTTTATGGGTCAGGTTGATATTACCTATTGTCCATCCATAAAGGGCCCTTCTTACCCTGCAGGGCGGATGGATGGACACTAAGTTCGCGAAAAAATAACTTCACATTTTAGCATCTTAGCTTCAGCCCATCTTTGGCCGATGCCTCACTCACAAAATCCTCGAAATAGCTCGCTATTGTTGTGGTTTTGCTCTTTCGGATCAGCCAAATCCGAACCCAATCTAAACGCCAATTCTGCTAAATTATTTTTGCGCGAACCCTAAATTAAAAACCGGACATATATCGGGGTTTTAAAACATCATCCTCCGTTGACTTGATCCATGAGGGTCTGAAGACGGTTTTGGGTTTCCAACAGATGTTCTTCA
>SDBV01009577.1_pt1 | contig 12851 bp, 10 predicted proteins | sample 2277081 | NCBI WGS metagenome assembly SDBV01 (sample SAMN10402039, study PRJNA504765) | marine sediment metagenome | isolation source: marine sediment core GS10_PC15, 223 cmbsf | place: Arctic Ocean: Southern Knipovich Ridge | collected 2010
GCCAGTGTAAGTGCTTTCTTTCTACTCATCAAGTTCTGTACTGGCTGGGTATCATGTTCAAGCAGAGCTTCAATGTTGGTACGCTCTCTCTTCAAGAACGTCAACTCTTTTATATCAGCACCAGTTCTATCTTTGACTGGTTTGTTTTTAAGTTTACGAAACTTCTCTTCGGCAGCTACGAGTCTGTCCTGTGTGTCCTTGGGGGCCAAGCCATACTGACTACCGATAGCTTCATCAGCAGTAGTAGGGACTTCAACATCAGTTACTTTAACCTCTTTATCAGGAGCAACATCAGGGGTAATCCCTGTGGTGAGTTTGGTACCGACACCAATGTCGGTAGCAGAACTTATCTGTGCGTTTTCAAAAGCAATCCATACCGTATGAGTCCTGCCGTCTGCATCTACAAAGGCGTTTTTAAGCCGTATTCCATCGTAGCCCTTAGAGATCGCAAGATCCCGCCAGTCTTTGTAATCTTGAACCGTTAGATCTTTTACTTCTTTGCCTATTCTGTTTGCTACTGCCCGCTTTAGCTGTTCATGTGCGTCACCAACTTTCTGCATCTTAGCGACATCGACCACCTCCCCCTTTGGGGTCAACAAGTTGTGCCCAGTAAATTCTGCCTTCTGGGGAACTGTGGCACCCAACGCTGTTTTTCTTGTCTTTAGGGGGGTTTCAAACAAATCAACTGGATTAGTGATATTTAATCGCACTTCTTTGACATTGGACTCGTCCCCACCGGCGAACTTCTTGGCAACGAACTTATCCTCGGTAAAGAAAAAACCCAGACTAGCAGTTTTAGCCTTAGTATTAGAGCCTAATGCTTCAGGGTCAAACGCCGTGAATTGTGCCTTTGTCCCGTGAAAAACTTTTAATGGCTCTTGGGCTTCATCAACTACTTTAGTCCCAGACAAATCCACCTTCCCCGCACCCATAGGTTCCATCCCACGTTCAGCCAACCTTCGATTCACCCTCTCCAAAACTTCCGCTGGTAAGGGTCGTACTTTAATCGCTTCTCTTTTCATTACTTCTGGGGGTACCTCGATCTTATCTTCAGCCGTGGCTAACTGATGAGCCTCTTCCATCGGCATACCATTAGTTACCATCCGGGCCATTGATAGGGCCTGATTATCAGCGTAGCCAACCTCTTTAAACTTGTTGACCATCTTAAGTCCAGTATCACCAACCTTAAGATCCACCGCTAATCCGGGGATCGGTAACAACGCCATAGCTTTAACTGATTCTTTACCAGTCACCATCAACCTATTGGCCCGCTTGATGAGTTCTTCCTTACTGATGGGAAGTCCCTGTCCGTCAAAGAACGCAGCCATATCATCAGCTATGATCATCACGCCTTCTTGCAAAACTTCTTCAAGAGTTTCCTGTGTGATAGTCTTACCGTACTTTTTAAGCGCCCTTCCTATAACCCCGGTGATAGATTTTTGTATAACCTTATTGGCAGCTTGACGAAAGCCGGGAGTAACCTGACTGATCTGCATCTGTTCAATCAGGGCATAAGGTAACGCAGCAAAGGCAGCGATGGTTTTAGAAGTCCTATCGTCAAGACCTTTATCCCTCATGCTCATTAACATCTCACCGGCACCCTGCCTGTACCAAGCATAAGTACTACCGACCTTAAGCCCGGCCAGCATACCAGTAGCAGCAAGGGGGATGTCTTCAAAGGGTGACAATACTTGCGGGCCTGCTTGACCAGCGATCAGTCCAGCGACTCCACCTGCTGCGATCAGTCCTGCTGATTGTTTAGCACCCTGTATCATGCCGGGGAGTATCCTTGCCGTCCCGTATTCCATCTGTTCAAGTAGATTACCAGTGATAGGATCTATCTGATCCCGAGCTTGCAGGGTTCTTGACTTCTTATATATCTCATCAGGATTACCTTTACCGAGCATGACAGCATCGAAGTACTGTTGATCAGTGGCAAATCCTTCGTTCCCACGCCGAGTGGACTCAGCTATCTTTTCAAAATGATTCCGGTGGACTTTTGCTGCACCTGCTTCGATCCATTCTTTAGCAAGTCCACGCTTTTTGAAAGCATCGCGTGTCCACATATGAACACCCTTGGGTATGTTCTTAGAATAACTGTCGTAAGCAAGGTCTAACGCATGACCGGACAGTTCAGTAGGGGGAGCGAACCCAAGCTGGGAACTCTCCTTCTTCCACGCTTCAAATCCAGAAACGGGGGTCATCGCTTCACTTTCTTTTTTCCAGTCTTCAAAACTCATTATCTATCCCAGTAACCTAATTTCTTTCCCAATTCATAATTCTCAGGGGTAGGATCTCTACGTAGCCCTTCAGCAGTAGGCTGTCGTTTTGTTTCCTTCTTAAACACACCTGTGATTGCTTTGATGGCACCAGACATTGGCAAGGCGGGAGTAGAAAAAGTCGCGGTCATGGCCTTACCCATCGGAGTTGATAAACCCCTTGTCATACTGGGAGTACCAGACACCCTTCTAGCCATCTGCTTTGACAGGTCACCCTTGGCCCTCATCGCTTTGACTTCAGTTATGGGAGATCGTTTATCTTTATCAGTCCACCAGTTCTCAAATGCCTCACCTTCCATATACATGTCCCACTGCATGTCAAGCTGATTCTGTTGCACTGGGTTCAACTGATCGTAGCCTATCTGCTGCCTCCACTGATCGTACTGCCCAAGCAGGCTGTTCTTATCTTTACGGGGATCACCCCATTCAAAACCACGGAGGTCTTTAGCGTAATCAGCATAGTCACTGATAGACGTAGCCAACGATCTACCCATCAGGGTACCAATCCCGAGGGGTTTATCAGCACCACCACCTCTGGGGAACATAGCTGCTGCTGTTTCCTGTGGTACAACCATCCTCATCATAGCTTCGTACCCAGCTTCAGGACTGATCCTGCCCGAGTCAATCATCTGCTTGAGAGAATTAAGCTGCCCCTCGGCAAGTTTCATTTTAGATCTCATATCTTGTCTGACAGATTCATACTCACTGTCTAATTGCTTAGACCTGTTGCCGTAGTCCTGATCAGAGAGAGTCATCCGTTGCAGGTCGTTTCGCCTCTTACTAAAGTCACTGGTCATGGCCCCGCCCGCCTGTTTGAACTGACCCTGTAGGATCGCATACGGATCTTCGTTAGCCGGTAATCGGTTAAATGGTATTGTTGGTGCTGGCATATTATTCCTCCACAAAGAAATCAGTGGTGACAGGATCGTTCTTGTCCCTCAGTTTCTTTAGCCCTTTAACAGCTTTGTTGTTGATGAATACTTTTATGCGTTCTATGACCCACTCAAGCTCAGTATATTCTTCCTGCTGATCTTCATCCATAGGTTCAGCAGCTAAGAAGCCCTTTTTGAGATTCTCTACTTCTGATTCTTTTATTGGTATCTGTAGTACGTAATCTGCCATTATGTTCCCCCGACCATTACCATGCTGATGTTCCCGTGTTCCACCGTTACATCGGCATTATTAGTAGTATTTAAAAGCCACACACTTATTTGTTCCGTACCGTTAGGGCACTCTACCATAGCTGTCCCACTCATATTGCCCGTATCACTATTATTCGCTATCGTTCTGTGGGCCTCTGCTTTGTTCCTTATCGCCGTTCCGTCAACTGCTACCCCCCCGTGGATCTCTACATTAGCACCGGGATTGGCTGTGTTGAAACTTAAACTCCATTGAATCCTGTAAAAACCAGCTTTAGTAACTGATAGATAATGCTCGTCCCCTCCTGTTGGGAACGTAATTAAGTTGAGGTCGCCTGCTAACCATCCGTCATCTAATGAGGTTGTCCCATCGTCCTTTACTTCAGCTACCACTCCAGAAGTAAGTGCCACTATAATAGCCTGTGTGCCGTCAACATACATACACGCATAAGGTAGGCCAGTACCATCGCCTACCCAGTAAGTATCACCCCCGGTAATAATAATGTTCTGATTCTCATCAAGAGTTACAGCAGTTATACCCCCGGACTTGAGTAATACAGAGCCTACTGTTCCAGCAGCGGTTCCTGTATCAAAGATTACATCGCCTGAATCCCCCCCTAAGCTTACCAGCCCTGTTACTATGTTTATATCGCCTGAATTTGCACCACCCCCTAATTGTGTACTGATTATTAACGGGGCAGAGAACGATGTTGTGGATATTACAGGATTAGCCCCGAGCATGAATATATCATCAGCCACAGAAATATCACCACTGACAGTTATCCCAGCAGTAGACAGGCCGATTAAATTTGTACCAGTGATGCCAATATTTTGACCATCAACTATTAAATTCCCGTCCATTGTTAAATCACCAGACATGGTTATGACTGGATCACTTGGATCTTTACTAAGAACTAATTGAGTATTGGTTCCGTCTGCGGAGATTATCAGGTTTTTAAGGTCGCTCGAACCACCTATCGCCCGACCCCTTATCAGATAAGAATCCAAACCACTTGAATAGCCTATCTGGAGAAAACTTCGATTGGTTTGCTGGTCAGGTTTGCCCTGTGCATATATGTTAAACTGAAGAAAATCGCCGAAGTCACCATCAGCCGTGTATAAATGAAACTGAAATGCTCCCGCCATTTGGTTCTGTAAATACAGAAAATCAGTGCTAGGAACCCCACCAAACTTATAGCCTGTGCCTGTTGGTTCTGTGATTTGAAGCGTTTCTGTTGTGGTAAGGCCCAAAATGAGAGCATCACTAGTGACTACTAGTTTACCTGATCCAGTTGTTTCTATTCCTATATCCCCTCCTTGTTCATTCTTCCAGAGGAAATCATCATTACTTGAAGTGTGATTACCAAGAAATCCAGCCCTTCCACCGCCTGAATCTCTCCACTCAATAAAACCAACTGAAGCAGCCCCTAAACTATTGCTGTCTTGAAAAACAAGAATGGGTGTAGGACTGAAAACTGTTAATCCCGCAAATATAGGACTCGCACCCGTATGAATATCCTGTGGGGTCGAAAGAGTTATTGTGCCGTCACTATCATCAGCAACAGAAATTTGATTTGTAGTGCCAGCGACCCAGCTAACGAGATCAGTAGATTCTAATCCCTTGCTGGCATCAGTAGAAATGAGCCTGCTTGCAGTAAGACCGGATAATGTGAGGGTGCCGCTTATTACTAATCCGCCAAATGTAGGCGTAGACTCTGAGCCGAATCTTAATGTGGATAACTTTTTGAGTATCTTATTAAGACCATGCCAGTCACCTTCTTTGACATCTGGTATCAGGGCCATCGTTTACCTTACAGTTTATAAGTTCCACCCGTACCGTATCCAGCCGGGGCAGCGTATGGAGTAGCAGCAACAGTGCTCGGGGGAAGGCCAAACTTCTTCGCCATTTCAGGATCAACCATACTTAAGGGTGCTACCTCACCGGCGTTAGGCCCGGCATAACTACCACTTTCCATGTGCTGTCCATCACCACCAGTCGGTAGTCCAACAAAACTTCTTGCCCGACTTTTCAGACGATTAGCAGTAGAAGTCGGAGTAAAGAAAGAACCTCCGCCACCAGTACCTCCACCACCTCCGCCACCTCCGCCACCGGAAGCAGCATAGCCACCGCCCTGATAACTCTTGGCCTCTGCGTCTATCTTGAGTTGTTCTTCATACCGTCTTTTATCTTCAGCAGCAGCAGACTGTCTCTCCAAGAAACCAGCCTTCGCTAACAGTGCTTGCATCAAACTAGATGACCTAAGTAAATCAGTTTCAGTCTGATAAGGTCTGGCAACGTCTTCTTCAAATGCTGCTGGGATCGAAGCACCAACAGTAGTACCTGATAAGCCCGAGCTAACGAGACTTTGTTGTGCAGAGGACGTATATTTTCCACGTTTAGTCTCAAGCTGTTCACCACGGGATTTAGCAAAGCTACCACCGGGGCTAAATTTAGCTATAGCCTCTTCAAGAATACTCGTTATATCATTGGCCATTACTTCAATCTCCCAGTCTGTTTTACTTCATACATTAAATCTTCAAGGGCCATTACTTGGCCAGCAGTTGAATTAAACAACTTGATGCCCATGTATACCCCTTTTACTTTCTTTCGTAAAGATCCACGACTTCTCCCGGGTGCTGTTATTGTACCTGCTATACTATAACCAGTTCCAGCAGCTAACATTTCCAGTATCCTTTCGGCATCCCGGTTAACGTAGATCTCATATCCTATATTATTTGAATCAGGCTGTGAACCACCAGTGCCACCACCGGCAGGGACAACATCGAAGTCAATTAGTTTTCCTTCAAACCTGTTCTTGCTCGACATTGGTAGAGGTGCATAAGTTACGTAAGCATTGATAGCCTCATCAGTAGCACCTATATCATCATCAGCAGCGGAGTCGAGGGAGTACCTGATGTAACCGTCACGACAGCCGATCATTACTTTCTTGAAATCTGGATCAGTCGCCTCATAATGGAACGCAGAATAAACCGCACACTCTTCTGGATAGGACTCGGGGAAGATCCCGCCTGTCCTTAAATCATACCAGTAGTTTGAATTAGTACCGTCACTATTTTTAGTGATGGTTACATTTATCCCGGCCCGCCTACGATCATAACTCATGGTGATTCTATGCGTAGTGGGGTCAGCAGCTTCATCGTCTACCAGACTCGGTAGATTTACTTCAGACATACATTCTGGCTGTTGAGGTATCTTTGTCCTGTAGATACCATTGGTTCCCCAGAAGTATAAATTACCACCACCGTCAAAGCACCAAGCATCCTTACCAAATATGCCTACGGTTAGGTCTAATTCATTAAGAGATCCACCTTCAGCCGGATCGCCCGTTAGATACCAGATAGATCCTGAACAGCCTACTACCATCCAGTCATCTTTATAAGGAATCAGTGCTGTGATTATATCTCCAACTTCACCGGCATCAGCATCATTGCCCGCCACTGCTGACTGAGCATCATTCTGGCCGTACAACCAGTTCCAAGGGTTGGCCTGTCTCGACATGTACCATTGATGAGGATTCTTAGGATCACCGGCCAGTACCGCCCGGCCACGATAGTTAGCTATTATGGTAGCGTTGGTGGGCATGGTTCCGTATACAGTAGTATCGCCACCGAATACAGTCCAGTCATACCAGTGCGGTGCTGCAATTTCGGCAACAGCAGTCATGGTGAATGTAACTACATCAGCAGGTTCATCTTTAACTATCTCGCCGGAAGTAAATGTAGCTGTGGTTATCCTCTTTCCATATATAGCAGAAGTGCCGGACAGGGCGGTTACGTAGTCCACCACCATTTGGGCACTTGAGCTCTGTCCTTTGAGTATCATGCCCTTAGTAACTTGGGCATCCATTCCATCAGTTTCTATACTTACGTTGATCAGGTCAACTACTTTAAGATTGGTGTCGTTGGCGATGAACGCTTTCCCGTACAACTCAGCCATGTCAAGCATTTTAGTAACGTCTATATCACCATTAGCTGCTGCAAGTTCAGTCATTGTCCCTGATGAAGATTCATACCATACTTCGTTACCGCCGACAGCTACTAACTGTCTGGTATAATTTGCATCACTGGGGAGAAAGGCTGTAGGATCAGCATCACCATACTCTTTGAATAAATAATCGCCTGACTGTGCCGACCAATCTACACCAGAATTAGAACTCTGATGGGGTACACCCGTAGCATACCCGTTAGAAGCATCTTTGCCCATTTTTGCTGCATTTATCTCATCGGGGGCTTTTACAACTATAGCATATATGGTACCGGCAACTACGGACACCTTGGTAGGAAAAATAAAAGGCGTGTAAGTTTCACTCGGGAAAGAAGCACTTAAAGTAGATGAATTAACTGCTGTTGCAGTACCAAGTATACTCGCAGGATCGGGTTTATCACTGCCGTCTGTTCCCCAAATTTGAACAATTATATCAGCATCGGCACCACCAAGATCATATGCAACGAGATCTACTTGTTCTATATCGTGCGATAAGGTGGGGGTGAAAGTCTGAGCCTGCCACGTAGCAGCCCCAAAATTTACAGACCCATCAACTGTACCAGTATGATTTTGCCTAACCGTGGCCATTTAATTAGCAACTCCAACACTTATGATAGCAACGACAGGCACAGCTTCCCCGCCTATCTGTTGAGAAAATCTCTTATCCAACCCGGGTCTTTGTCCACCCCGGATACGATTATCTTTGGTATCGAAGGGACGCACATTGTTCAAGTCCGGTGAGGTAAGAACCGGCTGCTCAGACGTTGCACGCCCCTTATCGATACCACCTATTGGGAAAGATAGGTTCATTTAATTAAACTCTCGCTGTTCCATTTGTCGCATGATAAGTCAGGAAGCGGAACCAGTCAATAGTCATAACGTCAGAAGCGTTAGTGTGGGCGTTTATCTGGAACGTAGGAGCGATGAGTCCATCAGGCACACCTTCATCCCCGGTACCATCAGTGTCCGTAACAGTTTTGACAAGAACACCATTGACATAGAACTTCACATTATCGCCAGCGGTGTCGCCATCGCCGGTTATAACGATACCATACTTAACATAGGCAGTTTTATCAATATCAGTTACCACGTCATCTTCGGAAGTGATGTCGGTACCATCACATGCTTGGGCACCTATGTTAGCATCAGCAACCCCGTCATCACGGAAGAAAGCAGCGTGATCTTTATTGGTTACTACTGTGCCAGTACCGAGCATGTTGGTTACACTCGCAGTGTCACTAAGACCGATGAAAGCATCACCATCATCCATGTCCATCTTTACTCTGGCTTCAAAGTAAATCACCTGACCCGGCTGCGGTAAAACTTGCATTCCGGGGAACTGAACGATAGCACCATCATCGGCAGCATCACCAGCAGTGTCTAATTCCAGAACTCCACCTTGTGCTGTAGTAAGTGCTGCGACTGTACCTGATCCACCGGCGACTATCGTAAACAGCAAACCGCCATTTAGAACAGTAGTGGCATATACATCAGGCAGCATGAAGTCTTCAAAGTGATGAAAACCCTTTGCCGGGTCTAGCATCACTTCAAGCAACGGGGCACCGTCCCAGATCAAAGGACTGGGGCCAACGCCAGCAGCAGTATCAGCCAGAGTTGCGGTCGCTACAGGGTTAAAAACACAACTGGTTTCAGTACCCTCATTGATGTAGAGTGCCGTACCAAGGGCACCGTCAGTTTTCTTGAAGGTACAACCCGGAGCAAATCCAGTCGTACCATCAGTAGGCACTGTAGTTCCATAAGCCTCAAGTGCCATTTTGTCGGACGCTCCTTCGACACTGTAAATCTTCCTTGCTGCTGATGCCGGGACTGGCCCCGGGATCATGTTATCGTGTTCCCATGCTAGATTAAACTCGCTCATTTTTACACCCTTTCTTAATTCTATAATTAGCTTCAGTCCGTGATCAGCCCGGTCAAGATCCCTCTCGCCTGTAATTTATTGTGTGTTGTAAGTTCTGTTTTCAAAAACTCTTTCTATCAGATAGTGATCATAACGATCACGCTTATTCATAGACCCAACACTTCTGGGGGCACTCCTCATGTCCAGTTTCTTAGCGTTGGCCAGATCATTCTGGTACTTGGCTACAAACCCAGACTGCATTTCATCAACCAGCATCTCGGCTTTAGCAAGACACGCCGACTCAATTGCTTCGTCAAATCTGAAACCAGCCGGATGAAGATTATTAGCGGGCTGGATAATATAGATACTGCTGGTAGTAGGGTCTGCACTCGCAGCGGTTCCATCTGAGAACAACCAATCGGCAACGGTAAAGGTACCAGTTGAATTGGTATAGTCCGTTACTATAGCGGTATCATTTTTGCCAGTACCACTGACTATATTTATAACCCAGCCATTAAAATAATCATCAGGAAAAAGGTTAATGAGAGCAGAATCGACTATAGTAATAGTAGAACCACCTGTAGCAGTTCCAGCTTCTATATCGATCTCATTAAAGTAAAGATCATAGGGAAATTCAAATGTGTCGTCAGAGGACGGGTTGGGATCAAAGATTATCTCCTGCCTTCTTTTCGGGCCAATCGTAGCACCGGCGACATACTCAAGGGGCCTTATAGCTGCAAACGAGGGGTAACCAAGATTGACCGTAACGGCTCGCCTTTGTCTTATCAACGCCTCATCGCACCATTCTATAACACTGGCGTGATTAGTATTATTGGCGTATGTTATCTGCCCCTCTTGACTTCCGAAGTATTCTGGTAGGGGGTACCTGTGTATGTCTCCTGCTACAGTTTCGTATCGTGTAATTTTGAAAGTGCTGTCTGCGTCTGGATCAGTCCCACCTGCATTGCCATATTGATCCAACCAGTCTGATACAGTTATCTTACCAGTAGCACCCACGTAGTCAGTTATCTGTGCATAACTACCTTCTCCTGTCTCACCAGTTATATAAATCCAAAAAGTGTTCAGGTCATCATTATCAGGGTAGGGAGTAGCCAATGTTAGATCAGTGAGACTCGTACTATCAGCAGCATCAGCAGTTCCAGAAACATTGAGGGCGGATACATTGAGGGCAAGAGTCCTGTGCATCCATCTCCAGCCTGTCCGGGGGGCATCAGCAATAAACATCCTGATACCGTCCCTGACTATACGCTTAGTCAAGTCAAGATCGTACTCATCAATGGGGATCATCGCTTTCTCTTGACCACTGGAACCATGGTAAGCCATCCCTGCTTCACGGGCTACTTTGATCATCAGGTCTTCAATGGATTGTGCTGATGTAGGTTCACTCATTTTTTGGCTTTCTTCTTATCACACTTGCAGACAGCAGCTATATCACATTGTTCGCCGACCAGTCTTACATCATTCATAAGCTGAAGATGCTCGTCCCTTTTCATGGGGACGTTGGCTACTACTACATTGATATTAGCTATCGCTTCTTTAACTTCTTTTTTCATTTCACTCTCCCAAAGGTTAAAATACCCCGGGTGATAACTTAATACCACCCGGGACGAAATCAATCATAATACTCTCAACATATTAGGAATACTGTTTAGTACTCCTGAGCACAACGAACCCAGTCGATCTTCACGTTGTCAGCCGTGGCACCCAATGTACCAAAGGCTATGGTGAACATGACATCCATGTTCGTATTACCCGGCCAGTTGGCGTTAGTGGTTGAGACATCAACCGCAACGTCATCACCGAGGTCAACACCGTTAGCATACCAGCGGATCTTCATAGATACACCGTTCAGTTCCAACTTGAAACCGATGCGAATATAGGTGTCAGCTTCGAGCGTGATCTGCCCGGTTTCTGATTGTGCAGTTCCAGCACCAGCTTCATTGTAGACGAGTGTAAGATCGTCACCGTCAGCTTCAGCAATGAAGAAACCAACATAATCAGCAGAAGAGTTGGGGGCCGTAGGAGCAGCACCAAGAGGTGTGCCATCAGCAGCCTGTCCGGGTTGAATAAGACCAATGAACGCCGACAAATCGGTGTTAGTGATGGTGTTAAACTTAACCCTTGTCTCGAACCAGAACTTCTTGGACTCGCCAACTTTAGGAGTCCTAAACTGACCAATGACATTACCACCTGATGTTATAGTTGTAACATCATCAGCAGTATCGCCAAGCGTCAATGCCAACACACCGTCATCATCAGCCTGAACAGCTACATTTGCCAGCTTGTCTTCCTCAGCATAAATATACCAAGGAACATCGCCCTGTAAAAGACCAATGGCTGAAGTAAAATCGGTGCCACTAGCTGTCTCTTTTGTTACTATTGAGTTTTTGAAATCATCGAACAGATGAAATCCCTTGCCCGGGTCATTCAAAAACGTATTGACCGGGCAATCGGCCCAAATTATGGGACTCGGCCCACGGGTTGCGGGGGTGCTCGCAGCAGCCCCATATTGTACTACACTCATTTTTCTCTCCTTCCCCTACATATAGGGGTTAATAAAGGATTGTTAAATTACAATTTACGATCTGTACTACTTACTTAGCAACTTTATGCAGCACAAAACCAGCGGTACGCCTGTTCAAGCACAGGTTGTTATGAGCACCATCCAAGAACTTCGTGTAAACGGTATGCTGTTTACGGTCAGTCATGGCTTCGCCCTCTTCCATCCAGTACCCGTCATGTACGTAAGGTATGAACTTGCTGAAGTCGATACAATAAATGGGCGTATAGTCAGCACCATTTAGCTGCGGGATGGGAACGACAGGAAGTCTGTTGATATAGACCAGTCCGGTGTCATCCATCTTCAAGTTACTCATGACATCTTTACCCTTGTGGTTATCGTCCTTCTGATCAGCAAGGTTCATCAATTGGCTGACATTATCGAAGCCAGCATAAAACCTTTTAGCAGCAGAACGAGGCTGCGATGGATCATTGACGATTAGCGGGGCTTTGAAGTTGGTGAACATAAACGCCAGACGCAGGGTCTTGAGCATCGCGTTGTCAACTGTAAGATAAGTTGCAGCATAGTTACGCCACTTGGCCTCATTGACGGCATTGATGTTAGCAACTGTAGCGGAAAAGCTACCATCCTGATATTCAAAGCCAGCACCGACAAACCCAGAACTTGTATTAACAGTACCAGAACCATCAGTGAAAAGCGTCAAGTAATACGGTACGCCATAAGGGAACAAGTCATCATCGGAATCTTCAGGAGTCTTCCATGCTCTGTCTTCGATCAGGTTCGCCAAATCCCACAAACCGTCTACACGCCTGACTTTCATCAGGTTAACAAAACCCTTTGCAGAGTTCTTATTACGGAGGATCTCAAACTTATCCCACGAATAATTGGTTCCAAGCTGAGTCCACGGAACCTTAATCGTCTTCATGACATCGCCGACTGCCGGTTCGTCAGTATCATAAGTTCTTCGATACCGAGCATTACCAGTAGGATCGAACATGACCTTACGTTCAATCTGCGTACCACCATC
>SDBV01009578.1_pt1 | contig 12851 bp, 17 predicted proteins | sample 2277081 | NCBI WGS metagenome assembly SDBV01 (sample SAMN10402039, study PRJNA504765) | marine sediment metagenome | isolation source: marine sediment core GS10_PC15, 223 cmbsf | place: Arctic Ocean: Southern Knipovich Ridge | collected 2010
TATGGAGACGTGTTATAGTCAATAAAATAAAAAGGATGACAATATGGAAGAACTCAAGTTAGGAATAGTTGGCAAGGGATTTGTAGGAGGCAGTGTTTCATGTGGATTTGATCGATATGTTGATCAAATCATCGTTGATCCATGTCATAGTTGGGTAACTCTCAAAGAATGTGTTGGTAAAAAACCTCACATAATATTCATATGTGTTCCTACACCACAAAATAAAACAGGAGCAGTGGATGTGGATATAGCTCGAAGTGTTCTTAAAGAAATAAATGATCTCAAGTATAAAGGCGTTGTAGTAATTAAGAGTACTATTACCCCCGATCATCTAATTAAATTTACACAAGATTATAAACTACGTTTAGTATATAATCCAGAGTTTCTTACGGAAGCATATGCACATTGGGATTTTTGTAATCCGCCTATGCAGATATTGGGTGGACAATGGGAAGATTGTGAAGCAGTAGAAAAAGCCTATGTCCAACATAGTAGAGTTAAAATTGTTCCTACATTTAAAACAGATATTATTACAGCAAGTCTATTAAAGTATACTATTAACAGTTGGCTTGCCACCAAAGTTACTTTTATGAATGAACTGTATAATCTACATCGTGAATCGGGAGCAGATAGTAGTTGGGAACAATTTACAGACATGCTAAAGCGTGATTCAAGAATTGGCGACTCACATTTACAAGTTCCTGGGCCGGATGGCAATTTTGGATTTGGTGGTCACTGTTTTCCTAAAGATACTTCAGCATTTATCCATTATGCAGAAACCCTAAAAGCATCACTTAATCTTCTAGAAAAAGCGATAAATATTAACAAGGAGATTAGAGATGGTGCGGAATGAAAAATTTAATATTTCAATATTATATTCCATATGAGCTTGGCGATAAAGACATGGGTGGTAGCACAATGCCAGAATGGGCCTGTGCTGGTTCAAGATCTGCAAAGGCATATGCAAAAATTTGTGGTGCTGAATATCTTCTAAGTCACGATAGATATTTTACACATCTTGATCCTAGATTAGATTCATTGAAATTATTTTACGACCCGTTCTTCGAACAATTTGATAATATTCTCTGTCTTGATTTGGATATGCTTATCGCAACAGAGGAGAATATTTTTAATGTTCCTATTGCCGATATTGCGATGGTGCATGAATTAGGAGTTCATACAGGCAATCCAAGTGGATGGATGAAAAAAGTTATGGATGTTGGTTTACCTCAAAGGGGTATCATTGCTTATGGAAAGCATTTATTTGGTCGTGATTGGAATTTTCCAAAATCAATACTTTATCCAAATGAAAAATTTAGATATTTAAACGGCGGATTACAATTATGGTCTCGTGAAGGTCGTTTAAAGGCACGTAAACATTTTACTAGTGTCGATCATTATACACTCCATACAAGATATACTGAACAGATGTATGTTAATCTTCAATTATCACAATCGATGTTCAATGTAAGTGAACTTGATACATATTGGAATAGAATGCCATATCAATGGAAAAAAAATCAACCCGATGGAAAAATAAATCATTTTCTTGCAAGATTAAAATTTGGAATGCCAACATTAGAAAAAACAGGATTGAGTGTATGGAACAATATTTAGAAATTGCTGCTGATAAAAAACGTGGGCCAGAATGGATTTGTGTAAATATGAAAGAACGACCTGGATGTATCGTCGGAGATTTAACAAATCTACCAATGCCGGGAATAGATGATAATAGTTTTCATGGTGTGTATTCACAGCATTTTATCGAACATCTTTACAAATATCAAGGCGTTAATTTCTTTAAAGAAGCAATGAGAGTTCTTAAGCCCGGAGGGACCATTAGAACTTGTTGGCCACCTTATGAATTTATTGAAAAACTTGTGGGCGATGAAGATTTAAGCAATGATCAATTTGTTAAATTTTATCATAAGCGTTTTGTTATAGGACACAATTTTGCTCCACCTGGAAATACTAATAAAAGGATTCAAGAACAAGTGGCACTTGGTTTGCTGCATCAAAATGGCGAACATCTTTATATTTGGGGTATTGAAGAAATGATGAATACACTTAAAGATCTTGGGTTCAACGATGTAAAAGAGTGTGAATATGGTGTAAGCTCTATTCCGGTATTTAATGGAATAGAATTGCCAGATCAAATTAGAAAATTACATTCAGCACAAATTGAGGCAACGAAACCATGATCACATTTATTATTAAAGGTGAAGATCAAACATTACGTAGATATTTTTGGGCACCATTTGAAATCAAGTATCCTAAATATCAATATTTGTTTGTTGATGAAAACCAATTTAAACAGACAATAACAAAAGCTAAACATGACACAATTTTTATTACTGATATTGATGCAGTTCCTACTTATGAAACAATGGTATTACTAGAAAATATTGGTGGAAAAAATGAAGTGCTTTTACCAAAATGGTATGAAGGATACGGAAATCCAAGCAAGAAATTAAATTCATTCAGTGTTTTAAAGGAAAAATTTATTTCAGCTGGATATGATTTAGAAGAATGCATTGAAAAATGGGCACCAGCAGTTCATAAAAAAGGATCAATGTATTACGTTAGATAAAATACAAAGGGAATAATAAAATGGAATTATTAGAAGTACCAGAAATACCGCCAGTACCAAAGAATAATCAAGATATACCAGGATTCAATAATGTTGCTCATAATGAGAAATTGAAAGAAACTGCCAAATTAGTTAAGCCTAGTTCTAGGGTATTAGAAGTAGGAACTGCATGGGGACGAAGTACATGGTCATTATTAGATGATTTACCGTCGCCTTTTGAACTTCATGTTCTTGATCCATTTACTCACCTTGAAGGTGGAAAAATGAAACATTATGAAGGTTGCATGAAAAAACATTCAGATAATATGTGTCAAAGATATGCACTTAAAATATTTGTTGAACAAGGACAACTAGCATGTTGGAATTGGGGTGTTCCACAGCATCCAAGATATGATTCAGAACATGTTGTTGTTCATCAAATGTTGAGTGAAAAATTTCGAGAAACAGATGATAATGAATGGGGATTAGTTTACCTTGATGGTAATCATTCCTATCCAAATGTCAGTGCAGAACTTAACAAATGGGCTGATTGTCCTATAATATGTGGAGATGACTATCATCCAGTTCATAAGGGGGTTATTCAGGCAGTTGATGAATTTTTAGTTAGATATCCTGATAGAGAATTTTGGTATGATACGCCTGAAAGTGGTTCAGGATTTTTTAGGATTTTGAAATGAAGGCATTTGTAATAACTCTAAAAGACAATGAATATTCAAATAAGGTAGCGGATCGCTGTATAGAATCCGCCGCAAAATTTGGATTGGTTGTTGAGAAGTTTTGCGGTGTAGATAGAGAAGAAGCAAAACAATTTATGTATGATGAAGGATTAGAATGGACTTGGGCAAATAATGATACAGAAATAATGATGTGTGAAAAAACAGGATTAAGAATGCATCCATATGGCTCAACCGACATACGAGCAAAGATTGGCTGTTCAATGTCTCATTATACACTTTGGAAAAAATGTATCGCATTAAATGAACCCATTCTTATATTAGAACATGATTCTGTATTTTTACAAGGACTGCCGAAGGATATAGAGTTCTACGGTATTTGTCAAATAAATGATCCAATGGGTGCAACACGAAAAGGTGCTCAATGGAGTAGACAGATGAGTTCTAGAGGCACTATAGGAGTGCATCCAAAAACGTGGATAACTACTAAAAATGAAAGACATATCCCAGATGGGCTTGCAGGCAATTCAGCATATTTAATTAAGCCTTGGGCTGCTCAAAAACTAATCGATAAGTTTTATGAAATTGGTGTTTGGCCAAATGATGCCACTATGTGTCAACAGTTATTTCCATATTTAGAAGAATATTATCCGTTTATAACTAAACCGATACAAGGTAAATCAACTACAATATCGTAAAAGGAACTATATGAAAAATTCATTTGATAAATTTGGTTGTGATAAGGGTTCGTTACGTCATCGATATGATCGTGTTTATGAACCGTTATTAAAGCATTTTAAAGATAAAGAATTTAATATGCTAGAGATTGGTATATTTAGGGGAAATGGCATGAAAGCTTGGCTTGATTATTTTTCGAAGGTTCAATTTACTGGTATTGATATTTTCACTCGAGTAAAAGAAGAAGATATACCAATCCTTAACCATGAACGAGTTTATTGGTGCAAACAAGATAGTATGCTAAAGCTTTCAGACGAATTTATTAAATTAGCAGAAGACAAATTTGATGTAATTATAGATGATGGTTTACATACACATGATTCACAGCGATTAACTTTTGAAAATTTAATTCTATTTTTAAAGGATGATGGAGTATATTTTATTGAAGATGTTTGGGCATTTGATTATATGTCAGATGTTGAGAAACAGCATAGTTGGATACAGAAAAAGAAAAATGAATATTCTAATGACCAATATTTAGATCTGCTTTCAAGTCTATCAAATTATAATGTCAAATTTCATGATCTTAGAAATGGATATGAGCCTGATACTTTTATTATTGAGATAAGGAAATAAACACTATGATGAAAGAAACAACAAACGAAGGTTCTAAAATTACAGTAACTAGAATTCCAGAAAATACAATAGGTATTGAATTGGGAGTATGGAAAGGTTATTCTAGCGAAATATTTTTACAAAAAGCCAAATATTTACACTTGGTAGATAGTTGGTCCATAGAACCTTTTACAGGATCAAGTGAATTCGGAACATATGACGATTATTTGAAAAGATATGCAAAAATGGTAGGTTCCGATAAACCAGAAGATTTTCAAAAATATTATGATGATATATATGAATCGGTAGTTGAACGGTTTAAAGAAAAACCTATTAAAATTCATAGATGCAAAACTAATATTTTCTTTGAATATTTTACTGAAGAAGTTGATTGGGTTTATGTGGATGCTGGGCATGATTATAAGAATTGTATTACAGATTTGCGTAGTTCATTGAAGATAATTAAAAAAGGTGGTTTAATAATAGGAGATGATTATCATACAAAGCCCGGAGTAACAAAAGCTGTAAATGAATTTGTTAAAGAGTCTGGATTAATTTTTGATAATTTTTATGGCAGCCAATATGAAATAAAAGTTTGATGGGTTAGAATAATGAAAGTATTTGTAATTAGTATACCAAAATCAGGAACATATTTAATACGAGAAATTTTAGAGCAATTTGGCTTTGATCGTTCATATTTGCATATAAGCGAAACTGGCACGTATGATTATTCTAAAATTTCATTTGATGAAAGCAGGAGAAATCCTCAACAATGTCTTTCTAAGATGCCATTAGAAAAATCTTTAAAAAATGTTCCTCAAAATAGTTTTGCCGTCGGGCATTTAAAATATTCGATGACTACTGCTGAGTTATTAAAAGATTTTAATGTTATTTTTATTGGTAGAGATGTAAAAGAAACAATTTTATCTTACATGATTTATGGTTTGGAAACTGGACGAGCTCTTCGAAATGAAGCTGATCAAATATGGATTAGTGAGGAAAATCCACAAGAGCAATTTTTAAAATACATTGAATTACGTGGAGACAAAATACTTAAGACTTATAGTAAGATATTACCGTGGAGAGAACATAATATAGAATGTTTTGATTTTAATAAACTCAAATCAAATCCTGTTGAACAAACACAAAGGTTAGCACATGTAGTTCAATTTAATTTTTCTGATACAGAAATTAAACAAATAATAGATTCTTCTTTCGAAAAGAAAACTCTAACATCTTCATCGAAAAATACAAATAAAACAAAATATTGGAGCGAAACAGCTCATCAACAAATTGATATGTTAATCAAAAAACATAAAATTGAATATAGGTAAACATGAATGGATATTAGTGTAGTAGGTAATGCAAAAAGCATATTTGATAAAAAGGATGGAGAAATTATTGACTCGGCAGATCTAATTATTAGATTCAATGGCGGAATTATAGTTGATCCTGAATCACAAGGTATCAAAACCGATATACTTGCTTATTCGCTGTATAAGAAAAATCTAAAAGATTTTGGAAAAGTTGAATATTGGTATACACACGAATTTGAAGAACGAAACACACTCCGACAAATGTTAAACACAAAACCTACCAATGGGTTAGTTATATTGGAAAGATTGAAAAACAACTATAAAGATCATCATGTTCGTATTTTTGGATTTGATTGGAAAGAATCAATTACCTGGTACAGAAATCCGCCAACTACGTTGGAACATCATGATTATAAACAAGAAAAAGAATATTGTTTAGAGCTTATTCAACAACTTGGTTGGGAGCTTTATTAATATGAGAATAGTTTGTGTTTTTACTAAACAACATAGGGAGTCAATCGAAGCTGCAAATCGTTGTGTGAAATCTGGTAGACAATTTGGTTATGATGTGGAAATGTATCCAGCAATATATTGGAAAGATATGGATAAAATTCATCAACAATATAATTTGAAGAAAAAATATATTCCTGTATCTGGAACTGAACAAACTACATCAACAACCTGTCCTGCTTCAAGAATGGCAAACGGCACAACACATTATTTGTTATATAAATGGTGTATTGAACATGATAAATCTATATGTATAGTAGAACATGATTCAATAGTTGTAGGAAAGATACCGGAACCAAAAGCAAATGGTATAATACAAATAAGTTCACACAATAAGCTTCAAATGACAGAAAAAATACTTGGGCATTGTAATAGAGCAAATAAAATGCGTAGATTTCAACCTGAATTTGAATATAAATGGGATGCACAAGAAGGGATCATTCGACATCCTTTAACTGGAACTAATGGAACATCAGGATATATAATACATCCAGGTGCAGCTCAGAAAATGATTGATTATTTAGAACATGATGGAATAGCTTATGCTGATAGATTAAGAACAGAACATATTGGTGAAGGAAATTTATATTTTCAAGTTCCTCAGTCTGTATTATGTTATCATGATGTCAAATCAGCGAGGTTAAATTAATTATGAAAGGCTATGTAGTAACAATATTGGAAATGTCTGAATCAATTAGAGTTGCTGAACGTTGTGTCGAATCTGGAAAACAATTCAATATAGATGTCGAAATTTTTCCTGCTGTATTCAAAGATATAGCACTTGGCGAATTAGAAAAAGAACAGTTGTTCATTCCTGAAGTAGAAGAAGAACGAAAACTTTTGCCCTCATACAACAGACAGGAATCAAACAGAAACGCGGTGCTAGGAAATTTTATCAGCCAATATCGTATTTGGAAAAAGATTCTAAACAGCAATGAGCCTGGAATCGTTCTTGAGCACGATGCTGTCTTTGTTGATTTAGTTCCTGATCTAAAAGGACAGGGAGATATTATCAATATAGGAAAGCCTAGTTATGGAGGATTCAAAACTAAAGATAAACCGGGTGTTTATTCAATGTTTTCCAAACCCGGTGGATATATTCCTGGAGCTCATGGATATTATGTTACTCCGTTAGGTGCCGAACAACTAATAGCAAAAGCTAAAAAATATGGAGCTTCTCCATGTGATCTGTATCTTAATAATAAAATGTTTCCTGATATCAAAGAGATATGGCCTCAAGTGGTTGAAGCCAGAGATGAATTTACAACCATTCAAAACGAAAGAGGTTGTGGAGCAAAACACAGTTATCAAAAAGATAGAAAAAACTTTAGGATATTATCATGACAGTATTTGTTACGGGTGCCTCTGGATTTATTGGTTATCATGTTTGTGAAGCACTTCTTAAGCGTGGAGAGAAAGTCATTGGTGTTGACAGCATGAATAATTATTATGATGTTAATCTAAAAATGGCACGGACATTTAGATTACAAAAGCAGAAAAATTTTCAATTTAATTTAGTTAATCTTGCAGATAGAAAAACACTGGATCGATCGCTACAAGAAGCTGGCAAAGTTAACACTGTTATTCATTTAGCAGCTCAACCTGGAATTCGATATTCATTAGAGAATCCATCCGCCTACATTCAATCCAATATTGTAGGTCATTTTAACATACTTGATGCTTGTTCTAAGATAACTACAATTAAACATTTCATCTATGCAAGCTCATCCTCTGTTTATGGTGGTAATACAGATTTGCCATATAGCATAGATGATAGAATAGACAATCCTGTCTCACTCTATGCAGCCACTAAGCGATCTAACGAACTAATCAGCCAATCATACAATAACTTATATGATTTGCCTCAGACAGGACTACGATTTTTTACTGTATATGGTCCTTGGGGTAGACCTGATATGGCATACTATAGTTTTACTAAGAATATACTTGAAGGAAAATCAATCCAAGTTTTTAATCATGGCGATATGAAAAGAGATTTTACTTATATAGATGACATTGTTTCTGGTGTTTTATCTGCGCTTGATAATCCTCCAACTGAACATAAGATTTATAATCTTGGCAATAGTAAAAGCGAACAATTAATGCATTTTATTAAAGTAATAGAAGATACTGTTGGTAAAAAGGCTAAAATCAAAAAGCTGCCAATGCAACCAGGTGATGTAAAAGAAACCTATGCTGATATTAAAGAAAGTATTCAAGATCTAAACTTTAATCCAACTACATCAATTGAAGAAGGCATTCCTCTCTTTGTTGAATGGTTTCGTAAATATCATAAAGTCTAAGGAGCTATAAATGAAAATTCTTATCATGGGTCTGCCAGGATCTGGAAAAACAACGTTAGCAAACCTTCTAGTTCCAAAACTAAATGCTGTTTGGCACAATGCTGATGACGTGCGTAAAATAGTTCATACAGATTTAGGATTTGAAGAAGAAGATCGTTTAGAGAATGCTCAACGTTTGCGTTTCTGGGCCGATAAAGTAGTAGAATCCGGACACTATTCGGTCACAGATTTTATTTGTCCAATGCCAGAAATGAGAAAAATCTTCGATGCGGATTTTACGATTTGGATTGATCGTATTAAGGAAGGAAGATATGACGATACTAATCAGCTTTTTACTCCTCCAAAGAAATATGATATAAGATTAATAGCTGGCACTCCAGAAGGATGGTCAAACTTTGTTCTTAAAATACTTAATGGATGGGATAACAAGGCTCCAACAGCACAGCTCCTCGGCCGATTCCAACCTTTTCACGCGGGACATTTTGCTCTTGTTAAAAATGCTATCTATAAAGTAGGGCAAGTAGCTATTTGTGTTCGCGATACAGAGGGCACATCAGATAACGATCCATTTGATTTTAATACTGTTAAAGAGAATATCGAAAGCAGAATGGACAGAGAAGGCTACAAAGGCAAATACAAAGTTATCTTCATGCCAAATATAACTAACATCCATTATGGAAGAGATGTTGGATATAAGATTGAGCAGATACGCTTAGGAAGAGCTATTGAGTCGATTTCAGCAACTCAAATACGAAAGAAATTAAATCCATCTTAATACGCTCTTCCATTGATAGTCTCCGATATGCTTTTTAATCTTAGTTAAATCAGCACAAGTATATTCTTGATAATGTTGTCTAATATTTTGTGGCATTGGAATTTCATAAAGTTCAGCTTTATACTTCTTAGCAATCTTTTTAGCAATTGCCTCAAAACTTACATCATGTCCAGTTCCCACATTCCAAATTCCATTCTCGGTTACATCTTCTATGAATTTAACATGTATCTTACATAGATCTCCAACCCACACAAAATCTCTGCTATATTGATGACTGTTTCTAAATAAAGTAATCTTTTTTTCTTCAATTGCTTGTCTTGTAAATTTACTTACAGGAGACATCATGTCGCCTTTATGATCTTCGTGTTCTCCATACACATTAAAGTATCTAAATCCCTGAACTATATTGCGGCGAAAGGTTTGTTTTTCTATCCATCTATCAAAGAGATATTTACTCCAAGCATAAGGGTTTTTTGGATCTTTTGGAACATCTTCATTAAAGTAGGTATTACATTGCCCATAATATCCATAAACACTAGCACTAGAGGCATATTGAAGATTAATTTTTCTGTAGGAACATTCTTTAGCTAACCATACACTAAATTCATAATTCTGTTCCATTATTTTATCTATATTTGTTTCTGTAGTGCTGCTAATAGCACCTAAATGAATAACCCAATTGTAGTGATTATGATCAAAATCTATTTCTTCATCGCCCCATTCGAAGCCATCCACTTCCCAATCTGTTTTATCGCTGATATAGTTTACAAGATTTTGGCCTATGAAGCCTTTATGACCTGTGATAAGTATTTTCATTAGCTGTCCTTTTCTCATATTTATAAGGAATAAATATCTAGTAATGGAAAGTATAATCGAAGAGCACATTAATGTAATCAAAAATATACAAATTGCTCCTATCAAACACGTCGCCGAAAAAATTAAAGAAAGCTTAGGTAATAATGGAAAAGTAATTTGGATGGGAAATGGTGGTTCTGCCGCTGATTGTCAACACTTAGCTGCTGAGTTTGTTGGAAGATTTGAGAAAGAACGCAATCCATTTTCATCAATAGCATTAACAACTGATACTTCTATCTTAACTGCTATAGGAAATGATTATGGATTTGAACAAATATTTGCTAGACAAATAAAGGCATTATGTAATAAAAACGATATAGTAATCGGTATTTCAACCTCTGGGTATAGTGAAAACATTATAGTAGCATTAGAAGAAGCCAAAAAAATAGGAGCCTATACAGTTAGTTTTACTGGAGAAAGTGGAGGAAAAGCAGGCACTATATCAGATTATAGTATAAAAATTCCATCTAGTAATACTGCCCGTATACAAGAAGCACATATTTTAATTGGCCATATGATATGTAGCGAGATCGACAAAATAACTGTAGTAGGTAAACATGATATCAAGAAATTTAGTTCAATCTTTAAAAAATGGCGCCGTTCTAGTTATCGGTGATGTGATGCTTGACAAATATATTGAAGGCGATATTACAAGAATTTCGCCGGAAGCACCTATTCCAATTTTGGATAAACAAAACGAACGATATACTCTTGGTGGTGCTGGTAACGTCGCAGCAAATTTACGTTCGTTTAATGTCACGGTTGGTTTGATTGGAATTGTTGGTGATGATGATTCGTCTATTAAGATTACTACTCTGTTAGAAAAGATTGATGTTAACAGCAATTTAGTTTCAGTAAGAAACAGCCATTCCACAACAAAGATTCGATTTACTAATAAACAACATCAAGTTTTTCGTTTTGATATTGATTTGAAACTAAGCAAAGACAAAGAAATTATAGATTATGTAAAAGCAAATATAGATGGTTATAACGTAATTCTTTTGAGTGATTACGGCAAGGGAGTAATATCCGATATTACAGCAAGAGAAATTATTAGATTAGCCAACAAAAAAGGAAAGAAAGTTTTTGTCGATCCAAAAGGAAGAGACTATAAAAAATATAACGGTGCTTATTTGATAACGCCGAATAGAACCGAATTATGTGAAGCTGTTGGATTTGATGTTCGAGGAAATGAAAATCAATATGCTCAAAAATTGTTAGATGATATCGAGATAGATAATATGCTAGTTACACTAGGTCAGGATGGAATGATTATAGTAGGTAAAGAACTAAGCAAACATTATACATCGCAGGCTGTCGAGGTTTTTGATGTTTCGGGCGCTGGCGACACTGTAATATCTTCTATTGCTGCTGGTATTTCTGCTGGATTAAGTTTAGACAAATCTATTGAAATAGCAAATATAGCTGCTGGGTGTGTTGTAGGTAAATTTGGAACAGCAACTATTACGGTTGACGAATTAATTCATAGAAGTAACAATAAAATTGTGAATCTTACTGAAGCGACTGACATTGTCAATTCCTGGAAAGCTGAAAATAAAACAATAGGATTTACAAATGGTTGCTTCGATCTTGTTCATATTGGTCACGTGGAAGTTTTGAGAAAATCAAAAGAAAAATGTGATAAATTAGTGCTTGGCCTAAATAGCGACAACTCAATTAAAAAAATAAAAGGAAACGATCGTCCTATAATTGATGAAAATTCTCGATCGGTTCTTTTGTCGGAGTTCCAGAGTGTAGATTTAATAGTTATATTTGACGAAGAAACTCCTCTAAATTTAATTAAACAGCTTAAACCTGATATATTGATTAAAGGTTCTAACTACAAAACAGATGAAATAATTGGCTCCGATTTTGTTATGAGCTATGGAGGAGATGTTGTGACTGTAGAATTGATAGAAGGACTAAGCACAACGTCGATTATCAAAAATATAAAAGAAAAAGCAGATTAAAACATCTTATTATAAATCAACGATTTACCATTATTTTAACCACTTTCCTATAAATACTATTAGTGAGTAAACAAAAGATCATTTGTTCAGAAGGTCTACAAGACCTAACTGAACAGCCGTAGCATTCGTCGCTAAGTGACAAAGACTACAGTATAAAGGTTTAGCGGCCTGATCTATTGTTTCCTCTCATCGATGAAAAATATTCTGTTTTGTTGATTTACAAAATCAAAAACAGACTTAATAAAAGGAAAAATAAATTATGGCTACAGTTAAAAACTTTGGTTTAGCTGGTGTAGCTGCTAACGTACAATTTAAGAAAGGCGGCGGTAAAGTTGACTGGGATGACACTAGGTTTTCCGTAACAGACAAAGATGGTACCGCAGTTGCTCTTGGCGTTGCACTAGTACCATCTAACGATACCGACGCTGCTTCAAAGCAGTATGTCGATAGTGTAGCTACCGGATTAGATGTTAAAGATTCAGTTCGACTTGCAACTATAGCGACTCTTGGTGGTACTTATACTGCTGGTGCTGTTGAAGGTGCAGGTACTTGGACTGCTTTAGGA
>SDBV01009579.1_pt1 | contig 12851 bp, 12 predicted proteins | sample 2277081 | NCBI WGS metagenome assembly SDBV01 (sample SAMN10402039, study PRJNA504765) | marine sediment metagenome | isolation source: marine sediment core GS10_PC15, 223 cmbsf | place: Arctic Ocean: Southern Knipovich Ridge | collected 2010
ATACATCTCTTCCAAAAGAAGAAATAAACAAGATTGTAGAGAAATATTTTGAATTCCCAGAATAATTTTTACGGGCTCGTTAGAGCCCTTTTTTTATTTCTAAAGTTCATCCAACCAATTTAGTCCTAGGATGTCCTCACATTTTTCTTGAGCTAGTAACTAAATAAAAGAATAATCAATCCAAATTTTTTGATATATAAGAATATTTATAAAACATCTTGCATTAAGAAAATTATGGGAAAAAAGGTGAATGTATTATTGGTAATTCCAATATTAATTGCTTTTTTCTCAGTTGGATTTATTTCTGCTGCTAGTTGTGATATCAAACTAAGAACAATTTGTGATTCTGAAGGCAATTATACTGTAATGGGAGTTTCTGGTTTAACAGATGCTCATGGGGAACTCGCAAGTGAAGGAAATTATGATTCTGTCTTGTGTTGTGATTTTGGGGAAGGGAATACTACTTGTAATAATAACAAAATCATTGGACTTTCTTCTGCTACAAATGCTCATGCTGAAATTCCTACAGAAACCACATATACAACAGAAGTTTGTTATGAAGATTTGGAATGTACGGTCATTGATGGAGCTTGCCCAATAATCCCGTATGTAGAATATTATCCTGTTGAGATGATGTCTTTGTCTGCAGATACAAATGCGCACATTGGAGGATTTGATTACTATTCGACATATAATATTTGTTGTGCAAGTGATAATTATGCAGCACCTCCTTGCTCTCTCACAAATGCTTATTGGAGTTTATCTGACACTTCTCCAACACCAATAACAGGAGATGAAACAGTATTCACTGGTCAAGATGTTTATTTGATTGTTGAAGGGACAAATTGTGCAGGAGAAGAAATTTCGTTTGAAGTTTGGGAGTATGATCTTCTCTTTAGTGATACTCTTATGGATTCTAATCCTCCTGTAGACGTTATTTTTGGTAGTAATGCCATGTGGACAGCAGAATGGATGGATGATGGACCCTTGCAAGGTGACCCAGAATATTATTTTATTGCTACTGTTGCTGGAAGTTCTCCCATAGAAAGTCTTGGTGCCTTCAGATTAGAAGTTAGTTCTGAAAGTACAGATGATTACTGTCTTGACGAAGGAATCTTTTCTTGTGAAGATTATATAGAAGAAGGAAATTGTATGTCTGATTCTGGCCTTTGTGATGTTGCAGATAATGGAGGGGAATTTTGCGATGAATATTCATGTTCATGTTCTTGGGATGATGTGGATGGATGTCAAACAGCCTATTATTCTGAGGGGGCTGATGGAGAAATCGGTGGAAGATGTACAATAACCCAAGAAGTAATAAGTGAATGTGAAGCACCACCAGAAGGGTTCTTTACTTATTCATGGACTGGAGATTGGACAGGTGATCCAGAAGGGGATGCTTGGGAAGAATGCACAGCTGGTGGGACGAAGTCACAAGAATGCCCAGCACAAATACAACTTCCATTTTTTAATTTTTACAATGTAATTATCACATTAGCATTAATTGCTTTGGTTTACTTTTTCTTAATCAAGGAAAAGCAGAGAAAAACTTCAAAAAACAAGACTTCTAAAAAAAGAAAGAAGAAATAACATTTATAAAATAAAAAACCTTTGAGGTGTCATGAAAAAAGGGATGGGTTTGATTTTTGTGTTTATCATTTTATCAGCAGTTATAATTTCGGCAGATTACGACATTGGTGATAATTATTTAATTGAAAAAGCATATGGGCCAGGAGGTACATTAAAAGGATGGATAGAAATAGGTTTTGATGATGAACCGTCAGATTCTCTTTTTGAAAGTTCTGTGGAAGGACAAGATCTAATTACTACTGCAACACTTCTGAAATTATTAGAAGGAGATGAAACTTTTTTACATATATGTAGTCCTAATCCATCATCATGTGTTTCAAATTATGAAGCAACTGTTGAAGCCACTTCAAAAAGTTTTACTTTAGATGCTGAAGAATCTGCTTTGTTTGGATTTAAATTTTCAGGAGATGAGGTTACTGATTTTTCAATTGATGTTGAAAGTACTGCTGGTGAATCAAACTCTCCTCAATTATTAATAGATGTGCTGAATAATGGAGAAAACATATGGCAAGCACATACCGCTTCAGTGAATTTTAGAGATAAAAAATATGGGTGCTATAGAGATACAATAAGTAATCAAAAAGCAAAAATAACTACCACCCAATACTGCCAAAAAATTAAGATTCCTCTTGCCCCAAAGATTAAAATTGGAGCTGTGTTAATTGGAAGTGGGGATGCAGATTTTGTAATGAGTGTTGAACTCATAGATCGAAGTGAATATGGGGAGTGTGTACCAGTAACTGCTTTTGAATCTGGAGAGATAAGTTGTGTAGCCAAATATTTGGATACTGATAAAGATTTTATTGTTAGTAAAGAACAAGATTATTTTGTGTGTATAAAAGCAGACAGTTCAGATGATGCAGAGTATGAAATAAATTCTGAAACTAATAATTTTTGCGGTTTTGCAGGAACTTTTAATAATGTTTACACCAGAGATTTTGAAATATTTGTAGAACCTGGGAAATATGGAGCTATGGGGACTGTCACATTAGATGATACAGAGATAATTAGCATAGAAAGTTATATTGTGGATTATTTATCTGACACTTATAATAACGATTGTCCTTCGACTGGTTGCATTGTTCCGATAAAGATCACTTCAATGATTGATAACCAACCAATGGTCCTCTCTAATGTAGTTATTACTTATTTGGCTGAGGGTGTTGACTTAACAACTAGAAATTTATATAATTTAACAGAAATTCCTGCAACAATAAGCGCAGATATGCAAAACTTATCTATAGATGCAGGTAATTTTGCTGTTCCAAATGATTATGAAGACTATACAATCTCGTTGAGTTTTAAAGGTGTTGAAATCTTTTCAGAAGAAATAACAGTTGAAAAAATTCCAACAATCGTCTCTGTGGATCCTCGAACAACTGCTGCATCTTATCCTACTGATTTCACAGTTACTGTTGATTCAGATAAACAAATTAAATTATATGAATGGGATTTTGGAAATGGAGATGAAGACATAACAACGACAAATACGGTTAAACACACTTACAATACCAGAGGAACTTACAACCTTAAAGTAACAATTATAGATATAGATGAAAGAAGTTCAACTAATAGTTTTACAATTACTGTTGGTTCTGCTTCAGTGGTTACAGGACGTCTTTTACTGGAGAAGAAAACAAATTTAGAGACTGTTCAAAATCAAATAAAAAATTTTTCTGCATTTGAACAAGAAATTCTAGAAGAAATATTAAATATTGATACAATTGGAACAGACTTGGGTGTAGCAGAAACAGCAAATGCAAATGCTAATACAGAAAGAGATTTTCAAGCAATTTTACAAGATTTAATGAGTATGGAATTACCACAAATGATTTTTTTAAGCAGTGCCGCAAATTCCATAATCTTCTACCCTAAAAAAACAAATATCAATATTGATGTATTAACAGATATTGCTGGAGGATCTTATGAAAGTTCAAAAGAAGATAAATATGTCAGCGCAGTTTTGGGTTGGAGTGTTAGAAATGTTGATATAACACTTACTCATAGAGAAATAACTTCTTCATTTGAAAACTATAATGAACCATTATTGAACACTTTTGAAGTAGAGATTACAAAAAAAGCTGGAAGTGAAGACGATCCTTATATTATTCTGAAACAAGTTGAAGGATTAACATTTGCGGCGGATTATTCAAAACAGGAAAAATCAGGATATTTTTATTTCCCTCTTGTAGAAGAATCAAAAAAAATTATATTTGCAACAACAGAAGACATTAATTTCATTGATTTGCCTCTTTTTGTATCTCCAGAGATAAACAAACTTTCAGTAATTGACTTTGATTTGAGTCCTCTTGATGCTTCTGGAAACTTGAAGAAATGGGTTCTTTTCTCTTTGATAATGCTTTTATTGATAATTATTGGAGTAATATTCTGGGTTGTTCTTCATACATGGTACAAGAAAAAATATGAAAATTATTTATTCAAAAATAAAAATAACCTTTATAATCTTTTTACTTGGATTGGAAATGCAAAAAAAAGAGGATTAGATGAAAGAGGAATTAAAACTCAACTTAGAAAAGCTGGATGGGCTTCTGAACAAACAACATATGCCCTTAAGAAATATTCTGGTAAAAAGACTGGCATGCCGGGAATCTCCTTAGCTGAGACTCTAAAAAAAATTAGAGAGAAAAAAACTATCCCTCAGGGGAAATTTCCTGGGAATCTTCAAAAAAAATTAGATTGAACAAAATCTGAGTAATAAACAGACAAAAAGAGATTTCACAATTTATAGTTTTTATTACTGAAATCTTTATAAAGAAAAAGAACAGATTTAATATATGGTGATAAAAATTTTAAAAAACTTTTTTAAAAGAATTTTTTCAAAGATATTTAATAATAAAGGACAAATAAAATTGGGTTTCTATGGTCCCCCAAATGCAGGAAAAACTAGTTTGGCAAATAGAATCTGCAAGGATTTTACAGGAGAAGAGATTGGAAAGGTGAGCAAAATCCCTCATGAAACAAGAACAGTACAATTCAAGGAAAAAGTCCAGATAGAATACAAAGGGAAGAAGATGCTTTTTAAAATGGTGGACACTCCAGGAATTGCGACAAGAATAGATTATGAAGATTTTTTGAAATATAAAGTAAAAAGAAAAGCTGCTAAGGAGAGAGCAAAAGAAGCAACCCAAGGAGTTATTGAATCAATAAAATGGCTTGATGACATGGATATGGTTGTAATTGTCTTAGATGCTACAGAAAATCCTTACAACCAAGTTAATATAACAATTATTGGAAACCTTGTAGCAAAAAAAATTCCTGTGCTCATTGTAGCAAACAAAATTGACTTGAAAAAGGCAGATTTGAAAAAAATAGAATCTGCATTTCCAGAGTATGATGCAATTGGGATTAGTGCAAAATATGGGACAAATTTAGAAGAATTTTATGAATCAATATTTAAATTATCAAAAAAAATTTAGTAAAAGTTAAAAAGAGTGATTTATTTTAAAATAAGATGGGTAAGAAAAAAAGAGGTGGTGGAAGGTTTGGAAGGTTAAAAGGATTTTCAATCCAGTTTCTTCCTTATTCTGAAATAAGAGAATTAAATAGCAACGAGAGAATAAAAAAAATATTGGGGATTATTTTAGGAAATAATATTTTGATTTTGCAAGGAAAACTTCTTCCAGAAGAAGAAACAAGACTTATTGGAGATACAATGGTAATGATTGGGCATTTAAAAAATTTCAAAGGAATTGAACTTGCAGTTATCTCTGGAGATGAAAAGAGAGGATTTTTTAAAAAAATAGGTAAGGGCATAGCAAATGTTCTTTTGGGAGGAGATTTGGGAGCAGTAACAATAATTGGTCCAGCAACAATTGTAAAAGATATAAAGAAAAACCCAAAAAAAATAGAATTGTTGTTGAATAAGTAGATAAATTTATTAAGTTTCTAATTTTTCTTTTATTATGCCACACCAATGTGTACATTGCAAGAGAATTATTGCTGCAGGAAGTAAACAATTATTAGAAGGCTGCAGTAATTGTGGAAATCATTTTTTCTTTTATCTCAAAGATGAACAACTTGAACAAGTAAAAGAGAATCCTATTGAAATTCCTGAAGAAGATAAAAAGCAAGTTGAAAAAGACATACGAGAAATGGCGGGGATTACTGAAGAAGATACTCCTGTTATTTTGGACATAGAATCTGTGAGGGTTACTGGTTCTGGAAAATTTGAAATTGATTTGGCTAATTTATTCAAGAGAAATCTCCCACTTGTCTATAAACTTGAAGAAGGGAAATATATAATTGACCTTGCAACAACTTTAAAACAAGATGCAAGAGGTTTGAAAGAAATAAAGAAAGAAAAATTCTAAAAAATCATTGCAATAATTTATAAATATTCTTGACTTCTGTCATTTATGAAACAAACAACTACTTCGGTTTTAAACGAAGTGCTAAAAAGTGTTAATCCTCCAACAGAAAGTTTAGATTTGATAAAGAATTCTTTAAGAGAATTTTTAGAAAAATTTGAAAAAAGATTGAAGAAATTAGGGGCAAATGCAGAAGTGTTTCTTGGTGGAAGTTATGCAAAAGACACAATGATTAGAAAAAAGAATTATGATATTGATATTTTTGTGAGGTTTAAAGGAGGTAAAGATATTTCTAAGATTACTGAGAGAGCCTTAAAGGAATTTGGGGCAAAGGTTATTCATGGTTCCCGGGATTATTTTCAAGTAACAATAACTAAAGATATCTTTTTTGAAATAATTCCTGTAAAAAAAGTGGGGAAACCAAAAGATGCAGAAAATATTACTGACTTGTCATATTCTCATGTTAAATATATAAAAAAAAGAGTAAAAACAGGGAAGCTCTTAGATGAAATAAGATTAGCCAAGGTTTTTTGTTATGCCAATAACTTCTATGGTGCAGAATCATATATTAATGGTTTTTCAGGTTATGCTATTGAATTGTTGGTTTATTATTACAAAAGTTTTTTGAAGTTTATTCGGGCAATGAGCAAAATAGAAAATAAAACAGTTATAGATATTGAGAAATTGCATAAGAACAAATCTTATGTGTTAATGGATTTGAATAGTTCTAAATTAATTTCTCCCATAATCTTAATTGATCCAACTTACAAACAGAGAAATGCTGCTGCTGCCTTATCAGAAGATACATTCAAAGATTTTCAGAAAGTTTGCAAAAAATTTTTGAGGAATCCTTCTATTAATTTTTTCGAGCTTAAAAAGATTGATTTTGAAAAATTAAAAATAAATGCTAAGAGAAAAGGATTTGGATATGTTTTATTGGAAGCTAAAACAAACAGGCAGGCTGGAGATATTGCTGGAAGTAAGTTGTTAAAATTCTATAAACATTTGAATGAAGAAATAAAAAGATTTTTTGAAATTAAAAATAGAGAATTTGATTATAATGAAACAAAAACTGCAAAATATTTTTTTGCCATTAAGAGCAGAGGAGAAATATTAATTATAGGTCCAAGTACAAAAGATAAAAAAAATGTGTCAAAGTTTAAGAAAAAACATAAAAAGATTTTTGTAAAAAAAGGTAGAATTTATTCAAAAGAAAAAATCAATTTTGAAATTAAGGAATTTATTAAAAAGTGGGAATTGAAAAATAATAGACGGATGAAGGAAATGGGAATTGTCAGTTTAGAAATTCTTAAAAAATAGAATTATTCAAAGGAATCTCTATAAGGATTATATCTTTTCCATTCTTCAAATCCTTCTATTTCTGAAGGAGAAATACCAGTTACCTCGGGTGCTGAAAAGACGGCGTTGTACCATCTTTCTTTTTTTAATCTAGTGGCTTCAGATTATATTGTGAAAATGGAAGAGAAATATGGATTTAAGAATTTATCAGACAGAGAATTAATAAATGCTCCAGTAAAAAGTGTTCTTGGGAAAGATTATTATTCTGCGATGGCTTGTGCTTCTAATTTTGCTTTTGCAAACAAGCAATTGATAACTCATTGGGTTAGGGAAGAAATGAAATATTTGTTTCCTAAGAGTAAACTTGAAGTTGTTTATGATGTTTGTCATAACATTGCGAAGTTTGAGGAGCATATTGTCGACGGAAAAAAGAAAATAATCTGTATTCATAGAAAAGGTGCTACAAGGAGTTTTGGACCTAACAGAAAAGAAATTCCAGTAGATTATAGAAAAATTGGGCAACCTGTTTTGATTCCAGGTAGTATGGGAACTTCTTCTTATGTGTTGGTTGGAACAAAAAAAGCAGAAGAATTAACTTTTGGTTCAACTGTTCATGGGGCAGGAAGAGTTTCAAGCAGGAGTTCTGCATTAAAAGAAATAAGAGGGGAAAAGATTAAAGAAGAACTTCATAAAAAAGGTATTGAAGTTAAATCAGGAAGTTGGAAAGCAATTGCAACAGAAGCTCCGCAAGTTTACAAAGACATTGATGAAGTTGTGAAAGTTGTTGAAGAACTTGGGCTAAATAAAAAGGTTGCGAGGTTGAGGCCGTTGGTGGTTATTAAGGGTTAAGTTTTATTAATAGAAATAATTTATTGATATAAAATGGAATTAATATTTATTAGGCATACTCAATAGATCCAATATTGTCTTCATAAATTGGAAGTGCTAAAAAGAGAATAGGGCTAAGAGATTTTATATTAAATTGATAACCTATTGCAGCATTTTTATTAAAAACGCAATGAACTCTTGAATTTGTTTCACTAGATGATGTTTCCCCAATTAAAATATTTCTCGCAATTAAAGAGGCAGTATAAAAATCATTTTGCTCCTCATTCCATTTTAATGTTCTCGATACTTTACTCATATTTTTTTTTAACAACTCATTATATTCTTCTATACTAAAAAAAGATCCATTATTTTTAGATAAAAGCTTAATGTATTTCTCATATTCCGAATCTTCAAATCCCAAATCCTTAAAATATTTAGATGCACTAACAACTTCCAAAGTTTTTCCAACATAACCTTTAACAGAATTAATATATTCATCAATCTGATTTTTATGGGTTTGGTTTGATATTAAAAAATTATCTAAATCAGTATCCATTACAACTATTTTATGCGAAATATTTCCTATATTTCTTGATTCTCTACTTAGCTCCATAGCAGTATCGAGTTGAAATTTCTTAGACGTTCCATCTCTTTTTTGTAAACGTCCATAAATGTCTTGAAACGAAAATGGTTCCAAATTATTAACAACTCCAAATTCTCCATTTTCATGTCTATATCTTAAACATAATAAATATAAAAACTCAAAAGGAGATCTATTCTTTAATACAGATAGTAAAATCCTATTAAAAGTAGTTGGATAATTGACTTGGTTAATACGCGATTCTAAATTCATAATAAAATTAACAGATTCGCAATCCAGTTCACTTAATAATAATCTTAATCTTTCTTGATAACTTCTTATAACAATTTTAACTATTGCGTCAGGAATTAATTCTTTATCTTCTGAATTAATTGCAATTTTGTTGTTAATGTACTCTTGTTTAATTCTTCTCTCATCAATACCTCTTTCAACTCTTCCCCATCCTTGTCTGGCTTCTTCGCCAGTTATCTTTTTTATTTTTAATAAAATATATAATTCGAATAATTCTTGATTTTGTAACTTTAACTCCCTTCTAAAATGCATTTCTGCATCAATGCCAATTTTTTGCATTTCTTCATGGGGAATTTTCTTTCTTTTTAATCCAGACGCGATACTAAGTATTTCTTCTTGGGATAATCCTGTTGCTGAACCTGAGTTATCATATTCATGTATTTTTCTTTTAATAAATCTGTCTAAACTCTTATTATCTAATTGCATCTTCTCCAGTAATTAATTGCTCTGATAAATTTTTTTTAATTTTTGTCGCTTTTATAGGAAATTTTAATGTATGTGCAAGAAAAGATTTTTCTTCTTGTGTCAATTCACCTTCAATATAAATACCCTTTTCTTGAATTCTATATCCCATCTCCAAATTAACCAATCCCAAATAAAAATCAATTTCTGATCTTTGCGGTTTTTTTCTGAGTGAACAAACATTTGAACAACTTTCTATACAATGAGGATGCCCTCTTAAAAAATTAAAACCATAATCAGAAGAACTTACAAGAGAACTTAAGCCACAACTTGTATGTCTATAAAGAGGGTATCCAGCAAATAATCTATCTCTAATAATTAATATTTTCTCTTGAACTTCTAAGGGCAAATATTTATGATTTGCATCTCCATCCCATCCAGTTAAATCTGCACCATAATTTTCCATTCTTTCTTTAATTCCTGAAGTGATTCTTAATCCAGATAAAATACTTCCATCACAACTTTCAACTACATTTTCTAACACTCTTTTAATTGATTCTTCACCATCATTAAGACCTTTAATCAATGGTCTCCAATAATGAAGAGAGTTTACTTTTTCTCTATTTTTTAAAGTTCTAAAAGAAGTTAACTGATTTTCTGAGTTGCTTTTTTCAATTGGAAATCTTAGATGAGAGTAAGATGTAATGAAATATGTTGATTCATTCAATCTTTCTAATTCTTTAAGATCTTTTTCTGATAATGCCAATCTAGATATAATTATTCTTTTATTTCTAAATCCGTTTTTTTGCAATAATTCTAATATCTCAAAAGTATCTTCTTTTACAAAACCTAAGAAAGGATCTGTTTTGTTGTTTATAGCTAAAGGAGTAATATGCGGAACAAATAACCTATTATTAATCAAATCTGACACAAGTTCTTCGGGGGTTAAAATTCTTTTTGGGCTTTTTCTTGCGATTTCACCAACCACACAATAACTACAACCAAGAGAACATCCTATTGCAGTATTAATTGATAAGGCACTTTTCAAATATTCAATTGGGGGGCTAATCATTGAACTCATCTTTCAATAGAAAGCAATTTAGCATATTCTTCATTAGACAATCCCGGAATATGATGCTTTGGGAATTTATTTCTTTCATATTTTTTAAAATCTTCAATATCTTTCAATGTCGCAATTTCATCAAAAGGGATATATTCTTTCCATCTATATTCAATTCCCATATCTTCTAATTGTTTTTGGGTATCTCTAACATCATCTCCTGTTTGTCCTGGAAGACCCATTATTAAAAATCCTCTTGGTACAACCCCATATTTATTTAGATAATTTGAAGCTTTAAGGATTATATTTGGATCAACAATTTTATTCATTTTTTTTTGTAAGTTCCTAGACAATGTTTCTATCCCAAAACCAATTTTAACACAACCATTAGCACCAAGTTCTCTTGCTAATTCCTCATCTATCTTATCTGCTCTAGTTACAGTTCTCCAGCTAACTCCTGTTTTTCCTATTTCTTGTATTGTTTCAATTGCCCATTGTTTATCTTGAGTAAATGTTGTAGCATCAATATAAAAGAAAAAATCTTGATTCTTTTTTATAAAATCTACAATATCAGAAGAATTTCTATGATATATTTTTCTTTTTGGAACCCTGTATTTCTCTCCACAAAACATACAATTATACACACAGCCTCTCTGAACTCTAATTTCGAGTTGGTTTGGGTGAATCTTTAAATATTGATCCATGGGCAATAAATCTAAAGGGGGATGTGCCCATTCTGACCCACCAGGTAGATTTTTTTCTATATGGACATTATTTTCAAGTTGGGAGAAAAACTTATTAGAATCTGACACCATTCTTTTAATTGCCTGCTCCCAACTACCTTTACTTAAAACTACATCAAAATAAGGAGCCAGTACATTTGGGTTAACTGATGCAACTGTGCCATATGCAACTCTTTTTGCATCCCCATTATCATTAATTAATTCTGAAAGCATTTTTGAGTTTCTTACAGTATATGCTTCTACAGGAATAAATATATAATCACTCTCTTTTGCTATTGCAACAAGACTCTTTCTAGTTTCTGGTTTAACACTTAAATCAATAATTCGAACATCTCCAAACTTTCTCGAATACTGAGCTGTTTCACCTAAATAAACATAGTGTTTAAATAGACCTTGAGGTAAAAAGGGTTCTTGGGGCCAAATGAATGTCATGCATTTTTCCATAACTTTAGAAGAATCAATTAATTTATAAATGTTACTTTAAAATAGTAACAGATTTCTTTTTCCTTTACTAAACAAATAAATTTTTCCAATATTATTGTATTTTTTAATTAATAGATCATAATATAATGCATTTGCTTCAGGAATTGCGTATAAATCTATATTTTTAGAGATTTCTTTTAGAATTTTATCAAGTTTTTTTTCATAGTGGGGTATAAAACTTTGATCAATCAATCCTAATCCATCTAAAAAAATGGTTTCAGGATAATTTATATCAATTCCCTTTGGAATAATGCATTTTTTAGATAATATCATCCCTCCTGCACTAAATCCAATAAGCAATCTTTTAAAATTTATAATATCTTTTTCCAAATTTAAATTTTGTAAAGATTTTAATAATAATTTTGGATCTCCACCAGTTAAAAATAAAACTTCTGCTTTTCTTATTTTATTTTGCATTTCTTTTTTTGACATTTTATTTTCATCAAGAATCTCAAAATTTTTAATCCCAAAACCTGAATATACCTCAATTATGCTTTGAATTCTTTTTAATCTTTTTTCTGGTTCTTTTACAGCAAAGGGAATAAACACAAAATTTGCTTTCTTTCCAACTTTATTTAATATGTAGTTATCAATTTTTTTATTTTCATTTTTTCTATAATCTCCACCCCCCATTAGAATTATTTCTTTGTCCAAATAATCCACATTATTCAAAGCGATTAATTTGTTTTTTTTATTTTCCATATCAATTATAATAAGAAACTCATTTTTAAAAAAGTTAGCCTTTTCTTTTTCAATTAAAATACCAATGAGTCTTTTGTATTATTTAAATTTAATCCAGTAATTAGAATATCTTTGTATAATAAATGAAACTTAGTTTTAAAAAAATCTAAAATTTGTTTTTGTGAGTTAGTTGTATGGAAGTACTTTCTAGGTTTTATAATTCTTGTAACTTTTGTCTTTAATGCTCTAAATAAATTTCCTATTAACGGGTGACTAAAGTAATTCTTGGAGTATAACTTATTTGTTGTATTAAAATATCTAATATAATCAGTTTCTTCTCCCGTTAGAACAGAATATCTATAAACTGCATCAGCACATACAGAAGTAATTGCCTGGCCAATATTCAATTCCCCTTTTGCAGAAAAAAGTGGAGGATTGATAATTTTTATCATTTTAATCTATTCTAAAGGTCCTGAAATGAAATACGTTCCAACTCCCTTTTGTTCATATTTCTCTCTTTTTAAAAATTCACTTGCTCCTTCTAA
>SDBV01009580.1_pt1 | contig 12849 bp, 12 predicted proteins | sample 2277081 | NCBI WGS metagenome assembly SDBV01 (sample SAMN10402039, study PRJNA504765) | marine sediment metagenome | isolation source: marine sediment core GS10_PC15, 223 cmbsf | place: Arctic Ocean: Southern Knipovich Ridge | collected 2010
GGCAACTGCTGTAGCTTCAAAGATTACGACCACCGCCTCTTCGTAACCTCACCCGAGATATTATACTTCAAAACGGCTATTGGCAAAAGCCCCATCCTTCCGATGCAAAAAGGCGTATGCCCGTACAAGATCGATGGCAAATGCACAGTTTATGAGCATCGCTTTGCCGGATGCAGGATATTCTCATGCAAGGACAGCCCCGAAATGCAATCCGACCTCAGCGAAAGATCGATAAAAAAATTCAAAGAGATATGCGAAAAATTCGATATCTCTTACAACTACACCGAACTGTCAGCAGCCCTGAACGAACTCGCCGAAAAGTAACTCCCCTATACTACGACGGGTGCAACAACAATTAACCCGGATTTCCCAGGTAAACCGTGACAAAGAAACAGAATTTTGATAATATAGGGCTTGTGGATGCTGTTTAAGATAGTTTTGCTGTTCTGATTTGGAGAACCCAATGGGTGAAAGCAAAAAGGATGCTCTGAGAGTCAATTTTGATCGAAAATTGAAGCTCGAATTCACTGGCCTCAAGGGTATAATGCGCATTTGAAGAGTATGATCGGGAGGTTATCATGTTGAAGTCTGGTGGATTTGGGCTCTTGTCGGCGGTTGTTTTGTTGGCGGGTTGTCAGCAGCTAAGCTGGAGACCCCAGGATAAAACGCTCTGGAACAGGGCCGATGAGTTGGCTCATAAGTACATGATTGTCGATACGCACTTGGATGTTCCCTATCAACTACAGAAGAAGATGGAGGACGTATCGCAAAAGACCAGCGGCGATTTTGATTATCCGCGGGCCGTGACGGGCGGGCTGGATGTGGCGTTTATGGCGGTTTACGTCTCACCCGAATACGGGGAAGACGGCGTGGCAAAGGCCTTTGCCGATGAGACAATTGATCTGGTGGAGGGCATCGCAAAGGCCCATTCCGACAAGTTCGCGATGGCCGGTTCTGCCCAGGATGCCAGTGGGCAGTTCGGCAAAGGCAAAGTTACTATCGTGATGGGGATGGAAAACGGCGCGCCCATCGAAGGCGACCTCGACAATCTCAGGCACTTTTATGATCGCGGGATTCGATATATTACTTTGGTCCATTCAAAATGCAATCATATCTGCGATTCGTCTTACGACAAGGAGAGAAAATGGCGGGGCTTGAGTCCTTTCGGCAGGGAGCTTGTCGTCGAGATGAACCGTATGGGCATGATTATTGACGTATCGCATGTCAGCGACGAGACATTTTATCAGGTCATGGAGTTGTCCAGGGCGCCGGTCGTGGCGACACATTCGTCGTGTCGGCATTTTACTCCCGGCTGGGAACGCAACATGGACGACGAGATGATCAAGCTGTTAGTCGAAAAAGGCGGGATCATTCAAATCACTTTCGGCGGCATGTTCGTAAACACCCGGAACAACCGAAAGAGTCGGAAGGCATGGGAGGTCATGGGCGCTTATATCACCAGAGGCAATCTCCAGGACGAGGCAAGGGACAAATATATCGCTAAATACAAGAAGGCCCATCCCATCGGCAAGGCAAATGTAACCGATGTCGCCGAACATATCGATCATGCGGTAAAGCTCGTGGGCATCGATCACGTGGGATTAGGCTCGGACTTTGACGGCGTGGGCGACAATGTGCCCATCGGCCTCGAGGATGTCTCCTGCTATCCCAATCTCATCTACGAACTCCTCAAAAGAGGCTACTCTGAACAGGACATCAAAAAAATATGCGCAGAAAACTTCCTTCGCGTCTGGTCGGCGATACAGGGCTCGGCGTCGAAATAGGTATTCTGTCTTTGAGTATTCATAAATTGAGAATTCTGCTCTTATGTTGTTTTTGTTATGGGGGTTATAAAGCAATATTTCAAAACTACTATGGCTGGCGAAGTTCGATCCACTTAACCTTGCCCTGAACCGTGCCGAAGGTCTTGTAGTGTTCGTAGAGACTGGCGATCTTCTCTTTGTCACCAGGCTCCATATACCGCTGCGATCTGCCCGGTTCTGCCCCCCAGAATATTTCCGTACCGTCCTTGGCTTTCAGGACGATGTGCGATTTTCGCGAACTCCGCCTGCCCCCTAAGTTACTTACGTCAACACTGGCGATCTCCTCCAGCAGCGGCTTATCGGCACTTGCGATCTCATCCATCTTCGCCAGCATCCGCAGCAGCTTTACCGCCGCCGCAATATCGTCACCTCTCCATTGCTGTCCGGGCATAAGCTTCTCTTTCCGCGAAAACCCCTTCACCTCTATAATAGCAAGCTTACTTACCGCCAGATAACCCAACACCACCATATTTTCATCGACATAATATTTTTCTTTCCCCTGCTTTACCATCGCCACCGGCTTGCGATACTTTGCCGCTACCAGCACCGTCTCATTTGATGTTCGCACCCGAATATCGTAAAGCCACGGAAAAGTTCCAAGATTTTGCGCCACCCCATGGGCCGTGTGTTTGTCCAGAGCGAAACTTCCGCCGCCCGCCGCCGACAGGATCGCATCCGAAAGTTCCTCGCTCATCCAGCCGGGAGGATTTATCAACTCAAGCGGACCGGACTTACCGCCTGCCAGGTTCGCACTCCTTACATAACCCTCAAGCCACATAAAACCCGCGGCCCCTCCGCCTAAAACCACGATCACCGCGAATATCATGAGAATTGCCCGCAGACCTCCACTGCTGGTTTTTGCAGCCTTCTTACCCCTGCCTCTGGTCTTCTTCGCCTTGCCAAAGCTAAATCCCTGCCATGGACCAGATTTCTTTTTCGTTTTTCGTTTCGCCAATTTGTAGTTCGCTTACTTACACTTAAAATCTCTTATCGCTGCTTCTACGATCTTCATACACAGTTCGCTTCGGCTCATCCCTGCTTTCGCTGCGGCCATCGGCACAAGCGAATGCGACGTAAAGCCAGGAAGCGTATTGATCTCTAAAAAGTAGGGTACATTCTCTTTCGACAAGATAAAATCAACTCTTCCCCAATGTCTGCATCCTGTCACATTAAAGCAATCGATCGCCATCCTACCTATCCACTCGACAAGCCCGCTATCGTCTATAGTATCGAACAGATACTCCGTTGCATCGTCGACATACTTTGCGTGATAGTCATAAAAACCCGTCTTGCTCCTTATCTCAATTATCGGCAGGGCCTTTCCGTCGATCACCCCTGATGTGATCTCGCTGCCTTCAATGAATTCCTCTATCATGCACTCGCCAAATTCGGCAAATGTTTTAAGAGCCGTTTCAGCGGTCCGTTTTTTCCCTTCTGTTATCTCTACTCCGATACTGCTGCCTTGCGAGATGGGTTTGACCGCGAACTTGTCACCTGCTTCGCCAAGCCGCTCAATAATAGCTTCGCTGCTATCGCCGCTCTCTACCGCAGTGTGCCATGCGATCGCGACGTCTGTTTTATTTGCTATGATTTCCTTACACGCAAGCTTGTCCATCGCGTATCTACTTGCCGCAGGCCCGGAACCCGTATAACAAAGCCCTCTGGATTCGAGTATCTCCTGAAGTTTGCCGTCTTCTCCGAACTCACCGTGCAATGCCGGAAAAAACACATCGACACTCTCATTGTCGAGTATACTTAGCCTGTCCGGCGCAACATCGAAAAGGACGACTTCGACTCCTGCTTCTTTCAATGCCTCGGCAATAGTATTGCCGCTTTGCAGACTGATCTCACGTTCGGAACTGATCCCTCCTGTAAGAACCGCCACTTTGATATTATTATCGTTATTCATACAGCGGTCAGCTACCAGATCTCCAGCTCTAAATCCAACTCGACATCAAACTCACTCTTTACCCTTTTCTGCACGTCCTTGATAAGTTGTTTGACATCGGAGCTTTTGCACCCCTTTTCAGCAACAATGAAATTGGCGTGTTTTTCGCTTACCATCGCTCCACCTATCTGCAAGCCCTTAAGTCCGGCTCTGTCGACAAGAGCCCCAGCCGAGAGCCCGCGCGGATTCTTAAAGACGCATCCTGCATTCTTCGTACTCAAAGGCTGTGAATTCTTCTTGTATATCCATATCTCCTTGATGGTCCTGAGCAGTTGCTCCGGTTCGGATTTGACAAGCTCTATCTTTGCGCTTACGATCACCGTCGCTGTGATATTCGAATTTCTATAGCCAAAAACAAGTTCTGGTTTACTCTTTTCGAAAATGTTCCCATGCGAATCTATAAGTGTAACGCTCTCGACCGCCGAACCGATATCACCAAACGTCCCGCCGGCATTCATTTTGATCGCTCCTCCTACCGAACCGGGTATCCCCGTAAGGGCCTCGATCCCGCCCAGTCCCTTCTTGACGCACTCCAGAACCAGCTTGCTCAGATTCGCACCCGCATAAGCCGTTAGCACATTGCCCTCAAACTCGGTTTTGCTGAAGTCTCCGTCTTCGAGTTTGATCACCGCTCCCTTTACCCCCTCGTCATCGACCAGCAGATTGGAGCCAAACCCAAGTACGCGTATCGGTACCCCGTTTTCATCGCACTTCTTGACCACCGTCGTCAACTGCTCGACCGTCTTCGGTGTAATAAGGTATTCCGCATTGCCGCCGATGCCGTACCACGTCAGATTACCAAGCGGGCAGTTCTGCTTCACTATCTCTTCCAAGCCACTGAATATACTCATCTGCTACCTTCCAAATATTGCCTGCACCCATAGTTACAACTACATCGCCGCACCGGACATTTTCTTCAAGATATTCGCATATCCCGGCAAAATCGTCAATAAAGATCGCCTCGCTGCCTTCCGAACAAACCCTCTCAACTAACATTTCGGCATTTACCTGCTGTTTGCTCTCTGCCGTGTCCCGGACAAAAAATATCTCCGGCACAATAGTTATATCGGCTAACTTAAAGCTTTCCGCGAAATCATCAAGCAAAAATCTTGTCCGGCTGTATTGATGGGGCTGAAAAACACACCAAAGCCGATTCGGCACATAACACTGACGAATCGCCTTCAATGAGGCCCGGATCTCCGTCGGATGATGAGCATAATCGTCCAGAATGGTTATCCCGTCAACACAGGCCTTGAACATGAGTCTCCTGTCAATACCGGTAAACTTGCCCAGATGCTCAATAACGATTTCGCTTCCGACCCCTGCCGCAATAGCGCTGGCAACAACCGCAAGTGCATTGAGAACATTATGCTCACCCGGCAGCGATATCCGCGTCTTACCCAGACACTGTTGCCCATGGAGAATATCAAACTCATAAAACCCGTCAACCAACTGCACATTTTGAGCCGAAATATCACAATCGGCACCGATACCGAATGTAACACACCGCTGACTGAACTTAAGTTTCTTCGCTGCCTCCATTACGTTACTGTCCATGGCATTTGCGATGATCACCCCATCGTCCCGGCTGCCCTTGACAAAGTCAGTGAACGCGGCGACTATTTCCTTTTCGTCGGAATAATAATCAAGGTGATCCGCTTCGATATTGAGCAGAACAGCGATCTTAGGATGCAGGTTCAAAAAACTCCTGTCATATTCACAGGCCTCAGCAATAAAGAAATTCCCGACTCCAGCCCCGCTATTACTACTCAATTGCGGTATATCGGCCCCGATGATAAAACTCGGGTCAAGCCCCGCCTGATTCAGCACAAATGCCAGCCACGCGCTCGTCGTACTCTTACCATGAGTGCCGCACACTGCGATACCATCGTAATGATCCATGATAGCACCCAGCATCTCAGCATACTTATAAATCCGCAAGCCCTGCTGACGCGCGCAGATAAGCTCGCAGTTGTCCTCTTTTATCGCTGCCGAGATCACTACCGCGTCAAGTTCCGGCTTCAGATTGTCGCTGCTGTGACCGATCCGGATATCCGCTCCCAATTGCCGAAGTTCCTCGGTGATGACGCTATCTTCCTGGTCCGAGCCGGTAACCTCGCACTTATCATGCAGCATCAGCCGGGCAAGGCCGCTCATGCCGATGCCGCCGATACCTGTAAAATGAAATCTGCCTTTAGTTTGAGACTCACTCATTAGATTGCCGGTAACACAAAATCCTTTTTACGTTCCGTTTTTTCCCACAACCCCTCCAACATAGCCATTCGGTGGCGATTGCGACGGTGTCTTCGATGGACCCGGAAATAATCACGATGGACGGTGGCATAATAATCGTGATCGGTCCGGCGTCCAGAGTAATGACGGACGCCAAACTGATGGAAAAATACTGTCTCGAAGTTCCATTATTTCTCACCGGCTAAGTGGAGTTACAGCATTTCGTATTTTATTGTCGCTCGATATATCCCGTTAATCCGATTGCCCTTGACTATCATTGGCGAATATTCCTGGTTCCTCGGTTGGAGGCGTACGGTATTCTTACTTTGGAAATATACACGTTTAAAAGTACTCTCATGCGGTGTTTTAAACCGTACAAAGCAGTCATCTCCGCTACGAACGTCCGCAGCTGGAGAAAAAATAACAATGTCGCCTTCCTGGAATTTTTTTTCCATAGAGTCGCCCACGACGCGAACGGCAAAAGCGTTTGGGTCGTGTATGTCCGGGCATCGGACGTAATCGTCGGCGTAACCTACAGGATAGCCAAGGTCGTCTGAGTCGGCGGGATACCCGGCGGTGACCTTGTTAATGACCGGCACTAATATTCCCGGCGTTATCTTCACTTTAGGGGCTCTGGTACTTAATTTGTATTTGCGGAGCACCTTAGTTAATTCCGGAGTCTTCGTTTTTTTCTTGACGATATTACGAATGATCTCCCGGTACTTGGTGTTCTCTGCTCCCCTGGTCTCATAATCCTTCCGAATATCTGAGGGCATGCCCTCGACATGGGCGATATGTCTTAGCAGCCCCTTATCGAAATTGAGGACCGTCTCTAATTTATCCAGCAGCCGATCACTCGGTGGGTTATTTACCCTTCCGGTTTCGATAGTGGAAAGATAAGGTTTCGAAAAGCCAGTACTATAAGCGACCTCATCTAATGTGAGATCGAGTTCTTCGCGCCGTTTTCTGAGAATTTGACCTAAGCCCATAACTGTTTCCTTTCCAATTTAGATATATTGATCTATCGGTAAATAATCGGCTTCTATTGTAATAGTACATTAATTTTTGCTGAATGCAATAAATAATTAGATATTTATTTAACGAAGCATTGGAATTGATATATTCTGGGGTAGGGGCAAATTGGGTTTGATTTGGGTTCTAATCGGGTTCGGATTGGGTTTGGATTGGGTTTGGATTGGGTTCTAATTGGGTTCGGATTGGGTTCGTATTGGGTTCGTATTGGGTTCGTATTGGGTTTGCTTTGGGTTCGTTTTTTCGTCGTCCATTGCAGGGTAATTTGTTGTAATCCTTTGTTATTTCGTGAGTTAGGGTGTAGTCCTCCTTGTTGAAATTGGGTTCGTTTCGCGAAATAAGGTTTTTTTGTAATCGTAAGGATTCCCGAAAAAAGCTCCGCGCTCCCTTCGGCTATGCTCAGGGCAGGCAAATGGGGTTTGGGGGTAGTGAAAAAATTGGCTTTGCTTTCCATAAAAAAGTTTTTTGTTTGGGTCTCGCTCGAAAAGTGTGGATTTTCCTTTTTGAAATTGGCTTCGTTTTTCATGTTTTTTGTTTCACTTTTAACGTTTTTTTCCGTTTTTGTGGTTCTTTTGAACGGTTTTTAACTACTTTGCCATCCTCCTTCGGCGGACTTTCAGCACGGTCACATCCGGCTTCGTCACACTACGCCGCGACAGGGAGGACAGCGAGGGCCACAGAGATAAATTAGTTACTACAATCTATCCTGATTGTTAGTTGTCTATTATACAAATGTTTTCATCAAAAGTCAAGTATTTTTTGAGAAATATGAAGAAAAATTGTATCTAGGGGATAGGGGCCCGGGGATAGGGGTGGGAGTAGGAATGTGCTTGACTTTTTGGGGGCTCTCGGGTAGTATTTTGTGAGATTATCTATTCAGATTATGTGAGTTTTTGGTAGAATGTGATTTGAGGGCAAGTCGAGTTATAAAAGTGATAGAAGGAGCAGCGGTATGGTAAAAACTGTGGATGACACAACGGTACGCATTCTGCATTTGTCAGATCTGCATTTTCGGTTCGGTGAGATGGTAGGTAAGGACTGGGCGGTGGACGCATTTAACCGTGACCTGGTTACCAGTTCGATGCTTGAGCATATTGAAGGGCTAAAGGGGGCAGGACCCGACCTGATCATTATAACGGGCGATCTGGCGTATGGGGGAAAGAGGGAGGACTATGAAATTGCGGGTGTTTTCTGTGATAAATTATTGAAAGCAACGGGTTTGGGGCGCGACAGGCTATTTATTGTTCCGGGGAACCATGATGTCAACAGAGCAGAGGTTCCGAGTATACATACCAAGACGATCTATGCATTTGAAAAGCAAGATGAAGTTAGCGCAATCCTTGGCGATGCTGGTATTTTTCCGATCATCATGGGGAAGTTTTCAGAGTTTAACCAGTTTACCGAGACAGCGATGGGGAGGCAGTTGTTTGACGAATCGACGTACCATTTTGTTGACGGTTTGCGACTTGAAAAATGTGGGCAGGAGGTTTTATTAAACCTTGTGGGTTTGAATTCGAGTCTTTTTGCGGGATATGACAAAGACGATGAAAAGAAATTGGCATTGAGCTTGCGGCAGGTGAGTCGCGCGGTGAAACAGATGTCCAAGCGTGGTGTGCTATCGATGGCATTCTTTCATCATCCATTCGATTGTTATCATCCTTGTGATGAGGTTTCGCGAAACATGTTGAAAGATAAGCTGAATCTGCTCTTTACGGGACATCTGCACGAACCTGGGAATGCCGCGATACGTGATGAGGTTGGCAGGGCTGCGATCATCAGCGCAGGGGCATGTTATGAAAAGCGTGAGAGTGAGAATTCGTTTGATACGGTAGAGATCGATCTGACAACAGGTGAAGGGAGAGTGCAATTCTATAAGTATGTGCCCGACAGGAACAGATGGACGAAGAATACGGATGTCAACCTTGATCATGAAGATGGTATTTTTTGTTTTGACGTGGAAACAATAGCGGATAATCCGCTGAAAGTTCCTGAGAAAAAACTGGTGACGAAGACTGGAGAATCTCGGCGTCAGAAAATGCAAAAGTACTTTGTTCATGACTATCTGCTGCCTGAGGATTTTACCGGTCGGAGAGAAGTTTTAGACAGGTTAGGGTGTATTGTGAAGGGGGAGGCGGATCCTATAACGAAAAGAGTGGTTTCATTTGTTTCTGTACGCGGGCCGGGGGGGATGGGCAAATCGTGTATGCTACGTAAGGCGGTCGAAGAGTTTAATGACGGATTGCGGTTTGGGGCCCTGATCTGGTTTTCGTTTTATGAAGCGCGTACGGAGGATGAGGGCTACTTTTTCAGAGAGGTAGTGAAACGACTAAAAAGTCATGGACTGGTCGATAACGGAAAGGTATTAGAGGGGGCGGCGGAGGTGAGACGTCTGGGTGAGTTACTTCGCGGGTATGTAGAGGCGTATCCTGTGATGCTTGTTCTTGACGGGCTGGAAGTTATCCAGCACACGGAAAGTGACAGAGACCCACGGTTTGGTAATATCGTGGAGAATTACAAGGAAATATATAAGCTTATAGCGCATGTGTGCAATCATCAGGCTTCGACGGTGTTTGTCAGCAGCAGGACGAAACTGGCGCAGTTTTCGGGGATATCGGGGCACTTAGAGATACCCCTTGAGATACTTTCAGATGAAGAAGGGGCGGAACTTCTGAAAAAGATCGGTGTGAAGGGAAACGAAAAAGAACTGGAAGAGATCAGCAGATTATTTGCGGGGCATCCGTTGTGCTTGAGGGCAGTTGGCAGATATATGGCGGATAACCTGATAGAAGCGGGTCGGGTGGAGGAGCTAACGGGAGATACAAAGGTATTTGAGCGGTCAACCGAGGGGGAAAAACTGACGAGGATCGTCAATGCATATCGTGACGGGTTGGCGGAGGAGCAACAATACTTTTTGAAGATGCTCAGTATTCATCCGCGATCGGTGAGTGAGGCGAATTTCGGGGTGCTGGTTGAACGATATGGTGAAGAGGGACGCGATGAGAGGTGGGTAAATGAAAATATCATCGCGCCGCTTTATAAGAAAGAACTTGTCGAGAGACTGGAAGACTCGGAGGGAAAAGTTACATTTAATGCGCATCCGTTGATGAAATTAGCATTTTCGACATGGGTAAGTAAGACGGAAGAGCAGCGGAGCCATGAACTATGGGCAATGGCTTCGGAGAAGTCACCCGATCGGAGCAGTTCGATTGACAATGCGAGGACATTAGATGAACTACAGCCGTATATTGACGCAGTGGAACACTATTTTGAGGCGAGGATGCTTAAGGAAGCATGGGACATCTTTCAGGCAAAAAGACTAGATAGAAAAATTTTCGAACTTGGTTATGTGCGAATGATAACGAGGATATCCGGGATATTTGAAGAGGGAATCAGTAAGGGTAAATTTAAAGCTTCTGGGAATGAACTATCTGGATTTTTTAATAAACTTGCAACATCACACCTTTTTTTGGATCTGCCAGAAAAAGCTATCAAGTATGCCGAGGCCTGCTATGAAGCATCACAAGGAAATGATGTAAATTATACAGATACATTGGCATATGGGCTTCTTCTTGCACGTGGTTATATGGGATGTGGATATATTGACAAGGGCATGAAACTTTTTGAAGACATGAAAAGGCTGAAGAAAAAGTTAGGGACCGGAAAGGCAGATTGGTTTTTCTTTATGTGTGCTGGAGATGTTAAATATTGTGCGGGTAAGTATCGAAATGCTCTGGAGCTATACGTTAAGGCGATAGGGAAATCAAATGTCCAATATAATTCTTGTCTAACCCAATTAACAATTGCCAGCATACATATACGTTCGGGGAGGTGGAAGGAAGGAGAATCTGCAATCAATAAGGTGATTCAGATAGTGAAAATGTCAAAAATTGTGGTGTTGGAGCCTGATATATGTGCATATCAGATCATGTTGTCGTTGAAGCAGGGGCGAGTTAAAGAAGCCCGGAGTTATGATGACAAACAGATAATGCTGATGAAGCAGATGGGTGGGCCGTGTGAAGATAATGATTTTTTGTTAGTAGCAGAAGGCAGATATGACCGGGCGATAAGAATGGCGGAGAAGCGAATATCTACAGATGAAAAAGTGAAGTTCAATAAGGCAGAAGAGATCGAGAGTCTGATAATTCTGTCGCTGGGGTGGAATGGCAAAGGGGATGGAGAGAGGGCGAATGATTATCTTGACAGGGCAGAGGCGTTTATGAATGAGACGGGGTGCTGGAGAGACAGGGACAGGTTTGAAGAGGCGGTTGGGCTTGTTCGAGATTAAGGGGTTGAGTAGATGGGATGTCTGAGGGGTTTAGATGAGTAATGAGCCTAAGCAACTTGTTCGTGGTAAGGTTTTTCATAGGCTTATTCAGGATGAATGGGAGCGTGAGGCTGAGGGCGATATTCAGCGCGAAAGGCATATCATTAAACCGAACGGTCGCAGGGGGCGTGTTGATGTTTTTGTTAATGACGACGATCCTAAAAGCACTGTGGCTATTGTCGAGGTTAAGGGGACCGACTGGGACAGGATGGCGGGGAAACATGTTCGGCGAAATGTTCGGCGGCAGGTACGGCAGATATGGGGCTATATCGAATCTCAAATATTAGACGGCAGATATGTTGATGGGGGCGAAGGAAAAGATGTGTGTCCCGGGATAATCTTTCCTAAACGGCCCCGAGATAAAGAACGAATGAAGCTGATCGAAGATATGTTTGAAGAAGAAGGGATACCGGTCGTCTGGCACGATGAGAGTATCGAAGAACGAAAAGGGCGCTGATGTTGAGTTCGGAACAGTAGTGGCGGTGGGATCGCCTGCGGCCCTATTAGAGTTTTAAGGAGGTTCAAGGAGCTTACATGAAAACACTAACAGGGTAAATCCTACCTTGGCGAGATTGTGAAACCGTAGTGGTATGAGGTGATGGGTTTGTGTTAGGAAATCGCCTTCGGCCCTATTAGAGTTTTAAGGAGGTTCAAGGAGCTTATATGAAAACACTAACAGGGTAAATCTTACCTTGGCGATAGTGTGAAACCGTAGTGGTATGAGGTGGTGGGTTTGGGTTTGGAGATCGCCTGCGGGGCTATTAGAGTTTTAAGGAGGTTCAAGGGGCTTATATGAAAACACTAACAGGGTAAATCTTACCTTGGCGATATTTTGAAAGTGGAGGTTCATTGAAATTGTGGGGCGTGGATTCCAGCCTGCGCTGGAATGACAAAAAGGGTGATGGTGTATAAGTTTTGACATTATTAGGTCTGCGAGTTTTTATAATGTATTATGTTTATGTTTTGCTGAGTGGTGTTGATGGCGGTTTTTATACAGGTTCAACTGGCGATCTGAAACATCGTGTCCAGGAACATTCGGAGGGTCTGGTGGAAACGACACGAGATCGCAGGCCGCTGGAGTTGGTTTATTATGAAGCGTGCAATAGTCGTAAAGATGCTTGTCGTCGTGAGAAGTACCTGAAAACGGGTGCGGGTAAACGGTATCTTCGGAATCGTCTGCGTGAGCACCTTGAAACACTAACAGGGTAAGCCTTTGAGGGATTTAGTTGAGTAATGAGCCTAAGCAGCTTGTTCGTGGTAAGGCTTTTCATAAGCTTATTCAGGATGAATGGGAGTGTGAGGCTGAGGGGGATATTCGGCGTGAAAGGCATATCATTAAACCGAACGGTCGCAGGGGGCGGGGGATATAGTTTTTAGTTTTTAGTTTTTAGTTTTTAGTTTTTAGTTTTTAGTTTTTAGTTTTTAGTTTTTAGTTTTTAGTTTTTAGTTTTTAGTTTTTAGTTTTTAGTTTTTAGTTTTTAGTTTTTAGT
>SDBV01009581.1_pt1 | contig 12849 bp, 11 predicted proteins | sample 2277081 | NCBI WGS metagenome assembly SDBV01 (sample SAMN10402039, study PRJNA504765) | marine sediment metagenome | isolation source: marine sediment core GS10_PC15, 223 cmbsf | place: Arctic Ocean: Southern Knipovich Ridge | collected 2010
GGCTAACGCTTGGAGAGGGTAAGTGTGGGGGTGGGGCTAGTGTTAGCCCCTCGCCCTTTGCAATGGCCGCTCTGGGCAGTGTCACTGACCAACATGGTTGACCTTTGTGTCAGCTCTACATCAATTCCACTTTGTAGGCAAGTAGGAAGGCTTGACGGTTCCCGGTAAGGTCGTGGCGATTAGTCAAATGGTGTAGACACACATTTTGGAGCTACCAAACGGCTTTTTAGCTTCGTTGGTGGAGCTGGGGGGATTCGAACCCCCTACCTTTTGACTGCCAGTCAAACGTTCTCCCAATTGAACTACAGCCCCATGATTCCATATTTAATTTAGCAGAAAACGAACAGATAGGCAAGCCCAGACCACTTAATAAAGGGAATGAGAAGATAATCGCCCTAAAGGGGAATAGTCCCTCTGAAACTCCTCTACAATTGCCCATTGCCACAAGATAGGTTACAATATAAGTTAAAATTACAGGAGATGTATCTATGAGACCTAGAAATTTACTCAAGATAGTTGGCATCACCGTTATCGGGGTCACACTTCTTTCAGCATCATGTGGTGGTCAAGCACCAGAGCTACCACCTATGGTCATTGACAGCAGCAAGCAATATATAGCCACCATTGAAACGGAGAGGGGAAACTTAGTGCTGGAGCTATTCGCCAAGGATGTGCCGGTAACAGTCAACAACTTTGTTTTCCTGGCTCGTGATGGTTTTTACGATGGCTCCACATTCCACCGAGTGCTACCAGGCTTTATGGCCCAGGGAGGAGACCCTACTGGAACCGGAACCGGCACCCCCGGCTATTCCTTTGCCGATGAATTCAGCCAGCACACTCATACTGCCGGTGCTCTGTCAATGGCTAACGCTGGGCCTGACACCAACGGTTCCCAGTTCTTCATTACCTATACGCCTCAGCACCAGCTTGATAATAAACACACCGTATTCGGTCAGCTAATAGAGGGAATGGATGTCCTGGAAAAACTTACCCCCAGAAACCCTGCCCAGAATCCCAAGTTTGAGGGGGATAAGATAATACGGATAGTTATAGAGGAAAGCTAACCCCGTCATCAGACTGGCATGCCTAGCATCCTCAACAGACCGCGCAGTCCCCAATAACCAGCAAAGGCAACGGTGAGGCCCTTAATTGTCTTACCCCCCCAGCAAATAAAAAAATACCTCTGTATGCCGAATCGCAGTGCCCCAGCAGCCAGAGCCGCCGGGTAGAAAAATGGGTTGAGCACTGACGACAGGATAAATAAAGTTAATGAGCCCCTCCGCTCCATCAAACTCATTAGCCGTTCATAGGCAGCTTGGATTTTACCATGCTTGGAATTGGCAAGAGCTGCCCCCCCACCATAGCCGGTCATATAAATGGTCACCGCACCTACAGTCTCGCCTAAACCTGCCGCCAAACCAACAAAGATAGGGCCAAACAATGGCCCAAACGATGGCTTTAATACCCCACCTAAGGCAAATACTATCGCCAGCATAGGAACTGGGATAACAATGGTGGCTCCACCCAAAATGCTGATAGCAAAGACGCCAGCATAGCCATACCCCTCAAGCGCCTGGACAGATTTCCAAAAGTAAATAACCGCTATCGCCATGAGGAGGGTAACTACCACACCTATGATACCCAGGATGTAGGCTCTCTTTGCCGAACCTTTTTTTACCTTACTCTCTTCAGAATCAATATCCATAGCATATCACGTTACCGCTTTCCCAGAAGAGAATCAAGCCTTAAATCTAATAAAACTGAATTACTAACAGCTTCGGTACTCATGAGGCTACTTTGGTGGCTACTCTTACCGTAAAGGTTAAGCCATCTTTGCCACGGTCAACAGCAATCGTATCCCCTTCGCCGAACTCTCCTCGCAATAGTTTGGTTGACAGAGGATTTTCCACATAGCGCTCAATAGCTCGCCTCAGTGGCCGTGCCCCAAACAGCGGGTCATAGCCTTCCTTAGCCAGCCATGCCTTCGCCTTCTTAGTTAGCTCCACTCCCAGCTTACGTTCAGCCAGGCGCTTCTGCAAATCTCCGACCATCAAATCAACAATGCTCCTTAGTTGCTCCTCAGTTAGCTCATGGAAGACTATAATCTCATCCAGCCGGTTGAGAAACTCGGGGCGGAAGGTTTTCTTCACCTCAGTCATCACCTTTTCTTTCATACTATCATAACTCTGCTTCCGAGCTTTGGCTTCGTCCTTCCGTGTAGCAAAACCAATGCTCGCCTCGCGCTTGATGAGTTCAACACCGGTATTACTGGTCATAATAACTATGGTATTCTTAAAATCTACTGTCCGCCCATGACCATCGGTTAAACGCCCGTCATCAAGGACCTGAAGCAGGCTATTAAATACTTCAGGATGGGCTTTTTCAATCTCATCCAGCAGGATTACCCGGTAAGGACGCCGACGCACTGCCTCAGTAAGCTGTCCCCCTTCCTCGTAACCAACATAGCCCGGTGGAGCCCCAATGAGGCGTGATACCGTGTGCCTCTCCTGATACTCCGACATATCCAGACGCACCATAGCATTCTCATCATCGAACAAAAACCAGGCGAGGGTGCGAGCCAGCTCAGTCTTGCCGACACCGGTGGGACCCAGGAACATAAAGCTGCCGATGGGACGCCTCGGGTCTTTGAGCCCAACCCGGCTTCTCCGGATAGCCTCAGAAATGGCGACCACCGCCTCCTCCTGATTTACCAGTCTATCATGAATCCGCTCCTCCATATGAAGTAGCTTCTCCGCCTCACCCTCCAGCATCTGGGACACAGGGATGCCTGTCCAACTGGAGATTAGCTGGGCAATATCTTCCTCATCAACCACCTCATCAATCTTCTCCCGCTGAAGCCACTGGCTTTTAGCCTGGTTGTACTCCTCTTCCAGGCGTACCCTCTCGCTCTTAAGCTGGGCAGCACCTTCATAATCCTGCCGTTGTGAGATGGCTTCCTCCTCATTGGTTAATTGTTTAAGACGCTGCTCCAAGGATTTCACCTCAGGTGGTGCGCTTTCAGTATCAATCCTAATCTTGCTGGCTGCTTCATCAATAAGGTCAATAGCCTTATCCGGCAAAAACCTATCGGAAATATAGCGCTGACTCAGTCTGGCGGCTGCCTCCAGAGCCTCATCGCTAATCTTAATCTTATGGTGGGCTTCATACCGGGGACGTAGCCCACGGAGCATCTCAACAGTCGCCTCAACGCTAGGCTCACCGATAAACACGGGCTGGAGCCGCCGCTCCAGCGCCTTATCCTTCTCAATGAACTTGCGGTATTCATCAAGGGTAGTGGCACCTACACACTGTAATTCGCCATGAGCTAGGGCTGGCTTGAGCATGTTACTAGCATCAATAGCCCCCTCAGCCGCTCCCGCCCCGACGACAGTATGAATCTCATCAATGAACAGGATAACCTCGCCCTGCGCCTGACGAACCTCATCTATAACCGCCTTAAGCCGCTCCTCAAACTCACCACGGAACTTGCTCCCTGCCACCAGTGCTCCCATATCCAGAGCTACTACCTTACGCCCCTTGAGAGAATCGGGCACATCATCAGCGACAATCTTCTGAGCCAGTCCCTCAGCAATAGCCGTTTTACCTACCCCGGCATCACCGACAATGACCGGGTTATTCTTGGTACGCCGGGTCAGTACCTGCATTACACGCTTAATCTCACTCTCCCGGCCGAGGACCGGGTCAAGTTTTCCCTGACGAGCAAACTCAGTCAGGTCACGACCATACTTCTCCAGAGAGCGATATTTGCTCTCCGCCCTAGCATCCGTAACCCGATGCCCGCCCCGAAGCTTCTGAAGAGCACGATACACCTTCTCCTGGTCAATACCAAAGCGGTGAAGAATACTAGCCACCTCACCCTTCTGCTCCCCAGCCATTGCAATCAGCAGGTGCTCAGTGCCAATAAACTCATCTTTGAGTCTATCAGCCTCAGTCGCTGCTGACTGTAATAGTTGATTAATACGCGGTGTGGCATAAATCTGTGCTGTCTCATATGCCACTTTAGGCATTTTCTCCAGCGCCGCTACCACCTCCTGCTTCACTGCCTCCCCATCAACCCCAAGCTCACCCAAGAGGTCACCAACCAAGCCCTTCTCCTGCTGAAACAGTGCCAGCAGGATATGCTCCACATCCCACTGATTATGGTGAAACTGTGTCACTAATTGCTGAGAGGCAGCTAGTGCTTCCTGTGCCTGCTCAGTAAATTTTTCCTGCCTCATAAACCACTCACCTCCCTCAATCCCTTTATCTGTGATTCCAACCCCTCTATTTCGTTCTGTAACTCGCTCATACGCTGCGTAATACGCAAAATAACCTCAACCCCGGCCAGGTTAACCCCCATATCATCCATTAAGGTCTTCACACGCCGAAGTAAGGCAACGTCCCACTCCGAATACAGACGAATATTGCCCCGAGACCGAGACGGCTCTATTATGCCAAGTCTTTCGTAATAGCGCAAGGTATAAGTTTGAACACCAATCATCCTGGCAGCTATGCTTATCACATAACGGGGTTCAGTATCATCTAAATTCATAATAACCTCGTCTCCTATCAGCTTGGGCGAAGTTCACCAAGTTGCTTAAATAGCTCCTTCTCCTTCGCCGACAGTTTAGCTGGCAATACTACATTCACCTTAGCCCAGAGGTCGCCGCGGGAAGAATTGCCCAGATGAGGCATACCCTGCCTGACTAAGCGAAAGGTGCGTCCATTCTGAGTCTCTGGTGGAATCTTTAATGCCAGCTTACCTTTAAGAGTAGGCACCTGGACCTCACCACCCAGTACTACCACTGTTAACGGAACGGCTACTTCCACATGTAAATCATCGCCTTTTCGTATAAATAATGGGTGTGGCTTAACCGAAGTCACCAGGTAAAGGTCACCCCTCACCCCACCATAGCCCTCTCTACCCTTACCAGCGATGCGCACCCGAGACCCATCCTTCACCCCGGGTGGAATCTTCACCTCAAGCCGCTTCACCCGAGACACCACTCCCAAACCTCGACATACCGAGCACGGCATATTTTGTATTCGGCCAGTACCTCCACAGCCAGGACAAGGTTCCTCAATGCCAAAACTGATGATACGGCTCGCCCCATGATAGGCCTCTTCTAGGGTTACCTCTACCGGGTAATCTACATCCCGACCTCGCCTTGGCGGAGCCCGACGGGTAGTGGTCCCAGCACCAAAACCCTGGAACAGGTCATCAAACAGGCTACCTAAATCACCCTCGCTAAAGTGGAATCTGGTGGCGCCACCACCCCTACTGAAATCCCGGAACGGTGTCTGCTGCCGCCCCGCCTGGGCAAACTGGTCAGCATACTGCCACTGGTCACCAAACTGATCATACTTCTGACGTTTCTCCTTATCAGACAGAACCTCATAAGCCTCGTTTACCTGCTTAAACTTCGCCTCTGCTGAGTTGTCACCGGGATTAACATCAGGGTGATGCTTGCGCGCCAACCTGCGGTAAGCCTGCTTTATCTCCCGCTCACTGGCAGCCCTCTTAACCCCTAATATGGTGTAGTAATCCTTGCCTGCCATCTCTACCTCAATATTTCAAATTTATTATAAAGCATTCCCCACTATATGTCAACACTTTTTAGAATAATTAACATATTTGTTTAAGAAAACTTGACAAATTTTATTAAGTATGCTATATTATTCTTGAGTTGATAGAGCGGCAACAAGCCGAAAAAACAAGAAAGGAGAATGACGATGACAGTAAGCTTAATACGCTACCAACCTTTTACTGAATTGCGAAGGGTGGTAGATAGTCTATTCGACGAGAGATTCTTTGCTCCCTACCGATTCTTCACCTTTAGCCGGAGTGAGACTGCTCCTATTGATATGTATCACACCGATAATAAGGTGGTAGTCAAAGTTGCCTTACCCGGGGTCAAGCCGGAAGAGGTTGAGGTTAGCATCACCGATGACATCCTGACCATTAAGGGTGAAACTAAGGCCGAAGAAAAGATAGAGCGTGAAGACTACTTCTACCGAGAACACCGATACGGAGCCTTCTGCCGCACAGTGGCCCTTCCTAGCGGGCTGAAGACCGACAAAGCCGAGGCAAGCTTTGAGGATGGTGTTCTGACCCTAACCATCCCTAAGGCCGAAGAAGCTAAGCCCAAACAGATAAAGGTCAAAGCTACGGCTAAGGGTGCCACTCAAGGTAAAAAGTAATGTCAGGCAGCTGGGGTCGGGCTTTCCGGCCTCAGCTATCTATCTGACACGGGCAAAAATATCCAGAAACTGGTGTAGTATCCGGGCAGTGGCTCCCCAGATTACCTTCTCCTGATAGTGATAAAAATATGAGGTAACTTCTTCGCCATCCATAATTTCGGTCTCCTGACGCAAGCAACCCTTATCTTGAAGCGCCGAGATAGGAACCTCGATTATTTCCTCAGTTTCCTCACTGTTCATCTTGAATTGATATGGCCAGGGGATAAAGCCAACAAAGGGAGAGATGACATAGTTTGAGGTTCTACTAACTGCGTCATCCAGCTCCCCCAACACCTCAACCTCCTCAGCCATCAAGCCTATTTCCTCAGCACACTCGCGCAAAGCAGTATTAACCAGCGTCCCATCTTCCTCCTGGTAGACTCCCCCGGGAAAGGAAATCTGACCCTTATGCTCCTTTACCATCTCCGTCCGTTTAGTAAACAGAATATAATACTGCCCCTGCTTATAATAGATGGGCACTAAAACTGCCGAGGCCACGCGACTGGCAGCAACAACACGCCGTTTCTTCCTCTGAGAAAGGGCTTGCCTCAGTCTTTCTTTCATGGCTATCATAATAACTCTACCCTAACATCAAATACAAATTAATCGTTGCGATGATAAAAACTTGACAACTGATAATTACTTGATTATAATGAATGAAAATCTACCCCCTATTGTTCTCAATAAACTTGACGCAAAGTTACTTTTTTGATTGAATCCGTAGAGTTTGGTTTTCTTGGATGTCAAAGTATATCTTCGTTACTGGTGGTGTAGTTAGTTCAGTTGGCAAGGGCATCTCTGTCGCCTCTACTGGCACCATACTAAAGAGTCGCCAAATCACCGTGTCGGTGCAGAAGCTAGACCCTTATCTCAATGTTGACCCCGGGACAATGTCGCCCTATCAGCATGGTGAGGTATTTGTTACTCAGGATGGTGCTGAGACCGACCTTGATTTAGGTAACTACGAGCGATTCATCGATATTAACCTTACCGCCGAGTCCAATGTTACCTCGGGTCAAATCTACAGTGCCGTTATTGCCAAGGAGAGACGGGGTGATTTCCTGGGTGGCACCATCCAGGTAGTGCCCCATGTTACCACGGAGATAAAGGAGCGGTTTAAGAAGTTGGCCGATAATTCCCAGGCTGATGTCGTCATTATAGAGGTTGGCGGCACAGTCGGCGATATTGAGGGGCAGCCCTTTCTTGAAGCCATCAGGCAGATGCGAAATGATGTTGGGCGGGATAATGTACTCTTTATCCATGTTACCTTCCTCCCCTATCTCATCACTACACATGAACTAAAGACCAAGCCCACCCAGCACAGTGTCAACGAGCTACGGCGTATTGGCATCCAGCCCGATATTATCATATGCCGCAGTGATTACCCTATCTCAGAAGCAATAAGGAATAAAATATCCCTCTTCTGCGATGTGAACCCAAAGGCGGTCATCCCCCTGCCCACAGTATCAACGATATATGAGGTACCACTGCTATTAGAGGAGGCAGGATTGGGGCAGCTAATTGTGGACGGGCTTGGCCTTGAGGCACACCAAACAGACCTGAGTCAGTGGCAGGAGCTGGTCAGTTGTCTCAAAACGCCCCATGAGACGGTAAATATCGCCCTGGTGGGCAAATATGTGGAATTAGAAGATTCCTACTTCTCCGTACGTGAAGCGCTACGCCATGCTGCCCTGTATCATAACCGAGACGTTGACCTCACCTGGATTCACGCCGAGGACCTGGAAAAGGATGGCAGCGATAATCTATTACGCTCAGCCCAAGGTATTATAGTCCCTGGTGGTTTTGGCATTAGGGGTATAGAAGGTATGATAAAGGCAGCTAGTTACGCTCGAAACAATGAAATCCCCTACTTAGGACTGTGCTTAGGGATGCAGGTAATGGTGATAGAGTTTGCCCGTTATGCTCTGGACTCAAATGCATCAAACTCAACAGAGTTTGATGCCGCCACGCCCTACCCAGTCATTGACCTCCTTCCCGGGCAAAAGGAGACCGAAAACAAGGGCGGCACTATGCGCCTAGGTAACTACCCCTGTCAGTTAACTCCAAGCAGCCATGCCGCCAGTGCCTATAGTCAGAGCCTGGTTTACGAGCGCCACAGGCATCGCTACGAATTCAATAACAAGTTTCGCGCTCTCTTACAGGAGGCAGGGATGGTCTACAGCGGACTATCCCCTGACGGCAAGTTAGTGGAGATTTGCGAGCTAGCCAATCACCCCTGGATGGTCAGTTGCCAGTTCCATCCCGAATTTGGCTCTCGACCAGGGCGTCCCCACCCCCTGTTCCGCGATTTTATCGGTGCTGCCAAGAATATACTACGCGAAGGGGCTCAACCACCACTACCCCTCCGCACAAATTCATGATAAAATACTGCCTGCCCTTAGTAGGAGAAGACGAAAAATCAACACCTGTGATCTCGGAGGTTAAATGCGCATCTTCCTAGATACCGCCAATATTGACCAAATTAAAGAGGGCGTCAGGCTGGGCGTCATCAGTGGGATTACCACCAATCCCAGCCTGGTGTCTAAGGAAGGCGTGGCCGATTATAAGGCTGTTGTCAAGGAAATCTGTTCTATCGTCCCGGGGCCGGTTTCGGCTGAGGTGGTGGTCGAGGGGGTTTCGGCTATGCTTGAGCAGGCCAGGGATATTGCCAGCTGGGCAGACAATGTGCTGGTCAAAATCCCATCTACCATCGAGGGGCTGGAAGTGATATCAACCCTGGCTAAGGAAAATATCAAGATAAACATGACCCTTTGCTTCTCGCTCAACCAGGCTATCTTGGGGGCACTGGCTGGTGCTACCCATGTTAGCCCCTTTGTCGGGAGACTGGATGATGTCGGTCACGATGGTATGCAGGTAGTCAAAGATATTGTTGATGTGTTTAAACACTACCAACTACCCACTGAGGTGATTGCTGCCAGCATTCGTCACCCTCAGCACTGCATAGCTGCCGCCAAGGCAGGAGCTCATATCGCCACCATTCCCTATAATGTACTGACGCAAATGATGCAACACCCGCTGACTGATACTGGCGTCAGCCGTTTCCTTGCCGACTGGCAACGCGTTTCACAGCAATAGATTCTAAATAAAGCAGAGAGAATACCATGAATTTCAGTGAACTAGAAAACAAAAACAGAGATGAGTTGATTGAGCTAGCCAAGGAGAAGGGTATCTCCGGCTATACTAACCTCAAGAAACAAGATCTCATCATGCGCTTGCTCCAAGCGAATGCCGAGCAGCAGGGCTACATCTTTTGTGGCGGTATACTGGAGATAATGAGTGACGGTTATGGCTTCCTCAGACAGAGCACCTTGCTGCCCAGCTCAGCCGATGTCTATGTCTCTCAGTCCCAGATTCGCCGCTTTGGTCTGCGCACCGGTGATATGGTTGCCGGTCAGGGCAGAACACCTAAGAGCGGCGAGAAGTACTACAGTCTGCTCCGGATAGAGACAATTAACGACCTCGACCCTGAGCTGGCAAAAAACCGACCTCATTTCAGCTCACTCACCCCTACCTTTCCCGACAAATTAATTAACCTAGAGACCTCACCTAATGACCTGTCCACCCGCCTTTTTAACCTCATTGCCCCTATCGGCCGAGGACAACGAGGCTTAATCGTATCACCACCCAAAGCAGGTAAGACGATACTGCTCAAATCCATAGCCAATGCCGCCACCACTAACTATAATGATATTCACCTGATGGTGTGCCTTATTGGCGAGCGACCCGAGGAGGTTACTGATATGAGGCGCTCGGTCAAGGGCGAGGTGATAGGTGCCACCTTTGATGAGCCACCAGAGAATCAAACCCGGGTCGCTGAGTTGGCTCTGGATAGAGCCAGGCGAATAGTAGAGAGTGGTAAGGATGTGCTTATCCTCCTCGATGGCATTACTCGTCTCACCCGGTCTTATAACCTGGCTCTACCCTCCAGTGGTCGCACTCTATCCGGTGGTATTGACCCATCTGCCCTTTACCCGGCCAAGCGCTTCTTTGGTGCTGCCCGTAATACGGCTGAGGGTGGTAGCCTGACTATTATTGCCACCTGCCTCATTGATACCGGCAGCCGCATGGACGATCTCATCTATGAGGAGTTCAAGGGAACCGGCAATATGGAGCTACACCTCGACCGCCGTCTGTCCGAACGCCGAATTTTCCCGGCTATGGATATTCAGCGCAGCGGCACCAGGCGGGAAGAGCTACTTCTGGGTGAAGAAACAGTGAAACAAGTATGGCTACTGCGGCGTATGGTAACTATGATTGCCGCTGACTCCGTTAGTTTCGCTGAAACCACAGAGCGAGTCCTCGACCGCATGCGCAAGACTAAATCCAACGCCGAGTTCCTGGCCAGCCTAAACAAGGAGACGTAAATATACCTGGCAGTCCTCGGGCAAAGCCCCTCTCCTAACACCAGGCAAATCCTATCCCCTCTTCCAAACCAAAGGTAATGCCAAAAAGATAGCCCTGATGAAGACTAAGAGATTACCTTTCGAGGCTGGCTGTAAGACCACCGCTATGGGCATTATGCCGCACACCGATGTTGGCAAGGCTCTTAAGCTCTCCCTGGATTTGGACATCCCCTTTTGGGCTCAACTCCCCAAGGTGAGCTTCTACGAAGATATGTATGTCCAAGCATCACAGAATTTCCCGGGGATAGCTGTTGACCCTGAAAGGGAAAGAATCAGCTTGGATACTGCCAGATTTGAAGAAGAGCTAGGCAATTATTCCCAGAGGATGACCGAGACTGAGACCTTTGCCTTGAGCCGGAGCTATTCGGCAGTTTATCACCAGTTCTTAGCCGAGGACCTCAGCGGCTACCCTGCAATCAGGGGACAGCTAATCGGGCCGGTAAGCTTTGGCTTCAGGGTTACCGATGAGAACACGCGGCCGATAATCTACAATGAGGAAGTAAGGACTATCCTGTTCGATTTCATTCAGCGGAAAGCCAACATTCAGTATCGGCAACTTAAGAAGAAGAACCAAAATGCCTTTGTCTGGCTGGATGAGCCCGGGCTGGGGTGGGTATTCAGCGGACTATCCGGCTATAGTGATGTCCAGGCTAAGCAGGACTACCAGGATTTCTTAAATGACCTTGAAAGTCCGCGGGCACTGCACCTTTGCGCCAATGTTAACCTGCCCTATCTACTGGGGCTGGGGATTGAGCTTCTATCCTTTGATGCCTATCAAATGGAGCTCATGCCCAAGGGATATACCAGCGCCGTAACTGAATTCCTCAGCAGTGGTGGCGTTATCTCCTGGGGCATCGTGCCTACCGATTCCTCATGCCTCAGTGAAGAGACACCAGAAACACTGGCCAAGCGGCTGTCAGGTTACTGGGAAGTAGTATCCCAGAACACCGGTTTAGCGGCAAAACAGATTGCTGAGCAAGCGTTAATTGCACCAGCGAGGTGCTGCCTTAAGAATACAGGGCAAGTGGGCGCGGCTGATAACCTCACAATTCACGGTGAGAAGGCTGCCCCAGCTTCCAGCATTGAAGAAGGACTGGTAGAAAAGGCATTTGCCTATCTAAAAACAGTCTCTGAAATCCTAAAGGATAAATTTGACTTATGACTTTAGCCGTTCAAGTATAAAAGGTGAGGTTTTAATAAAAAAACCCACATAGGGTATTGACAAATGAATATTTTATGTTATAGTAGTTATATACTTAGCCAAAAGGAGGTGATGCTATGGTAAGAGCCCGCAAGGGGAAGAGCGTAACGGGAACTAAACAGAAACCTAGAAAACCTTGTCTCTATATATAAAGAGGAGATAATGAGGTTTTTTACTCTTGTTTATGGAGACATGAGGATATTTTACCTTAAGGAGGAAAACTAAAGGTTGATGAAAAAGAAAATATCAACTATATTAGGTGTCGGGCTAACGCTGGTACTGGTTCTCAGTCTGGCTCTCGCCTTCCTGCCCCTCAATACCGGTGTGGCAGTGGCTAACCCCGAAGAGAATGAGTGGGAGAAGTTCCCGACACCAGAAGAGGGATCCAACGGTGACTACCTGCTGGACAGGGATATCAACTGGGGTCCCGGTCGCCTGGAACGAGGCATTGACGACACCTTCTGGGCTTATGTCCGGATAGATGGTGAGCCTAATATCATGATGTCCGACGATGCCCGCTCCTGGGACAAGACCGACTACTACGACGACGTTGGTAACGACAACGAGGAGTCCGTAATTGAGATAGTCCCCTCCAGCCTTGATGCCGATATCGTCTATGTTACCGACGGAGAAGACATCTTCAAGACGGAGGACGCCGGCGATAAGTGGACCACCCTGTCATCGCTGTATAGCAGCTTCCCTGACGCCGGTTACATTACCTCTATGGATGTTGGCTATATTGGCTTCAGTGCCTACATAATCGTCGGCACCACGGCCGAAGGTGGCCCCGGCGGCGGTCCCTATAACGGTGGCGTGTTCATCGCTGAAGAGGCGGTCTTTGGCATGCCCTGGTCAGATACGGCACTAGCTGACGACCATGAATTCGCGAGCGCTAACCAAACTGCGGTTCTGGATGTAAAGGTATCGCTCGGCTTCAACATTGACCAGATGATTATCGCCGTTTTTGCCCAGAGAGAGTATGAC
>SDBV01009582.1_pt1 | contig 12848 bp, 27 predicted proteins | sample 2277081 | NCBI WGS metagenome assembly SDBV01 (sample SAMN10402039, study PRJNA504765) | marine sediment metagenome | isolation source: marine sediment core GS10_PC15, 223 cmbsf | place: Arctic Ocean: Southern Knipovich Ridge | collected 2010
CGGTCACCCTGATCTTCGGCTTCATCTTCGCCTGGCTTGTACCCGAAGGGGCCTGGGACAAGATCGGCCGCCACACCGACGGTGAGCTACAGCTGCCAGACCCCGAGGAACCCGGGCACTAAACTCTTCAACCAATCGAGGCCCGCGCCTGTGCAAGGGCGGCGTGCCCGCCTGGTCGCCCCCGCCCCCGATCGCCGTCGTTCTCGTTGCCTATGTCAGTCTGAGCACGGTGACGGTGCTCGGCGTGTTCCTGGCTGTAATCGTCGGGATGCAATCGGGTATGGCCGCTAACGCCACTTTCGACACTGTCAATAGTGGCATCGACTACCAGGCGGTCACACCAAAAGTGTCCGCCGTCCTCGAACGAATAGCGGAAGACGACTAGAGGCTTAGAAGAATCACCGCGGCGAAGATCGCCGCAATGTTGCCTATGGCAACCCCGGCGGCGATCTCCAGAATCGTCACCTTGTTCACGACTTTGAATATGGGTATCGGCTGACCCGGCGTCGGTCCTGGCAGTATCGGCGGGGTTGTCATGTTGTGGTCCTCTCTCACTTGTTGAGTTGGTCAGCGGTATAACCAGACGACTAGAACCACGACCACGACCGCGAGGATGATGCCAAGGGCGACCCCCTGAGCCGTCTTGAACACGGTCATCCCCCTGCTTGTCGTCGTTCACAGGTAGTCGAGACTATCCGAAACTTCACGGAGCCGCGTCGCTGTCGTCCGCGTGTATCCGCTGGTCGTCTCCGGGCGGGCATGACCGGCAAACGATTGCACGGCCCGTAGGTTGCCGGTGTTGTCGTTCGCCGTCGCTAACGCAGTGTGTCGTAACCGGTGAGGGAACACATGCTCATCGATGCCTGCTTCGACGGCTACTTTGGTGACCCAATTCGAGATGGTCGCATGGCTCACGTACCCGTCGAAACGACCTTCGAAAATGTAGAGCGCACCGTTCTGACGGCCACCGAGCTCATCGGTGAGCACCGGGTGGACCGGCAACGTGCGGGTCCGGTTGCCCTTCCCGACGAGCGTGTACCAGGCGAGGTCAGTGTCGAAGCCGTCCCAACGCATCGATGCGATCTCCTCGTTTCGCAACGCCAAGTAGGCTCCGGCGAGGACCGCTGTCCCTTCCCTCCACCAACCGATAGCAGTCTTGACCATTGCGCGGGCGTCGATCGGTTCGAGCGCCTTGCATACCATTGGTGCCGGTGTTGGCACCCGGATCGCGTCGGGCCATCCGGGGGTGTCCTGCCACTTCCAATAGTGACGGAGCGCCGAACGGAGATGAGCGCGGACGGCCGGTGTGTTGGGTCGGGTGTCGGCGTAGGCGACTAGATCAGAGGGGGTCGGTGTGCGGAGATCAAGACGGCGGGCATCGAACCAACGCAAGGCCAGGTCGACCTCCCTTCGGTAATCCCGCAGCGTCTTGACCGTCTTGCCTTGGCCGAGAAGGTACTCGGGGTAGGTGGCGGCGCGCATAGACGTCTCTGAATAGGACTGTCGGATGGTTGACATTCGCTCTGCGTGGGTCTAGCGACCTATTTTCAGGCGGCGCGTTTAACCAGATGCAAAGTTGGGACTGGCTGGCTGAGTTGAGCTACAGGGGCGTGGCGCGCCTCCAACGCCGCCACATCATAAACGAGGGTGAGGGTTCCATCGTCGTCACGCTCCATACGGTGATCGTCTGCTGGTGTGTATCCGGCGAGAATCGCCAGCTCCCCTTTTTGGACGACCAGGATGTCTTCGAGGAGGAAGCACTGTTGTCGACTAGGACGACGCTTTCCGTTGAGCCACTCGCCGACGGTCGTATGGCTCATACCTATCCGGCTGCCGATGGCCGAGTGGTTCAGTCCGGCGCTGCCCGCCTCCCTACGAAGCCTGTCGGCTAGTGGGTGGTGGAATGAGTATGAATGTTGCATGGGGTGCCTCCCGGGGGCGCGTTGCTGTCCGTCCGACATGGCAGTCATTCTACCTGTCCCTAGTGAGAACTGTCTAGTCCTAAACGCTTTTGCATGGTAATCGTACAAAATGCTTGAAGTACACCCGTCGTTATGGTTGAATACGAAACGTGCAGATTGCAGACGCTACATTCCTCACTCCGGTCGAGGCCGCGAAGCTTCTCCGAATTAGTCGCCAAACCCTCTACTCGTTGATCGAGTCTGGAGAAATTCCAGCGAAGCGTGTCGGGGGCCAATGGCGGATACCCCGCGAGAGTATCGAGCCTGCGAAGAACCCGACGGACGCCTCGTGACCGGGTTCACCCCCTCTCACAGTGTCCAGGAGGACACCGCTTCTCGTGTGGCGGTGTCCTCCTGTGACTGTCGACCTCACCTTGGCGTCTACTGCCCGGAAGGTGAAACCCTGGTCCGCTTATACGACCAGGCGGTCCGCCCATCAGTATGCCAGTACGACGACCGACTTTCCCTCAACATCGCGATTCGTACCCTGTCGGTCCACTGGGGATTGGACCGGCCGTCCACCCTCCTCGCCTTGCTCAACAAGGCGTGGGAACTGGCACGACCGCCGGAGTGTTGATGGGTGGGCTCCACGAGAACGAAGCGACAATCGAAACAATCCCCTGGGACGCTTCCCTGTTCCCCGAGGACGACACCCGGGAGCTGAGACACGTCCCCGCTATCACCAAAGACGAGCATGGCACACATGAGATCCGAGTTCCGCGCACCGCCAAGGGACTCGCCTGGAAACACGAGGACTTCGCCGACAGTGGCAACCCCGACAACGACAGCGGTCCCGTATGGGTTGACGGGATCCCGCTCGGGGTAACCACCTGGAGCGACTACTACGGCGACGGCCTCACCGGGACGGAATCGGTGATCTGGTACACCCTGGGCCAAGCCAAGAAATTGGCCGAGATCCTCGGTGCGGTCCTGGAGATCCAATGAGCCAGTACACCATCACCCTCGCCGAGAGCATGCGGGGCAAGTACCACATCTCCAGCTATGAACCACCGTTGGTGCTCCACAACGACGACCCGCCCGAGGGACAAGCCTGGAGCACCTTCACGCCGCTGTGCAACGCCCCGGCCAAACATAGAGACACCGTCTGGAGCAGCCCCCGCGAGCGCAACATCATCGCCGTGTGGCGCACCTTCGTCCAGAAGCTCAACACACAGTTCACCTGCGACAAATGCGAGATCGCCAGCTGGAATCTCATGAAGCTCGAACTGGGCAGGGAGCGACGACACAGATTCATGACCATCGACGTCCCCGCCATCCGCGAGAACGCCCTTGAGAAGCTCCGTCGCGGTGGATACACCATTGAGGAAGCCGTGACAGAAGCCACCGAGGAGGCGCCCATCGAGAAGGTCGAGAAGGGCGACCAGGGCGACGCCACGAGCGACTTCATTATCACGCTCCTAACCGCAGGCCTCGACCGGCACGAAAGCTGCATCAGCTGCAGCGGCGCCCTGGTCGGAGCCGAGCGCGCCCTCGGCACATGCGGGCACTGTGGCAGACGAAGCCGGATCCCAGCATGAGACGCGGCGAGACCAGCGCAGACTCCCGCTGCTGGTGGTGTCACGAGCCGACACAAGAGACCCCCTACCGCGGCGAAGCACCCGACGTGATAACCCCGCCCTCAGGCGTATACGTCTGCACCCCGCCATGCCCGGCCCGGCCGGAAGGCGCCCGCGTGTGGAAACAAAACACATGGAGGCACGCAGCATGAGCTACTCAACCGGACTCATCACCGGCCTGATAGTCGGCACAGTCGGCATGGGCCTCGCCTGGGGGATGGCCAACCTTCGGTCCTGGGCAGAGCGCCGAGACCGCCTCGAGCCGCTACCAGGCCCGCCCAAACTCAGCGACCAGATCAAGAGCGTCACCGCCCGCCACCGCCTCGAGCACCCGGACGACCGATGACAGAGCGCCACATCCAGAGTTTCAGCATTCCCATCATGGGCAAGCCGATCGTGTGGGCGCGCACCGCAACCCTCGGCGACGGCAAACGTGTCACCCCCGTCCGATACAGGGCCTGGAAGAAACACGCCAGAGAAGTCCTCCGAGCAGGCGCCGGCTACCGCACCTTCAAAGGCGAAGTCGCCGTCGAGATCGAGCTACACCCCGACCGCGTAGTGGTCGCCGTCGAAGCCCTCGACGACGAGCGGCGCCCGAGCACCGGCCTACAGGGAGACGTCGACAATTACGCCAAGGCGGTCCTCGACGCCCTACAAGCCGGAGGCGTCCTCACTGACGACAAAGCCGTCGCCCAACTAGCAGTCAGGATCCACCCGACATGAGAGCCAGCACCTCCGACCTCGAGAGGAAGCTCCATCGAAGTTATTTGGCCACCCCCCGAGGAGAACATTCACACCGGGACCGGGGAACCCGACCAACACGGAGGAACCAACATGAAGTACAAGACCACCATCGTCCTGGGTGACACCTATCGAGATCAGGTCTCAGGATGGGAAGGGATCGCCACCGCTGCTCACTTCTACATGAACAACTGCGTCCGGGTATCCCTAGACGGCCACGACGAAAACGGCAAACCCAAGGGATTCATATTTGACGAGGAGCAGCTGGAGCACCAGCCAGCGGAATCGTCTATCCGGCCTGGCAAGGCGGAACGCTCCGGAGGCCCCAAGGACCTGACACCACCCGCACGATGAGCCGCCCGCCCACACCGGCCGCCGTCGCTCTCCTCGAGGTGGGCATCCAACCAAAGACGCTCGCCGAGGACCTCGGCATCACCCCGCAGGCCGTCTCCTACCACTTGGCCGGCAAGACCGCCGTGACATCAGAGGAGCTGCTCGAGGAGATCGAACGCCGAGGAGGGGAGCGTCTCGCCGCCAAAGTGGCCCGACTGATCCGCAAGACCCGAGCAGGCCGACAGGCGACAGAGTGACACCCCGGGAGCGCCTCGCCGACTTCTTCGAGCACAACGAGATCGCCGACATCCGTCGCGAGGGCCCCTCCATCGTCAGCCTCCTCACAGAACTCGAAGAGATCATGATCGACGCCGGACTCTGGACGCACTCAGAATCCGAAGCCCTCCCCCTCGACAAGGCAGCCGCGAAACGAATGGAACCAAACACCGGCCTGAGCAGCTGGTCGGGCTGGCGGTCCCCGGCAGGATGGGGCGTCGCCAAACTAAGCGCCTTCGCGGTGCGAGCCCTCATCGACGCTGCGCACAGGTTCGCCGCCGTCCCCCCCAAGTCCCGAAGAGCACCCTGATGACCCTTGCATGGATCCACCCCGACGAACGCCTCGAGCGCTTGGTCGTAATCGCCCCCCACGGCCGTGACTACCACCGCCTCAACCCGGCGCTCCTCATTGCAGCACCGGCATGCGCCGCGCATACCAGCGACTGGGTAACCGCCGACATTGAACTCGCCCACAAACTCGACCGCCTGCCATGCAACCAATGCTGGCCCGACCATGAGCACACCGATGGCCAAGACACCTGAGCAACCCTCCCGACAGATGATCGGGGAATCATTCGACGCTCACATCAGCCTCAGGACAGTCGAAGCGGCGATCTACAACATCGAGGGCTACGGCCATCGCATCCTCATCGTCGGACGCAACCCGAGCGGCAGCCTGAAACTCCCCAGCCAATCGACCTGCCTCCACGACCGGGCGATGCTATCGATCGACGTCAAACCCGGAGACCGCCAAGGCTACGCCCAGCTTTGCAACCTGTGCGCCTACGAAACCGCCCAGCTGGAACAGTGATGAGGCGGCGCTACCTCCTCCGATGCCGAGACCCCCTCACCCACCGAAGCTCGGAGCGTCTGATCGCGCACTCCTTCATCGAGCGTGAGGACCCGGACCTACTCGCCCGCCTGATCATCGAGCTGGTCGCCAGCATCGGCGTCAATTGGAGGTACGACTACGGCGTCAACTTTCCCCGCGACAGAGCCGAGTGGGACATCAGGGTCATCACCGAGGCGGCGACACTATGAGCGCCAGCCTGATGTCCGCCGCGATGTACCTACCGATCCCCAAGGCCGAGAAAATGCTCCTGGTGGCGATGGCAGACCACGCCGACAATGACGGCCTCGGCGTATACCCGAGCAACCCCCTTCTTGCCCTCAAGACGTCGGACACCATCCGCAACATGCAGAAAGTGCTCGTGAAGCTCAAAGAGCTGGAGCTGATCCTGAAGGACAAACACCCGTTCGGCGGTCGGGGCCTCGCAGTCGAGTGGGCGATCGACATCGACCTGATCTACAGCCTCGCCAAGGCACACGGCTGGACACAGAAAAGGGTGTCGTCACGGACACCCTTTAAAGAGAGAAAGGGTGGCACCACGGCGCAAAAGGGTGGCACCACGGCGCAAAAGGGTGCCCCTGGTGACACCCCAACCCTCTTAACCGTCATAACCCCCGAGCCGGAGCCGCTATCGCTGGCACAAAAGAACCCGAGAGAACCCGGAGAAACGATGGCAAACTACCTCAGCCGAATCGCTGCGCTCTACGACCAGGCCCCGCCACAGAGTCTCACCGACGAGCACCTCGACGAGCTAAGAGTCGAAGGATGATCTGCTGGGGGCACGGCGCCACCGCGAGAGGATTCCGGCACTTCGAATCAGCGACCTGCAGCCGATGCGGCCGGCGTCTCCGGTGGAAACCAAACAACCGCAGCGACGGAGTCCTCTGGTTCGAAGATGAGCCCATGTGCACATCCGACGCTCGAGGGAGACACGACGGCTGTCCTTGCGGGTTCCAAATCACCCCCGATGAGGCGAAAGCGAGGCACAATAGTGTTTAATCATGCCACTCGAACGAAAAGGACAGCTTGTCTACAGGGCGCCGGAGGTGTGCCGGCTAGCGGGGATCACCTACCGCCGGCTGGACTACTGGGCGCGCGTTGGAATCCTGAAACCTTCGATCCGAGACAGCGACGGATCCGGGTCGCAACGTCTGTACTCGAGCGACGACGTCAAGAAAGCCCGAGCCACCGGCCGGCTGCTCTACCTCGGAATCCGCCAGTCACTCGAGGAGGACGACCCGATGAGCACGATCCAACACCTGATCGATCAGCTCGAGTCGGTCCGAGAGGACTACAAGAGGCCGCTCGAGGAGATATACGCTGCCACCGTCTGACCGAAGATGACATGGACGAGATAATCCAGACCATCGGGAAGCCAGCAATGGAATTCTTCGCCGAGCAGGAACAGCGGAGCTACGACGAAGCCTGCCGCAAATGCGATCCCTTCAATCGAGCACAAGCCCGGCTGTGGGGTCAATTCTTCACTCGCGACGGAACCGCCATCAGCGCCGTCGGTGTCGCGGTCTGCAATAGCCATTTCAGTCAGCTTTACAGAGCCTGGCTCAGAGGAGACCTCGTCGAGATCGACGGCAGAGAAATCGTGACCCTCAACCCTACCCGGAGGCCCCTGTGATCGACCAAGCAACCCTCTTCGACCAGATCAAGCCCGCCGTCCGACACTGAGCTACAAGATGGGACCACCACGCCGGATCGACAACATCGGTCCGTCAGCTAGAAACGACGGTTCAATGAGGAGTGCCGATCTCAAAGGCAGCGCCGGGCAAGCCTGGGAACTCGAACCGGGAGGATTCACCAAAGCACACTGGGCCGTCTTTGCTCCCAACCAAGCGCCCGTGTGGAACCACTACATCGTCGCCGTAATCGACCTAAAGGGCGAAGCCCCCAACGGCACCAACGCAGCCCTCTTCTTCCCCGACGCCCGCTGGGAGATAGCCTGCTGGGCGCTAGACCCCGAGTGCGAACGCCCCGACTGGCCCGACAAGCCCAACGCCGAAGACGGCAACCTCCGGGTGCTCAGACCACAAAACGTTCAAGTGCAACTCCCCGACCATCCCGCCGAGCTGGTTATCGACGCCACCCGAGCCACCATCGTTGCAGGCCTCTCGGGAGTCTGGAATATCCGGTTCGAACCGATGTTCACCCACGACCAAAACCAGGTGTGGCAGGAAGTCCTCGAGGCGACAATCCGCCACCCCTACCACCACGGAGACGATGGGCAGCAGCCAACGGGATCACCATCGGCTACGGCGACGGCATCTATGGCCCCGACGACAAAGTGACCAGAGCACAAATGGCCCTATTCCTGCAGCGGGCGGCAGGGCGACAATGACACGCCGAGCATGGAAGCCCTGCGGCAAGCCGGGATGTCCAGCACTCGTAAAAGGCCGGTTCTGTAGAGAGCACGCCCGCAGCACAGACCAAGCACGAGGGACAGCAACCGAGCGCGGATACGACAAAGACTGGGCCGCCTTCAGAGCCAGCCACATCGGTCACACCTGCGAGAAGTGCGGGATCGGTCGAGCCGACTCAGAATGGCCCCTCGAGCTACATCACATCGACGGACTCGGTCCCAAAGGCCCCCGAGGGCGAGACCCTGAGAACGTAGAGACCCTATGCAAACCATGCCACACCGCCAAGACCAGAAAAGGGGCACACCGATGACATCACAGATTCCGGCCGTAGAGCAGCAAGGCACAGAAAGCACTGAAAGCTGCGAAAGGGGGGGAGCGTCCCTTCGCGCAAAGATCCCCCTCGGCCGGATCTCACAATGAGCTGGCTTACGATCCTCGACCGTCTCGCCTTCTACCTTCTGGTCGGGGTCGTTCGGCTGTTCCTCGGACGGGAGAACGCCGTCGAATTCGCCGCTTGGCTGGAACCGCTGATCGACTCCACCGGAGGACACCCGAGCGACCCACACTGCTGGTTTGGCTTCGAGAGCGGCCTCCACACCTGTATGTTGCCGAGAGGACATGACGGGTCGCATCAACCGACTCCCAACGCCGAGATCGACATCGAGATTGTCAAATGATCGACCTCGACTACATCACCGAGAAGTGCAACAGTCTGCCGTGGGTCACCTGGGACCGCTGTGTCCTCATGGACGAATACGACCATGCCGTGGTCTACGGGTGGATCGATGGCGAGAAGCCGGGACGGTCCGACTTTGTCGTGATCCAATTCTGGTTTGACGAGGCCAACGACGACGACGCCCATCAGCTCAGCTTCCTCACATCGAGTGCCCTGTGGTCACCGACGATCTACTCGATACTGCTCCCCGACATCGAACACAACGATTGCCAGACCGTCCAGGACATGCTGCCCGAGCTCCACTACGCCGTGTCCCGATGAAGCCCAATGGCCCACGTCGCGCTGGACGGGCCTAGTAGAGTGACCCGGACATAACATACAGACTGTACGGATGAGAGAAGAAACCAAAAACCTAACTAGCGACTGGCTAATCCGCTACCCCGCCAAAACCCGTGACGGCTACCGCCGAGACCTCCATCAGTTCACGAAATCACTTGATAACATCGACCCCCTCGACGCCACCAGAGCCCAAATCCAACGATGGCTCGGCCGGCTCTTCGACAACGGACTCGCCCCGGCAACCATCCGCCGCAAAGCCTCCAGCCTCGCCAGCTTCTACACCTACGCCGTCACCGAAGGACACCTCGAACATACTCCTACCGAATTGGTCCGCCGCCCCAAAGGCGACTCCGCCACCAAATACGGCCTTCCCCTCGAGCAGGCTCGCAAACTCATCACCATCGCCAAAACCCACTCCGTCACCGCCCACGCCCTCGTCTGGCTGATGGCCGGAGCCGGCTGCCGCATCTCCGAAGCATGTTCCGCCCAGATCAGCGACCTCGACGGCCACCTGCTCACCGTCACCGTCAAAGGGGGCCACCGCCGCACCAAACCCCTCAGCCCCACCGTCCTCAAAGCCGTCACCGCCGCCATCGGGGACCGGACCACCGGTCCCATCCTCACCAACCGGGACGGCAACCCCCTCGCCCGCCAACGCGCCGCCGAGCTCATCGACCGACTCACCAAAAAAGCAGGCATCAAACACTGCACCCCCCACATCCTCCGCCACACCGCCGCCACCCTCGCCCTCGAAGCCGGAGCCCCCGTCCACCACGTCCAACAGCTCCTCGGCCACAAATCCATCGAAACCACCATGCGCTACACCCGCAACGTCGACGCCCAAACCGCCGCCGCCAACGCCGCCAACCAACTCGACGAGTACCTCACCGAAGAAGAGGAAGAATGAGCAACCGGGAACTACAAGACGCAGTCGACATCGAACGCCTCGGAGAAGAACTTCGAGCCGCTTGCCGCGACGTCGAATCAAGCCTCGCGGGTCTCGTCGAGTCCGCGATTCGAGCCGGAGGCATACTGACGGAGATAAGACAATACGTCCCTCGAGGGGAGTGGATGTTGTGGCTTAATGCCAACTTTCCTTTCAATGCAGGGACGGCGCATAAGTGGATCCGCCTCCATCACTACCGCGCTCACGTGCTCCCCGCGACCTCGATGAACAAGGCCCTACTTTCGGTTTCAGGCCTACCGCGGGTCGACCCGTTCCATGTGGGTTTCGACAGAAACCATCCGGACTGGATGAGAGCGGAGGCAAAGTCTCTCAAAAAGTCGGGCCGCTCATACACCGCGATCGCGAAGAGTCTCGGTGTCCACCACGCAACCGTTCAGTCTTGGGTCAACGATGCCGCTTACCGCCAGCGTCAGGCAGCCAGCATCCAAGCAAGACGAGCGGGCGCGAGAGCCCTCAAAGCCGAACAAGCCCTCGCCGCCGACCAAGCCCTCGCCGCCGCCGCCGAGCCCGGTCTCTCGTCCGCTTATTCGACTATCCGCCTACATCTCGAAGCACTCGATCGGGCGATCCTCGAAGCATCGGACGACGAGGGGCGACGCCTATTGCGAGCGGCCCGCAATAACGCGCAGCGGGCCGAACAGCGAATCGTCCGGGTCCTCGGGATCTCGTGACCTCGGCGAGGGAGACCTGATCGCCACATCAAGTGAGAGCTAAGAAAAGGAAACCAACCAATGACCATGATCGACACCATCGCCGAAGAGGCGATCGCTGAGGCACTCGAGCTCGCCCCGGAAGGAAAACATAGGGTGATGCTCTACGGAGACGAATACGACCAGTGGCACATCGACGAATCCACCGAGGGCGAAGCCCAGCTCCCGGTCCGGGCGATCCAGGCCTACAGCTTCGCCCTCTCGGTCTGGGGCCGCTGCCAGGAAATCCTTACCGCTGCTGTCGAAGAGGTCATCGACAGCTTCCCCGAAGAGGCCCGAGATAAAGCTTGGCCCCAAGAGTGGCTGCGCGGCGAGATCACCCGCGCCCAACTCGACGCTCGAATCGCTGGATGCAAACACCCGCCCGACCGAATCAATACCTTCGAGACGACCGGATCCCGGCGCTGTACAGCCTGCGCCCAATATTTGCCTAGGGCTGAACAATGAGCTGGCTCCTCCGAACCAAGGACGAAGTCAGGTCAACCGACGGCGACCTGCCGCCCTGGACGATCTACCAAGCCCGATGCGACTGGTGTCCCAATCGAGCAACCTATCTGGTGGATGCAGCGGCAGAGCCGTGGGTCGAGGGCAACACGATCGTGCTTGGCGGCTTCGCAGGGATCACCCGTGAGGTCGTTTGCAGCCGTCATCTCAACGAACGAATGCTGGCCGTTGACGACGCCCACAGGTCTGGGTCTCATGGTTGCCCGATCCGTGTTTCATGGCGGATCTGGCTCACTTATCTGCCTGGCATCCGGTCCCTATATCGATGGTGGAACATCCTCGAGTACGAGGCGCTAGAGCACAACGGCGTGAGTCGACTAGCGGCTTGGCGATGGGGATATCTCTATGTCGAATGGGAGCAGACGGGACCGTGGGCGCTGGAGGGCGTGGCTCTCACGTGCCGAGGCGCACATCGGAAGCTCCGACGCCGCCTGGGCACCATCACCAAGGGGATCCCCCTGTGAGGCTCGGCTCGCTTTGCACCGGCTACGGCGGCCTCGAGATGGCCGCTCAGACGCTCTTCGACGCAGAGCTGGCCTGGGTTGCCGACAACGATTCAGCAGTAACCACGCTGCTCGAGGAGCGCATGCCCGGGATCCCCAACTACGGCGACATCACCAAAGCAAGCCCGCCGAGCGTCGACATACTGACAGCAGGCTTCCCCTGCCAACCGATCTCCGGCGCAGGCCGACGGAAAGGAACCGAAGATGACCGATGGTTATGGCCAGCAATCGAGGCCCTCGTTGGCCGAATGGAGCCACGACCCCGACTGCTCCTGTTCGAGAACGTCCCTGGGCTGCTCACTATTAACGACGGGAACGCTATGGGAGATGTCGTTCAGGGCCTGGCCGGCCTCGGGTTTGTGGGACGCTACCGGCTTCTACAAGCATCCGACCTCGGAGCCTGCCACCGACGCCGTCGATGGTTCTGCGTTGCTACCAACACCAGCAGCCAACGACGCTGGCCGCAGCCCGGAGGCACACCTGGAAAACAAACGGGGCCTGGCACGCTTCGACGGGTCGACGAGGACACAGATCACCAGCCTGACAGTCTTGGCAAAGGCGGGCTTCTCCCAACCCCCAACGCGTGGGACGGAGCACGAGGCCCCGATTACGCCCGACAGCGAGACAGACGAGCTACCGGATCAGGAGGCGATGATCTGACTACAACCGTGGCCAAGCTGCTGCCAACCCCTACCGTCTCCCGAGGTCGAAACAAAACTGCCACCCGCCAGGCCGACAGCGAACACAAAGACGGAACCACCCTCCTCGACGTGAAATCGGCGGACACCTGGGGGCAATACGCAGCAGCCGTCGAACGGCACGCGAGGCTAGTCGATGCCCCGCCACCATCCCCCGTGGACGCCAAGAACAAGCTCTCTCCGGCCTTCGTCGAATGGATGATGACCCTCCCCCCCGGCTGGGTGACAGAGCTAGACCTACCGAGGACCACCCAGCTGAAGATGCTCGGCAACGGCGTGCTACCCATTCAGGCCGAGACCGCCTACAGGAGCCTCCTGAACGGGTAGGGGCGGTCGTAGAG
>SDBV01009584.1_pt1 | contig 12846 bp, 15 predicted proteins | sample 2277081 | NCBI WGS metagenome assembly SDBV01 (sample SAMN10402039, study PRJNA504765) | marine sediment metagenome | isolation source: marine sediment core GS10_PC15, 223 cmbsf | place: Arctic Ocean: Southern Knipovich Ridge | collected 2010
CTGCATTGGAAGCACAGACCAGACTTATGCTTGGTAAATATATGGGATTTTGGGTTACTCCAAAGAAGAAGCTAACTTAAAATTTTGTAGATTTTTGCGGGTTCGAGTCCTACCCGGGGAGCAGAGTAGACAAAACAGGGTGACAAGCCCTGTTTTGTATTGATACCAAGCCGTTAAAAGAGGTTCGAATGTGGTTAAAAAATCTTAGTGACGGAAAGTGAACAATTTCTTATGAATTGTTCAAAAAAGATAGACCCCACTTTATTAAAAGAGGTTCGAATGACCAAGTTTAATGGTAATGTTCTAACACTAGGTTTAAGCCAGTGTGTAATGTGTTTAAACATCAAAACATAGAGTGCTATTTTCTCTTTTCGGGGTCTTCCATTAGTGAGAAAATTGGCTTTAATGTGAGGACCAATGTCTTATTAGAAAATATTCCCTTCTCATAAATATCGATGATAATTCTTCTCTTTTCCTCGGATGTCCCATTTTTGAATTTATCATGTGCTTTCTGGGCCAAGTTAAATAACTCTACTCCATTGCTTTTTGATATTGAACTTTCTAATTTATATATGTTCGATTCTAATTTGTTAATTTCTTTCCTAATTTCTTCCGCATTGCTTTTGTATTGCTCTTCCGAGACAAGGGACTTGTCTATATTCCCTCTGGAGCTATAGAGCCTTATCAAATCTCTATGCTCTTCTTTTAGTTCAATTATCCTTTGCTTTTTTTCTTTGATAAGCTTTTGTTTAAATGCCTTATCCTTTGCCCCCTTAATCCTTGCTTTTTCCAATGCCCAATCCAGCAACTCTTCGGGGAGGTGTAATTTTTGAAGGTAGTTTAGTATTTGTTTTTCCAACTCTTTTTCTTCAATATATTTTTCAGGACATCTAGCCTTTTTCTGTTTAGTACATCTGTAAAAGATGTATTTGTGAATATTGCCATTTAATTGTGTTTTGATGTGCTGTTCAGCTGTAATTGATGCTCCACAGTAGTCACATTCGAATAATCCTGTGTAGGTGAAGTTATGTTTCTGCGGCCTCGGTTTTGATCTCTCAGATAACATTTCCTGAATCAACATATATTGATTTTTGTTTATCATCGATGGATGCTTGCCCTTAATCCAATTACCACTTCCACGAGGATATTCAAATTCTCCACAATGGAAAGGATTGGCAAACATACGGTAAACTCCGCTTTTAGATAGTTTTGTCTCTGGCTTTTTGCCTCTAGCTGGGACTGTAAGCCCCCACTCATCTGTTGCTATTTTTAAGATTTGATTAGGGGTGTACTGACCAGTTAGCATATACTCCCACATCCTTTTTACTATATCGAATCTCTTTGAATCTTTAAGAACTGTTTTGTTACCCTTTTCGGCATAAGGATCGTTTATATAACCAATCGGAACAGGCCCAGGAAACCAACCCTTTTCTGCTTTAGCCTTCAGACCTCTCTTTACGTTAAGGCCCTTATTGTCATTCTCAAGCTTAGCTGTACTGCAGAAAAAGTTAAGCATAAATTTATCATTAGGCGTGTTTCTAAAAGTTTGTGTTGGTGTAATAATCTCAAGAATTTTCTCCGTATCCATTAGATGTACTAGTTTTCCCGTATCCATCGCATTTCTGGACAGCCTGTCTAGGTGCCAGACGATTAATCCATCTGCTTTTCCAAGCCTTATTTCGTCAAGCATTTTGTTAAATATTTCTCTTTCCCCTGGATTTTTAGCTGAGTGAGATTCGGTTTTAGTTTCCACCACTTTTTTACCAAGCCTTTTTTTAAGTTCTTCAAGTTCGCTTATTTGAGATTCGACAGACTGAATCTGCCTCTCATCTCCTTCAGAGGATTTTCGTGCATATATGAAATATTTTGTGGCAGGTCTCTGGTCCATCTCTTATTATTTGTGTATTGTGGTCTCCCTGGGGCAAGGTGGTGTGTTTGGTGGTCTCCTTGGGACAAGGGCTGTATTCTGAGCAAGTCCTTTGTTAGGGATTGATTTTGGAGCTTATAGTGTTGTCTCTGGAAATTGTATGTGTTTTTTGGTATTCTTGATTTAACAATTCAATGCCTAAACTCAGCAGATCTCTGCGGGGCACGGCTCAAATCGTCGAGAACATAGATCCGTCATTAGGGCGTTCTCGACGTTACATGGGGAAACCCATTGTAGGCATCTGCAAGGGTGCTCCTGATGGCGGTTTTATGTTACTGCCATCTAAAATCATGATTGATTTAGCAGAAGAAATTGTTTCTATATGGTTGGAGCTACAAGAATTTTTCTTAATTCGGAATGTTCGTTATGGAAGGAATAAGGAGATTGATATTCTGGCTATCAACGGCAAAGAGAAAAGACATATCGAAGTTCAGGTGAGCAGTAACCCATTGGCCATTCTTTCTGATAAGGTTGATATTTCTGACGCCGACTTTATAGGAGGAGCACAAAAATATTACGAGAAGAAATTTAATAACCCCGAAACTCTGAAAATTACCAACAAGCTTTTAGGCAGAAGGTATCAGCGATACTTGGTTCTGGGTAACTTCAAATCACGGGAAAATATTGATGAGCTTAGAAAGTTGGGTGTTATGATAATTCCTTTTGAACAGGTGATTGCTGACATAAAATCTGATAGCTTTAGTGACATTAGAATTGTGTCAGCAGATCGCTACAGGCAAGTACTTGGTTTTCTGGCTAAGGAGTAGTTTTGTTTCTTGCCCGAATTCTTTTTAGTGTTCCGATAAAATAACTCAGTTTATCTTTTTTGATTTTCTTTTCTTTTGCGTAGTGAAGAGTGCTTTTTAGAGCCTCTTTTATTTCTTCCTCATTGTAGTAGCTACAAACACGTTCGATGGTTCTCTTATATCCCGAACACTCTAATTGGATGGTTAGTATATTGCTTTGTAGGTAGTCACCGATTTTGACAAACATTTTCCTAAAAGAAATAAATGAACAGCACCACCAAAAAATTGAAAAATTTTTGAGTGTGTGCAGTTTAATTTATTAAACTTAGTTAAAAGAACTTACTTAGAGAGGTTAATAGTGTTCTTCTGGAAAAAGTGATTTCTTCTTGTTTCCAATTGTTTTTTTCTTGCTTACCTGATGTTCCTTTTTAGGTTCATCAGAAGTTTCCATATCGGAACTTCTATTAATGCTATCTAGGTACTTCGTCATTAATTCTTTTTGTTCTTCTTTCTTTTTGCTGTAGTGTTCCCAGTTGTTAATTTCTATGGACAAATATCTGCCAGATGACCAGGTTCTTATATAGCCACTCCTTCTTAACTTGGCCATGAATTTTTTTAATGTTGAAATTGAAATTCCAGTCCTCTCGTTTATGGTCTTGAATTGTAATCGTTTAATTTCTCCTGAAGCATTTGCTGTGTGCAGAAGAGACAGAAATAGCCATATGGCCTTACCCATCTTTTTGTAGTGCTTAGCATCTTCGTCTTTGAATAATCCAGTCCATACCAAAATATAGTATTTTGCGTGTGGTCTTAGTTTGATTTCTTCCATTTTGGTAAAATGAGGTAAATTGACTAGGCTCACGTATTTGGAAACCTAAATAAAACCATTACCTCAATTTATATTTACCTTACTTTCTCGGTACTTTATTAGGCAAAGTTTATTTTTTGGGCTGCTGCCTCGAATTTTCTTTCGTCGTCTGTATGTAGATATACTTGAGTGGAACTGATACTGTGGTGTCCCATAAGTGCTTGCATAGTCCTTAAATCAATACCTTGTCTTAACCCCAAGGTGCAGAATGTGTGTCTGAGAGAATGAGGTGTGATTCGTTTCTTAATAAGAGCTAACTTGGCACATTTCTTAACTATCCCATCTATTGCCGTTGATGTGAGTGGTTTCTTTCTCCATGGTCCGTGCTTCCCAAGTGTAAAGAACAATGGGTTGTCATCTTTTAATTTCAGTTTGGCAGATACCCAGTAACTTTTAAGTGCAGACAGAACTTCTCTCGACCCGATTGGTTGTCTGCGTGAGTACCCTCCTTTACCCCTGACCTCGAGGCATAGCTGATGGTTGTACAATTTTATGTCTTTGTATTTGAGGTTAAGCAATTCATGTTTCCTCATACCTGTATTCAGAAAGAGTTTCAGGATTGCGTAATCTCTTTTCCCCTCAGTTGTCCTCTGGTCAGGAGTCCGGAGTAGAGCCTGACATTCTTCTTTTGTCAGGTGGTCTGAAATTTTATTCTTCATATTCCACGGTAAGCCAAGTGCCACTCTTGACTAGATTAAGGTTTTATTTTCTAATTAAAACTCCTAATCTGGAATATGGAAAGTCTCTCTAGTTGGACTTATCAACTTTCTTCTTTAATTCTTTCTTCAATTCCTTCTCTAGTTTCTTCTGCTTCTTGTGTGCTATTCCACGCTTTATAACATCACTTCTGTTGTTGCTTTCGTGTAGGAGCAGAACAAGATCAACTAGGCTAACTGTGACTGCAGAAATTTCCTCTTTTGTGAGGCTAGTTCCATAGTGTTTTATAATTTCCTCGATTCTTGTATTCATAGTTGTTATTCGGTTAACAATTCGTTAATTTTTTAGATTCTTAAATCCATTTGACCCAATAATTTGCAAATTAAAACCTCCCGGCTTTTAACTGGGAGGTTATGTTTATTTAAGAGAAAAATTATCACCAGAAAAGCAAACAGGCATTAATTTTTTACAAATCAATGCATGAATTCTTTTCTGACGTAATCCGCTAAGTATCTTGGGATACAGTCTTCACCCACAAGCTAATGTAGAGAAATTCTATCAAGACTCAGCAAACAACTCAGTACCCTAGGTGGCTCCGGAGAGCACTGGGCGCGAGAGCCTAGAATCGGAAGGCTCACATAGGAATTGTTAATGTGGCCATTTTATCAAACTAAATGGCATTGTCAAATTTACCCGATTTTTTTAATTGCAATTGGATATAAAAAGGGATATAATCCAAGAATAAAAATAGCCTTATAGTCAATGGATATTCATGAACTAATAGAAAAAATAAATAACCCGAACATAACTATTTTAGAATTTAGAGAACATACAAAAGCTAGTGAGAAATATGTGGATGTAGTTTTTTCGTATCCAGAGCATAAAATTAAGTGGCAGGGCTCAATACCTTACTATTACAGGAGAACCGGCACTTTTATTGAAAATGCAGATGATCTAGCATCTCTTATAAAGCAAGCCTACCAATCTGTAAACCCTAAAAATAGTTCTGAGTGGATTAAAACAGAACTAAAATTATGGAATGAAGAATATGCCGGTAAAACAGTTACAAAACCAATTTTTGAGGCACTATCTGGTATGAGGTGGACTTGCGTAGAACACGCTCTGCCAAGAAATCCTAACTTTGCTCGTAGGATACAAGACATTAAGGAAATGGGATATTCTTTAGCTACAAAAAGCCATTTTTGTAAAAAATGTAATAAAAGTACTACCCATTTACTTTTAATCCCCCTAGAAAAGGGGGCGGAAACTGGTTACGAGGTATTCAGTAAAAAGTTAAAAAATAAAATCATCAAAGTTCTGGGTGGCTACAACGTCTTTGAAGGAAAGCCGACCAATTCAGCGAGTTTAATTCCTGACCACAAGTTCCCAGAAATAAGCTGGGATGAGAATACAAAGGAAATAAATTTAGATGATATGACCGATGAGCAAATAAAAGCAAAGTTTCAGTTACTTGATAATCAGAGGAATTTAGAAAAGAGAGAGGCCTGCAGAAAAGTATTTCAGACAGGTAAAAGAGGTACTATTTTCGGAATTAAATATTATTATGAGGGTGGTGAGGATTGGCCAAAAGGTGTACCCAGAGTAGGCAAAGCGGCAGAGAAGGGATGGATAGGTGCTCCTTGGTATGATATTGAGAAATGGCGACAATCTCTTAATAAGGATATAGAGCGTTGGAGAATAATGGAAAAGGATTTTGAGAAACTAAAAAAAGAGAATGAGGAATTGAAGAAGAGATAAAACTATTTTTTATATTTTTTTAAGCTGGGCCTTAATGCTGTTGCTATGTGTTGAGCCATTAGACAAGGAACTGCATTTCCGATTTGCCAATACGCTCTTTTCATAGTTCCTGCGAAGATAAAATCATCAGGAAATGTTTGTAATCTAGCCATCTCCCTGGCAGATAAGACCCTATTTAACCTATGGTGAATATGGCAGCCTCCATGATTTTCCTTAACAGTCATACTCGGGACACCTTTATGCTGTCTCTTAAAAGCATCTCTAAAAGTTTCGTACAAAGATTCTCCTGGGCCAACTTTTGAAATTCTTGCTTCAAATTTTTTTGAATGATTTGTCCATTCATGGTTGATGCTGGGGTCTCGTTCTAGTCCAGATAGATCGTCAATAGTCGTTTCTATGCTTTTATAATTTTGATTGTCGTACAATTCTTTTGGGTAAGGATTTTTTAACCCGAGCCTATTGGCAATAAAAACAGCTCTTGTTCTTAATTGGGGAACACCAAAAGTAGCAGCTTCTAATATCCTTACGCTCATATTTGGATATCCTATTTTACTAAATTGTTTAATTATTTCTTTGTAAACCTTACCACTTTCCATTGTTAGAATACCGGGAACATTCTCGAGAACTACAAACCATGGCTTAATACTTCTAACGACTCTAACAAATTCTTTAAAAAGTTGATTTCTTGGATCATGGGGATTTCTAAGTCCTGCTACGGAGAAACCCTGACAAGGTGGTCCACCGCAAACCATATGAATAGTTTTATTTCCTATGGCTTCTTTGAGTTCTTTATCAGTAACATCCTCAATTTTTTTACAAAAATGGGTACTTTTAGGAAAATTTCTTTTTATTGTTTCTGATGCATCTTTATCTATCTCTATACTTGATATTTTATTAAATCCTGCATTACGAAACCCCACAGATAAACCACCAGCTCCAGAGAAAAGATCTATATAATTATATTGTGGAGCAACTTTGATTTTTGTAGTATCCTCTATAATCCAATTGCCATTGAATGGGTCGCTGTCTAGAGTAGCTTTTAGGTTCTTATATCTACTTACAGCATCTTTAGTACCACCTTCTCTTTTTTGTGGTCTTTTTTCTAGTTTGTAATCAATGAGTGGATTTTGCATAGATAGATAGTATTAAGTATAGGTTATTAATTTTTTTAAAAAAAGTCTTGTCAGTTGATTATTTTTAGGGTATAGTATGACATAATTATGACGGATTTAATAATAATTTTAGAAATATGGATATAAAAAATTGGGAAAATAAGAGTATAGTATGACCACTGGATAAATTTTGGATAACAATTAAATAAGATTTAATTTAATAATATGCCAAGAACTATAGACGAAGGATTTAGGGATTTTAATGACAACTTAAAGCTAATTAAGACCGAGTCTGAATTAGTGAAAAGGCACAGGGCTTCAATAAAAGCTTGTTTGGAGAATAATTTTCAGATGGATAATAGATTTTTCAGAACAGGTTCAATCGGTAATGGAACTAATGTGAATGGATACAGTGACACAGATTATTTTTCAGGTATTCCAAGAGACAATCTTAAAGAAAATTCAGCTATAATACTGAGACAGATTAAAGAAGCCTTACAGAATAGGTTTTCAACCACAGAAGGAATACATATCAGTAGTCCTGCTGTTGTAATTCCGTTTGGAGAAGCAAAATCGGAAACAACTGAAATCATACCTGCTGATTATATGAAAACGGAGGGCGGAGTAAATATATATGATATTCCTGATGGAAATGGAAGCTGGATGAAATCTAGCCCGAAAGCTCACAACGATTATGTTACAAATATTAATTATAAATTAAGTTATAAAGTAAAACCATTGATAAGATTTATAAAAGCTTGGAAGTTTTATAATAATGTGTCCGTAGCTTCCTTTTATTTAGAAATGAGAGTGGCGAAATATGCATCTCAAGAAAAATCAATTTATTATCCAATTGATATTAAACAGATTTTGAAGCACCTCATAGATATTGAACTTGTATCTATGGTAAATCCATCTGGAATCTCTGGTTCAATTCAGGCCTGTAGCTCATACGCCAACAGAATGGATGCATTATCAAAATTAAATACAGCTTATTCCAGGGCTTGCAAAGCAAGGAATGAGGAAGAAAAAGGTGATATCAAAGAAGTATTTGGTTGGTTGGACCTATTGTTTAATGGAAATTTCCCATCATATTATTACTAGCAATACCATGAATGATATTAACCTTAAACAAAATCAAGACAATCAAATTGATAAACTAGCTGCTCAGAGGTTTTTATATTCAAGAGCAAAGTTAATATTTATTACACGACTAATTATATCGATTGCTTTTGCTGTTCTTGGACCCATTGTAATATTTCAATTTAATGACATAAAAATATATGTGGCTGTAGTTGCAACATTCTATACAATTTTTAATTTTCTGCTGTTAAGGATGATTGAAAATAGACATAGGATGGATGGTGCTAAAATCCAAGAATTATTTGACACAGAACTATTTAATCTACCATGGAACAAAATTGTAGCTGGAGAAAAACCTGAAAAAGAAAAAATTTTTCTATATAGCAAAAAATATAAATTTAAAAATGATATAGATACTTTAAAGAACTGGTATCCCAAGAATATAAATGAACTAGATCTATTACCAGCGGTTGCAGTTTGTCAAAGAACTAATATTTGGTGGGACGTGACTTTAAGAGAAAAACTGTTTTGGTCGTTGGTGCTCTTTATGTTTGTATTAACCTTTGTAATCTTTTTAACTCTAAGTAAAAATTCAGAAAATTTATTTCTATTCATCGTGTTTTTGCTGCCTTTCTATGAGACATTGATAGATTATACAAAATCACAATTTTCAGCTGTCAACAGGATAAAGAAACTCAAGGTGCAATTAGACGATATAATTGAAAATATTTCGGACAATTCTATTAGTGACGATACTCTTGTGAATAATTTGAGAATTGCCCAGGATGAAATATTTAGACATAGAGAGTCATGCTTATTTGTTCCGGATTGGTTTTATAAAATATTCAGGGATAGTCAAGAAGGTCAGATGAATTATAATGCTAAGCATTATGTGGACATAATATTACACAGATAAGCTGGCTTGATGAAAAAAAGAAAAACAAAAAAAGGAAATTAAAGATAACATATAAATTGGCAGAAGGAATCTCTAAAGAAGAATCCCAACGGAGACTAGATCAGGCTTTCAGCATTCTCTTTGATGAGGTGTTGAGACAAGGGAAAATAAAAATGAAATAATCATTTATGCCTACCCCAAAGGAACTCGTTAAGCAATCTATAAGTAAAAACATAAAAGAGAGACTAGAAACCTTTAAAAGTAAAAGGGCTAAATATTTTGCTAAAATATTTCCTGCCCTGCCTTTTTTTGAACAAAAAAGGGATAAGCTTTTAATAGAATGCAGATTAAAAAAATTAGAAAAAATATTTTTTAAAATTACCCCGTATATCAAAGATATAAGAAGTCTAATAAAAGACGTAGATGAACGAACAAGAATTTGTGCATGCTATCTATTATTTTGGAAAGTAATGAGAAGATGGGAAGTATTATTTCTTTTAGCTCGCGATGGAAGAAATCAAGAGATGTTAGAATTACTAAGATCTCTTCACGAGAATCTTGATTTAATTGTGTTATTCACGATGGATGAGGAAGAAGAAAATCTAAAAAAGTGGTTTGAGGGAGAAATAATTGAAGCAGGTAAAAGCCGTAAACAATATGGAGAATTTCTAAAAATCAGACCAGATACTGGTGAAGAATTTCCTGCATATGATATGAAATCTTTTATATATAAATTATTTTCAAAATATACTCATAATACATATCCATCTGTCTGGGACTTGGTTAATCCTTATACGCAGGAAATGGATGAAGCTAGAATTGCTGATTACCATTGGACAAGGAGTAATTTGGATCACTTATTTATCGCAATGGGAACCACAATAGGGCACCTAAAGGGTTTTTATACTATTCTTGTAGGTGATTATAATAAATCGGATGAATTAGCTAAAATAGATAAATTATTACCAGACACATCTACCAAAGAAGAGATGGAAGAGAGTATAAAAAAGTTTAAAACCTAAACCAAAACAGGTCCGAATATCTCGAACTTCAGGGGAGCTTCGGAAAAAAAATCCCATAAAAAAGGCATCAGACTTTTTTCTTAACCCTTTTTCCTCATGAAAATAATTGACAATAAAAAATTAATTCCAGATGCACAAAAAGACACCCTTATTAAAATTGTTAAAAATCATTCTTCGGGTGAAGATTTGTTTGACAGTATCAATAATCTGACAATAGAATTATCGACTGGAAATAGTGAGGCTATTGATTTTGACAAACCTACAGGAGATGCAACGCTTTACGTATTTGAACAGACTGCGACAGAAGATGATTTTGAGTGTACCATTCATCATGAATTTTTTCATGTTGCTGACAGATTGAGTGAAAGATTTAAGTTCTCTGACGAGAAAAAAGACTTATTAACGAAAGAAGAAAAGTATTGCGTAATGGAGCTTTGGAATCTTTATATTGATACTAGACTGAACGACAAGGGGCTATTGAAGATTAGACAAGGGTCCTCTTTTCAAAAAATTAATGGTAAGTTGCAAATAATCCATCATAGGACTACAGACGCGAGCCTTAAGGGTAGCGTAAATTTTTTAAAAACAAGAGGTGTGAGCGGAGCTGAAAAAATCGTCAGAGAAATATGGGAAAGGCCAAACCGTCACTTATCTTATGAAGATATGATTAATATCGTGAAAAACAGCCAAGAAAGCATTGAACAGAAAGCAGTTTAGATAGCATTTTGGCTCACAAAACAGGTTCGATTACCGTCCACGCCCCGGAGCCAATATTGACCAAGCCACAGAGATGTGGTATTGTTTTATGAGTACGTGAACAGGAGGATATTATGAAGAAGTGTAATCTATGTGGTGAAGACTTTGGTGAGTTAGTTAATTTATTCCCTCACATGGCAGAAAAACACCTCGAAATAGTTTTGGAGCGTTCTGCTGCCGTAGATAAAGCCATTGAGGGCGAGGGGTTGGGTTTCAAGCCGGAGAAGATTCCAGTCGACCCGATATATTAGCAGCATAGAGTATTACCGACCCCATAGGGGGTCGGCTTTTTTAATTCCCAATAAATCAAAGTTCGAAAATCGTCCTATTCAGGGAGCTAATATTGACACAAGCCACAGAAATGTGGTATTGTTTAATTAGTACCACAAAATTAAGAGGAGGTGTAGGGTGTTACTAACTCAAAAGCCGAAAGAACACCAGGCTCTCTTGCGTTGGGGAATATGGGGAACTGGAGCAGTGATATTTTCTGCTCCGATGCCCCACAAAGAAGCAATGGAGATATATCGTCACTATTGCGATAACCGTGAAGTACAAATAAGTACTCGAACGACGATTCCCACTGTAATTGTCGAAGGAACGTCAGAATTCACACAGGCAACTCAATAAACTAACAAGTAGATTTCAGGGCATCACAGCCCCAGTAGTGATATTGGGGCCTTTTCTTTTTTATAAACCAAGCCGAGGAATAGGGAATATCTCATTTTCTCGTTCCCACCACCCAAACACTTCCATCGCCACTCTCTCAATCCTGGTTCTAACATCGTCTCTTTGGGGGAGCATATATTGACAAATACTACACGATGTGATATCTTATTTTTATTGCTTAGAAGAGGAGGATACTATGATGCCAATTATTCGCTCTCTAACAATTGGAGGAGAAGCAAAACGAACGGGAAAAAGTTGGGAAGAAGTAGCTAAGCAGAAGATGAAAGGTGATTTTATCTTCGTCATCTGCATAGGTGCTGTTTTTACGGCTATCTACCTCCTTTGTTGACACTCTATTATGCCCCTATGGGCTCGCTGACCGAGAACGGTCTCCTTTTTTTATTTCAAAAACAATTCAATAGACTTATTCTGATACTTCCACCACCCAAACACCTCCATCGCCACTCTCTCAATCCTGGTTCTAACATCGTCTCTTTGGGGGAGCATAGGATTGATACAGATAAAACAGGTTCGAATATCTCGGACTACGGGGCAGTAGAGTAGACAAGACAGGGTAAGTTAATTTAATGCTAAATACCAATCAACAAATAGAAAAACTTAATAAATACGATCGTTTAGCCAAAGAAGCTTTAAAATCTAAGAATATAGTTGGACGAATCGGTGCTTTTACTGTTTATGCCGGAATGATTGATTTTATGGCAATTCAATCTGCACGATTATTAGAACAAATTATTCTAAAGGGAAGATTAGTCAGTAATGAAAAGTTATTTAAACCACATGAAGATTCTTGGTTCTATGATGAAAGAGTAAGTACCAGACGTATTTTAAAGGAAATTAAGAAATTTTTACCCTTTGAATCCGAGGATAAAGCTCAAAAAGGGATTGCTCAGAATATTACCGATGCGGTGCTGGATTATATAAAAAAATCAGGTAAATTTTTAGGGTGTAGAAACACCCTGATACACCATATTGGTAATCCAAAAATTAGTGAAGATAAGATAAAAGAGTTATTAGAGAGGGGTCTAAGTATGTTTAAAGAAGCAGAAAAGGCTCAATCTAAATTCTTTAAATTAGCTCAACCCTTCAGATTTAGCAAGAAAGAGGTTGAACATTTCTATAACAAAAAGCAATAGTATTAAACAAAAATTCACTCAGTTTTCTCTGTAAATTTCAAAATCTCTTTCTAAAAACAGGTTCGAACATCTCGGACTACGGGGAGCACCAACCAAAAAGATGTCTTGTGACGTTCTTTTTTGTTTGATACACTTTCTTCGGAGAAGTATATTGGAGGTGGACGACTGCCCATGGAAGTAGTGAAGTGTCGTTCCCTGCCTA
>SDBV01009585.1_pt1 | contig 12846 bp, 5 predicted proteins | sample 2277081 | NCBI WGS metagenome assembly SDBV01 (sample SAMN10402039, study PRJNA504765) | marine sediment metagenome | isolation source: marine sediment core GS10_PC15, 223 cmbsf | place: Arctic Ocean: Southern Knipovich Ridge | collected 2010
CGTTCGGGGAGCATCAGGTCGGCCCGCTTAATCAGCAGGAGCTGATAGCCGATGTCGAGTCGTTTCCCCTTGTGGGTGACCCGGATGACACCCTCATCATCGACCGAAAGATCGTTCAACGAGGCCATGCCGCCGAGATCAAAATTGAGGCCGGGGATTTCGTCCATATCCGGCCGTTCACTTTCCCCGATTAAAGAATTAAACCCGCGCTCGTCGCCGTAGAGCACCAGCACATCCGCCTGATACGAACCGGACTGCAGCAAGAACTGGCAACGGGCAATATAATCCATCCAGGCGCGGGACTTGAGGAACCAGGTGTTGTTGCGATGAAAGTTTCCTCCGAATCTGCTAAAGGTCATGCCGGGCTGCACCGACTCGTCAAAGGGTTGGTGTGCAGAGGTGTGGAAGTAATAGCGGGTAACGCCACGGACAAAGGCTCGGTCGCCCCATCTCTTAATGCCGCCGGGATGCACCGTCCAATCGCCCTGCAAGCTGGTGAATGCCTCGGCGCCTACGATCGGATTGCCGGAAAGGTGTGCGCCAGAAGTAACAATCTGCGATGTCCAGGTCCATATGTTCCGATCCGTTGGCCTGTTCCAGAACTCCGTCAGGGGCACATCGGCCATCAGTGTCATTTCAGGGGCATCAAAGGTGCCTTGTCCGTAGGACTCGACGGCATATGTAAGTCCGAGTTCACGGCATTTTTCCGCGAAATATCCGAAATAGTTTTCGTGCATCAAATCGGCGGCGGTCACGCGCAAATCCCAGAGGATCCGCTCCGTCGTTTCCGTGTTGTCGAGGATGCGGCCCGTCAGCCCCACCATCATCGGAAGCAGGTCATAGCCACGTCGCTTGCTGAACTCCTCCGCAAAGCCTTCCGTCCAGTTCTGCATCCCCACTTCATAGCTGTCGATGAGGATTTCGCTAAACTGCGGTGACCCATTGGCGTTCTGAATCATCTTGTCGATAAAGGAGTTCCAGTGAAATTCGACCGCATCTCGGTTGAGCTTGTCGACTTCCAACCCCTGGCCACCATGCGCCGCCGGTCGGTTGATCGACTCGGTGGACTTGTACCCGAAACGTACCACCGTCCACGCGCCGCTCTCCGGCGTCCATTCCAGCGTGCCGTCCGCGCGCATCCGTTCCGTCACATCGATGACCGCGTCAGCGGCGATCACAGCGTCCTCCGGTGACGTACGAAAGTCGGGGATATAGGTATCCGGTCTTCCTTCCTGAGAATTGAGCCCCTTCATCAGCCAATTCTCGATACGGTACTCCTCATCCTTCGGTGTCGGGAATGCCAAGACAACAATGTCCCGGTAAAAATCGATTCTTTTTCCCTTCGCGGTAGCCTTGGAGGGTATCCCCAAGAAATCGCCCTTGGGCAAGGCAACGGGATCCGCGTCGGATGCACTGCGCGGTGTCTCGCTCCACACAATTATTTTCATGGATTTTTCCGGCGTAATCCAGGGGCCGCCGGAGCTCGACCATCCCGAGCTATTGTTGAAGCCAGATTTAAGACCCAGTCGATCCGCTTCTGAGAATGCAAAGGTCACCATGTCGTGGAACGCAGGCGAATTGTGTACTACGGGGCCGGCCGGAATACTCCAATTCGCATCAAACAACTGGAACCCGGCGAGTCCCACCGCCTTCATCGCCTCGAGGTCATTGGTGATGCCCGCCTTGGACACATTGCCGTTTACCCAGTGCCACCACGTGTAGGGACGGGCGCTCTCCGGCGGCGACTTAAAGGATTTCTCAAGACTGCTCTCCGCTGTACCCGTTGAGCTTCCAAGCATTGCAACAACGACCCCGGCTAAAACCAGGAATTTACCAATTTTTCTCATCTCAGTTCCTCTCAAATGAAGGGTTAACCTCTATTTCACACTGTCCAGATCAATCGCTACCGCTGAATAGGGTATCAGATTATCTGATACCCCTGAGCGGTAGCAACGAAAAGCATTATCAAGCCCAATAATCTGAGCCGTTACATATAATTGATGATTCAACTTCCTTTTTCAACTTCTTCGTACAAACGCACGGGCCCAACCAGCCCGGAGGGGCGTAAGGCATCGGTCTTTTTCGGGTGTACATTCTTATGCTCGAACATGAAGGTCTTTCGCTTACTGCTGGCGGGCAGCGGCTGGCCGTCACGAATCTGTGAATATATTTTTTCATCGTACGGGAAAGCAGCATCGGCAATCATGCGGTTGATCCAAAGGTTCGTGACTTCAATCTCCAGGCTGTTCTTCCCGGACTTTACCGCGTCGCCAATGTTCACCTGAAACGGCGGGCACCAGAGCAGTCCGAGATCCTTGCCGTTGAGCGTAACGCGCGCCATGACATCGACCTGACCGAGATCGAGCTTCAGGGATGAAGCGTCTTTACCCTCTGGAAGCGTGAAGGTCTTGTGATACACCGCGCTACCGGAGAAATGTTTAATCGCTTCGTCGGCACTCTCGTTCCACGCGGTCAGCTTGTCGAATGTGACCGGCGCTTTCGGTCCCCACTTCGGATCGAAGCTAACCGACCAATCATCGTTCAGCGCCATGAGTTCTTTGTCGATGATCTTGGGCGCAGTATTGCCTTTTGACGCGGTCGGTTCGCGGAACGCCACAAACAGTGATCCGATGGCGGGCATCTCGAAGCGTACTTCGGTACGTCCGTCGGCAAGCGCCTTCCAGTTCCGTGCGTCGCGGGTTTCCCCGGTCAGCGGATTCCAGAGCTCAGGCTGCTTTCCGCTGACGCGGAATGTTGCGGTCACTTCGCGGGCTTCCTTTTTCTGGTTCGAGAGGAAATAGAATTCATCCTCTCCGATACGGTGGTGGTTGAAGAGAACCGATTCAGGCACCTCACAATCCTTCGTCAGTTTCGCGACGGCGGCATCAAAGGCTTCGGGCGATTGGATGAGCCCGGTGTCCCAATACTTCTTTACCAGTGCGTTAAGTTTCTTGTCTCTCTTCTCATGATTGCCGTAGGAGGGCGAACGCAGGGGCCTTGGCGCAAAGATCTTCGCGCCCTGATCTGCAAGCTTACCGAGCTTGGCCACACGTTCGGGGAGCATTAAGTCCGCCCGCTTGAGCAGCAGGAGCTGATAGCCGGTTTCCAACCGTTTTCCCTTGTGGGTGACCCGGATAACGCCCTGGTCATCGACCGAGAGGTCATTCAACGAGGCCATGCCGCCGAGATCAAAACTGAGGCCGGGAATTTCGTTCATGTCTACTGGTTCTTCATACGTGTGCTCATTGTATCTGTGCCTTAGAAAAGAATTAAACCCGCGCTCGTCTCCGTAGAGCACGAGTACATCGGCTTCATAGGTTCCCGACTGCATCAAAAACTGGCAACGGGCAATATAATCCATCCATCCCCGGGACTTGAGGAACCAGGTGTTGTTGCGATGGAAGTTTCCGCCGAATTGCCCGAATATCATGCCGGGCTGCACCGAATCGTGAAAGGGCTGGTGGGCAAAGGAGTGGAAGTAATAACGGTTTACGCCCCCGGCAAAAGCCTGGTCGCCCAACTGCTTAAGGCCCCCGGGATAGGCCTTCCAGTCGCCAGACATATCGGTGAATGACTCGGCACCCACGATCGAATTGCCGGAAAGGTGCGCGCCGGAGGAAACAATCTGCGTGGTCCAGAGCCATAGGTTCCGCTCATTTTCATGCTGCCAGAACTCCGTCATGGATACATCGCCCATCAGGGTCATTTCAGCGGCATCAAAGGTACCGCTACCGTACGGTTCAACCGCATATAAAATCCCGAGCTCACGGCATTTTTCCGCGAAATATCCGAAATAGTTTTCGTGCATCAACTCGGCACAGGTCACGCGCAAATCCCAGAAAATCCGATCCGTCGTTTCCGTGTCGTTGACGATGCGCCCCGTCAGCGCCGTCATCATCGGAAGCAGGTCATAGCCGCGCCGTTTACGAAACGCCTTCGCAAAGCCTTCCGTCCAGTTCTGCATCCCGACTTCATAGCTGTCAATGAGAATTTCCGTTAACGCGGAGGTGCCTTCGGCGTCCTGAATCATTTTGTCGACAAAGGTGTTCCAGTGAAGTTCGACAGCGGCCCGGTCGAGCTTGTCGACTTCCAAGCCCTCGCCACCGTTCATCGCCGGTCTGTTGAGCACGCCGGTGGGTCTGTATCCGAAACGCAGCACTGTCCACTCACCGTTGTTCGGAGTCCAGTCGAGGGTACCGTCCGCTTTCATCCGCTCGCTCACATCGATGACCGAGTCAGCGGCGATCACGGCATCCGCCGGTGCCTGACGAAGATCGGGGAGCCAGCTGTCGGATTTTCCAAAGTGATTATTGAGCCCCTTCATCAGCCAGTCATCAAGACGATAATCCGCATCCTTCGGTGTAGGAAATGCCAGAACAACAATGTCCCGATAAAAATCGGTTTCAATGCGCTTTTTGGGTCGCAGCCCCCTGAAATTCCCCTTGGCTAAGGCAACGGGGACCGAGTCGGATGCACTGCGCTGTGTTTCGCTCCACACCACCATTTTCATGGACGTTTCCGGCGTAATCCAGGGCCCACCGGAACTCGTCCATCCGGAACTATTGTTGAAACCGGCTTTAAGACCCAGACGATCCGATTCGGAGAATGCAAAGGCCACCATGTCGTGGAACTCTGGCGTGTTGTGTACGACGGGGCCGGCCGGAGTCTGCCAATTCACATCAAACAACTGAAACCCGGCGATTCCCACCGCCTTCATCGCCTCAAGGTCTTTGGTGATGCCCTCCTTTGAAATATTGCCGTTTTGCCAGTGCCACCACGTGTAGGGACGGGCGCTCTCCGGCGGCGACTTGAAGGATTGCTCAATACTGCTCTCCGCTGCTCCGGTTGAGCTTCCAAGCAGCATAACAACGACTCCGGCTAGAACCAGCCATTTCCGAATCATTCTCATTTCAGTTCCTTTCAAATCAACTGCTAGTCTCTACTTCACACTGTCTGGTTCAATCGCTGCCATTGAATTGGTGCTAAGTTTCATCTTTGTTTCCTTTACTTCCTATCAGGGTGTTTTCCCCACTCATATCGTCTATTTGGATCGAAATCAGGGTTTGGAACGGGATTCTGTGCGTTCGTGTCGCTTTGCCACTTGGACAAGGCTTCTTTCATTTCAGCGGTCTTTTGGGCGTAGCTGAATTTCAGGTCGGTCATTTCGTTGACATCGTACTTCAAGTTGAAGAGTTCAAACTCGCCCGACACCAGATTCTCCACGATTTTCCAGTCCCCTTTTCTGAGAGCCGACATGGGTTGCTCATGGTGGTATACCGGATAGTGCGTAAATATTTCGCGCTCAGAATCGAACTTGTTTTCCGTTAACGCTGGAAGCATGGAAAAGCCATCCAGTACTTGTTTCTCTGGTGCTTTTCCCTTTGCCAATTCCAGAAAAGTGGGATAGAAATCCACGCTGGACACAAGGGCCTCGGAGGTGGATCCGGAAGGTACCTTCCCCGGCCAGCGCACAATCAACGGCACACGTACTCCCCCTTCGTAAAGTGTCCCTTTCCCTGCACGTAGAGGGGCGTTCGATGTTGCAATATACGTCAGGGGATGTCCCTCAGGATAAGCAGCCTTACCCTTACCGAACAATAACGGAATGTTGTCAAAGCGATTATCCACCCCACCGTTGTCGGAATAGAAAATAAAGATCGTATTGTCGGCCAGCCCCAATTCCTCGACCGCGTGCATAATATCGCCAACACTCTCATCGATGTGCTCCATCATGGCGGCATAGACTGCGTTACTGGGATAATCTGGAGCCTTCTTCTTACCCAAATACTTATCGATCAAATCCTTGTCGGCATCCAACTGCACATGCACATCAAAATGAGAGAGAAAAAGAAAAAACGGCTCCTCTTTGTTTTCCTTCATGAAGTCAATGCTCATGTCGGTCAGCACCCTACTCAAACGTTCCCCATCATCCACTTCATACGGGGGGACAAACTTCGGTTTGTAATACCCAGTCCCGCCGCTCGCATACATGTGGGCGGCATCGTAGCCACGGGCATCAGGTAAATTTTCGCTTCCATTATTAAGATGCCATTTCCCAAAATAGCCTGTCTTGTACCCGGCACCCTGCATCACGTCTCCCAGCGTCACAATATCCTCCGGCAAATACTGGGTCCTGTGCTTGGGAACTATCACTTTTTCGTAGGGACGCCAGTGCCCTGGAATAAAATCGAAGATGCCAACCCGAGCCGGATATTGCCCGGACTGAATACTCGCCCGCGTCGCCGAACACACGGGTGCCGCATAAGCATTATGAAACATCATCCCTTGACGGGCCAATTGATCGATATTCGGTGTCTCGTTAAAGCGATTGCCATATACCGGCAAATCCCGCCCCCCAAGATCGTCCGCCATGATCAGTACAATATTCGGACGCGCACCTGCCGCCGACGCGGACAGCGGTGCAGTGAGCAGGATGATAAGCAGCAATCCGCTCAAAATGAATGCCGGTCTTATCAATACGGAACGCATGTGAAATTTCATAGTTCTCCACTCCTTCTTAGAATTCAATCATCAAAGCGTTAAGCGCTGGAACATCCAACGTAATTCTTTGGTCAACACCATGATCATTTTTTCATGCTACTCCCTTTCATACTCTACATCGGAATTTCCCAATTGGTTCCTCACAGTGTCGTACTTTCTCTCGTTCCGGCAATGGCGATTTCCCAGTCCTCGGTGAATAGCACCGCAGTCTGTGCGCCACTCGAGACCAGCACTAGAGCGACAGCCAAGGTCAAGCACTTAATCTTTAGCTATAGTTCTACAATACCGGCCAAGTTTCCAACGCGAGCGTCAACGCACGACCGACTCTCCAATTACACCTTAACTTAACAGCCTGTCGACAGCCAATCAATTTCGAAATTTCGTAAGTGTTTGAAGGATTTGCGTAAACCGCCTATCGCGACGCGACAGCAATTTTACCTCGAATGGAGTCGTACTCTGCTTTGGCCCAGTTAATCGGCTCGTGCTCCGGGTTGCTGCCCGCATCTGGTGGGTCCGGTCGCAGTACGATGTGCTTGTACCCTGCGCCGCTGGTATCAATGCCGATCAGGGACTTAAACATCCATTCGCACACAGCGCCCTTGACTTGTTTTTGAAGTTACGCACAATCGCCATAAACTTACGCAAATTAGCAATTGAAGGATATTCGGATTTTTGCTAGGGTTCGTTCTAGGGCTTGGTGATGGCTGGTGCCAGTGCAAGTCGCTTGGAGCCCGGCGGTATTGAAGAGCAACCGAGGAGCAAGACCATGACGAAAGATTCAAGCGGAAGAGCTTGCGGCGTGATCTACCAGGGTTGCTATGACGGAATCACGCGAGTCCTGGCTGCCGAGTAATCTTATAGAACTTCAAAGGAGATAGAACATGCATCGAATGATAATCATGAAGAGAATTCCCTTAATCGCGCTTTTGTTTTTTTCGTTAACGATTCCCCATTTAGGGGCAGAAGAATCGAGTCGGGCAGCCTATCCGCTAGGGGCCTTCAATTTCGATTTCGCTCGGCTAGGCGAGGACGGAGCCAGTCAGATTAGCGCGTTGAAATCGATAGGCTATGGCGGATTGGTTCTGCAATTGACGACCGAAAAGCAACTTGCGATCCTGGAGCATTACCAAGCGGCAATCGAAAATGACCCATTCGAGGTTTACGCCGGTTACGTCGTCGTCTATTTTGGGCTAGATATCGCTACGCAGAATGCGCACCTTGATAATGTGATTCGAGCGCTGAAAAAATCGAACGGAAAGCTGTGGGTCATCCTACGGGTACGCAACCAAGAAGTGGAACGAGCGCAGGTCATAGATTTTCTTCGCTCAGCGGCAGAACGGACCAAGGCGGCAGGGGTCGAGCTGGTTATTTATCCACACTGGAACGGTGGCAAGACAAACAACATCTCCATTATCGAATCGGCGGAGGAAGCGATACCCTATGTTGAGGAAGTACAAAACGGCAACGTTTTCATATCGCTCCATCTCTCTCACGAAATTATGGCGGGCAATGGGCATCGACTCAACGAAGTTGCGGCGAAGATCAAACCTTGGCTGCGACTGCCTTCGATCAACGGAGCCGACGTGGATGCGGTGAATGAGGTGAGTGGATGGGATCGCGGCATACAGCCCCTGACCAAGGGCGATTATGACTCATCTCAGTTGCTAGTAGCCTTGAAATCAGTAGGATATGAAGGTCCTGTTATTTTGCATACCTGGGGTCTCCAGGATGAAGCTGCGGATCATCATCACACTTCGTACAAGCGATTTTATGAAATACTGGATACACTGGAGAAGAGCAAAACCATGACAAAAGATGTAAACGTCGAAACCTCGCACGAATTCGAACTACCCGCAGCTGCCGTTTGGAACCTGATCGCCGGCTTCGACACGCTGCCCGACTATCACGCATCCGTTCCGGAGAGCCGCTTGAGCAAGGGCGGTGCCGTTCGCTATATCACGATTTCCGAAGAGGCCGGCGGGGGCATCGTTGTCGAGCGATTGGCGAACTTCAATGACGAAGCCATGACCTTCAGTTACAAAATCATCGAGCTAATCGACAGCCCGATGCCTTTCCGAAACTATCAAGCCTGGGTAAAGCTTGAGTCTACTGGCGAGAATTCCTGTAAGCTCCACTGGAACAGCTCCTTCAACGTAGAAGGCGCAAGCAAGGAAGAAGCCGAAGAGATTGCGCGGGGGATCTACCAGGGTTGCTATGACGGAATCACGCGCGTCCTGGCTGCCAAATAGTCTTATAGGATCTTAAAGGAGATATATCATGTATCGCACGATGATCACGAAAAGGGTTCCCTTAATCGCGCTTGCGTTTTTCTCGTTAACGATTTCCCCTTTACAGGCAGAAGAATCGAGTCAGGCAGTTAAGAATTCGACGAGTAAAAGTCAACTTGGGACACAAGAGAAGAGCAAAAGCGCCTCTCTCGTTGTATTACCAAAAGCTGCCCCTCATCCCCAGCCCTCGCGAATCACCGCAGAAGCGTGGCGTACAGCGCGTCAGGAAATTCGATCCGCTACCTTGGAGGCGAAAATCGATCACCTGCTCGATCGGGCGGAGATCGAAGATATCATCACCACCTATGCCTATAGCGTCGATACGCGTAACTGGCCATTGCATGGGGAAATTTTCAAGGAGTCGTTCCAGCAACGTAAAGGAGATGGAGATGACTACGTAAGCGTCGACAATCAGAAGCGACTGGAGAAGCTGGATAAATTTTTCCAGCGCTTCACCAACACGCAGCACCTTGGATTCCCACTCGCGATTATGATTGAGGAAGATACTGCCTACGCCGTCGGCTCTCTAAGCGCGCGGCACTACGACGAGAGCGGCGATCCTATAGATAACACGCTCCTTTTCGGCCAGTATGAATTTTGGCTCGAAAGAACGTCGGAAGGATGGAAGGTTAGCAAGCTCGCCCAGGTGAATCGCACTCGAATACACACTTCGGAAGCGAAATTCCCTGAAGAAGATTCGCCATGATGGCGTCGTATCGCGATAGCCGGTTTACGCGAAATCTCCCTTAAATAAGGCGTCGTATTGCGATAGCCAATTTGCGCAAATTCATCATAGAGCTACGAAACTTCGCAATTGACGAATATTCGAATTGATGTTAGGCCTCGAGAGGCATGAGCAATATGAGGTGCATTATTGTCCGTGTCGAGAGGCACATATATGAACGATCAATCAAGAGTCTGTTTTTTTTGTGGGGCATTCCGGTGGATGCGGTACGCGAAGCTGTGTACGCGGGTGTCGTCCAGGGGTGAGCCGTCGTCGTAAAAGAAGAATAAGGGAATGTCTTTTCGGTGACGGAGCAAACTTTCAGAAATGAGGCTGTTGTCGCAGCCCCAACAACTGGTCATGATAACGCCTTCGTAGCGATTGGTCTCCCAGTTGCGCAGCACGTTGCCGACTTCGAGTGAGGCTGTACCGCGGGTAGTGGTATCCAGAATAGTCTCAGCAGTTCTTAAGGATGCCTCGACATCTGGGATGGGCAGCCACGGGTGGATGGGGCTCACGGCGCCATAGAAGCCTTGGCGAAGTGCAATGAGTTTCTTCATAACGAAGTCCACCATCTTCTGGGGGGCGCGGCGCACAAACAAGAGATGTGGATGACGGAGTCCGAGGTACTCGAAGAAATCGACCATGGGTTCGGCCACCACCCGCAGGCCGCGTCGGCTCATTTCGTGATAGAGGCCGGCGTTGGCAAAATCGTTGCATTTGGTAAGTATGTCGCCTGCTGTGTAGACGCACCGGAGAGATTCCCGCTCGCCGAACCGCTCATCCATATCAGCGAAGGCCCGGGCGGCGTTCTCGAGTATGGCCCCGGCCTCTTGCTGTCGTTGCTTAAGGGAAGCGCCACCGTTGGATTGGGAAACGGGCGCTTCGATGATACGTATCAAGGCCGCGGCCGCGCTGTGGTAGATTTCGTCGGCCTCTCCGGGATTGGTCTGCACGGGGAGGTGATAGAGGTAGCATTGACGCAGAATGTCGATGGCCGTTAGACCTGTCCACAGCATCATCACCATCGAAGGGTCGGTGCCCATCTTAAGTCCCTCTACGGCCACACAATCGCCGAGGCCCATTTTCCGGAGTGAGATTCGGTCTTTGACGTCCCAGACACCAGCGCGGCACAGGCGTCCCGTGAATTGCATGAGATGGGTTTTCTTGGTGGGCGGATTTTTCTCGAGGTATTCGCGGAAAGCCCCCCAGATTAACTGGTAGGAGATGCACTCTTTGCCCGAACAGTCGGGTTTTCCGTAGCGCACGGCAGCTTCGGACAAGGGCGGGGCGGCGACGGCATCAAAACCGTAGGCGCGGTACACGGCGGCATAAACCGGTCCCATGTAATCGCCGGCACTCAAAACCACATAGTGTACATCTGGATCGAGAATGGGCTTGCTGCGTGCTGGGTCAACGTGGCTCAATGCCTTGGCATTGGAGGGCACCGGGTATGCGCCGTCCTCGGCGATAAACTGGCGTACGGATTGCAGGAAAGCTTGTATGCGTGTAACGAAGCCCGCGGCCCCGCCGTGTCCATCGCTTTCCAGGATGCTGTGCGGGTATCCGTGCATAAGATCACCGAAGATCTGTTCGGTGAATGAACAGGGGCCACAGCCAAACGATGCCAAGAGCAACGGAAACACATCGCCCATGTTCCGGGCGCAGACTGCTGCGCGCATGTAGCGGTTGTCGTCGCCCCAGTACACGCGGCCAATGAAAGGCGTATCGTCTGTGGTGGGGAAACAGTCCATCGGGATGGCCATGGCACCGTTCTGGCGGAGCAAGAGGGGAATGTTGGCGTTTATGGTGCGGTCGCAGATCACGTGCAGATGGCCGCAAAGCAAAACGCAAGGCAGACCGTTTGCACGAGCGTAATCGAGCGCCGCGCTGCCAATCTTTTCGAGGCCCTCTTCGTAGGCGGATTGGGCCAGGCCCGCGGCTTTCACCGCCGTGGCAATCTTTGCTGCATCGACGCCCAGCGGCTCGGCCAGCCCAGCTAGTTCCTTTTCGATTTCGGGATCATCAAGTCCTCGTGCAAAAGAGAGACGTGGATGCAGTACTGTAACGTCGCGTCCGCGACTCTTGAGCGATTGCTCTATCATTTCGGGCAGGGCCTGCTCGGTCACACATGTCTGGCCGCCGCGCCCTCTGGGGTCGGCGACATCGAATATCTTTGGGAACAGGAGAAGTTCGGCATCGGTGTCGCATACGGCGTGCGCAATTTTCACCGGCCCGCATGAGTCGAAGCTGTTGCACAATTGTTCGCCTTTGGCTAACGAGGATGGCTCCGATTCCAGTAACTCAACTGAATACCCCAGCTCGGCGGCAAAGGTGGCCAACCAGGGAATGTGGCCACTCAAGGCAGCCACATGTGGAATAGCGATGGTGGGTTGTTCAGGGGACTGCCTCACGAAACTCTTTATGAGTGCGCTTCGTTGCTCGAAAGGATTAGGGGCCTCCTTCGCTAGTTTCGGTTGGTTCTTTGTCGAGACCTCGAACTTAGGACAAGCCCCGCCCGAGACCACTTCGCGGCTGCCGCCGTTTACGGCAATCGTTGTACGCTCTATAGGGCAAAAAGTCTGGCACTTGGAATCTTTGCACCGAAACTCCGAGCGGCTGGTGATTTCCGCCGCCAGAATGGCTTCGGGATCAAGCGTCGGAGCCGACAACAGCGCCTCTTTTCCCATGTCCTCTATGGCGCATAAGCCTATGCCCCAAGCACCCATGGCGCCGGGGTTAGGCGGGACGACGATTTCGCGTCCGGTCACCGCGGCCAAGGTCCAGGCCAGCGACGGATTGGACGCGGGCTTGCCCTGGAAGAATATGCGTTTTCCCAAGGTGCGTTGCCCCATGACACGGCTGAGGTAATTGTGGATCACCGAGCACTGGAACCCCGCGAAGATGTCCGCCAACTCAAAACCTTCTTTGAGTGCCCGGGCAGCGGCATCTGCGACATAGACCGTACACATCTGCCCCAGGTCCGGAGGACGTTCCGCACCTGACGCAAGGCGAATGAATTCCTGGATGTCATCGATATCGTAAAACGCGGCCTGTTCTTCAAGGAAGGATCCCGTGCCCGCGCTGCAAGCCCGGTTCATGTCGCTCTCTACAATGCGCCCTCCCTGGACACGTATGTACTTGGCGTCTTGGCCGCCGATCTCAATGACAGATAGGTCGGTTCCGGCATCCGAATCACATCTGATTGCAGCGGTCGCGTGCGCTACTATTTCGTTGAGCACGACTATTGCCTCCGAGCCGGGGAAGACCGCGCGTAACAGGGTGGCCACGGCCTCACGTCCCGAACCAGTGACGCCGATGGCCCGGATATCG
>SDBV01009586.1_pt1 | contig 12844 bp, 12 predicted proteins | sample 2277081 | NCBI WGS metagenome assembly SDBV01 (sample SAMN10402039, study PRJNA504765) | marine sediment metagenome | isolation source: marine sediment core GS10_PC15, 223 cmbsf | place: Arctic Ocean: Southern Knipovich Ridge | collected 2010
TCATCTTCCGAAGATAAAGGGATCAAAACCTTTTTTATCTGCTTATCCGTTATTTCATCTATGACTGAGCCATGACTGTATCGCAATACTTGTAGTTTGCCATATTGAGAAGATAAGAAAGCATATAAATAACCTGGGTCAACTTGAGTATCATCCGCGACTACACGAAGGATATGTTGAGTGGCTGTGTAATTTTCATAGTTTTCCCATATAAAACAGGTTCTACCAATGGTCCCAGAACAGGTTATTAAGGTCCAGTTTTTCTTTAAATAATATAATTCTAAATTTGTTGTTTCTGATTTTGATAAATATTTCAACTCAGTAGGTCTAATTTGAATGATATTCTTTCCTGAAAGAAAGGGAACGCCATACTTTCCATCCACATAATTTCGTTTGAATCTTGGGACCAAGAATACCCGCTCTGTGACATCATCAATGGTTTTAACCTCCGTCTTCGCTTGCTTGATATTCTCAATAGCCAATTGCGCCATGGGATTATAGAAGTGGGCATTCAGGCGGTATTCAGAACCGCTGTCATTGTTTAGGATAATGTCTTTTGAATTCACAATCACGGATTCAACTTCTTTATTAGTATCAAACCACTTTTCGTCTTCCTTATGAAATTGTGCCAGGCCATTGAACTCAGTCACAAATGAATTGGCTTCCGATAGAAGATTATCACTTTCTTCGCGAAGATGAAGCACACGGCTGATAAGACAATCGAGTTTATCAATAACCCCTTGTGCTGGAAAAGGGACGTTTAACTGCTTAAGATCGTTAGGATAGATTTCGTCAATAACTGATCCACTTTTCATAGCTACAATTTGCTGCTTAACTCCTGGCAATCTGATGAATGTATATATAAAACCTAAGTAACCTTTTTCAGGTATAATTCTTATTGCATGTTGGCTTAAAGCCCATTGATTCCACTTTTTTGGAATAATCGCTACGTTTCCAATTGTTCCAGAGCAAGAGATCACGATCCAGCCTTCTCTTACCTCATACTGTGACCATTTTGGACAATCAAACTTGGCAAGAATGCTTGGACTTGGATTTGTTGCCATTATCTCGGAACTTGATAATAGAGGGAGTCCGAATTCAGGGTCTGCAATATATGTTCTTTTAAACGGGCCAAAACCAAACACATCTGCAATATCTGTCAGTTTCTTGCTTTTAAGATTCCCTCTCCGTAAAAGCTGCATAGAAATAGTGTCATGTGAATATGTTCCCGCATCAAGCCTAAAAGCGTTGTCCCGGACCATATTGGACATAACGCTTGAAACCTGCGTTTCAAATAAAGCGTTCATCTCGCTCATCATGTATTTCCCTTCAGGGGATTTATGGTATTAAATCCAATGAGTTCCGCAATCCTGCAAAGATTGTAATAGTTTCATATCCTGTCTTCTTTTTCCTGTATTATATCTTCTGATAGAGACCTTTTGCATTGTTTCAACGCCTCCCGCACCTTCATATAGTCAGTGACGGTCATTTTGTTTTTTTTGGCCTGACTCGTCCGCTTTAGCTCGGTTATTAGATCGAATACCATCGCTAATGCCTCGGGCTTTAATTCATCCAGCTTTTTTATTGCTTGCACCTTTAACTTCATCAAAAATCACCTCCCCAATTAATCTTGTGCGTAAGTTTGAAAGGCCCACTTTTCACCTATCTTTGTATTCCTCCACAAACAATCTTGCAATTTCAGGCAAATCATCATCAACGATTCTACCATTGGTTTCAATGATTGGCGCAAAGTCGACTACAGTCGACCTTGCATAGTCTTCGTATAACTCTCGCCGGATGATCTCTCTCCCTTCTTTATTGCGCTTGTAAATTGTATTCCCCCTTCGATCCTTACCCACGGTCTTTGCAATTGCCATAAAGATAGGGTAATCAGCAGGCTCACCGGATAAGCTCTCTGCCAACTTCTCCTGATCTGATTTCCGCCGCAGAAACAGCATGCTGGTTTGAGTGCCGGTTCGAGGCAGAAACATTTCAACAGGTAGATCAACACTGGCAAGCACCTGGCAGTTTGCCAGAATCCAATACCTCACGTTCTCAAGATCAGGATTTCCTAGGATTCCGTCTGGAAGTACAATGCCCATTTTTCCTGTCCCGGGTTTCAAAAAATGGAAGCACCGTTCAATAAACAGGATTTCAGGTGGTACACCTGATTTTATATTCCCTTGCATTACCCACCTGTCCCCCTCTCTCCCCCATGCATGAGCCAGGTCGTATTGATCCAGAATCTCCGTTCCCTCAACCTTGATCTTGGAGCCAAAGGGGGGATTAGTTAAGACAATATCGAAGCTAGATAAGGAAATGTCTGTGGCAACTTCCTTAGGCCAGGCAGAGGACTTCCAGAGGGAATTGACGGAATATAGCCCACCACGTCCGTCATTGTTCATAATCATATTCATCTGAGCGGTCTTTACCAGGTTTGCATTGAAATCGATGCCAAAAACATTCTTCCCTGCTTCCCGAATCCTGGAGTTTAATTCCTTTTCCTCCTTCAGAGTGGGGCGGTTAGGATTGGCCCAGTTTTTTTTCGCTGCCAGACGCAGTTTCTCACTGATATAGTTAAAGGCCACAACAATGAATCCTCCAGTGCCACATGCGGGATCAAAAATGCGATCTCCTGGTTTAGGGTCCAGCATCTTGACGGCCATTTTAACCAGATTCCGGGGAGTAAAAAATTCACCCCTGGTTCCCTCCAGCGTCGGTCCCACAATAGTTTCATATGCCATTCCTTTGACATCCACGGATGAATGTAGGAAATCATATTTTTCTAATTGGGCAACGATGTAAGTTACCACATCCGGCTGAAAGCGGATATCAAGGGCCAGATCATCAAAGAGGCCTTTAAATTCCTGCTTTTTCCTCACTGATTTATATAGGCCGTCAATCCGATCTTTCACTTTTTGCTGACCATTCGGTGTGTTACGTTCGTCAAGGTCTCTAATGGCAAACTGGGGACGTGTCCCGTGTTCTTCGTCCTGTATCTTGGCAAAGAGAATCTTAAGGAATTCCCAGAATATCTGTTCCTTGGAACCTCCTTGATTGGCATGAATATAGTCATGGCACCGCTTAAAGGCATAAAGCAAATTATTCCCTGTAGCAATGCGGAGACGCGAACGATCTGTGGTAAAAATGGAAGAACCCGATTCGCCCTTTCGTGGGAAATCATTGACTGGAAATACATCAGTGTCAAATTTTGCTTTTTTCTTCTGAAAATAGAGCGTTTCAACTCCATTGGTCCAGCAGCCAAAGCGAGCTTTTGGGGAAGCCACTAGCATTTTTTCTAAATCGTCTGTTCCTCCCTTTGCATCTGTTGGCTGGGCTTTGACTTTGGCTACCATAATCAGAGTGTCCACATCATCCTGGTTAGAGGTCTCCTTTTTCTCTCCATGTAAGACTACAAGCGAAATTTTCTTGGTAAGCTTTCGTGATACCTCCATTACTTTGATTTTGAAATCAACAGCGATGTCTTGCGAAAGGTATCCATACTCCTCTATGAGGGTCCGCTCGAAATTCTGACGCACCCTTTCGGTTTCACTATCTTTCCTGACCTTGCCATCGATAAAATCGATGATTTTCCCTTCTTCTACTTCCTGTTTATTGTTGATTTTCTTTGGCACTATTTTCTCCTATAAAAATCATTATACGGGAAATCTTGGGCGAATGACCTGGGAGTTTGACGCATCTGAAAGATCAACGTAGAAGCCCAATTGACGCAATCGAGACTTAAGCGCATTGTAGTTGTTTTCCAGCGCTTTTGCACCTTCAGGGCTATCCTCGGCACCGTTGTTACGATCTATTAAAATGCCGTATCTTGACTTTAACCACTCAACAAAATCAGTAATAACGATAGGTCTTGTAAAAAAACCTTTTTTGGAATTGTAATCAACCACAGCCAATTGAACCAGCAGTTCCAGTAGTTCATTACCAAAAACATATTTTCTCTTTCGTCCCCGGCCGCCCATCAAAAAACCATTCTCTCTCCCTAAACCGCATAACGAAGCCAGAAGTGATTTGTGGTTTCTCGATCTGGTATTAAAGGTTTTTTGGGTAATTATCTCTACAAAAGTTTCCAAAGGGGGCATCCCTAAGTCAACGATTGACTTTATTTCCGGGTCCTCTTCTTCAGTGTCATCCACGGAAGTCACTTCTCCTAATTTGACCCGAAAATATCCGTCCAAATCTTTGTGTCGGAAAAAACTCATCAACTCCTCTAAAGAGCCACTGTACCCGGGAAATGTTGAGGCGAATTCATCCACCTTTTTTAATCTGTAATGGGAACGAAAATAGCGATACATAATGTCATGGTGGCTGGCTACCTTTTCTTTGGCCATGCGATCACATTCTCTGTCTTGCCCATTAGTCAGGTCCACAAAGATGTCAGGTTGGAATTCACACTCCGCAAGTTTATCCAAATTTGACATGTTAATGCCTTTACAGTGCCTGCATCTATAACGTTCTGTATCTACAAAATGGTTAATGATTCGGAAGCTTTTAAGGCAATATAAGGCAGCGTGAAATGAAAAAAGGCTGATGAGATAATCTATCAATTCGCGCCTTGGCATTGAGTCCCTGTAGACCAAGAGCCTCGCAGTATCATTGATAATCAATTGTCGCTGACCCGGGCAAATAAAGTCATGGAGAGTAACCCTCTTGTTCATGTTTACCATATCAACTCTGAAATGCTCCAACAGCCTTAGAAGAAATAAGGACTCAATGTCAAGATCTCCAGCTTTGTCCTCATCTATCTTACTGTCATGAGTACCAAATGGCAGCGTGCCAACGGTCAAATAAGGCAGCAAAAGACTGGTCTCCCCCATGATTAGGTCGCTATCCCGAAACACGTTGTATAGGAATTTACTGAGGTCTCTGTCCTGACTTCGTATGCGCGGGTCAATCAGTTTAATTGTAGACATGTGGATTGGTTTTAAGTTGGCAATGCGGCCCTCGCCCTCTCTGCCGTGCCCCACCTTGATCATAGTAGAAAATTCATTGGCGAGCCAGTCTTCGACCATCTTTTTTCTCTGGGCGTCCTTGGTTATGCCCTGGAAATGGTCGGGATCATTGGATATCAATTTCACCAGATTTGCAGGGTAAATGGTATCCTTGGTTGTCGATGTTATAGGCACGCCTTTGGTGCGGACCAAAACCAGAAAACGCGCGAAAGCCTGCTCCAATATGATGTTGTTAGCATCAATGGGCATCACCTTGTCAAACCGAAATGCTTTGTGCTTTCTCTCAATTCCCATTAGCCACCTACCTTGGTCATTTTGATATTATTTGATGGGGCTCTACTTATTTCAAACAACGTCGTATCATCCTCAGTAAGGAAAATTTTATCAGGTCTTCTCGAGGAAATTCGGCGTTTGAACATTTCCAGGTTTAAGAAAAAGGTCCGAACTTCACTCGCAGAAGGTACGTAGCCTTCCCTAATGCGACAAAGAACTTCAAAAAGGTCAATGGGAATCTCAAGCTCTAAGGGCTGTGATGGATCTGAGCCTGCTCCCACGAATCGATAATACAGTGCATTGGGAGTATATTCCAGAAATTGCTCTTGAAATCCGATATCTTTTATCACCACATCAAAATCGGAAGCTGGAAAGCTATAAAACCCTTTTGTTGTTGACTGTGCCGAGGAGGTGGAGCGAAGACAAAGATTTTCCCTACCTATAGTTTCATTATAGATTCGTTCTGATTTGCTTATGGCAAGAGTTAAGTCATCTCTTAGATCATTGTGCTTATCTTCTCTGTCTCGAATAACGCTCATAAACCGATTGAACTTTTGATAAGGAAGAAAATCAAGCCATAATAGGAATCCGGCTGACTCTAAATCCTCACTTGATCCCTCAAAAAAAAGCTTTCTTCTTATGGATCGGTGATAGTTATTGGCGTTCTCTTGTCGGACAGGATCATTGTCATCGGTGCCTTGGGGAAAATTTGCATAAAGGCTTTTAAGATCCGGCAAATCCTGCCTGTCCAATGGGCCAGGCATAAAAAGCTTTTTGAGAGATTCATCTTCAGGTTCATGAAAATGGATGAAATTGTCTAACTTTGGATGGGAAGTCCGGGCAACATCCAATTCATTTATGGTTTGGCCAAGGCGGTCTTTTTCCTGCTTTGAAAAAAGGGCGTTATAGTAATATCGGTCAAAGGTAAGCTCATCGTTTTCCAAATCAGCTTGAATTTGCTTGCACGAGTATTTATTTATCAGAATGAATGAGAGAATAGACCGGATATCCCGCATTGTTATATGGCGGGTTTTTCGAAACATAACAGCATGGATGATGTGTTTCAGGCGATTTCGTATTTCAGACCCCAGTGTTTCATGACGAAAGGCCTCAATATTGTACCGAATATAGCATTTGCTTGAATACTCACAGTTTTCAGGAGAGCAAGCATCCCAAAAGCCAAGGGAGTTATCCAGGTCCAGGAATTTGTCTAAAACAAGATCAAAAATGGAAGGTTCATCCTTGCTCTTACTGACAATGGATCGTAGATTTAGATTGATGAAGACCAATGATTCATGTGGAGTAAAATTGTCCCGTTCTAAGTAATGATGGACCTGCTTACCCAACCAAGAATACTCCCTCTTACATAAAACAAAGTCCCTAAGTTTCCCTTCGTTGATAGCAATAACTTTTGTAAAATCCCCTTCCGGCTCTACTTTTCCCTCAAAATCAGAAAAAAATTCTTTAAGGATCTGATCGTTTGATGTGCCTTCGAAGTCTTGGCTCCCATCGTAAAGGGTTTGGTAGGCTTTGCCCTCTATTTCAAAAGTGCAGCCGTTGTCCGTCTGTGATAGAAACTTTGCGCCATTTTCTTCTGCCATGGCCTCAACTCGCTGGATGAAGGCTGTTTTTCCATCTCCAGCGTTTCCGGTTAATACCACCAGCCTTGTTTCGGGTGACATAATGCGGGGTATGAGTTCCCGGTCAAGTTTAGTGTCAACATAGGTAACCGGATCATATCCTCTGGTACCAGAGGTACTGAACTCACTTTGACTGTAAATCGTCAAGAACTTATCAACAAAAGGATTGTAATCCTTGGGCATATCAGCCTCCGTTTGCATTTTGCTCTAAATTCTTCAAATATTCTCTTTCAAACAGACTTATCTTTCCTCGTTCAGCAAAGCTATAGTAGGCATTGTCTCCGATGATGACATGGTCCTGTAGCTTGATTTTTAATACCTTTCCAGCATGTACAAGTTCTCTTGTTAATTGGACATCGCTTTTGCTCGGTTCCACACTCCCTGATGGATGGTTATGGGCAACCGCAAAGCTGGCAGCAGCCCCTCTCAATGCCGTGGACAAAATTTCTCTTGAATAGGTACTCACTTCCGTGGCCGTTCCTCGTGCTATTTCAATTTCATCGCGGATTTGATTCTTACCGTCTAATAGAAACACCCAAAAATGTTCTTTTTTAAGATCGCGAATCCGCGGTGATATATAATCAGCCATATTTCGACCATTCTTTAAAGTAACCCTTTCTTTGGCCTTCTCTTGATGGATTCTTTTGCCGATCTCCATAGCAGCCATTAATTGTGCTATCTTACTTGTTCCTAGCCCCTTTATTGACCGCCATTTTCCCTCATCGACGTCCACCATATTTCGCCAGGATTTAAACTTCCCTTTAATCTCTCTGCCCAAATCCACGGCGCTTTTACCCTTTACGCCAAGACGCAAAATGACCGCTAAAAGCTCGGCATCAGAGAGGTTTTGAGGTCCTAATTTCAGTAACTTCTCCCTTGGCCTGTCATCGATCGACCATTTTGCTATCCCGCTTGGTTCATACTTTTTTGGGCACATGACCAAAAGAATCCCTTCTGTGGATGCTTTTTCTAAATACCTTCTTAAAAAAGTTCTCAAAACAAAAATACTCAGACCTGAATTTCAGACGCTGAGTGCCATGCAATTTACTCATAGTTCCCTCCTGAAAAGGATTGAAACCAACATCTTGAAAACTTAGGTAAACTTATTGAAAATTAGTATATTTGTCAAGAAATAGTGGCCTTTATAACAATCACTCACCTAGGAAAATTGGTGTTTCTGACTTGATCCTATCATGAACTTTTGACAGATCCGGTCACACATAGAAAAATATGATTGAAAAACATTCGTACACGCTTTCTTTTGAACCATCTAAAGAAACTGGTTTATTTTTTTCGCTTACTCCTATGAAAAGTTGGAGGTTCCCACTCAATCTCCTCGTCTTCATCAGCCTCTTCATCCTCGTCCCAGCCCGCAATTCCTTCTTCGTCATAAAGAAGAGTAAGAACCTGCCCGTAAGAATTGAGAGGTAAAGACCACTCAAGGATTTCAGTGTAGGGCTTGACCCCTTTGCCGGACAACCAGTTGTCTGCCTCTACGTCTTCAAAGTGGTCAGGGGGCCTGTCACTCTTGAAAACAGAATAGGCGACTGTTCCGGGTGATAGCCTCCAGTTATCCATCTGGACGTAAGGGCGAAATTCCCTTGACTTTCGGAACCATGCTATCCTGCCTTCCTGACTGACAATAAGGCAGCACGCCTCGGCAGTAAGATCAATGAACCTGATTGCTGTGGCGGTCAAAGTTGTTTGGCTTAAGCCTGCGAGGTCTTTTATCTCATTCCAGCCTGGTGATCGGGCATCCACCAAGGCCTGATAGATGAATTGGGGCATGAGGAATTCGGCGGCGAACTCATTGGCTCTCAGCTCCATGGGCTTAATGGTGGGCTTGAAAGACTCTATTAAACCTCGAGGACAGAAGAAAGCGTTCTGCTCAAAGCTGTCCATGCACCAGTGGCCTAATTCATGGGCAATGGTGAAATTCTTGCGGCCCTGTTCGCTGACAAGGCTGTTAACGCAAATCAATCCTTTCCCGGTACTGGGATGCAATATAAGAACACCGTCAAGATCTTTTAATGGATCTTCTCGGTAGTGGATCTTCAGCCTCCGGCATATCTCCTCCGGAACAATCGGGAGTCCTTTTGTGCCCAGATCTTCCAGGAGACTGGTGGCTTCATCTTGTGGCGTCACTTTCTTTCCGCCCCTCATATTGGGATTTCAAGAAATCAATGTGTTTCTTGATGATCTCTTTATCCTCGCTCCCGAGGGACTCAAATCCCCGGAAAAAAGCCACAAAATCATCGTGTTGCAAAAGATCTTGCAGCTCGGACGTATCGGTTTTGCCGGTTAGATAATCAAGGGAAACACCAAAAACATTCGCAATTCTGTTGAGCACGGGGATGGTCGGAACCCTGGTGCCTTTCTCTATTTGGGATATCGCGGCCGGAGTTACACCGGCCTTCTCAGCAAGTTCGGCCTGGTTCATCCCGTGGCTTCCCCTTGTCTCAGTGATACGTTTTCGAAGTATCTCCCTATCAAAAGCTCTGAGCATAATATCGCCTCCCCTAACTTTTTTCGCAAAGCATAACATGAAATTCACAGATCGGAAAGGAAAAATTAACAATCCGGGTTGACAAATATCCGTGGAGTGATTATCATTTTGTTAATTTAAAATAAACAACTTAGAGAGGATCACATGGGAAAACCACGAGACACCTACAAGTATTACTTCAAAAGCGGCCACAAAATGGTCCACGGCGGGATAACAAATGACCTGGAGCGCCGAGAGCTTGAGCACCGGCAAAAATGGCAAAAAGGCCATATCTTCCAGGTCGGACGGCGAACAACCGAGGAAGCGGCCCGGAAATGGGAACAGGATAAAGGATTCAGCTGATTACTCTAAGCTATTTACGGTGCTCTTTTGCCAAGCTCTTATAGTTGGAGTTGTTTGAGTTTATACTACGGTTAGCTACACAATTATGAGAATAATCACTGAAAAAAATTGATTATAAAAAAATATAATAAAATTATAATAATTCAATTTTATTATTTATTAATTTATCTTTTTTCATAATTTGAATACTAAAAGAATATCGAAAAAAATACCATATATAGTAATAAAGTAATTTGACATACAATTTATAGTGTTTTAAACTAATATATTGAGGTTTTCTATTTCGGTAATTCCATGAGTTGGGATTTGAGAAAATAGTCTCAAAAGAACAGCGATATCCCACAATTAACAGGTCAACATACATAGCCTTAAACCATGACAGAACCATATATTAATCATTCTATTGTAAAGGCATTTGCGAAGCAAAGGGTGAATCTACCCAGGGATGAAGCCCAAAAGTACCGTGATCAAGTCAACCGATTACGAGACCGCTTGGCAACTCACATAGCCAATAATCCGGGATTTGCATTAGTTAAGATGCTCCATGCTGGCAGTGTGGCTAAGGGAACTGCTCTCAGAACAGTAAATGACCTTGATGTGGCTGTTTATGTGAAGAAGGAAGAAGCACCTGTCTCCGATGAAGATCTTGTTCCCTGGCTTGCTGAACGTCTTTGCGAAGCCAATCCTAATATGGCTCGAGATCAGTTTGATGACACGCAGCCTCATTGTGTGACAGTAAGTTTCCGGGGTACCGGTCTGGATGTTGATGTGGTCCCCGTATTATATGAAGGTGATCCGGATGACCGTGGATACCTAACATCCAAGGACACTGACGAGCGCATATTGACCAGTATCCCCCTTCATCTGCAGTTTATTCGGACCCGAAAAAATGCACAGCCGACCCACTTTGCCCAAGTTGTTCGCTTGGCAAAGTGGTGGGCAAAACAGCAGAAAGTGGACCAATCATTTAAATGTAAATCCTTTATGCTTGAGCTCATAATAGCTTATATCAGCGATCAAGGAAATGACTTATCCAGATATGACCAGGCCCTTGAGAAATTTTTTTCATATTTGGTAAAGACAGAACTGGAGGAACGTATCTCATTCACTGACTATTATTCTGCAAGCAGCTTACCTGGATCAACTGGAGCCCCGATTGAAATTTTTGATCCAGTCAACCCGCTAAATAACGTCGCGAGTCTTTACACGTCAGCAGACAGTAGCCGATTAGTTGAGGCGGCCGACGAGGCCGCGAGTGCCATTGCAGAGGCCCACTATGCCACCACGAAGGCCCGTGCGGTTGAGTGCTGGCAGATCGTCTTCGGATCATCATTCAGAGGATAGTTCAATGGCTTATAGTTATTCTTATACTTTGACGAGAACTTTCACAAAGACCAGTGCCCGTTATATATCCTCCAAGGTCGTGGCAGACCTTCGCCTGATGCAGCTCTACTATGGGCAGCCATCGGATGCAAGGATCAACGACTATTTCTCCGAACTTACTGAACTGTTAGCCTACGGGTATATTGCCCAAATAGAGTATGGATTTCAATGTAACGGTAACAGAGTCGTTAGCCTTGAATATACAGTCAGATCTGACGGAACCCTGGAGGACAATAGAGCGGGCAAGGTCTACGCTCGGGCCGATATTAGCGGTGCAAACTGGGTTTCTTTTCTGACTTACAGCGACAAATGGATTTGGGACCTCACTTCCGATCAGAAAGCAAGTTTTGCATCTCGGCTCCCTATTCAGCGAACCACCGGAAATGGATCCGGAGATGGTGATGGATATTGGATCATAGATCGCCTGTACAGCAGTGATGGCGTTGGCACGCAACGACGAACCTTTCGTCCCTATTAAAATCATTTACATATGAACGAAATTTTTGATGATGTCATAGAATTACCTGATCCAGACAGTAGCCGCCAATTTGACGAGCTGGTTGGCATCGATAACGCAAAGGTACGGCTTGTTAAAGAAGGACGCTTGCTGATCAAGCCCAAGCTATTGGATGATTGGAGCAGAAAGCATCATGGGTCGGTGATTACTGCTGTTGAGCAATTTCATCAGCGTCCACCATTGGTTATGTTTTCGGGAGATGTTGGAACAGGGAAAACCACTCTCGCTCTCAGCTTTGGAGATCCAATCGCCAGAAAAGAAAGGATAAGTGTGCGTGTCTTTCGTCTCAGTCTTATAACCCGCGGTAGCGGGGCTGTTGGGGAGATGACCAAGCTCATCACCAGAGCTTTTCAGGAAGTGGAAGACCTCGCACGGAAAAACCTAAAAACCAGCGATAAACCAACCTCCGCCAATATCCTTCTCATTGATGAGGCCGATGCGCTTGCCCAGTCTCGTGAATTTGACCAAATGCACCATGAGGATCGTGCTGGGGTCAATGCACTGATCCGTGGTATTGATAGACTAACGAACACACGTCTTCCCATCATAGTGGTGATGTGTACTAACCGGATCGATGCTATTGATCCCGCTGTATTAAGGCGAGCCGCGGCACATTTCACTTTTGAGCGACCGAATTTTGAACAGCGCCAGAACATGATAAAGACAGCTTTCGGAAAACTCTTCACTGATGAGGAGTTCAAGAATCTTGCGCAACTTACCGGTCCCAGGGACGGAAACGAGTTCGGATATACTTACTCGGATCTCACCCAGAGATTGATTCCCGCCATCCTTATTGAAGCCTTCCCGGAGTTTCCTATAACCTTTGACCTTGCCGTCTCTATTGCCAACAAAATAGAACCAACAAAACCGTTCAATAATTTCCAAAGAGTTGAGGGCTCTTAAATGTCATCCCTTAGTGCAAGCGGTGCGAGGATTCAGGGTGATGACTACCAGCATCTTTTCGCTTGGTTTCAAGCTCTCAGAGCCGCAAAGCTTGAAACTGATATTACTGAAATTGGTATTGAAGACCCAACCGCCGGAAACGTTGATGATGTTACGGTCTATCGCAGCAAGGAAAGAAATGAGTTCTTTCAGATTAAATACTCGGTTGATGCCAATCAATTGCTTAATATTCCCTGGCTGACCAGCCCCAGTAAGGCTGGTGGTTCAAGTATCCTTCAACGTTTTTACGACTCGTGGAGGACATTGACAT
>SDBV01009587.1_pt1 | contig 12844 bp, 7 predicted proteins | sample 2277081 | NCBI WGS metagenome assembly SDBV01 (sample SAMN10402039, study PRJNA504765) | marine sediment metagenome | isolation source: marine sediment core GS10_PC15, 223 cmbsf | place: Arctic Ocean: Southern Knipovich Ridge | collected 2010
AAGTTGTTGCAACTTCGTTGAAACTCAAGGAGATGTTTGTCATCCCTGTTTTACGAGGCGAAATGCACTTCGCATGAAAAGTTCTTGCCATTTTGCGCAAAAGTTGACTGGTAACGGTCTAACGATGAAGGCCCGCGCCGACGACCGCAGCATATTCGACCGGGACGCCCAGCCGCAAGTCCTGTCGATCCAGGAAAGCAAGGGGCTCGATGCCCAGGAGATCACTGAAGCGCTCAACCAGCCGCTTGGCGACAACGCTCCCGTCGGGGATATCATACAAACCGACATCACGCACCTGATCGACCTATTCGAGCATGGAAAAACATTCGGCTCGCTGATCCGGGTGCCGGAATTGCTGGCGGAGAAATTGCCAGCCATTGCCCAGCGGGTGAAAGGTGTAATCGCTCATGGCGGGATGTTCGAGCAGGCGGCGGCGAGAACGTTGAAGCCGCTGATGAAGCAGGCTCGGTTATTGGCAGCCAAACACAGTTCGGTCGCCATGAACCCGCCTTACATGGGAACGGGCGGGATGACGAAGGCGGTAAAAGCATTCGGAAAGGAACACTACCCTCACAGCCGCTCCGATTTGTTCGCAATGTTCATCGAGCGAGGCTGTGGGATGGCAGCGGACTCCGGCATGGTGGCGATGATAACCATGCAAAGCTGGATGTTTCTGTCGTCCTTTGCAGAACTGCGGCGGGCAATTCTGCACGGCAAGACACTTCAAAGCATGTCTCACTTGGGGCCAAGAGCATTTTCTTCGATTTCCGGCGAGGTTGTGACGGTAACGGCTTTCGTCTTGCTCAATCGGCCAATTGAAACCTATCGCCCCATCTTCCTCCGACTGGTGGATGGAAACGAGCAGGAGAAAGCACGGGCCTTGACGTTGAAGCACGGGATTTTTGCCACTCTCACGCAGCAAGACTTCGATAACATTCCAGGGATGCCCGTAGCATACTGGATTGGTCCCAAGGTCAGGGACTTGTTTCGATCAGGTGAGCTACTACGTCAGGCGTGCCAACCACTTCGGGGCGTCGAAACCGGCAACAATGAACGCTTTCTCAAAGCGTGGGTGGAGGTCAATTTCAACCGGGTCGGGATTGGCTGCGAACCCTCATGTATCCCCGCCGATAAGAAGTGGTTTCCTTACAACAAGGGAGGAGACTTCTGTAAATGGTATGGCAATCGGTGGCTGGTGATTGATTGGGAGAACGACGGTTTCAATATCAAGAATCAGCCCTATCCGAAAGGCTCCCGTCTTCCTTGGCGGGCGACAAGCAGCGAGCGATATTTCCACACCGGCGTCACCTGGGGCGGTTTGAGTTCGGCGAATGTGTCATTTCGCCTCTCGGATTACGGAGCGATCTTTGACTCGAATAAGGGGGCAATGGTGTTCCCAGGAGCCGAAGATCGCAATCTTGTTCTTGGCCTGCTCAACAGCAACATCGCAGCAACGATATTGGGCATACTGAATCCGACGCTTTCGACCCAAAACGATGATGTCGGCAACATCCCTTTCGCCCCATCGCTGCTTGAGCGATGTCGGGTTGAGATCAGCACAGCCGTTTCGGAATGTATTCGCTTAAGCAAAGCGGCGGAAGCGGACTCCGAAACTTGCTGGGATTTCCACGCTCACCCCGTTCTGCTCGAAGAATTTCGCACGTCAAGCATTGCACAATCGTACCAGTCGTGGAGGGATCGGGCAGAGGGGCGACGAGAAGAATTGCACGCTTTGGAGGAGCAGAATAATCGAGTTTTGATTGCGACTCTGGGTTTGGAAGAAGAACTATCACCCACAGTTCCGAAAGATCACATCACCCTTTACCTCCCTGACCGGGAATTGGATATTCAACGCCTTATCTCCTACGCCGTCGGCTGCATGATGGGCCGCTATAGCCTGGACGAGCCGGGGCTGATCTATGCGCACAGCGGCAACGAGGGGTTCGAGCCGTCGAAGTACGAGAAGTTCCTACCCGATGAGGACGGAATTGTCCCGCTGACCGAGTTCCACTGGTTCGAGGATGACGCATCTAAGCGGTTCGAGACATTCATCGCCACGGCATGGCCCGACGAGCATCTGCAAGAGAACCTCCAGTTCGTGGCCGAGAGCCTCGGCGCGAAGAAGGGCGAGTCGCCGCGCGAGACGATCCGCCGCTACCTTTCGACCGGTTTCTTCAAGCATCACATGAAGCTCTACAAGAAGCGCCCCATCTACTGGCTCTTCTGCAGCGGCAATCATCGCGGCTTCCAGGCCCTCGTCTATCTGCACCGCTACAACGAAGGCACACTCGCCCGGATGCGGACCGAGTACGTCATTCCGCTTCTGGGCAAGATCGTGGCCCGCATCAAGCAACTGACCGACGACATCGCCGGCGCAACCTCCACCCCGCACCGCAAGCGACTGGAAAAGGAAAAGTCCACGCTAACCAAGCAACTGGCCGAGGTCCAAGCCTACGACGAAAAGCTCCGCCACTACGCCGACCAGCGTATCACCCTCGACCTCGACGACGGCGTCAAAGTCAACTACGCCAAATTCGGCGACCTCCTGGCAGAAGTGAAGGCAATAACCGGAAAGAAAGCGGAGGCAGCCTCGTAATGTCCCTCTCCCTCGACAATCCGTTCTTCAGAGAACTGGACGATGAACATCGTCAATGGCTCGGCGGTTTCGATCAGCAGTACCTCGCCGATTGGGAAAGACTGCTGAACGCCGATGCGGAAGCAGCGATGTGCGAGGCGGGTATTCGCCGATTACTTGAGAGCCGCAAAGTAGCAGTGCAGCCAAATACGGACTTAACCGAGGATGGGCGAAGCCCAGATTTTCTTTGCACAAGGAGTGGCCAACAGTTTTACGTGGACGCAACTTGCATTGAGGAAGAAACTGCCGCTCGAATAACCGGCCTGCGAAATGACGGCTCGCTGCAGACTCTTACAAACCCTACGCCGCTGAACTGGGCAATCTTCAACAAGTGCATTGACAAAGCAAGCCAGTTCAAAGGGCTAACTCATCCCAGACTTGTTGCCATTGGGACTTTTCACAGTGCTGCGGCGATGTTGTCTTTCAGCCCACCTTGGTCCGACATGATACTCACGGGCATGACAACGATGAGCGTTACCATCGACAAGGAAGATTTATCATCGGTCGGTGGTATTCAGCAAACCTCCGAACTGCATTCGGCGGCTTTTCTAAGATCTGAAAACGGCGATGAAATAGGCTTTGCCCGCAGTTCCATTTCAGGACTCCTGCTTTGCGGACTTTCATTCCAGCCAATTGGGGTAATTGGACTTCTTCATCCCAATCCAGCCCGCCCATTTAATCCGAAGTTGCTACCCCGGATTTCATTTGGTTGTGTCGAAGTATGTCACGAATCTGGCGACCTGCGGGTTCGCTGGCCGGAAGGAGATGACGACTGATGGACACCAAACAAGTCAACGACGCCCTCGAAAAGCTCTTCCTGGAAGAGAACGAGCGGATCGTCTTCTGGAACGATCCTGATAAAGAGTTTGTAGATTACGCGACGGGACAATTCTTCTCGCCCGTCGAAGGCGTCCAGGTCATCCGGCTCGACGACACGAGTGCCTTGGGGGCCAAGATTCTGATCGAACGCACGGAACCGCAGAGTCGATTCCTGATCTATTCGACCAAAGAAGAGCCCGACTATGAAAACGACTGCCTTTTGGATATCCGACTCTACAGTCGCAGCTTCCAGGCCGACCGCCCATCGATGATCTGCAAGGAACTTGGCCTGAAAAATCTCCATCTGCGGGAACACATCGCCCAGCGAATCAAGTTCTTCGACGCCAAGGAGCGGCTGCAGAAGCTCAAACCACTGGTGTTGCCCGAGGACACGACCGACGAATTGGACCGCAAGATGCTGGCCGTGGTCGTGAAGGCCGACCAGGCCGAACTATACAATATCCTCCGCACCCTGCTGCACCTCTATGCCGACGACGAGGATATCGATATGCGGCAGCCCGTGGCGGCATGGGAACAGATCGAAAAATTCAACCTCAGCGATCCGTTTTGGTGGTTCGTGAAGAAGACGTTCGGCTACAGCGAAGAAAACCCGACACTGGAAAACCTCTTGATCCGGCTGCTGGTCACCGACTTTGCCCAGCACTTGCACGGCGAGTTTCCCTCGTCGCTAGAACACCTGGTACTCCCCCTGGCCGGTCAAGCCAACACCGTTGTCTGTCTGGCCGGTTGGCGGGACAGTGCCAGCAAGGGAAGCAGCTATGACTTGCTCTCGGAGTACGTTGCCAATCAAATCAAACTCGGCGACCGGATTCCCAGCTTCGATGCCGACGCCCTGCTCGACGTGCAGACCTTCCTGGGTGTCGAGATGGAGATCGCCAGCAACTTAAAGGAACGGGTGATTGCGAACGCCGAGACGATTAACGTCGAGGAAATCCGCGAAATCACAACTCGCCGTCAGGCCGGGCATTGGGCTTCTCCGTCCGTGCCGGAGGTGAGGTCGATTCCCCGGAAGGAATTATACGCCGTTTACGAGGCCCTGGTCACGGCCGCCGAGTTCTTCGCCCTGCGAAACACCCATAGAAACGGCTTTGAATTTGACGACGCACGGGCCATGTACCGGGCATATGAAAAGGAACTCTATCAATTCGACCAACTCTACCGCCACTTCTGCGAATATGCCGACAAATCCCAGCACTGGAACGTGGTCAAGCCGCTTCGCGAGCAGATCGAGGCCGCCTACTCGAACTGGTACATCACCATGCTGGGCCTTGCCTGGGGAAAGTTTGTTGGCACGGGTCTTCTGGAGAAATGGCAAATCGATGGCGTTCCCAACCAGTACGAGTTCTATCACCGAAACGTCCGCCCGCGACTCGAAGAAGCAGAGAACCGAAAGGTTTATGTCATCATCAGCGACGCCTTCCGATACGAGGTTGCCCAAGAGCTAACCCAGGAACTCAACGGCAAGTATCGCTTCCAGGCGGACCTCTCTACGCAATTGAGCGTGCTGCCGTCGTACACCGCCCTGGGTATGGCAAGCCTGCTGCCGCACAAGACGCTGGCATACAACCAGAAGGGGGAGATACTGGTTGACGGAAAACCGTGTGCATCTTCTGACCAGCGGAACGATATTCTCTCGGCAGTCGACGGCATGGCCGTCCGGGCCGGCGACCTGCTGGCCATGAAGAAGGAAGAAGGCCGCGACTTGGTGGCGGGGAAAAAGGTCGTCTACATCTACCACGACCAGATCGACGCCATCGGCGACGACCCAAAAACCGAAGGCGACACGTTCGACGCCGTTCGCAAGACGATTGACGAACTGAGCGAACTGGTCCGGTTCATCGTCAACAGCCTCAACGGCAACTACGTGGTGGTCACCGCCGACCACGGTTTCCTCTTCGCGGAAACGCCACCGACCGAAACGGACAAGAGCAAGCTGGAAGACAAACCGCCCGGCACGGTGATCGCCAAGAAACGATTCCTGCTGGGCCACGACCTGCCCGACGTGGACGAAGCCTACCACGGCAACACGAAGGACACGGCCAACGCCGAGGGCGACATGGAGTTCTGGCTCCCCAAGGCGGCAAACCGCTTTCACTTCACTGGCGGAGCACGCTTTATCCACGGCGGGGCCATGCTCCAGGAGATCACGGTCCCGGTCGTCACCGTGCGACACGCAAGAGGCAAGGCGAAGCAGAAGACGGCAACCAAGCACGTCGGTGTGCAAGTGCTTGGCGTCAATCACCGGATCACTACGCCGAAGTACCGGTTCCAGCTTCTCCAGACCGAGGCGGTGAGTGATCGTGTCAAGGAGATCACCTTGAAGATCGCCATCTACGAGGGGAACGAACCGGTAACCAATATTGCAAAGGTCACCTTCGACAGCACCTCCAGCAACATGGACGACCGGACCAAGCAGATCATGTTGATCCTGGAGGATCGTACTTACGACAAGAAAACCCAGTATCGCCTCGTCTTGCGAGACGCCGACACCGGCATCGAACAATCGAGCGTGGACGTAATTGTAGATAGGGCACTGAGCGATGACTTCTGATTCGACCATTGACACGGGCCTGGATGACCTGCTGAATCGGCACTTTGCCGGTCGGGTCGTTCGCAAAGACCTTACGAAGCTGGTGAAAGAAGGCGCGAACGTGCCGGTCTACGTGCTGGAGTACCTGCTCGGCTCGCACTGTGCTTCGACCGACGAGGACTTGATCCAGGACGGCCTCCAGACCGTGAAACGCATTCTCTCCGAGAACTACGTGCGTCCGGACGAATCGGAGAAGGTCAAGTCCACCATCCGGGAGCGGGGAAGCTACAAAATCATCGACAAGGTGACAGTCACCCTGAACGAGAAGCGGGATGTCTACGAGGCCCATCTTCTCAACCTGGGGGTCAAAGGAGCCGAGATAACGACGAGCACGGTGAAGAAGTACGAGAAGCTGCTGGCCGGTGGCATCTGGTCGATTATCACGATGCAGTATTTCTTCGAGGAAGGGCAGAAGGGTTCACCCTTCGTTGTCGAGGAACTGAAGCCGATCCAGATGCCCAACTTGGACCTGGAGGAAGTGTTCGAGGGACGACGAGGCTTCACCGAAGAGCAGTGGATAGACGCCCTGCTGCGGTCTTGTGGTTACGAGCCGACACATTTCGAGCAGCGGGTGAAGTGGCACTTGCTGTGCCGGTTGGTCCCGTTGGTGGAAAACAATTTCAACGTCTGCGAATTGGGGCCGAGGAATACCGGGAAGAGCCACATCTACAAAGAAATCAGCCCCAACAGCATCCTGATATCCGGGGGGCAAACGACCGTCGCCAACTTATTCTACAACTTGGCCCGCCGCACGATGGGACTGGTGGGACTCTGGGATGTTGTGGCCTTTGACGAAGTGGCGGGCATCTCTTTTAAGGATAACGATGGGGTTCAGATCATGAAGGATTACATGGCCTCTGGCTCCTTCGCCCGTGGCCGTGACTCGATCAGCGCCTCGGCCTCGATGGTCTTCGTGGGGAACATCAACCAGCCCGTCGATACACTGGTCAAGACGAGCCACCTGTTGGCCCCATTCCCCGAGGCGATGATCGACTCGGCTTTCTTCGACCGCTTCCACGCTTACATCCCCGGCTGGGAGATTCCCAAGATGCGGCCCGAGTTCTTCACGAACCAGTACGGGCTAATCGTCGATTATCTGGCCGAATGGTTCCGGGAGATGCGGAAGCGGAACTTCGGCGATGCGATCACCAAGTATTTTCGGCTCGGCCGCGATCTGAACCAGCGGGATACCATAGCCGTCCGCCACACGGTATCCGGCCTGTTGAAACTGCTCTACCCGGATGAGAACTACGATAAGGATGCCGTGCGTCGTTGCCTGGACTATGCGATGGAAACACGACGCCGAGTGAAGGAGCAACTCAAGAAGATTGGCGGCATGGAATTCTACGACGTGCATTTCAGCTACATCGACCTGGAGAGTTCCGAGGAGAAGTTCATCAGTGTGCCCGAGCAAGGTGGCGGGAAGCTGATACCAGATGGTCCACTAAATCCTGGCGTCCTCCATACGGTTGCCACTGGCAGCGCCGGCCACCTTGGACTCTACCGGCTTGAAACGCAGGTAACCGCAGGCAACGGGAAACTCGCCGTGTCCGGACTCGGATCGAACTCCGCAGCCAAGGAGGCAATAAAGATCGGGTTCGACTTCTTCAAGGCCAATGCGGCGGGGGTTAGCGCCTCGATCAAGGCAGCGGACCACGACTACCACATGCACGTCGTCGAGCTTCACAACACGGGACCAACGAACGCTATGACCTTGGCCACCTTCACGGCTTTATGCTCGGCCGTAATGGGCAAGCCGCTTCAGTCGCAGATTGCCGTCCTTGGCAGTATGAGCCTTGGCGGAAGCATCATCCCCGTCGAGAATCTCGCCGAGTCCCTGCAAGTCGCTTTCGACGCCGGAGCAAAGCGGATTCTCCTTCCGATGGCCAGCGTCACCGACATCCCAACCATTCCCGGAGAACTGTTCGCCAAATTCCAAACCAGCTTCTACTCCGACCCAACCGACGCGGTATTCAAAGCGTTGGGGGTGGAATGATTGGATAGTGTGATACAATGATGGGCGTGAGACTGGCAAGGCGGTACGAAACTCGTCACCCGTACTGGCCTTAACCTCGCAATACAACAATACCGCACATGGAGGCATATCGGTAGGTCCGCATGTGCAGCAGCAAGACACACGTATAGTGTTTCCGCACTACTGGTGGGGAGCAGAATACCAGGGAGCGCACCAATGTATAAATCGTTATTGGACAGCTTTGATCTCTTGCGAAAGAGAACCGCCCGGTTTCGGCGAGTGGCTCTTCACATTCATTCACCGGACAGCCATGACTGGGCCAGGGGCGCTCCAGACGCGGCACGCAATCAACGGTCTAGATTCGATGGCGATTCTGGACTGATAGAATTCTGCTCCGAACTGAAGCCTCACCTCGACATGGCTGGCATCACGGATCACATGCGGTGTTCGTTTGCCACGCGGTTGAGTAGCAGCGTTTCTATTCCCGATGAGTTCTGCGTTCTCCCTGGCATGGAGGTCAACCTCGAACTGACACCACCTTTGAACTTCGCGAGAATTCATCTTCTGGCAATCCTTCCTGAAGGGTCCAGTACCAATAGTTTTGCGTGCATGTTCAGTGGCCTGACAGACATTCCGAAAGACGATGCGAGCCGTAACGGGCAGGAGGAGGTCAAGGGATTGGGCTTGCGGGACTGGGTGGATCGAGTACACAACGAGAATGGGTTGTGTATCGCGGCGCACGTTGAAAACGGGCAGGGTATTCGATACTGCTTTCGCCAAACCGCCCAAGAAACACTTCGCCTGTTCTACGATGGGGACGATGCCACAATCGAGCGAGAGAATGACGTGCCCGAGACGTTCAAGGATTACTTGTTCGATTCGGGCATCGACGCCATCGAGATTCACAAGAGTTCCGATGTGACCCACTACCGCTGGATATCGGAAAAGGACGGGGAAACTCGCTCGATGGCTACAGTCTTGACGTTCGATGCACATTATTGTGAGAACTTCGGCCAAGCGAATCGAACCACCCATGTCAAAATGACCTCACTCGGACTGACAGGGTTGAAGAATGCACTTCGGTTTCCCGATACTCGCGTCCGTTTTCCCGACAATCTTCCGCCCGCGCCTAATCCGCGTCTCTTGGGCGTTTCCATCAGCGGTGACGAGAACTCGTTCTTTGAAGACGTGAAGATTGCTTTGGCCGAGAACCTGAATTGCCTGATCGGCGTTCGTGGCTCCGGGAAGTCAACGGTGGTCGAAGCACTTCGATACGTTTTCGGATACAACCGCTCGCTGCAGGACTTGGGCAAGCCGATGGCGGACAGCATCCAGGAGATGCAGAAAGCGAATCTCACCGGCTCACTGATCCAGGTTGCCTATCGCCTCAAATCGGAAGAGGTCCGGGTCTTGTCAGCAACCTTTGACGAGAAGGCCCAGTATGCAACCAAGGTCTACAGCATAGAAGGTGACCTGCTCGAAGTGGCCGATGTCGAGGAGTGCGGTGACTATCCCCTGCGGCTATTCGGGTGGAGCGAAATCGAAACACTTGGCCGCAGCCCGGCGCGTCAGCGGGACCTGCTTGACCGACTTGTGCCTGAGTTATCCCCGGTACTGCGCCGTCGAGAATCGTTGCGGCAGGAATTACGCAAGAACCGTGGAGTCCTTGCCAAGGCAGTCGAGGAAGTGAAGGCTACCTTTGACCGCAACGGCGGTGAGATTACCCGCTACAAGGAATATCAGGCTGATTTTGACAAACTGAACACGGACGATGTCAAGGACCTGTTCTCAGCACTTGACCTCGTGAAAGATAAGCGTCGGGTTCTTGAACATGTCAAGAACAACGCGGAGTCAATCGTCAAAGACCTTAACGGCCTTTCTCCACTCACCCTGCGGGCGGAGCTTGATGAGACGCTTGAGAAGGGAAGCGACGAGCTTCGTGATTGGTGGCTGAAGGAGGAACTTGGCGAACTCGGAATCGTCGCCGTCGAGACTGACATTGAGAAGAACCTACGCGAGGCAGGCGAGAAGCTTAAGGCGTTCCTGCAGATCGTGGGATCTCGCATCGAGTCCATTGGCAAACAAATCGAGGACTTGCAGAAAGGTTTGCAGAAGAAACTGCAGGAATCTGATAACGGCTCGATGCAACGGATCGCGGATCTTCGTGCGAATGCCGAGAGTCGTCTTCGGAAGGCATCCGGTATTCGGAAGGAGTATCTGAAGGCATGGGAGCAATTGAACGATGGTCTGACAGGGCGTAAGGATATCTGCGAGCAATTGGTGAAGGTCCAGCACGAAATCGCGGGCATTCGCGTCCAATACAACGAGGATATCGAAAAGACGCTGAATCGGTTCCTGCCGGACTGGATGGTTGTGTCGATCTCGTTCAAGGCAGGCGGCGACAAAGACGACTTCGCCAAGAAGTTGCCTGATGTAGTTCCTGGCCGAAATTCCGGCCAGGTCAAGAAGACCCGTTCAGTGGTACAGCAGCTTTCCAATCCGGTCTCTTGTGCGCAAGCTGTGTTCGATGAAGAGTTCGGCAATCTGACGGGGAGGAAAGTCATTGTTGGGGGCGAGGAGACCGAATTGTCTGAAGATAATGCGTCAACGTGGATAGCGACGGCACGCCCATTTGAACACAACGAACACGCAGACGTTTCGGTCCTTGTCGACAATGGAGATCGTTTGGAAAAACTGCTCGAATTGCAAGAAACGCCGTGGGACGACTACGAGACGATCCTCCTTGACGGCGGGCCGGTCAACGAGAAATCGCCCGGCCAACGATCGAGTGCCATGCTACCGTTGATTGCGCTTGCCGAGGATACTCCGCTCGTCATTGACCAGCCCGAAGACAACCTCGACAAGCGGCTGATCGGTAGCGTGCTGATGAAGGTGTTGGCGGAACTGAAGGAGAAGCGACAGATCACGGTCTGTACGCACGATCCTAACATCCTCGTTGGCGGAGACGCCGAACAGGTGATTGTCCTCGAAGCCGAAAGTAATCGAAAGGGTAAAGTCGTCGATCATGGCTCGATTGATAACGACAATATCGTCAACACGGTGATAGATCTCTTGGAAGGTGGCGCAGAAGCATTTGAAACCCGGCGTCGCCGCTACGGCTTGGATGGCGAGAACGTGACGACATGAGACGATTATGGCAAGTAGTCGAGTTCGTGGAGAACGGCTACTGGCGACCAGCGACAGTCGATGCTCGCAAGTCGTCGCCCTTACTTGTGGCGAAGCCATGTTTGTGAGGACATATTAGACGCAACAATTCGGCATGGGGCGTCACTGTTTACAGAGGGAACCCGATCCCTTACACTTGGGAGAATGGTTGGTTCTAATTTTGAGGTATACCTGTGGCTGTGCTGGCGATTGACGAAACATCCGAACATCTTAAAACGGTCAAGGTACTCTGGCGTGCAAACAGCGACACGCTGGGCTTCCTGCCGGACGGTGCTTTCTCAGACTACGCAAACAAACACGGGATTCTTGTTGCCGTGGATTCCGATGACACTTGCGTTGGCTATTTGCTTCACCGGGTTGCGAAAGACCGGGCAACTATAGCTCACCTTTGCATCGCGGATACTGCCCGGGGGCAAGGTCACGCCACCGCGTTGGTCCGCCACCTTGTTGCCACTACTGGCGACCTGCGCGGAATCGGCTTGCGTTGTCGCAGGGACTTTCCCGCTTACAGATTGTGGCCCAAGCTCGGCTTCGCGGTCGTGAATGAGGCACCCGGCCGCGCGGCTGATGGAAGCGAATTGACCCTTTTTTGGCTGGCCACAACCATCCCGATTTGTTCACTCAGTTGGAGACGACGCGACTTGACGCCGTCATTGACTCAAACGTGCTCATTGACTTAGTGGAATCGCGCACTGAGCAATCGCGAGGTCTTTTGGCGGACTGGTTGCAGGATTCGATTCGACTCTGTGTCACGCCTGAACACTACAACGACTTTGATCGAAGCTCCGAAGGCGAAATTCGCCAGAAGAGACGACAGCAGGCGTCCGATTTCCATCAACTGAATAGCTCTCCGGCCGAATACTCGAAAGCAGAACAACTGCTGACCCCACTTTTCAGCAACCCCTCCACACCCCGTGACGAATCGGATTTTCGGCACCTTGTACGCGCTCTTGCTGGCGGCGCGTGGGCTTTTGTCACTCGCGATGAACCTATGCGGAGTCGGGCTGACGATGTCTACGCAGTTTGCGGGTTGCCGATCGTCCGGTCAGGGGAATTGGTTAGTCGGATTGATGAGCTACTCCGCGAACACGAGTATCAGCGATCCCAGGTTGCCGGAACGAACCGCATCTTCCGGCAGCGGGCTAGTTCGGCCGATGATGATATGATAAACGCAATCAAGGCCACCGATGAACGCAAACGCCATTTGTTGGAGATCATTCAGCCGTTTCTTGCTGATCCGCAACGTTATGAGTGTGTCGCAATCAGAAATCGGGGTGAGCAGGTGCTTGCCTTCTATGTGGTTGAAAGGCAGCAACGGTTCGACCATGTTCCCTTGTTCCGAGTATGTTCGCATCGGTTGGCCAGAACGTTCGCCTCCATGGCCACCGGCACCCTGCGCGCAATGCAAGAGTTGGGCTTCGCCCTATCGCTGGGCGTACTGCTGGACACGTTCATAATCCGCACAATCATGGTCCCGGCGTTCTTGGCGATTCTGGCCAGACGCGAAGAGAAGGCGGCGAAGCTTAACGAGGACCAGTAGGGCAAGGAAGCCGCGCCGCCGAAAGATACAACCGTATGCCAGGTCTTGAATCGAAGCGTGGGCCAGATGAAGTTGTTT
>SDBV01009588.1_pt1 | contig 12843 bp, 7 predicted proteins | sample 2277081 | NCBI WGS metagenome assembly SDBV01 (sample SAMN10402039, study PRJNA504765) | marine sediment metagenome | isolation source: marine sediment core GS10_PC15, 223 cmbsf | place: Arctic Ocean: Southern Knipovich Ridge | collected 2010
TTGGTATCGAACTCAGTGCGTCGGTGCGTAAGGCGATAACCGACATTAGTGTTGAACGCAGGTGCGTATCGGCCGATGACAAGGTTTTGATAGCTAGAGCCGTCGGTGAACATCATCGGTTCTAGCTGGAACGCATAGGCCCCAGCAGCCTCGCTGACTCTGGTTGGTATATTGGTATCATTGACACTAAAGGAACACAAGACTACGAAGCTATCCGCGTCGCTGATCTGCTGGACGTGCGTCCGGATCTCAGCGAGATTCTCCACTTACCAGTCGGATACCTAGTTGTGTTGGACGGCGATTCTGTCGAAGCAGTTGTGGATCCAAACAATAAGGTTGTTCAACTGGATAACGGTTAGCAGCCTTAGCTAATACAGTCGAACTGTGCCCAAGTGGATGGTTTGGTATTGAGGAGAATATAATGAGTGTCGGCGAAAGCTACGCAAGATTAACCCGCGCGGACCAGGACCTGTTCGCTTGTTGGAACCAGACGGCTGGATCATGGCGAGATGAGAACCGCAGACAATTCGAGAAGACGTGTCTGTCCCTCATTCGCTCTGAACTTCGCAAAACGAAACTGGCTCTAGAGCACATTGATACGGTCCTTAACCAGGTTCGTCGTGATTGCCGATGATCTTGGCTTCCCGCCATACGGCGAATATACTTTTGCAGTAAGTCTATTCTGTGGTAGAATATATCGTTACTTGACTGGATTAATGTTTTGTTTGGAAAACTAGACTCGAGATAAGCGGCTTTTCAGTTATATCAGCAAAGTACAGTTTTAGAGCACAGATGATGACAGATCATCTTGAAGACAATCTGGCAGACGAGGCAGGGGAGATTACAAATCACCTAAAAGAATATCTACAGGATGGGGCCCCTGTGATTGACGAAGATTACAAGAAGCTGCAGCGGATCGCGCTGGGTGAGATGATCAAACTCTCAGCCGAAGTGATTCGTCCTGTGGAATCACAAATCGAATCCCGCTATGACACGGCTAAGGAGACAGCCCAGGCAGAACTCGAAGAGGCGAGGAATAAAATTGAGTCACGTTTTAAAACCGATTCCAAAGAGGCTCGGCTGCATAACAAAGACCGTCTCGCAGAAATCGATACCAAATACGAACCCAAACTAAATACGCTCGAAACCGACACCAAAGCCAAACGGGACAGGCTTACCGGCGATGCCAACGCACGTAAGGAGGATGCTGGAAAAGATTGCTCGTATAAAGTAATGCTGGCCGAAACTATCGCGGACGGAGCTGTAAAGAAATGTAAACAGAAAGGCCAGGAAATCGAGGTTGCTATACCGGCAGCCAAAAAGCGACTTGATAATCTTCTTAAGCAGGCTGATATGATCCTGGACATGTACCGGCAGCGGGTCCCGGTAGGTGAAGAAAACATCGAGCCGAGCAGTGGCGACATGCACGATCCCCTCAAAACGTTCCGGCAAAAGCAGGAATTGGCCGTGCAATATCTTGGCACACTGAAGTCCCTGAGGATACCGCATTTATTCATCGGCGCCCGGCCCTTCACCTTCACCGCATTGCTATGCGCCATGACCGTTGGGCTAATGTGGCTCGTAACCTATCTTGACGTACTGAAGCTGCCTCCATTTTACATAACCGGACCGGTTGTTTTTCTGGTTTCGCTAGCTGTTATAGTATTGCTTGGAAAAATACTCTGGGCGAAAGGCCGATCGCAGATTGACGCGGCCTATGAACCATTGCGAAGGACAATCTCCACAGCTCAAGTGGTGCTGGATCGGTTTGTGAAGCTGACCTTGAAGGAATTAGATGAGGGTGTGCGGGAAGCGAGCGAAAACCGTTTGATCGAAGTGGGAAAAGCTCAGGAGCAATTTAATGCCATAAAAGCCGACCTCACCAAACGCCTTGAAGTTTCACTTCAAAAAATTGAAGATACCTACAGAGCCGTATACAGTCGGCTCGATGAACGCCGGGCTCATGATCTCCAACAGACTGAAGAGGCATATCAAAACCGCCAACTGGAGCTACAGGGCGAACTTGATCGCGATTTAGACGAGATACAGCAGCACTGGCAACAGGAGATGAACGATTGTCAGGGTGAGTACGAGTCCGCACGCGGTTTGCTCGAAAAGCGATGGCAGCAGGGCTTCGCGTGCATCGAGACCCTACTGAATAGAACAGCCAAGCTGGACAGCTCTTTGTTAATCGATTTGAATGATTCATCTTGGCAGCGATGGACTGTGCCGAATACTTTTGTCTCTATTATCCGTTTTGGACAGTTCCGTTTGGAGATGAGTCAACTTTTCGAGGGCGTCTTTGAACAATCCGATTCTAAAGTGGATCGCACAAAGCCTGTCTTTATGCCCGCTCTGCTAAACTTTCCTGATCGATGTTCTCTGCTTATGGAAAGTGGGCGTCGGGGACGAAAACAGGCTATCGAAATCCTGCGGTCGGTAATGGTGCGTCTGTTTACTTCGCTGCCTGCAGGTCGAGTTCACTTTACGATCATCGATCCGATTGGGCTCGGTGAGAACTTCGCCGGGTTTATGCATGCCTCCGATTACGAAGAGGCCTTGGCTGGAGGTCGCATCTGGACTGACACTGCCCAGATCCAACAGCAGCTTGAGGGCCTGACCCAACACATGGAAAAAGTTATCCAGAAGTATCTGCGAAATGAATATGAGACAATCCAAGAGTATAATCTCCAGGCAGGTGAGTTGGCTGAGCCGTATCGGTTCCTGGTAATTGCGGATTTCCCCACGAATTTTAACGAGGAATCTGCACGGCGGCTGAGCAGCATTATTAACAGTGGAACGCGATGCGGGGTTTATACACTGATCAGCTATGACACCCGCCAGGAATTACCCTCGGGCATCGACGTAGAAGACCTGGCTTCGAACAGTACGCATCTAGTGTATAAGAATAATCAGTTTGTATGGAATGATGAGATTTTCCGACAGTTTCCACTGATGCTCGATTCCCCTCCTCCCGAAGATGTCCTTACCAGCCTCATGCACACTTTGGGCAAAGCCGGGAAAGACTCAACTCGGGTCCAAGTCCCTTTCGAAACGATTGTTCCTGAGGCTGACCAATATTGGTCCCAGAATAGTAGCAACGAGCTCTGCGTGCCTATCGGGAGAACCGGGGCAACCCGATTGCAGTATCTCAGACTGGGCCGAGGGGTCGCTCAGCACATGTTGATAGCCGGCAAGACTGGTTCGGGCAAATCGACCCTGTTGCACGTGATCATAACCAATCTGGCTCTGTGGTATTCACCGGACCAAGTCGAGCTATACCTGATCGATTTCAAAAAGGGCGTAGAGTTCAAAACTTACGCTACCCACAATCTTGCCCACGCCCGAACCGTGGCCATTGAGAGTGATCGCGAATTTGGCTTGAGTATTTTGCAGCGGGTGGATTCGGAGATGACCAGGCGCGGTAATTTGTTTCGGCAGGCCCACGTGCAGGACCTTGCCTCATATCGACAGGCTACTGGTAATAAACTGCCACGCACTGTCCTGATCGTTGATGAATTTCAGGTGTTTTTCTCCGAAGATGACAAGCTCGCCCAGGATGCCTCCATGCTATTGGAGCAATTGGTAAGGCAGGGACGAGCCTTTGGGATCCATATACTGCTCGGTTCGCAAACACTGGGAGGTGCTTCGAGCCTGGCTCGCAGCACGCTGGGACAAATGGCTATTCGCATTGCACTGCAATGTTCGGAAGTTGACTCCCAACTCATTCTTGATGACGACAATCTCGCAGCGAGGCTTCTGTCGCGCCCCGGCGAAGCCATCTACAACGACGCTGGCGGAATGGTGGTAGGGAACAGCCCATTTCAAACAGCTTGGCTGCCTGATGGTTCCCGAGAAGAATATCTGACGCGCATTAGTGAGCTTGCGGATGATCGCCCGGGCCCGCGTGAGCCACTGATTGTTTTTGAAGGCAACGTTCCGGCAAATATCGCCGACAATCGTCAGCTAGCTACGTGCCTTGAGAAGTCATGCTGGCCAACTGGGACCACACCGGCTTGCGTCTGGCTTGGTGAACCGGTGGCTATTAAGGACCCGACGGCAGTTGTCTTCCGTCGCCAAAGCGGCTCCAATCTGCTGATCATTGGTCAACGTAGCGAAAATGCCCTGGGATTGATGAGTGCCGCTCTTCTCAGCTTGGCAGCACAACATGATCCGCAATCAGCTCAGTTCATAATATTTGATGGCAGCCCTGCTGATTCACCGCGCGTGGGAGAATTGAAACGTGTGGCCTCAGCATTGCCGCACGTTCATCGAATTGTCGAATGGCGAAATGTAACCGAAGTGATCGACGATCTGGTTGCTCAAACCCAAAGTCGACTACAAACCGATCACCTTGATGCACCGGTGATTTATGTGATGATTTATGCTTTACAGCGGTATCGCGTCCTCAGGCGAAATGAGGATGATTTTAGTTTCTCGACGGAAGAGGAAGCCTCACCGAAGCCGGATAAACTCTTCGCCGAGCTATTACGAGAAGGTCCCTCCGTCGGCGTTCATACACTTGTCTGGGCGGATACAATGGCCACCATCGAGCGTACTTTGGCTCGACAAACAATACGCGAATTTGACAACCGGGTGTTATTTCAGATGAGTGCTAGCGACTCGAGCAATTTGATCGATTCCCCCATTGCCAACAAGCTGGGCCTGTATCGAGCACTGTTTTACAGCGAAGAACGGGGGGAGTTGGAGAAATTCCGACCGTACGCACCTATTGACCCGAAGTGGATGGAACAAGTACGGTACCTACTAAAGAGCAAGTCAACCGAGAATGATTCAGGTTGAAACAATCTGATCATTACTCTCGCAGAGCAGTGGCGCGAGCCACGAATAGGGCTGGCTAAGCGGTAGGGAATATTTAGCCCCAATTCTTGGCCGGAAAGACCTGTTGAGGCGCGTACTCTAGTCTCCAACAAGGTCCCCCAGCAGGTATCTAAGATGTCTGCGAGCTCGATGCAGGCGAGATCTCACAGATGCAGCGGGAATGTCGAGTACTACAGCCATGTCCCCAGTGGGTATCTGTTTGAAATATCGCAGAACCACCACCTCACGGTAGTGCCCCGGCAGAGCCTGGACGGCCCGACGAACTCGGCAAAAAGTCTCCCGCTCCATCACTACCGTTTCAGGTTCCGGCAAAGCTGTTTGATTCACCACCTTAGCCACGCCCGCCAGCGTCTTTCGCTGGGCACTGACTTTTCGCCAATGACTGTGACAGCTGTTAACCGCAATCTGTCCCAGCCAGCCCGAAAGACGGCTTTCACCGCGAAATCCTTTTAGATTCTTCATAGCTGACAGGAATATTTCCTGCACCAGGTCATCAGCCTCATCCGAGAAGCCCAGCCGAGAGGATACTATGTTTGTGATACGGCCATGGTGAGAGACTAGCTCATCGAAACCAACCGGCTCAGCCCGCCCAAACCGCGATGCCGGGGGATTATTGACAGCCTCATTTACTATTAATTCAGTGGCATTGAGCACGGTGTTATACCTTCTGTTTCCCTTGCAGAGGTCCTGAAAGTTCTCTCCGTTATGATCTCTACAAAAAAGGGGTAGGGGATTGCAGCAACTGTTGACTATTCAACATCCTCCTCGAAATTATCACTTGGCTCTGCATGGCGGATCTTCGTGGGCATGAACGAAGTTATGAGAGTGCTGATGGTTTTGCTTGGTACAACGAGGTCGACTTGCAAGGTGTTGTTCTCGGCTGAGGCGCTGAAGGAAATCAGCGGGGCATCGGGGGCTTGGCTGGGAGCTGCAGCAGGCATACCACCAGCGCCGGCCATCGCGGACAACATTCCAATCATGGGAGCAACTTGGACAAGGTCCAAGTGGGCCTCGGCGAATCTGTTGGCCGGCAGCTTGGCCGTGGCCTGGATGATCCTGGGATCATCGGCTAGGACTGAACCATTGCCCTGGGCGACATTGATAGCCCGCTCCATCCGGCCGGCACCTCCCATGACAAACAGTACCTGCTTTTCGTTAGGGGCGGCCAGGCGGAAGGTCATATCTGGTCCGTACATCATGGGCAAGACCTGCATTTGCTGAGCAAGGATAGGGTTGGTCTGGGTACCAGGTTCGGGCGTGGTAATCTGCATCTTATAAGTATCGATATCCACGCCGGAGTAGTTCTCGGCTGCGCTGGTATAAATAAAATCAAGGGGCGTCCCGAAGGCCTTAGTCCACATGGCGTCTGTGGTAGTCTCTTTTTTTGATAGTTCTTTGTAAAGGGCAACGTCGGAGACATCGCAGCGGGCGACCATATTGAGCATCCCGGTCATAGGACTGCCGAAATTGAAGGTAAAAGCTATGCCGGAGATCAAGGCGGCGCTGGCGTTGGCGTCGGTGGTCATCTGCTGGAGTTGCTCGGCGGAGAACTTCTCCTTGAAGCTTGGCAGATTGGCAAACCTCTCCAGGAAGGAATCTCCCAAACTTTTCATATTCTCAGGGACCACGCTGGCTCCAGCAGCCATGAAAAAAGGTCCGCCGGGCAAGGTGTTGTAGCTGGGTGCAGGTAGACCCACGTGAGCGTTCAGAAAGACAGCGGCAGGGGAGTCGGGTCTAAAGAGAATCCTCTTGGTCAGGACAGCCTGCTCGGCATTTATATTCAGGGTTACTGTTAGCTTGTCAGACTGGCCAACCAGAGACTGAGCCACATCCATATAGACTGAGACCATCTCCACGAACGTGGCTATCTGAGGCATTTGGGCGGCTCCGGCAGCCATCTGGGCATTCATCTGAGCCTGGACCATATTGAGTGTCTGAATCATAAACGGGGCGGCAGCTTGGAGATCACCAGCCAGAACGATCTGGCCCTTGTCGAAAGCTTCCTTGGCAGCAGGCATGATCTGATGGGGTTCTTGGCCGGCCAGCACGGCTACGGCGTGATCCGCTTTGGGGGCGAAGACTACAAAGCCATTCTTGACGGCGACGTATCCATTGGCGACTTTGACCACGCCGAGGGGTAATTCTTCGTCGGTATCCGGGGCCTTGGCCTGATGAGTTCGGAAAACAGCCTTGGCGTCGGCGGCACTGAAGAGCAGAGCAACCGGGGGCTCTGAAAATTTTTGAGGGTCCAAGAGAATAATTGCGGCAGGGCCATTCAAGTCGATTTCGCCGATGTTATTCTGAATGGGTAATAATTTGTTGTCCTCCGGAACGGGCGCACCGATGGCCTTGGCGAAGAGCATGACGTTGTCATAGCTGGCCTGGAGGTCATTTGTAGCCACAAAGCCGTAAGCATCGGCGGGGATGGCTGAGAGGATGTCTGACTGTCCGGCAGCGGGAACGCAGACAGACAACAGACAAAGGACGGCCAAGGATGTTAGTGTGAATTTCATAGTATACTCCTGGACTTTTATGAGTTCCTTACATTTATCAGTTGGCTGGGTTCGGCTTGGCCACCCCTACTACGAATGATCCCATTGACCGCAGTGAGCGCAACAGCCCCAACTTCTGTGTCAAAGTAATAACCTGTTCTTTCTCGGACGGTGCAAGATGGACATTTGTCCACACGTAACCCTGCTTGCCGATCCAAAAGCCGACTTCATTCGCTGGCGCGTCTGTCCAGGTGAAGCGTCCCTCGGAGTTCGTAGTAGTGTTCCAGTTGATAGTCCGGTAATTCCCCCAGGTGAAAACCGACACCCTGGCACTGACGATTGGCCTGTCCTGGGCATCGACCACGCGTCCTAGAATTGTCTGCCCCTTTTTAACTATAAACCGGAGCGGCTCCATATCTCGGCGAGCCTGAAGGCGTGCCATTTGCGGGGCGAAGCCTGTTTTCTGGACGGTCAGAATCATCTCTCCTGGTTCAGTGCTTGGAAAGTGAAAGCGCCCCTCTTTGTCAGTATAGGTAAAAGGATGTTCCAGGCCCCAGGCAACCGGGCCCTGCCTGACCCGGGCATCGGAGACTGGATTGCCGTCCTTGTCAACTACAATGCCACTAACCGGTATCCCGCGTCTGAGAGTCATCACAGCAGTTCGGTCCTGAAGCTGGTCGATCGGAAGATCCGCAGCAGCGCTGTGGTTTGACTGGAAAATGTAGTCCGGATGGGCCATCCGAACCATTAGGCCTTCCAGATCGTCAGGTAAAGGAGGTGTTTGCCAGCGACCTTCGGCATCTGTAAAAACGTTGATACGTCTCCTGCGCTGGGGAATTAATATATCAACGGCTGTCCCTGCGATCGGCTCGCTCTGTTCATTGCGTACAACCCCTCCGTAGCGCAGAGCCCGCTTGAGAGTTATCTGCTCTGGCAAAGGGCCCTTGTAGCGGTAACCGCCGAGTTCCACGCTAGCCATGCCCGCCTTGGATATTCGCAACATATGCTTTGCGAAGTTGTTGGCCAGCGGAGTTACGCTGGCTCGCCCATCTTTGTCAGTGGTAGTTGAGCGCGACCAGTTGGCACGCTCGGCATCGACCGTTACAGTAGCGCCTTCGACCGGCTTGCCTGCCTGGTCAACCACGCGAATTGAGACCGGCGAGCCCAGTCGGATTGGCCTAGCCTGCCGGCTGTCGGGATCGGCCTCGAACCTCAGGCCGATCAACTCGAACTCCGCGGGTGACTGCTTGCCGCAGTTGACCCCCAGGGCCAGACCTGTGATCTCGCCTTTGGGGTTGAGTGTGCGGAGATCCTTCCTCAGTTCGCGGACCTGGCCGTCGGGGATGAAGTCGTTGCTAACGAAAGGATAGATGTTGTCCCGGTTCGGGCCGGTCGTGTCGTCGATCCAGAGGCCGTAGTAGTCTGCACTGTCGGGATTTGTGTTGCGGGCCCGGTAGGTGAGCACAGCTATCGGGTAGTGCTGCGGATCGAAGGGTATAGCGAGATAATAGATCCAGACGTGGCGCCTCCCCGCTTGGGCGACAATAAACCGCGGCCGATCTTTTTCCTCCTCCATCGCGATCAAGGCTGTGTCGTCGTGCCCGGCCCAGGAAGAAGACTTCCACGGAAGCTGTGGGTCGATCACCACGGCCTTTTCCGGCGGTATCCCCAGGATCTCTTGGTCGGAGAGTATACTCGGCATCTGCAAACCGGACTCGTTATTCACCGCAGAGGAAGTATCTTTATTCTTGCCTTGGGCCATGGGCAGCACGCAGGCGCACATCAAACCAACAACGGCCAGGATTGTGGCGATCCGCAAGGGGCGGTGTTTCCAACTCTTCTTGTCCAACCACTTGAGCCGAGCTCCCAAGCGGTTGGCGTTTTCAAATAGGCCCAGCAGTCCCATTCCCGGACCAATCGGTTTGGCCAACATTCGTCGGGCAGTTTCGAGAATCGTTTCCTTATAATCAGCTGTCTTGGCCCGCAGGATTCTGGCTACACTCGCGTCGCAGCAGAGTTCTCGCAAGTGCTGCAATTGCCGTCGTACTAACCAGAGCAACGGGTTGGGCCAGTAGATAATCTGGAGGAGCATATTGAAGGCATGGACGATAAGATCGCCCCGCTTGATGTGGGCCAACTCGTGCAGGAAGATATGCTCGATCTCTGTGCGAGAAAGGTGATTGATATCCTCGGCCGGGATCAGCAGGACGGGCCGCAATACTCCAAACACTGCCGGGCTGGCTGCCGTGGGTGAGAGAACAACCTGGGGCAGTCGGCGCAATCTCAGCTTTTTGGCCGTCCCAGCCAGTAATTGATTAAACCACTGGGGATGTTCGCCTGTCGCAGTTTTGGCCTGGTGTGTTCGTCGTAATTGCCAAAACCTCACCACCAGCCATCCAGCCAATACCAGTACTCCCAGCAGCCAAGCCAGCATCGAGTAGGCTTGCCAAATCAGCGTTGGCCCGATCAGCCGAACCGAATCCGCAGCAATTGCCGGGGAGGGATTGCTCGGAGCCATACCCATCGGAACTGTTTCGGGGCCTACCGCAATCGTTGGCTCGATGCTAACCGGTGGCATGGCCGGAGCACTCTGCTCGATGCCAACCATGTCAGTCTGGTCGCTCAAAGGCTGATGCCAGATGATTCCCTTGGCCAGGGGCCCCAGTGGCGAGGTCAGACTGGTCGGCAGGGCCAGGCTGGGCGGCAGGACCAATTTGATCAGCACCAACAGCCAAAGTGCGTAACGGACCTGTGGCCAGACTCGCCTGCGTATGAGCAGATCGACCAATCCGATCAGGACAATCAGCAGGCCCACCTGCCAGAACATTGGCCACATCCAAGCCCACCAGGATCCAGAGACGTTATTGATTTGCTCAATCATTTTTCTTCCCCTTTGTTTTTTTGACCTTAGCGTTCGTTTCCAGAATCTTGATCAGTTCCCGCCGCTGCTTGGCTGATAGCTTTTGATCTTCCAGAAGAAAATGCATCAACGGCCCAAAGGCCCCATCGAAGGCTTGGTTCAGCACAGAACTCAGTGCAGTCCGCCGCGCCTGTCGACGGGTCAATATAGGTTCGTAGATACTGATACTGCCTTGCTTGCTTTCGGAGACTGCCCTTTTGGCTACTAGCCTCGTCAGCATGGTCTTGATCGTGGTATAAGCCCAACTTATTTCTGCGGGCAATATCTGAGCGACTTCCTTCGCTCTGGCTGGATGTTTCTCCCACAGAGCTTTCATGATTAACCATTCGGGTCCAGTTAGTTTCATGGTCATCTCCTTATTTGCTACAAGCGTAGTAACATTTTACTACAGGCGTAGAAATCGTCAACAAGAAAATGAAAAGTTTTTGAGTTTTTTTCATCATGTTAGCCAATTATCTGTAAATACAGTAGTTAGAAGATAGCCGATTTGTGTGTTCCCCCGGAAACTGTGTGCCACTTCCTGCCAGAAGAGCCATTCAAGAATATCTACAGATTAGACCTCCTGTGATTTCAGAAAAATTATTTATAGGGGAAAGAGGTCTTTGACAGATATAGGGATAAGGAGTTTATGCAAAAAATATTCTGCTATTTGTGGGTTCAAAATATATCGACATTTACTAAGACACTCGATGGCACATCAGTTCCTAAAAGATAATTTCAATGATTTGGTTAGTCTTGCCCAGATTTTAGGACATAAGAATCTCAATACTACGGCAAGATACACTCAGAGGACATCTGAACAGTTGGCTGAGGCGGCAGAGAGGTTAACATACTAAGGGGCAGATGTGTTTTAGATCACTATCTGCCCCTTTGTCAGAAACATCCTTGTATGTGCATTTTTATCCACTTTTGCCTACGGAGGACCGTTTATCGTGACTGGACAAGCACCTGAAGGAGGACAAGGAGAAGAAGCTGTGTTTGTACCAGCGATTACCTTATAAGCGGCTAAGCCTGCAAAACTAACCAGAATGACTGAAAGAATAGCAATTTTCCAAACTCTTGCTTTGTCTTGCATGGCTAGGAATCCCTTCAATATAGGACTTCAAAATCATTTTCGTACATCTACCGTTCTTTACGATCCCTCTCTCCCAATAGTTCAATCGCTTTTTGAACATCTTTCATTTTTATTATGTTTCTATTATCGACTCTTTGTTGGGACAGGAGCTACTGTTCATCTTTATCTATCAGGATGAAAGATACATAGCCAAACAGGAAATGCCTATGCCTACCCAGGCAAGTACACGTCCTCTTAGTAGTCCCTTGCTCTTTTTAATGACAATCACAGCAGATATTCCAAGTATCAATCCTGGAATCCCCCAAAATGCAAAATAGCTCAAGGCATCCCTGAGTATTAATCCTGGAATCCCCCAGGACTCGCACAGAGCTGAGATAAGAGCAGATAGTCCCAATACTACTGAAGCAATTGCTAGGCGTGAGATCCTTGGCTTCTTGAGTTGTGTCTGCTCTTCTCCTTGGTTCAACTCGTCTGCAACATCCTCAATGGTTTCCCCTTCCGAGCATCTTTTCCTCGCACGAAGGTCATAGTATAGAAGTGAAAATGTCACTGCAGTTAGAGTCGAAAACAGAATGCCTGTCATCGTGGGTCTAAAACTAACGACTATGTTAGATTCCGTAAATACAGATTGCCATAAATGTACCAAAAGCAGATCAACCGGCCAAACAATCAAGTAAATGCCGATGACACTAATCATTAGAAGGACACCTAACGCAATTACCCTTCCCATATTCCCTTTGACCAGAGCCTTACTCTGTTTCATGCTTTGCCATGCCGAAAGATTTGTTGCGGCAATACACTGGGGAGTAACAGCAAACCAAATCCCTACCAATATCGTTATCACTGATACCGGCAGGAATGCCAGAGTAATAATTGTTCCCAAGGATCCTGTTGGCTCAGCCTCCAGTTTCTCCAACAATGTCAAAAGTGTAAATGGAACGAAGACGATGAAAAAGAGGAGACTTGCCATGAAAGCGGTCTTGAACTTGGACCAAGCGAATCTGTATGTTTCCCCAAAGGCTACTTGACTGCCAAGATGATTTGCCGATATTTTTCTAAATATAGCAATGCTAAGCAAGAAACTGACAAATTGGCTAAGCATCCTAATTGCGAACCACGGTGCAACTTCGGATGGCAAAGACTGCCAATCACTCAAAGTTCCTGGCATTTCGCTGAGTTCATATAGCTTAAATATCAATCGAACGCCAGTAAGCGGCAGATAGACAACAATTGCCATTCCGAGAAACCACCAGAAATTCTTCAGATAGAGCCTGAAGCTCTTTCCTATAATCTGCCACACACTCATTGACTCTAATTTTGGTAGTTCCATATTAGCCCTCTATATCGTTACTGTTCTGCGAATGAGGTTCTAACGGCATTCGTCTCTCCTGCTGGCCTGCTCCCCAAAACTTGACCCACCTGGTATGAGAGTTTAACCTGTTATCTTGGTGTTTATTGATTGTTTTTGAAAGGGTTATACTCATGAAGAAAAGACAGACTGGGCCACAGATTGT
>SDBV01009590.1_pt1 | contig 12843 bp, 7 predicted proteins | sample 2277081 | NCBI WGS metagenome assembly SDBV01 (sample SAMN10402039, study PRJNA504765) | marine sediment metagenome | isolation source: marine sediment core GS10_PC15, 223 cmbsf | place: Arctic Ocean: Southern Knipovich Ridge | collected 2010
AATTACCTGCATCACCAGACATCATCCATATGGCATCCACATTTTGAAGCCACCATGGACTGAACCATGTTCCATTGGTGTAATTCTGGAAAACCGCCGGATTAATGCTTCGTTCCCAGGCAAGGATCTCCAGGGTAACATCAAGACAGGCTTCCCTTGCATGCCTCTGTGTGATGTAATCAGAGGTGAAGTTATGATTGAAGTCATGTTTGATATAATCTACATTGACATCCTCAAGGAGATACCGGATCGATTCCATGATATCGGACTGGTAAGTAGGGTCAAGGATATCAAACCACTTCTTATCATTTTGCCACCTGTGTGTTATGTGGAAGTCTTCACTGATGCCGGGTTTATAACCAGACTTTACACCATATTGCTGGTCCATGTTTGTCCCGTCCAGCGAAATCCATATTCCAACCCTGGATCCATGCGCTTCCACAACCCGCCTGATGGTGGTGAGGGAATCGTGCTTTTCATCGATTTTTGCTTCAAATATCCTGGAATAATCCCTTGATTTCTGCCAGCCATTATCGGGACAAAACGCATCCAGCTTCGCTCCATAGCCATCCAGGTTCTGCATCATAGGAATAAATACCTTCGCGATGGTATTATCCACTGTAATATCTTTGGCTTCAATGGTAAACCAATTGTTAAAATGGGTATGACTGCGCGTCGGCTTACGGGTTTCATGCATATATTCAAGAAGTGCCAGTTCAGCACTCTCTCCCTTTTTTTTACTGAGCCCCATTACCGCCCGCTTACTTTGAATGCCCCATGCGCCGTTTTCAAACTGTTTCGCATGGCCCGGGAAATGAAAACAGGTCACGAGTCCCTCTCTTGGATTGTCTTCCAGATCCCGGCCCTGGTAATTAATATTGTAAGGATGACGGTAAAAATAATCCGGTTCCTGATAACCATCTGCATGCCAGCCATGAAATCCCGGATAGTCCAATCCGGCAAACCAGTTGCCGATAAATACCGGCTCTCCCTGGCCACCTCTGCCTGTTTTTTCGTCAGTTGATAAACGCAATACCTGGAGACGGTCTATAAAATCGCCCTCTTCAAGTGGAATATAAACCTCCTTGTATATCCTTGGTCCCCCGGCCAGCCAATACGTTACAAGGACTTCATCAGGAGCACCCTGTGGAGTATCATATTTTCGTTTATAGGAGATTTGTATCCTTTGTTTTTCTTCTCCGGGGTGGTTATGAAGTGGCCCCTGAGCAACGTAATCATCAGCGATATACCTGTCTCCGCTTAACATCAGGATTTCGAAGACATCACAATTTGTCCGGATCATATCACTACCATCCTGCCTTGAAATTGACTTTAATCTCCAGTGATCAGCATGGCCCCCGAACGTGATCAGGATATATTGATTCTTTAAAACAAGACCTCCTTCTCCATTTACAAGTCCGGAGAGATGAATTGGAAGCAGAAATGCAACTACACAGGAAAGCAGCAAATAACGTTGCTTTATTCTCATTGACTCAATTCTTAAACGATAATCCCGGTTCAGTCATTCTACTGAACTTTTCCGGGAACTCCTCAGTGAGACCAAAATTGTCCATACTTACGTCAAACGTTTTAAATCCCACTGCCTCGATCATTGTTTTATTTCTGATGCGGAAGTCCAGTTGCTCCACATCAGCAAACATTGGATCCATCACCACTCCGTGGGCTTCGATCCCATTGGCTCGTTTGTTTTCCAGGTCTTTTTCCGCTCCCGGAAACCAGTAAACATTGTAATCCATGTTGTATTCATAAGGAATAGGTTTGGTCCCTGGTTTATGCACTGACATCCTGCCCCATTTAAACACGGAGTTGGGTACAAACTCTTCGGAGGTACTGTAAATAATGTTCCTGCGAATATCAGATTCTGGCGCAAAGATCTGCTGCGGATACGCCCTGAAATGAAAGGCCCTCGGACAATTGATCATCATGTTGTTCTCAACGGTATTCACCCCTTTGTGGGTAATTCCACCGCTTTTGTGGATGATGTTGTATTTGATGACAGTTCCGTTCTGCCAGTCATCCATCCTGATCCCCCCCCTGCAATCAAAGAGGTAATTGTAGCGTATCATATTCCCTGTGCCGGCACCGGAGATATTGATACTGGATCCATCATTCAACTTCAGCAAAGTCCGCTCTGCCCTGTTGTGTTCCACCCGGTTGTTCCTGGAATGCAGGTAGGGCATGTAACGCTCCTGGGGGAACATGGAACTATCGATGGTTGCTTCAATTTCGTGCCATCGGATGGTACGGGAAGCTTCATCGAAATCAATTTCCGGCTTCATCAGGATCTGGCACCGGACGCCGCATAAACCAATGGCCTTGCGGGGCACATCGTGGATATAATTATGGGTAATCTGGTTGTGCCCACTCTGCCATACGAAGATGGCATGGCCGTGCCAGATCACTTCACCGCAATGGTGGATCAGGTTGTTGTTGATGAGGTTGTTTCTGTTTACATCCTTGGTTCCCGGACCATATCCACACAGCAGAATGCCCATATGGCCCACGTGATCAATATAATTATCCTGAATGGTAATCTGCTGTGCATACAGGTCCAGGCGAAGTGCGGAGCCTCCGCTGTTCGTAAATCGGCACTCCCTCACGCTGCAATTCTCAGCACCCCGGAACCTCAACATGGCATTCCCGTAATCAAAGGTGTCCCAGTCATGCTGAATTCCCCACCCCTTCCGGTTCTTAAACCACACACTCCGGTCTCCATGGGTAAATGTCAGGCCTCTAAAATGGATGTTTTTTACAGGTATGTCCTGGGGCAGATCGTAACGGATATCTCCTTCCACCCGGAAGTATTCCATCAATTGGGGAGCAACAATATTTTCCGATGGTTTCCCATCCTGCGGCCAGTAATAGATCTTGCGGTCAACCGTATTCACACACCACTCTCCGGGCTGATCCAGGTAATCGATCACATTTTCCACCCAGGCAACACTGTGTTTCGGGTTACTGAAAGGCATGGCATTGGCCTCAAAAGCCAGGTAAGCAACCTTGTTTTTCATATCCACCGATTCAATCTGAATGCAATTAAGGTTCCATGGTACCGGGTTAAAGAAGATCTCAATGTCCTGAAGGTTTTCCCAATCTTTGATCTCATCGTTGAAGGGGAGCATGCGCAGGTGGACCCGGTCCTTATTAAAATATACATTCCTGCTGTCGGCCATGCGTACATCTGTATTCTGCGGCATTCTGAAGTCATCGCTCCGCGCACGGGGTAACCGCCTATCTCCATCAAACAGGGTTCTGAATCCAGCCATTCCCACCGGAAGATCAGCCACCCAGACATTCCCTTTTGCCTGCTCATGAAGTCCCTCCAGCTCTTCAGTCAGCATCCTCCATCCGGAGAGAGATAGTCCGGAACTGATCACAGGCTCCTCATCAGTGTAGGACCGGTAGGTTACGGAGTAACCATCCGGTGGTGCATCCTGAAGTCCGAATACCACGGTTTGATCAAGGATATAAAGTCCACCTCTCAGGGATACCAGCACATCCTCCGCCAAACCGTTTTTGATCAGATCCCTCACGCTGTTCCGGGCTTTTTCAATGGTTCTGAAGGGTTGCTCCAGGGTGCCGGGATTGCGGTCATCTCCCCCGGGAGAAACAAAGTACTCTTTTGCCCCCAGATTACCCCAGGCCATACCAACCAGGATAGTTCCTGAAAGGATCAGACCACGTGCAAACTTATTCTCAATTCTAAGATTCAAAATCATATTAATCCGGTTTTACTTCATTATGCAATGGAGGCCATCCCTTTTCATCAATCATCTTCCCCACACCCTGCAGGGCTGTCACATCATCCGGATGAATGGATCCATCGGCCCGCGGACCGATATTCATCAGCATATTGGAACCTGTGAACCGGGAATACGAGAGCCAGTAATATACCTCCTCTGCCGTAAAATGACGCGCGCTTTCATCATTGATCCACCCGCTGGGCACATGCAGGGCATCACGGCCCCTGCACTCCTGCATGACCGTATTCACCTCACGAACCTTATACTGGTTGTAATTCTTCCAGCGCGATTCGTTCTGATTTTTACCATACCATCTATCAACCCTTATCTGGTATCGCTCCTGTCTGCCGGGTGTGTCAAACTCAAAATCAAATGGAAGCATAAAATGCTCCGGAGAGAGAAAATCCTCTTCACCGGTAGCCCCTTCCTTGAATGAGATCAGGCAATGCGGCTGAATGGAACGGATGAACTCAAACGTTTCAGTGAGACGTGTATAATTGTCCGGATATTTATAAAAATCACCGATTCCATCAAACCAGATCCCTCCCATCGGGCCATAATTGGTAAGAAGCTCTTCGAATATTTCGAGGTTCAGTTCTCTGCGCTCCCGGGTGGTTCTTGCAAACTCTGGCGGTACGTACAGGAACAGGGCCAGGTTGAATTTTTTACATGCATCGGCGAGCTCCGCCACAAGGTCACGCTTCATGGGTGCATTCGTGCTGTTAAACGGGGATGCTTTGGTATCGAAATTGTAACACCTGCCCAGGTGTAGTGTGGTGAAGGTGATATATTTCATCTTTGCCTCCACAGCGAGTTGACAGATCTTCTCCGCATCAAAATTTGGGAGCAGGTATTTATTGAATAGCAGGCTGTCCCGGTTGTTCGAGGCCTCATATTCCGGGCGGTCAACACCCACATATTCCAGTAACCTGTCAGGTGCTTCTCCTTCAGCCCATAACAAATAATCGGCTTTCCCATTCTCACAAAGGCTGGCCAGGTTAAGGTGCACAAACATTCCGAATTTCGCTTCTTTAAACCATGATTGAGCTGCTTTGCGGGGATTCTCTTTGTAAAGTTCCGTGTAATCTGTTAGCCAGTAAGGAACCTCATCTTTTGTCAGATTTGTGCAGGATACCATTAAAACTGAAATAACGAGTATGAGATAAAAAGTTGCTTTATTCATTTTCTTAGCGTTTAATTAAACCAGATAGCAATGTATATTACATCCCATACCTGTAGTTGGTATCAAAAATATCTCTGTTATCAATGCTTTTAAGAAATCCCTTTCGCTTTAAGCGTGGGAATGCAGGATCATCCTCCAGGCCGATCTTTCGGGTGTCGATTTCTTGAAATCCCAGGTTATGCAAGGGTGAGTCAGCCCTGAGCCTGAGATCTCCATTCTCATAATTTCTGAATCCAGGATCTCCAATTGCCCCTGAGAGGTCATACCCTTTCTCCCGGGAATCTGAAAGAAAACGAACGGGACCGCCGTCGCTGGTACTGTAAAAAAGATTTTTATCAATATACATTCGTTTTGACGGATCCTGGTATGTGGGGGAGAAATTATTCTTCGAAAGAAGGTAGACTCCATCAATGAATACATTGGAACTAATGGAGCAATCCGGCGAGTTGGTCATGATCACGATATTCCCTTCACCCCCATTGATCATTATATTATTTTCAATCTTATTCAGGGTATGTTTAAGTTTAAATCCTTTGCCTGCAATGATATTTTCTGTCATCATCGTTCCATCCTGGTCATCATCGGTTCTGATGGCCCATGCATTGAAACGGTAAATGAGATTGCGCCGGATAATGTTCCCGGTTCCGGCTCCCGACAGGTAAATGGCATTTCCGTCACCGGCGGTTAGCATCACATCATGGATCTCATTATCCTCAATGACATTGTATCTGGCATGGGCAAAAGGCCAGATATCAGGATAGGTTTCTGGTTCACCAACCTCTTCCCATCGCATGGTGCGCATGTTTTCCTGGAGATCCCTCAGCTCCTTAAAATCTTCATATTCAGCGATCCATTTGTGACCATCATAAATACCAAAATACCTTGGACGAACTCCGCTTATGGTGATCGCATGGGACACATTATCATATATCCTGTTGTTTCGGATCATGTTTGATCCGCTTTGCCAGATCAGGATACCTCTCCCTTTTTTTAGCTTCGACAACCCATGGATCTCATTGTTGATCAGCTTATTATTCTTATTCACATCTTTCTTCCCCGGTCCGTACCCACACAGGTAGATACCGTTGCTTCCAATGTCATACAGATGGTTGTCCCGGATCAGGATATCCTGGCAATACAGATCAAGCCGGATGGCATTGGCCCCGGTGTTAAAAAATGTACAATTAATTACACTGCATTCTTCAGCACCGCGGAACCTGAGGGATGCGTTGTTTTTATCAAACAGAGACCAGCCGTGCTGGATATATTTGTCATCAATGGTCCAGACATCCCTCCTGGTCATTGTAAAAGTAAGACCTTCAAAAGAAATTCCCCTGACCGGTCGATCTCCATCAATGTCATAAATATTGATCCCCTCTACCCGGATCAACTCATCCAGTGAAGGGGCCTCGATGTTTTCTCCAGGCACTCCGCTTTCCGGCCAGTAATATATTTTACCCTCATGAGAATTCAGGACCCAGTTGCCTGGTTGATCCAATCCTTCGAAAACATTTTCAACGGTGTAAGGTTTAAACTTCTGGTCGCCTCTTTTACCAAGACTGTAGGTGGCGAAATTCTTCAGTATGGCAACTCCCATTCTCTCATCCACAGCCGAAAACCCTATGAAATTCCTTCCAGCTTTCAGTTCAGCATCCTCAAGGTTCTCCCAGTTTTTTATGGCCCCTTCCGGAAAATGAATCACACTTCTTAAATCGGGCCTGTAACGGTGTTTAAGGTAAGGCTCCGGTGCTCTGTTGGTCGGCGAGAACTGGTCTGTTGCAGCCCTGGTGGTCAGCCGGCCATTGTCATACATGGAGCGGAAATACCAGCCTCCATCAATGCTGTCAGGAAGGTCAGCCACCCACACATGGCCATGGGCCGGTTGAGGGATATTTGACGGATAATCTGTTAATTTACTCCAACCGCTAACCAGTCTGGCCGAGGTAATCACGGGCTTCTCATCTTCATAAGCCTTATAGGTTACACGAAAACCTTCAGGAGCACTGTCTTCAGTTCCAAAAACGATTGTCCCGGTAAGAAAGTAATCGCCGCCCATAAGGAAAACCGTGATATCCTGCATGCGTTCAAGAGGAGGAATTGTTCTGACTGCATCCCTTGCCTGTTGGATTGTCTTAAAAGGTGCTTCCAACGTGCCAGGATTCAGATCACTGCCCGATGGGCTGATATAAAATTCCCTGGCATAACACGGAACAATCAGCAACAAAATGAGCAGCAGCATCACATACTGATTGAAAAAAAATGTTTTATTCCCTGGCAGGACTTGAAGAGCTTTCATAACAAATCTCCATTTACAAATATTTCAAAGCCCGCAGCATAATCAGAGATCTTCTCCTGTGGCAAGGTGATCCGGAGGCCTGTTTCATCCCTGATCCAGGATAGCTCTCCATCATACCCCATGAGTTTTACACCTGAGATTCCACCACTGGCCACTTCAGTACCCGTACCCAGGGATCGGATGAGGGCTTCTCCATTATCAGGCCAGTCCAGCAGAAAGGCAAAAAGCCGGTTATCCTTCACTGTGAACCTTATATCGGTGGCTTCTCCTTTGTTTTCAAAATTCCACATGATCTTCCTCCCATTATCAGACAGGAATTTTTCCACTTCACCTTCCGTTTCAATCTTCCATTTCCTGGTGCCATAAATACCTTCCCCGTTAATTTTTAGCCAGTCGCCCAGGGCTTTCAGGATGGTCTTCTGTTCTTCCGGTATGGTTCCGTCGGCCTTTGGAGAGATGGATAGCATTAACCCTCCGCCACGGCTCACCCGGTCTATGAAACCGTCAACAATCTGATTAACTGATCTGTAAGCGATATCATCCGTGTAACACCACCCCCGGTTGGCAATATTCAGATCGTCCGCCCAGGGAAAATCGAGTTTGGGTGGCCTGTTACCGCCCTTTTCAAAATTCCTCATTCCAAAATCGGGATGGAAATTCGTTTTTTTTATTGATCACTTCAACTTCAGAGCCTCTCTTATTCTGGGTATTATAGAAATAACTGAGGACCTCCAATGTGGTTGGTTCATTCTCTTCGCTCCTGAAATTACCTCCGTCAAACCAGATCACGTCCGGTTGATAGTTATCAATTACTTCGGTTACTTTGTTTCTCCACTCTTCCAGAAATTTCCTCCGGGGTTCTGAATCCGGATTCCTGTAAAAATCCGCATAATCGGGATGATAGATATCCCATTCTTCGTCCAGGGCACGCTGGCGCAATAAAGAATCCCTTGTATAGAACCAGCCATAGGATCGGTAGTGATGGAAACAGGCCAGGATCTTCATTTCCGGATCGGTTTCCCTGATGGCTGATACCAGTTCACCATACAGGTCACGTTGTGGACCCATATCTTTAGCGTCCCACCGGGTATATTCTGAATCCCATAAACAGAAACCATCATGGTGAACCACCGTGATCCCGGCATACCTGGCACCCGACCCGGCAATGATCCCGGCCCACTCTTCAGGATTGAATTTCTCAGCAGTAAAATGCGGGATGAAATCCTTGTAGCCAAACTCCGACTGGTTTCCGTACTTCTCACGGTGATGAAAATAGACACTGTTTCCACGGGTAAGTGTGTCATACATCAACCGCCCGTACCATTCCGTTTTGAATGCCGGCACAGAATAGATACCCCAGTGCCCGTAAAGCCCAAGCTTGGCATCCAGCAGCCATTCAGGGATCTCATGCTGGTTCAATGATTCCCAGGTCGGTTCATAATCCGGAAATTCATATACCAGCTTGTCCGGACCGGTACAGGCAAGGGCAAACAGCAGGAAAATAGTTATGAAGGTTAGGTATTTCATATGGATATGTTAGAGAGTTAGAAAGTTGTTAGTGGAGTTAGGATTCATTGGAGGATGAGATCGCCTTTTACAGTGATCCGGAAGGAGTAAGCAATGTCGCAGGGCTTTTCCTCAGGAAAATAGAGGGTCAATCCTCCGGGTGTCTGCTCCCATCTGATCGTATCGGAACTGCCGAGCATTTCAACCATTTGAATTCCTCCTCCTGAACTGATCACCTGATCCCCTGAAAGGGTTTTGATGGTATACTTACCATCTTCCGGCCAACCCAATACCGTGGCATAGAGTATTTTCCGGTCCTTGCTCATGGTAAACCGGACATCCCTGGCTGAAAGATCGGACCAATCCCATTTGTAACCCTGTCTTCGTTCATTCCATTCAATCAATTCTGCCGGGCCCTCGCCAGATACTTTGTAGCGGCGTGTATTGTATATGGCCTCCCCGTTCACTTTCAGCCAGTCGCCCATCCCTTTCAGGATCTTCACCTCCTGTTCGGGGATGGAGCCATCCCCTTTGGGGGTCAGCGACAGGAAGAGGATCCCTCCCCTGCTCACGATATCCACCAGGCTTCTGGTATGATAATCTTCCTGTTTGGAGGGACTGTAGGATTTGTTGTTCACCCAGCTCCAGGGATACCCGATGGCCCGGTCAGCCAGCCAGTACCCTTCCGGATCGGGCTCCATGTCCCTGCAGTTCTCATAACACCGCAGACCAAAGCCCAGAGGAAAATTCCACCTCTTCCCCGAGGGCAGTTTGTTGCAGATGACCACCGGATTACCCGTGGTTTTTCCTTTCTCATAATAGTCGTGGAAAATGGAGGTAAGAGAATCTTCCGGAACGATGTTATTCTTAATGGCACCTGCCAGGCCGTCAAACCAGATCACATCGGGCGAATATTTATGGATCACCTCCCGCACCTTCCCGGCCCACTCAAAGGTAAAATCCTCCACCGGCATCACCTCCGGATTCCTGTAGAAACCGGCATACTTCGGATCGAAAATATCCCAGGTTTTTCGCTGCTCATCGGTATAATTATCCCCGTCAAACATATATCCGTAAGCCCGGGCCATATGGAAGGTGGCTGCCAGTTTCAGATCCGCCTTTCTCATCTCAACAGCAAGCTCACCGTAAATATCTCTTTTGGGTCCCTTATCCATTACATCCCATTCTGTATACTCAGAATCCCAGAGGGCAAATCCATCATGGTGTGAAAGGCATATCCCTCCAAATTTAACCCCACCTTCCTTCATCAATTTCACCCATTCTGCAGCATCAAATCGGGGCGTGGTGAACATGGGGAGAAAATCAACATAGCCAAATTCAGCAATGGGCCCGTATTTCTCAATATGGTACTTTTTCACTCCTTTCCCGTCTTTGCTTTCATCCGCATAGTAAAGCCCCTTTACATAATCCGGTCCCCCGTGTGCAGATACAGAATAGATTCCCCAGTGGGTATAAATTCCCAGCTTGGCATCAAGCATCCATTCCGGGATAGGTTCCTGCTTCAACGCTTCCCATGCATCAGAATACTCGAAATCCCAGTCTTTCCAGATGATCTCTGAGTCCTGTGCTTTTACAGATAACAGGGCGATAAGGATAACTATCAGGGTGATCACTTTTCTCATAATATCAATGGTTTATTATTCCTGTTCAATGCTTTCATCTAAAATTTCAATCTGGGGCCAACTGGTATATGGATCGTTGTAAACTGCCGGACCCTCATTGCTCCTTCCGTTCACAATATACCCTGCAAGTAATTTTTTTAGACGGTGAACAACCCCGGGATGAAGGTGCTGGATATTGGTTGTTTCAGAGGGATCATGATCCATATCAAACAGTTGGATCTCTGCCGGATTGATCAGATGTTCACTGTGTCCTTGCAATACCCCGTTTTTCAGATATGTTCTCCAGGCATAGCGGCCGGTCAGAATTCCATATCGTGTGGGCGTACAGACCGACGAGCTGGTATGCGCATCGGAAAAGATCATTCCTTCACGAGCAATCCTGTCAATGTGCGGGGTAGGTATCCCGCTGTTCTCATTGAGCGCACCCACATCACCATAACCCATGTCATCAGCCAGGATATAGATAATATTGGGATGGGGTGACGGTGGTCCGCCTTCACATCCGGATACCAACATGATACTGATGGCCACAAAGATCCATGTATGGCATGTGGAAATCATCTTCCTTTTATTTTTAAAATATCGGATTTTTGTTGCCAGTCAATGTTCCGGTCAAAAAGAACCCCGTAGTCTGGGTATCTGTATCCATCGACCGACTCACTTTTCCACTGCTCAAGGTACCGGTCATACACCTTCCGCATCTCTTCCAGCCGATCTTCCATCCCTGGTGATCCTGCCAGATTCTCCATTTCATTGCAATCCGCATCAAGGTCATAAAGCTCCTCGGCAGGCTCCATCCCTTCACCGTAATACCAGTAGAGATACTTGAAATTGTCCTTTATTACAGTCATGTTCTGCACCGAGCGTTCACCCCATGCCTGTATAAACAGTTGATCTTCTTTGACCTCCCTGTCTGGTTTACGCAGCACCGGAACCAGGCTCACCCCATCCATATGTTCCGGGATTTTCAGTCCGGCCAGGTCTAAAATGGTAGGTGCCATGTCGATATTTCCACTCAGTGCGCCAGACCTTTTACCTTCTCCTGCATATTTACTTCGGGGATCATAGATGATCAAGGGGGCCCGGCTACCCTCCTCATAAGGAAGCACCTTCCCTCCAAATCCATGGGAGCCGCAGAAATATCCATTGTCAGATGTGAAAATGATAATGGTATTATCTTCGATGCCAAGTTTCTTCAGTTCATCCAGGATCATTCCCACCGCCACATCCACTCCATAGATAAGCTGGTAATACTGAGCAATTGCTTCATCATAGTTTCCGGGAGCCCACCGTTTCCACAGCTTCTTGAACTGGCGGTCCGTTTTCGACTGCTCCGGAAGATGATCCGCAGCCTCCACCCCGTAATTACAGGGTTTTGTAAATGTTTTACCTTCATACAAATCATCGTACTCCGGATCAGGTCTGACTGGTGAATGAGGAGCCTTGAAACTCACCGACAGGCAGAAGGGTTTGCCCTGGTCACCAGACTTCCTGATAAAATCAACAGCAGCAGCTCCCAGCGCCCCGGACACATGTGGATACCTTTCGGCATACTCCGCCATAAACTCATTATCAGCGGTTGCATACTTCCCCTGTCCCGGCCATCCCCGCCACCAGTCGAACTGATCCATGGGCATCCTGTCGTTGGAGTGCCAGTTGCTGTTGGATTTTATACCGGGGGGCACGACTCCAAAGCCAAATTTTCCGGCAAATCCTGTGCGGTATCCGGCTTCCCGTAGCAGGACCGGGTAAGAGCTCTCAAATTTATCCTGTGTCAGCGGCCCATGTTGAAAATTGCACCCGGTTTTGTATTCATACATACCGGTCATGATGGTCGCCCTGCTGGCCATACAGATTGCCGTGGTATTATAATAATTGGTGAAGAGCAATCCTCGGCCTGCCAGCTCATCGATCCTTGGTGTCAGGATCTCATTGTTCCCCATGCATCCCAATGCATCATACCGCTGGTCATCCGTTAACAGGAAGATGATATTGGGCTTCGAAGTGCCTGATGGTTCCCCCTCCGACCCACACGCAATGCCAAAGATTGAAAGGAAAAACAGCGCCCAATTCAGAATTGATCTGTTAATCATTCTCATCATAATATATCCAGTCATGGTGGTTATGCAGGTGCTTGGTCATGGTGACTTCACTGGTATAATCTGCAAAAAACCTGTTGCCCCGATTGGTTTTCCAGAACGGATGGGCTTCGGTGACCGGGGTAAACTGCGATGCGATCTCCAATAGTTTCTGTCTTGCCTCCTGGTGCTCCGGAATATTTTCAGCCCTGATATAACCCTCACGGAAACGGTTGGCTCCCGTATAGCAGAAACGTCCTTCCGGCAGACCCAGCATGGGATTGAGGACCTCGATCATGTACTCCTTTGTACGAATGACCTGTGAAGTTGAGATATAGCCATAGATCCAGTCCCGGTGCGAATCGCTCTTTCC
>SDBV01009591.1_pt1 | contig 12843 bp, 12 predicted proteins | sample 2277081 | NCBI WGS metagenome assembly SDBV01 (sample SAMN10402039, study PRJNA504765) | marine sediment metagenome | isolation source: marine sediment core GS10_PC15, 223 cmbsf | place: Arctic Ocean: Southern Knipovich Ridge | collected 2010
GTAATAGGGGGCGTTGGACATGGACTCCATGCCGCCGGCGACGACGGCATCGGCGTCTCCCGCGCGGATCGACTGGGCGGCGAGCATGACGGCCTTGAGGCCGGAGCCGCAGACTTTGTTGATGGTGACGGCCGGGACTGTCGCGGGCACGCCGGCCTTGATGGCGGCCTGGCGGGCGGGTGCCTGGCCCACACCGGCCTGGACGACGTTGCCCATGATGACGTCCTGGATGGCGGAGGGCCGGGCGCCGGAGCGGGCCAAGGCCTCGCGGATCGCCACGCCGCCGATATCGGTGGCGCTGAGGGGCGAAAGGCCGCCCAGGAAGCGGCCGATGGGCGTCCGGGCGCCGCTCGTGATCACCGGTGTTCTCTTCGGGTCAGACATATCTATCCCACCATTAACGCTGTGGTTACGCGGCTGTGACGCCTGGCTCAGTCCGGCTCATCCACCAGGGTCGGCCTTTTTTCATTCTTGGAAAGATAACCCCAAGCGACCGCCGGGTCATGCTCAAACAGCAGGAGCCAGCCCTCCTCTCGGGCCCGGCTCAGCAGGCGGCGTTTGGTCTCCAGGGTGAGGAGGGGCTCCACGTCGTAGCTCATAATCCAGGGCAGCGGCAGGTGGGCGCTGGTGGGGACCAGGTCCGCCAGGTAGAAGGCCCGCTGACCGCCGGACTCGATGAGGACCGACTGGTGCCCCGGGGTATGGCCTGGCGAAGGCACGACGGTCACGCCGGGGACCACCTCGACCTGGCCCTCCACGAATTCGAAGAGACCCGCCTCGTCCAGCGGCTCGAAGTTGGCCGGGGTGTAGCTGGCGCGAGTGCTCTCGTTGTCCAGGTGAGCGAACTCCCACTCCCGCTTCTGGACGATATGGCGAACACCCGGGAACGACGGCTCGATGCCGCCATCGGGGCGCTGATAGGTGTTGCCACCGGCGTGATCGAAGTGGAGATGGGTATCGATCACCAGCGTCACGTCCGACGGTTGGAACCCGGCGGCGCGGATAGCATCCTCCAACGCCGTCGGATCACCTTCGTTTTCGATTCCGTAGATGTCGAGGAATTTCTCATCGGCCTTGTTGCCGATGCCGGTGTCGATGAGCACGAGCGCATCCGGAGTCTCCACCAGCATGCAACGCATCGCCAGTGGAATGCGGTTCCGCTCGTCTGCCGGAATCTTCTTTTCCCAGAGAGGTTTCGGGACGACGCCGAACATGGCGCCGCCGTCGAGGCGGAGGATGCCGGCGTCCAACGGGTGCAGGTTGAAATCTCCGAGGCCGCGGGCTGTCACGGTCGATGAACGCCGTTGCCGTCGCGGATGCCGGCCCCGTTGAGAAACTTCTCCAGGCAGCCCCAGCGCTCCACACCCTCCTCGGCCAGGCGATCGAGGAAGCGCACGAACACCCGCGCCGTCGTCCGGGCGTCGGGACCGGCCCGGTGCCAGCCCTCGGAGTCGATCGAATAGTAGTCGGCGAGAGCGCGCAGGTTCTTGCGTTCCAACTCCGGGTGGAGCTTGCGGGCCAGACGGAGGGTGCAGATAGGACTGCCGTCCAGGCGACCGCTTCTACAGCGCCGGAACTCCGCCCGCAGAAAATCCCAATCGAAATGCGCGTTGTGGGCGACGAAGATGGCTCCCTCGAGGAGCGCCTGAAACTTGTCGGCCACCTCGCTGAAGCGCGGCGCATCCGCCACCATCTCGTCGGTGATGTTGGTGAGGCTGGTCACCGACTCGGGGATCGGCTGCTCCGGGTTCACCAGAGTTTCGAATTCCGCGACCAGCTCGCCGTTGTGGACGAGGACGGCGGCCAATTCCGTTATTCGGCTGCCTGAGCCAGGCGAGCCGCCGGTCGCCTCGACATCAACGACTACGAAGTCCATTTCCGCGAGCGGCGTCGAGGCGTAATTGGACCAGGTATCGCTGAGGATCCAACCCGCCGCCCCTCGCTGGAAGCGGGGATCCACGTCCAGCACTTCCCGCACCAATGAGGCCGCTATCCGCGGCGGAGCGTGACGGAGGTTGAAGATGCGCTCTGCCAGCGCCGGGATCGCCTGAGGCCCGGCCCGCAACAGATCCACCGCCCTGTCGCGCAGGGAGGGTAGATCGTCCCAGTGGACGCCGGGTTCGGCCTTCAAAGACAATTCTTCAGCGTTCGTAGCCAGAGAAACGACGGATGTTTAGACGGGGCTTCTTTAGATGGCCAGAAATCTAGGGGAAGAGCGGGCGGCGAACAAGGTTTTTTCGCTCAGGAGCCGGCTTCGCCCATGTGAGTGAGCGCGAAGGAGAGGCTCTCCAGCTCCGGCACCATGTTCACCGAGTTGACCACCACTTCCGGGCCCAGATCGAGCTTCACCGGGGCGAAGTTCAGGATCGCCCGCACCCCTGCCGCTACCGCCTGTTCCGCCACCGCCTGGGCGCCGTCGGGGTCGGTGGCCAGAATCACGATCTCGATTCGCTTCTCCCGGACCACCCGCGGCAGCTCCGCCACGTCCAGAACCTCCAGCTCGTCCCAGCGCCGCCCGATCTTGGCCCGGTCCCGGTCGAACACCGCCCGAACGTCGAAACCCTTGCTGGCGAACTTCGGATAGCGGGCCAGCGCCTGGCCGATCCGCCCCGCCCCGATCACCGCCACACCCCAGGAACGGTCGAGGCCCAGTATCTTGCGCAGCTGAAGCAGCAGCTCCGGGATGGAGTAGCCCAGCCCCCGCTTACCGAACGAGCCAAAATAGCTGAGATCCTTGCGCACCTGGGCGGAGGTGGTCCCGGCGCGCTGGGCGAGGCCGCGGCTGGAGATGGTGCCATCGCCGCGGCCCTCGAGCTCCTCGAGCACCCTGAGGTAGGCGGAGAGTCTGCGGACGGTGGATGGTGCAACGTGGCGCATAGGGATACGTGAAAAGTTTCACAAGCTGCTGCAGTCTAATCGCACGGTCGCCTTTCGGCAATGCCCGCACTAACCAAGCAACGCCGAGAGGCGAACGTAGGCGCTGACGGAGAGGGCATCGGGCCGGAGCGTGGGATCGATGTCGAGCGATTCGAGCCTGCGGATGATCTCCTCGATACTCAGCGCGAACTCCGGGGCTTGACGTAACACCTTTTGCAGCTGCTTGCGCCTCCTGCTGAAGGCGGCGCGGGTCAGCGTGCGTAGCGCGGTCTCTTCCTGAGCGGAAAGCGGCAGCGGATGGATAGGCGTGATGCGGACGACGGTTGAGGCGACATCGGGACGGGGGCGAAAGGCGCTGCGCGAGATATTGAAGAGCCGCTCCACGTCAGCGATCGAGCGCACTCCGACGGTCAGCGCACCGTACTCCTTGGTCCCCGGCTGGGCGAGCAGGCGGGCGGCCACCTCCCGCTGGACGGTGAGAACGATATCCGCGGGACGGGGGCTGCGGTCGAGAAGGTGGAAGATGAGGGGGCTGGTGATTCCGTAGGGGATGTTGCCGATGGCTTTGATGGGTCCGCCGCCGTCGACGCCGGACAGATCGACATCGAGTACGTCGGCATGGATGACTTCGACATCATCGCGCCCCCGGTACTCAGTTTCAAGGGCAGCGGCGAGCTCATCATCGAGTTCTATCAGCACCAGCTTTTCCACGCGGCCCGCCAGGTGGCGTGTCAGCGCTCCGGTCCCCGGCCCGATCTCCAGCACGTGGTCGCCGGCCGCCGGCCGCAGCGCGGCGACGATCTTCCGTTGCAGGTTGGGGTCGAGGAGAAAGTTCTGGCTGAGGGATCTCTTGGGCCGCCTCACCGCTACCCTCTGAGGCGCAAGACAAGGGCGGTCTGGTCGTCGAGGGCTTCGGCTTCGTAGCGCTCGCGCACCTCGAACATGCGATCGATGATCTCGCGAGGGCGACTGTCGCGGATCTCGCTGACGGCATCGACGAGGGCCGATTCCGTATCGCAAAAGGCGTGGGTGGTGAGTCCGTCGGTGAAGAGGCAGAGGAGATCGGCGGACTCCCATTCGGTCACTTCTTCGGTGTAGGCCTCGTAGTCGCCGACGCCCAGCGGCGGGCTCGTGGCGTCGAGACGCTGCGGTGCAGCCAGCTCGTGCATCCGGAAGGCATGGGCATGGCCGGCGTTGGAGTAGGAGAGCAAGCGCCGCCTGGGGTCGATGACGCCGTAGAACATGGTGACGAAGGTCTCGGTGCTTTCCAGGTGGTGGATGAGCGAGCGGTGGATCGCTTTCAGCATCTCGGCCGGCTCGGTGGTCTCCGCGGCATAGATGCCGGTGGCACTCATGACGAGGGCCATGATCAGAGAGGCGCCGAACCCGTGTGAGGTGATGTCGCCGATCATCACGCCGATCTTTCCGCCGGGCAGCCGGAACATCTGATAGAAGTCTCCTCCCACCGTCTTGGCGGGGACGCAGCGGGCGGCGGCATCGACCAGCTCGGCGAACTCGCCCAGATCGGGCAGCAGCCCCATCTGGAGATTATGGGCGAGCTGGAGTTCGCCGATGAGGCGCTCCTGGGCGAGGCCTTCCTCGAACAGCCGCGCGCTCTCGATCGCGCTGCCGATCTGGCGAGCCAGTGTCAGGAGCAGGCGCGTTTCGGAGAGGTCGGAGATGACGGAGCCGCCACGGCGCCCGATGAGGTTGAGGACGCCGATGGTGCGCGTCGCGCCATCGGGACCGGTGTAGCGGATGGGCACGGCGATCCACGGGTCCGGCTTCGCACTGTACCGCTTCAGAAACTCCTCGGGAATCTCGTCATCATCGCTGAGCCGCACCGTACGGTTCCGGCGGAAGGCGAGGGCGGAGATCGACCAGGCGGATTCTGTGGGGATGCGCGTCGTGGGGACGGAGGCGGGCGATGGACCCTCGGAAGCGATGAGGACCAGCTCGTCGCTCTTCGCATCGTGTATCCAGAGGGAGGCCCGCTCGGCGCCGGTGACGCGGACGATCTCGCCCAGCACCGGCCCGGCGGCATCCTCGACCCGCGTGGCGGCGCCCAGAGTCTCGGTGACGGCGTGCAAGAGCTCGATCTCGTCCTGACGCTGCGCCAGCTCGCGCTTTTTCTCCGCTAGCTTCACCTCGTGTGCCATCGCCGTCTCGAGCAGCTCGCGAGTGAACTCGGCCCAGCGGCCCGCCTCTTCGTCACCCTGGGGCGCCTCGATGGCATAGCGGGCGTTGGGTGTGCGCAGCCAGCGGAGGTGGCCGGAAGCAGTCTTGCGATGGACCTCGGCGGGGGCGATGTGCTCTAGCGCACCTCCCGGCCGCTCCTCCCAGAAGTGGAGCTCGACGTCGAGATTGGCGCGGGTTTTCTCGAAGAGCTCGATGATCGTCGAGCCGCGGCCGACAGGGACCGGCGTATCCTCGCGAGGCTGGTCTTGACCCATGTCGCTGGCCAGGACGATAGTGACCGAGTTCCCTTTCTCGTTGAAGAGCACGTCGTCGGCCAGTTGCTTGAGCAAGAAGACCCCACGGCCCTGGGGAGACTCGAGGGCCTCGGGCAGGGTGGGGTCCGGGACCATGCCCGGATCGAATCCGCTTCCTTCGTCGGTGATCTGAACCCGTATGCCCCAGGCATCCACGTTCGCCCGTACCTGGACCATCTTTCCGATCTGGTGGGCGTTGCCGTAGTGGATGGCGTTGGCGAGCGCTTCGCTGAGAGCGATGCGGAGCTTGATGAGGGTGCGCGGAGCGTAGCTGCGATAGTCGCGGCAGCGAGTGGCGAGGAGATCGACCACCTGCCCAACGATCGAGAGATCGCTGGGCAGGTCGAGCCTGATCTCGTTGGCGATGTACTGATCGAGCCGCCCCACCCGCACCTCACCGCGATTAATCAGAACTTCGGCCTTCTCGACCAGCGTATCGTCGGCGACGGGATAGAGGAGGCAGTCCTGGCATCCGTGGCGAAAAGCGGTGACGAGCTCGGTGAACTCGGGCGCATCGGGATCGACGAGGGCCCAGATGACCGAGTGTGGGAAGAGACGCACGATAGAGTTCCACTGCGTCTCGGTTGGTTGGAGGAGAAGATCGGTGATGACGAGGGCGGGCCTGACGTCGGCGAGGGTCTCTAAGGCGCTGAAGTTAGAGATGGTGCTTGTGACGAAGCCGGCCCTGGTGAGACCTTCGGTGAGGTCGGCTCCCAGGTCGGCCCTACCGGTGATGATAAATGCGGCCTTCTCTCCCCCGGTCTGGGGCATGGTCAAATCAGAAGTCGGCTAGCGCCTGGTCGCGAGAGTCGGCGATGCGGAAGAGGGTGTCCAGCTTGGTCAACTCGAAGAGGGTGCGGACATCCTCGTTGAGGTTCGATAGCCTCAGCTCGCCGCCCTTCTCACGGATCTTCTTAGAGAGACTAACCAGCACTCCCAGACCCGACGAGTCGATGTAGGCGGTATCGGTGAAATCGACAAGAAACTTGCGGCCGCCGCCCTCGAGCTGCTTCAACACGGCATCCTTCAGCTCCTGGCGGTTGCCAACGATGAGCTGGCCCGTGACTTGGACGACCACGACATTCTTCGCCTCAGAGATATTGAAGCTCAAGGCTGGCTCCTCGTTTGGTTAAGGTCTTGTCTCGCGTCAAGCAGAACACTAGTGGCTCCCGCTCATGAGGCAAGGTCCGCCGCCATCAACGCGGTCACGTAGGCTACTAGCTCGATATCCCGGGCGCTGCAGCCCCGCGAGAGATCGTTGAAGGGCCGGGCGAGGCCGTGGAGGATCGGTCCGATGGCCCTCGCCCCGGCCAGGCGTTCGACCAGCTTGTAGGCGATGTTGCCGGCATCGAGATCGGGGAAGATCAGAATATTGGCACGACCGGCCACCTGGCTGTCGGGGGCCTTCCGCAGCGCCACCTCGTGTATGAGCGCAGCATCCGCCTGGAGCTCCCCTTCCGCCGCCACCTCCGGGTTGGCAGCCCGGAAGCGCGCGGCGGCGTCCCGCATTTTCTCCACCGAACCGCCGCCGGCACTCCCCAGCGTCGAATAGGAGAGGAAAGCGAGGCGGGGCTCGTCGCCCACCACCAGGCCGCGCATATGGGCCGCCTGACCGGCGATCTCCACCAGCTGCTCGACGCTGGGATCGGGAATCACACCCGAGTCAGCGAAGGTGAGGACCTCGGGTGAACCGGAATCGCGGAAGGCGGGGACGACCATATAGAAGGCGCCGGTGACGCTCTTCGTCCCGGGCGCCGTACCGATGGTCCGGAGGGCGGCGCGAATGACGTCGGAGGTAGAGAACACGGCGCCGCCCACAACGCCGTGGGCGAGCCCGGAGCACACCATCATGCCGGCGAAGCGGAGCGGGTCGCTCACTTCCGCACGGGCTGCCTCGAGAGTGAGCTCTCCATCGGCCAGCCCTTCCAGATAGGCCCCGGCAAAGCGATCGAGCTCGGGATCGGTCGCCGGGTGGTGGAGCTCGCCGGCCCACCCGGGGGCGGGGGGAGGGGATTGATCGTCAGCGGGGCCGGGGATCAAGAGGATGGGCTCGACGGCACCCACCTGTTTGAGGCGGTGGGCGGCCTCCTGCACGCGTTGGTCGTCGCCTTCGGGAAAGACGATACGCTTGCGGTGACGACCCGCGCGGCGGGGCAGCTGTTCGAGAAAGTTCACACTTACCGACTGGCGAGTCTCTTCTGCAGGCGGGCGAGCACGCCGGGCGATACGAAGCCGCTGACGTCGCCGCCGAGCGAAGCAATCTCGCGTACGAGTGACGCGCTGAGGAAGGTGTAGTCGATTTGCGGCGTCATGAAGATGACTTCGAAGTCCGGCCACAGCTGGCGATTCATCAGCGCCATCTGGAACTCGTACTCAAAATCGCTCACCGCTCTGAGCCCGCGCACCACCAACCGCGCTCCTTGCGACCGGGTGAAATCTACGAGCAGGCCGCTGAACTCGGTCACCTCGATGCGCGGCTCATCCTTGAAGCGTTCGGAGATCATTTCTACGCGCTCTTCTACGGAGAAGAGCCGGTTCTTCTCCTGCGTTGCCGTGTGGGCGACGGCGATGATGAGGCGGTCGGCTAAACGGAGACAACGCTCGGCGATATCCTCGTGGCCTAGCGTGAGTGGATCGAACGAACCCGGGTAAATCGCTGCCCGTGTGTCCGTCATCTCTCCTCCTCTAACAAAGATGCAGGGATGAAGGCGATGGCCGTGTCGCCGTATCGTCGCGCCGTGGCTGCCGGAGGCAGATCGAGCGTCTCAGCGGCCCGGTGCTCCAAAGACAAGATCTGCGCAAAGTGAGATTCGCGAAAGCGGCGCAGCAGGCGGGCGGCGGCTCCGCCCTCATAGGGTGGATCGGCGAAAGCGATGTTATACGCGCCTGGCTCGACGCCCTCCAGGTAGCTGAAGACGTCGGCGACCACGACATCGCACAATGAGTCGGCATCGAGTGCAGCGATGTTTTCCCGTAGGCATAAGGCGACCGTGCGGCTGCTTTCGACGAATGTAGCATGAGCGGCGCCGCGGGAGAGCGCCTCCAGCCCCAGGGCGCCGCTGCCGGCGAAGAGATCGAGAACGGCAGCCCCCTCCAGCTGGTCTCCCAACACCGACATCCAGGCTTCACGGACGCGCTCGGAAGTGGGCCGCAGATGGCGGCCTTTCGGCGTCTTGAGGCGGCGCCCCCCCCAGCGCCCGCTTACGATCCGGAGGCCGCCCAAGCCGCTTCGCTCGGCCTCACACTGATCACCTGCGCCTCGAGGTACTCGACGCCCTCCCACTCCTTCGATCGCAGGTTGAAAGCCACATCGACCACCGATGCGCGGTTCATCCACTGAGTTTCCTCGGCCTGCCCGAAGGCGATCGCCTCGGAGACGCCGTCCGGGCCACCGTCGAGCCGGAACTTGAGGTGCTCCTCGCCCTTCCCGACCCGCCTGGGCTCGTCGCGGAGTCCGACGTCGCGAACGAGGAAGACCGGGCGCGGGTTGCCTTGCCCGAAGGGGTCGAAATGGGAAAGGAAACGCCAGAGCTCGGGAGTGACCGATTCGATCGGGAGCTGGAGGTCGATACGAAGCTTGGGCTTGAGATCGTCCTCGCTGAGGTTCTCGCTGGCGTACGTGTTCAGCGCCTCGCGGAAAGCGTCGACTCGGTCGCGCCGGATGCGCAGCCCGGCTGCATAGCGGTGACCGCCGAACTGTTCCAAGAGGCCTTCGCACGCTTTGAGAGCGTCGTAGAGGTGGAAGCCGGGGATCGAGCGGCCGGAGCCGCGTCCCTCCCCCCCCTCGCCATCGAGGGCGATGAGCACGGTGGGCCGATAGAACTGCTCGACGATGCGCGAAGCGACGATACCGATGACCCCGGGATGCCAACGATCAGAGGCGAGTACGATGGCGCGATCGGAATCGGGATCGTAGGTCCTGTCCAGGACTTCCTTCGCCTCGTCGAGCGTGGCACGGTCCACCTCCTGGCGGGCCTTGTTTTCGTCATCCACAACTTCGGCGAGCTCGGCAGCCTCCCGCTGATCGTCGGTCAGTAGCAGCCGCACGCCGCGCATCGCCTCCCCCATTCGCCCGACCGCGTTGATGCGCGGACCGATGACGAATGCGATCTGCCCGGCGTTGATGTCCTTATTCTCGAGCCCGACAACTTTGAGCAGAGCGCGCAATCCGACGTTCGGCGTGCGCCGCAGCACCTTCAAGCCGAATCGCGCCAGCACCCGATTCTCTCCTGTGAGGGGTACGAGGTCTGCGATAGTGGGGATGCCGACGAGATCGAGGTACTTGTAGAGATCCTCAACGGACTTCCCGCGGCTCTCAAAGAGCGCGTGGAGCAGCTTGAAGCCGACGCCGGCGCCGCAGAGTAACTTCTCCGCGTAATCACAATCGGCACGCTGAGGGTTGAGTACGGCGACCGCCGGCGGCAGTTCGGCCGGCGGCGTGTGGTGGTCGGTAATCACGACATCGATACCTTCGCCGCGCGCCGCGTCAACGGTGGCATGGGCCATCGTGCCGCAGTCGCAGGTGAGAATGAGGCGGCATTTGTGCTCAAGGGCGGCGGCGAGGCCGGCGGAAGTCAAGTCATAACCATGGGCGAGGCGGTTGGGCACAAAGGGTATGACGTCCGCTCCCAGCTCACCAAGCGCCCGGGTGAGGAGGGCGGTCCCGCACACGCCATCGACATCGTAGTCGCCGTGGACCATGATGCGATGGCCCGCATCGATGGCGGCGGAGACCCGCTCCACGGCATCTTCCATACCCGCCATGCGCCAGGGATCGTTGAGATCGGCGAGCCGCGGGCGCAGGAACGACTTGGCGCTGTCTGGATCGGCGTAACCGCGATTGACGAGAATGGCTGCGATCGGCTCGGGCAGCTTGAGTTCCCGGGATAGCAGCGTTAGGACCGCCGGGTCGGGCGTCGCTGGAAGATCGAATAGAGGCCGCATTGCGTCGAGTATTCGAGCGTTGTCCCTTAGAGGGCGATTTCCTCCGGATAAAGAATCACACCGCACCCCTCGCAGCAGATCAGGCGATCCATGTTCTTGACCTCCATCCGTTGCTGAACGGTCACGAAGGTGTGGCAGTTGCCGCAAACGCCTTCGTCGGTGACCGTCGCGAGGCCGACATCCGCTAGGCCCGACCGGATCCGGTCATAGAGAGCCAGGCTTCGCTTATCGATGCGCTGCGCGATGTTATCGCGGCGATCTCTCTGTATCGCAAGCTTCTCTTCCAACTCGCTGGCGGTCGCCGCGATCTCATCGCGCTCGGGGCCCGCTCGCTCGCGCGCTTTCTGGAGCTTCGCGTCCAGCTCTTTGCGCTCGTTCTCCATATCTTCGACCCTCTGCATCTTCTCGAGGATCTTGTCTTCGAGGGCGCGCAGGTCCCGCACCACGAGATCGAACTCGAGACTAGCCGCGCTGTACTGGCGTTCGTTCTGAACGTTGCTGACGCGATTACGCGTGCGCGAGAGCGTGTCCCGCTTCTCATCGGCGACGCGCTCGCCGCTGCGCACGTCCAGCCGGCCATCCTGGACCCTTGTTGTGACCTTCTCCAGCTTCTCCTCGAGGATCGTCACACCCTCATCGAGGGCGTCTAGCTCCATCCGGCAGGCGCGCGAGCTTTCTTCGTCCTGCAAGATAACGATGTCGGCCAGCTGCAGCTCGAGCAGCTGCCTCAGATTCTCTTCAAGCGTTTTCGTCTCTGTCATTTCCAACCTGCTATCTCTCCGTGTTGACCGGTTACCCCTGCCTCATCCACCTCGATAAAATCTCTTGCCTGGGATCGCGCCGCCTATCGCCGTGCGATCCCGCCTCAGCTTCCGGATCTGGCTCAACAACTCCACTTGCGCCCCCGGCTCGGCGACCAGCATCTCGGTCATCAGGTCCGACATGCGACGCTCTATCTTGCGACCACGTATTCGAGCGATCACCCCGTCTAACACCGCCACTGGATTGGTGAGCTCCTCCGGATCGGCGGCGAGCTCCTGCACGCGTTCGTACAGGGGCCCGGGCAGACTCTTAGCCCAGGCGCGGTCCGCATCGAGCTCGGCGTCACCGATCGATCCCTTCATCGCCGCGTAGATCTCGCGATAGGCGGGGTTGGTGAAGTCCTCCGGCTCGATCAGTTCCGCCACGCCGGTGAGCAGCGATCCGTCACGCACCAGCAGCAACAGCAGCTTGCGCTCGGCTCCAAGCTTGGGCACCTAGGCCGCGGGCTCCTCCCCAGGCGCCGGCGGCGCCTCGCTAGGGCGCCTGACGGGGTGCGAGCGCTGCAGCTCACGCTGCAAAGTGCCGCGGAGCACGCCGGTCACCGTGGAGATGCGATCCAGATAAATATCGCGGAGTGCTTCGTCGGCGGCCGCGCGCACGGTGGGGAGCAAGGCGTCGACGGATCGCCGCTTTCCCTCGATGCTGTCGAGGAAGCCTCGCCCCTCGAGAATTTGGATCTTTCGATCGACGACGTCGATGGCTGCCTCGGTGTACTCCTTTAGCGCCTTCGCTCCGCCGCGGCGAACGATGGAATCGGGGTCTTCACCGCCGGGCAGGGTGACGACGCTGGGGTGGACGCCGGCTGCCAACAGCTGATCAGCGGCCTTGAAGGTGGCCCTGAGCCCGGCCCTGTCGCTGTCGTAGAGGAGGAGCGCCTTCTTCGTGTAGCGAGAGAGGAGGCGGGCCTGTCCTTCGGTGAGCGCGGTGCCGAGGGGAGCGGCGACGTTCTCAACGCCGTTGGCGGCGAGGGAGATGAAGTCCATCTGCCCTTCTACAACCATCACGACTTCTTCGCGGCGGATGGCGTTGCGGCTCCAGTTGAGGCCGTAGACGGTACGGCCTTTGTGGAAGAGGGGGCTATCGGGCGAGTTGATATACTTCGGGACGTCGTCACCACCGGTGAGATCCCGACCGCCGAAGCCGATGGGCTTGCCGCGCACATCGTAGAAGGGAAACATCAGCCGGCCACGGAACAGATCGAACGGCTCCTTGGCACGCTCGCTCTCCTTGATGAGTCCGGCGGCGACGAGCACCTCGTCGCCCAGCTCGTGCACGGCAGCCGCTTCGCGGAGGGCGCGCCAGGAGTCGGGCGCGTATCCGAGGCCGAATTTGCGAATCGCGTCCTCGGGCAGGCCGCGGCGTTCCATCAGGTAGCGGCGAGCGGACTCCCCGGGCTTCGTCTCCCAGAGCTGATTCTGGAAGAAATCGGCGGCGAAGATGAGCGCTTCTCTCAGATCCTTGTGAGGGTCCTCTTCTTCGCGGCCGCCGCGCTCCGGAACCTGTATGCCCGTCTTCTCAGCCACGTAGCGTACGGCGTCCAGGAAATCGAGACCAAGCAGCTTCATCGGGAACGAAAAGACGTCGCCGCCCTCGCCGCAGACGAAGCACTTGAACAGACCGCGTTCGGGATCGACGGAGAAGTTCGGGCCCTCGCCGCGATGGATCGGGCAGGGTCCGCGGTAGCTACGCCCGACCCTTCGCAGGGGAA
>SDBV01009592.1_pt1 | contig 12842 bp, 9 predicted proteins | sample 2277081 | NCBI WGS metagenome assembly SDBV01 (sample SAMN10402039, study PRJNA504765) | marine sediment metagenome | isolation source: marine sediment core GS10_PC15, 223 cmbsf | place: Arctic Ocean: Southern Knipovich Ridge | collected 2010
ACCTATGATTTAATCTATTTTTTACCACCCATTCGGCTGCGCTCAGGACAGGCTCCGTACACGAAGGTGCTTTATTCATATTTTAAAGAACTGCCTGCTGGCGAGATATGATCTCCTTGGTCTGCTGACCCCCTAGGGGGCGAGCTGCCCTTGCCTCTGCTTCCGTCTTCGTTAAAACTACAACGCGACAGGTAGTCATATATATTATACACTATATAATTAACAAGTCAAATTGTTTTATGATTTTTTAACAAAATAAAAGAAAATAATTTGCCACCATTCGACTACGCTCATGGCAGGCAGGGCAGGCAGAGAAAAGCTATTTTTTAGACAGGATCACAGGATTAAAGAACTCTAAAGGATTTACCGCAAGGGCATAGAGATTAACCAGGAAGAAAAGAAGGAAAAGGCAAGGATGTTCCGGCTTCGCCGGATTAAAAGGTTATTTTGGCCGCCGAAGATAAGAGAAAAAAAGAGAGAAAAAAGGGAACAGAAAAGAAAGAAAAAGGGTTAAAAAGTGTTAAAAAGCGGCTGATATTATGCAAAAAGAAAGGAAAAAGATGGAATTTTGGCCACGAAATGACACTAAAAACACGAATTTATCCACCATGATCCGGCTTCGCTCTACCCGTCTACGCCAAGGCTTACGTCTTCGCTCTTTGAGCTATGACGCCACAGGTCGACGTGCCAGGCGAGCTACGCCGCGATTTCGCTACGCTCAAAAAGGCCGAAAAATTGAAGGAAAAACTGCTTGCAAAAAAGATAAAACCGCCGTACTATTAGTAAGGACTTACTAGCGGGTAGCGTATGGTGGACAGCGGATAGGATGGCTAAAGCCATCGCCAGCCGGAGGCTGGTTTAAGTTAATGGACAAATTGGAGTAGGAAGAAGTCACTTCAAAATCACCGCAGAAAGGTTCAAAAAAACACCATGAATGAAAAAAACTTTGATGAAATGCTAGATCTCATCTGCCAGCACTTGGACACTTCACTTGAGGGCGAAACCGCTTTTACAATGCTTCTTGGAGCTGGTTTTAGCTACGGAGTTATCCCAACAGCAAAGGATGTCTTGGAAGCTGCACCTGCATGGCTTGCTAAACGTACTGAAAGAGGTGGTAATGAAGACGAGGTAGTAAGTGCGGCGGACATCAGCAAAAAGTTCTGGAAAAATATTGCAGATAATTATAACGATAAGAATTTTTGGGAAAAGAATACAGATAAGCATGAAGATGTTGTGCTGGAATTTGATAAAACCACAGGTCTTCTTGAAAACAAACACATTTCGAGAGCTTATAAACATTTAATGAGTAGTGTCTATCCGACTGGACTAACGACACCAAAGATTCGTCGTGAATTCATGAGAGAGATATGTTCAAACGCTAATAGAAAAAACAACCCGTCACATTTGTATTTGGCATGCTTGCTCAACCAACAGCGAAAAGCGGGATGGAAATACAATGCTAAATTTTGTAAAACAATTCTTACTACAAACTTCGACCATCTTCTCCAAGATGCATTGCAACTTGTTAACGTGTTGTATTATATGTCAGATAGGCCTGAGGCTTTTGAGTTTTTGCAGGAAGATGATCATAATGCAATACATCTAGTGTATACACATGGCAGTGTCCATCGATATATTCTTTTGAATTCCAAAGAGGAAATTAAAGGCGCAGCTGAAAAAAACAGTTCCGCTTTGAAATCGCATTTTGAACAGCACGGAGTGATTGTGATGGGATACGGAGGTTGGGAAGATTCAACAATGACAGCTTTGCTTCAGGCTAATCGATTTGATGGGAATTTGTATTGGTGTGTTCGTAAGGGTGAAGATATCTCCGATAATGTGAAAGAACTGCTCGAAAAACATGCTGCTTGTGCTTTCAAAGTAACGATTCCAAGTGCAGATGAAGCAATGCATAAAATATTTGAGAGGTTGTCATGCTCGGAAACACCAGAATTACTTCAAGACCCTATTAATATGCTTATAGAGCAAATGGATGGGTTGAGTTTTGCTGAAACTAAACCGAAGGACATGAGTGATAAACCAGAATTTATTCATAGTTTTAATTCACAAATAAAGAACTCGCTATCGCAGTTGAAAATCGCAAGAGAAGCGTTTCTAAATCCTGAAAAGTATGAAGAGGGAGGGGCAGGAGCACCAGAATTGATTGCTAATGATGGAAAAGTGGGTGTTTCGGAAACAGTTAAAAAAGAAGCTGTTGCTTCAAAATATATCTCCGAGGCTTTCAATCTTACGAAAACTGGAAAGTTTGATACCGCAATTGATTTGTGGAACAAAATCATCGACATGCCCGAAATATCCACAGAACAAAAGGCGGATTCTCTCATTAATCGCGGAGTTGCTCATGGCAAACTAGAGCCACAAAAAAATGAAGAAGAACTTGCCGATTACACTACTGTTATTGAGATGATGGAAGTCCCTCCAGACCTGAAAGCCAGAGCACTCTTTTATCGTGGAATTACATATGGAGGGTTAGAATCACCGAGACATGAGGATTCAATTGTAGATTATACTGCCATTATTGAAATGGCTGATGCTTCGCCAACACAGAAAGCGAGAGCCTTAAATAATCGTAGTTTGGCGAAATGCAAATTGATACCACCGAAATTCGAAGAGGCAATTGCCGATTGTGATACGGTTATTGAAATGGCGGATATTTCGGCGGTACAGAAAGCCAGAGCTTTATGTAACCGAGGAGTGACGTTTGGCAGATTATCGCCACCAAAAACCCAAGAAGAGATTGCCGATTACACATCCGTCATTGAGATGGCGGATATTTTAGAGACTCAAAAAGCCAGATCTTTAAATAATCGAGGTGTGGCATATAAAAGTCTGGAACCGCCTAAAATCGAAGAAGCAATTATCGACCATACAACTGTTATTGAAATGAAAGATGTTCCTTTAACGCAAAAAGTTAGCGCCTTACATGGCCGATGTTTGGCATATAGCAAATTATCGCCTGCAAAAATAGACGAAATAATTGTCGATTACACAATGATTGTTGACATGCCAGATGTGTCATTAAATGATAAGGCGAAAGCACTTAATCTGCGGGGGCATACGTATAGTGAATTTGAACCGCCAAAATCAGAAGAGCTTATTGCAGATTATACATCAGTTATTAAAATAGAAGGTGTATTGGATTTACATAAATCAAATGCTCATGGAAACCTAGGTTTTTTTCAATTTAAACTTAATAATGATGTTCAGTCGTTGCTCAGGGAGTCTCTTAATGCTCTCAAATATGAAGGTGAGTGTTATGCATGGCGTTATAACCTTGGCCTTGCAAGGCTTTTCATTGGTGAACCAGTAAAAGCGTTAGAACATTGTGTGCCCGCTATTGATGATTGTACTACTGCGGGATCAATTGAGGTAGCTCTAGATTTGCTAGAAATGAAAACTGATATATTACCTGACGAATCAAAAAATGCTTATGATAAGATCGTCGCTAAACTTAAAGAGAGAAAAGAAGAAATTGAGGCTGGAGACTAAAAAATGGAGGAAAACAACACGCGGTAACAACTGGAGACGCTACAGGCGTTCTATTGGCTGTCTGGTGTTTGCTGTCCGTTAGATTTGCGTTTCTTGCAACCGCTCGCAATGACGAGGGGGGATGCAAGCATCAATTCGATTTATTAATTATTATTTGTACCCCCTCAAAAATTTGAGGGGGTTAACTGGTTTTGAGGCCCAGCGATGCTGGGCTTTTTTTATGGGAGAGGGTTTGACGGTGCCGCCGGTTTCGCTTAGAATGTGTTTTATGATCTATATATGGCTTATAGGATTGTTATTTGCTAACAGCGTTTTCTGGTTCATGAGCTTTTTTGCGTTGCCGGGCAACTGGCTTATCGTCGTTTCTACATGGGCGTTTGCCTTATGGAAATGGGACGACGGCGTGTTCTCCATAGGTACGCTGGTGGCTATAACGGTTCTGGCGCTTATCGGCGAGGCTATCGAGTTTGTTAGCGGTATGGCAGGAGCGAAAAAGGCAGGTGCAGGCAAACGCGGCGCGGCCGGTGCCCTGCTCGGCGCGATCTGCGGCGCGGTGGCTGGGACGTTCATGATCCCCGTCCCGTTCGTCGGGACGTTTATGGGCGCGTGCATCGGAGCGGGCGTCGGTACCTGGTGCATGGAATCGACGCGAGCGGATATGCAGCCGGGCCATGCCGTGAAGATGGGAGTCGGCGCCTCGGTCGGGGTCATGGTAGGAACCGGCAGCAAGATCGTATTAGGGCTGATCATCTGCATCATCGTAGCAGTAGCAGCGTTTGTTTAGATGCTTCGCATCTAAGATATTAGATAACAGGTATTAGATAACAGTTGAGGAATCGCTTTCCGTCTACACCCTCCGTCTTCGTTTCACTACGACGCGACGGGAGGGCTTCGACGCGACAGGCGCGATGCTGATCTATTGCAGTGCACCCTTTAGGGTGAGAAGATCATGATCAGTTAGCTGGCTAAGCGTCACATATGTCTGCGAAATCGTGCGCGTTTAGTGCTGTCGCAACGCATTAGTTGCGTCGGTGCAATCCTGTTGTATCTGTTTTTTAAGTTCGGCGCCGGTGTCGAATCGTTGCTGTGATCTCAGGCGTTTTATGAAATCCATCGCGAGGAATTTTCCTGTCAGGTCGCCCGGGTCGCCCTCTAACAGGTGTGCCTCTATCAGTAACGGGTGGTCGGTGATGAATGTCTTTGCCCTTCCGATGCTGAATGCTGCCGGCCTTGCCTGATCAGCGGCGCAAAGGTCGGGCATTGAGTCTGCGATGCTGACGTAGCCTGCGTAAACGCCTTCAGCGGGGATAACCTGGTCGGCGGGATCGATGTTTGCGGTTGGGAAGCCTATCTTTGTCCCGATGCCTCGGCCGGGGATGGTCGAGCCCATCAGGCGGTATGGCCTGTCAAGAACCTCGGCCGCTTGTGCTATGTGGCCGTCCTCTATGAGGCATCTGGCCAGCGAGCTGGAGGAGATCGCTTTATGATCACCGCATTGGATATCAATGTTTTGCGGCTCTACAACGACGACTTCGAACTTTCCTTCGGCGAGCTGTTTTAGTGTGTTTATGTCTCCGCTTCGGCCGTAGCCGAAGTTGAAGTTGGCACCCTCTACGACGATGGCGGGGTTAATGTGACGGACGAGAAATTTGTCAACGAAATCGGCGGGAGAGAGATTCAATAACTCATAGCTGTCGCGGATGACGATCAGGTGCGGGACTCCGGCCTGGGCGAGTAGGTGCTTTTTGTATTCCAGGGGCGTAAGTATGCCGGGTGCCTTTTCGGGGTGGAGTATCGCGACGGGGTGGGGCTCGAAGGTCATTACGGCGACGCCTTTGGGTGAATGGGCCTTTAAGGTTTCGATTATGTGGCGGTGGCCGGGGTGGACGCCGTCGAAGTTGCCTATCGACAGAGCGAGTCCAGCGGGGATGGCATCGAGCGATTTTATGTCATCGTATATTTTCATGCAGCTAAGCTTAACTTACTCGTTTGGATATTTCAAGTGCCAATCGGCACGTACGCGGTCGATTGTTTGCATTATTTCGAGTGTTTCGTCAAGGGACATTATATCGCTTTGGAGCTTTTGGTCACGGAGGCACCGGTTGACATGGCGGGCCTGATACTCGTAACCGTTGCAGTCTAATGGTATCTCGATGGTTTGTGTTTGGTCGCCTACAATAACGTCTGCCCTGGTGCTGTAGAAGAATGGGGAGTGGAGTTTTATCATTCCTTTTGTGCCGTGGATGTGGGCCTGAACCTTGGTTTTGGTTGTGACTGCGGAGCTTAGCTGTGCGAAACGGCCCTGGTCGTAGCCGAAGAGGTATGCGGACTGCTCGTCTACGCCTGTTGGGCCGAAGTGGACGACGGAAGAGATGGTTGCGGGCTGGACGCCGAAAACCATTGAGGCTAGTGAGATAGTATATATTCCGACGTCGAGCAATGCGCCGCCGCCGAGATCAAGATTGAAGGTCCTGCTGTTTGCGTCGCGTTGGCTTGCGTAACCGAAATCTGCTTGCATGCTGCGGACGTCGCCGATGGTGCCTGCGGCGATGACTTTTCGCACTTCTGCGATGACGGGAATGAAACGTGTCCACATCGCTTCCATTAAAAAGACGCCTGCATCCTGTGCTGCGGTTATCATCTGTTGTGCCTGGCGGGCATTGATGGCGAAGGGTTTTTCGCAAAGAACGCTCTTGCCGTGTTCGATGCAGAGCAAGGTGTTTTCGCAATGGAAGGTATGCGGGGTGGCGACGTAGACGACGTCGACGTCTGGGTTTTGTGCGAGGTCCTCGTAACAGCCGTGGTGATGTTTAAAGCCGTATTGATCGGCGAAGGCTTTTGCATTGTCTAAACTTCGCGAACCTACGGCGGTAAGCTCTACGTCGTCAAGATAGCTTAGGGCTCCGGTGAATTTGTGGGCGATGGAACCTGTTGCCAGAACGCCCCAATGTATTTTGTTATTCATATACACATCTTTTATTAAAATTAAAAATCAAATATTAAAATGCAAAATTATGGAACCGCACCTAAGGCGTAAACTTGCGCGGGCTGCTTTATATTTTATCCACAGATTACACTGATGTCACGGATATTTAAAGGACAATCGTCGGTTTTGTGTTGACTTTGATGGAATAGGGTGTAAAGTGTTTCATTCCATTATGCCGATTAAACCAGGTCCTGCATCATTTATTTTTTTTTTGAAAGTTTATTATGTATTCAGATTATATTCGTAACGTAGCGATCATCGCACATGTTGACCATGGCAAGACGACGCTTGTCGATAAGCTGTTGTATCACTCGGGGATGTTCCGCGATGAGGACCTTGACAAGCTGGCGGGCGGTCAGCACGGTCTTATCATGGACTCTAATCCGCTTGAGCGTGAACGCGGTATAACGATCCTTAGCAAGAATTGTGCGCTCAACTACACCGATAAAGATGGTAACGAGTATAAGATCAACCTGATCGATACGCCGGGCCATGCTGATTTTGGCGGTGAGGTCGAGCGGGTACTGAAAATGGCTGACGGGGTCTTGCTGCTGGTTGACGCGTTCGAAGGGCCCATGCCGCAGACGCGGTTTGTGCTTGGCAAGGCATTGGAGCATAAGCTTAAACCAATCGTTATTATCAATAAGGTCGACCGGGTTAACAGCCGGCCCGACAATGTTGTTGACGAAGTGTTCGACCTGCTGGTTCAACTTGGTGCCAACGACGAGGCGCTTGATTTCCCACTGATATACGCGTCGGCGCGTGACGGATGGGCGACGTACGATCTTGATAACATAAAAGAAAACGATGTGCAGGTGATATTCGACGCGATCATCAACAGCGTTCCGGCACCGGATGTTGAAGCTGACGCCCCGCTGCAAATGCTGGTGACGAATCAGGAGTATTCCGATTATGTTGGGAAGATCGCTATCGGTCGAGTGTTCGCCGGTGAGATGATCGAGGCACAGAAGGTCACAGTTATCGACGCTGAGGGGCTGCATACGCAGCAAAAGGTAATGCAGATACATCAGTTCCACGGGCTTGGGCGAAAGAAGGTTTCCATGGTGCAGGCCGGTGACATCTGTGCGATATCGGGGCTTGACCCGATCGAGATCGGTAACACGATCGCGTGTGCGGACAACCCGTCGCAGCTTGCGGTTATCCCAATCGATGAACCGACGATGACGATGACGTTCCGTATCAATGACGGACCTATGGCTGGTAAGGATGGAAAGTATATCACCAGCAGGCAGATCGGTGATCGACTTGAAAAGGAGCTTCAGCAAAACATCTCGCTTCGCGTTGAAGAGGGTCAATTTCCTGATGAATACAATGTTTCGGGACGAGGTCTGATGCATCTTGGAATTTTGCTGGAAAATATGCGGCGTGAGGGTTACGAAGTCTGCGTTGGTAAACCTAACGTTATTATACGAAAGATCGACGGCATCCGTCACGAACCTATCGAGTTGCTGGCAGTGGATTGTCCGTTGGATTGCCAGAGCGCTGTGATGAGCCTTCTGGGCGACAGGCGTAGCGAGATAATTAAGATCGATGCGAAAAGCGGTGCTGATGATTTTGCTCATATGGAATTTATGATCCCGTCTCGCGGGCTGTTCGGCCTGCATACGAGGATGCTTAACGCAACGCAGGGGCGCGCGATCATGCACCATACGTTTGAACAATACGAGCCGATGCGCGGTTCGATACCTCATCGCAAGTCCGGGGTTATGATCGCGATGCAGCCGGGTCAGGTTACGGCGTATGCACTTGACGGACTGTATGACAGAGGGTTTTTCTTTGTCGAACCCGGGGAAACGGTTTATGAAGGACAGGTGGTCGGGGAGCATTGCAAGGACAAGGACATTCCTGTAAATCCTGTACGGGGTAAGCAGCTTACGAACATCCGGTCGTCTGGAAAAGACGATGCTGCGAAAGTTCGGCCCGCTCGAAAGCTTGGTCTTGAGGCGGCGCTGGAATACATTCAGGAGGACGAGCTTGTAGAGATATGTCCGAATTCGATCCGCCTGCGCAAGCGTATGCTTAAGGAAGTTGACCGTAAACGGCTGAGCCGACAGGCTAAGAACACCCCCTAGGGCTTGTTGCCCAAATCCTAAGCACTATCCGCCGTCGCCAAGGCTATGGCGAGACAGGAATCCAAAGTCCTAAACAAGCAATAATGACCGAAATACAAATGATCCAAACGGTTCTGACTGCGTCAGAATTGGGTTTGAAATTTTGGACATTAGATTTTTCTATTTGTTTCGTATTTCGATATTCGGATTTCGTATTTGAGCAACGCTGCCCCTAGGGTGCTCTGTCAGGAAATTGTGAATGTTATTACTACGTCACAGCCGAGAGTGTCGGTCGGTTGAAAGTTCAGGGCCTTTATGACCCTGCTGCGTGAAGTTTCAATGCTCATACCCCCCCCTCTCTCTGCACAGAGATCGCTTGTGGGATCTATTTTGTTATTTAGATCTTTTCCTTGAAACGTTTTTTCCGGATTTGTTTGACCATCTGTTTGCGCCGCTTTTCGGTCTGGCCTTTTTGGCACTGGTTTTAGACTTTGCCTTCCTGGCACCTGTCTTTGGTTTTGCTTTGCCTGCACCTGCTTTTGGCCTGGCTGGTCTTGCACCTGCTTTTGGTTTTGGCTTAGCACCTTGTTTGGCTTTGAACCTACGCCTTTGCGACGAGCCTGGCTTGGAACCTGTTCTGGAACCTGATTTGGAACCTAACTTCGAGCCTTTGCCGCCTCTGCCGCCTCCGCTTTTTTTGCTTTTGCCGACTGGTGCTGCATTGATGTCGACCTTCTGGTTGTAGTTAAAGTCATCGAGCATCTCTGGTTTGAATTTGCATTCGATGAACCTTTCTATTTTTTTAAGGTTTAGTACCTCGTCCTGCGAAACAAATGTTATGGCGTCTCCGGTCGCTTCTGCACGTCCTGTTCTTCCGATACGATGAACATAATCTTCGACATAGCCGGGTACATCAAAGTTGATAACGTGCGAGATCCCTTCGACGTTGATACCTCTTGCGGCGATGTCTGTGGCAACCATGACCCTGTATGTCCCTCGCTTGAACCCATCGAGGGCGCGTAGCCTCTGTCGCTGGGTTCTGTCGGAATGGATGGCGACGGCTTCGACGTTACCTCTGTTTAGGCGTTTGCAGATCCTGTCTGCGCCGCGTTTTGTGCGTGAGAATATCAGCACGCTGTACATTTGGCCTTTGCCGAAGAGGTGCAGGAGCAGTTCCATCTTCTGGATGCGGGGGACGGGATAAATGTGCTGTGTGATCGTCTCTATAGGATTATGCTGGCGACCGATCTGTATTGTCTTTGGATTTTTTTGTATTGTCTGTGCGAGTTTTTTTACGCCGGCCGGCATGGTTGCCGAGAAGAGCAGTGTTTGCCGTTTGGTGGGAAGTATCTTTATGATCTTTCTGATGTCTTCGATAAAGCCCATGTCGAGCATGCGGTCCGCTTCGTCAAGTACAAGAATCTCTACCATGGAGAGGTTTACCGATCCCCGTTGAATAAGATCGAGCAGTCTACCCGGCGTTGCTACGATGACTTCGATGCCTTTTCTCAGATGCCTCATCTGTATGTCGATGCTCGATCCGCCATAAAGAGCAATGGTTTTTAGGTCCATGAATCGGCCGTAGCCCTGGACAGCCTTTTCGATCTGAATGGCTAGTTCACGGGTTGGTGTCACGATGAGCGCACGTGTTTTTTTTCTTTTGGCCCTTTGGGGGACATTCTCAATCCGATTGAGGATCGGCAGTACGAAAGCAGCAGTTTTACCGGTGCCTGTCTGTGCGCATGCGATGATGTCTTTTCCGGCTAAAATGGCTGGTATGGCTTCGGATTGTATTTCGGTTGGGGCAGTGTAGCCTGTTGCCAGGATGCCTTGCACCAGCGGGTCGGCAAGACCCATCGTCTTAAATGGCATTTAATTATCCTAAAAAAAGGTTTCACAAATCAATATTCGATTCCAAATATGATCTATATTTTACTATCTACAGTTTTTGCAGAAATCTGCCATCTGCATCATCGCGTCGTTGGTCTTTTCCATGGACCCGTCCATCTGTGCGAAAGCATCTACGAGCTTTAACAGTTCGGGGTCCGCATTTCCGCCGGACAGGTTGTGCTTTGGATTTACGATGCCTGTATCGAGGCCGTACTCCATTGCTTTATGAACGAAAGCTCGCATTACACCGATCTTTCTGGCTGGCAGATCGCGTGCGCAGTTTGTTATTCCGCCAGAGAAATGAACGCCCTTCATCTTTGGATCGCTCTTGATCTTCTTCATTGTCTGGAAAGTTTTATGCGTGTAGCTCGACTCGCCGGGGGTCATTGGCATATCTATGGCAAGCGGAAAAACCGTCGAATCGAAAATGATATCGTCAGGTGCAAACCCGTATTTATCTACTGCTTCGTCGAATATTTCTTTTGCCATGGAATAAAGCTCATCAATACTGTGCTGTCCGCCCTGCTCGCTTATCAAAAGACCGATGAAAGCATAGTCGTAATCATTCTTTAACGTAAACAGGTTGTTCATCGAATAAACTTTGACCGAATTGATCAGGGGTTTCTTGACGGGGTGGTCGGTGTTATACCATTCCTTCAGGCCGGCGATCAAAACGTTGTCATCGCTGCTGTCGATGCAAACGGGGACACCATCGCTGTACTCACGAACAAGCTTTACGTACTCGATCATGTGCTCGACTGATATTTGCGGATCGTCTTCACCAAGTGCGTCAAGGTTGACAGCTATATAGGTCGCACCGTCTTGTGCCTGTGTCTCGATGAGACTTATAACATGATCGAGGTCGTCCGATGGAGCGGCGTATGCGTCTATGCCTTTATCGGCCAATGCCTTCATTGGCTTGGCGTGGCTTGGTATAGATGCATGTACACTTTCTCCGATAGAGATGAATTCTTTGCTCAAGATTTATTCTTTCATAAACAATTTGAATAAAAACAAAATCAGTTATGCTACCATTACGCTCTTGGCGACATCTACAGCACTGGCTGCGTCAGCCGAGTAACCGTCAGCACCGATCTTATCAGCATAAGCCTGTGTAACAGGAGCACCGCCGATTATGACCTTAGCTGTAATGCCCGCATCTTTCAATGCCTTTACGGTTGCTTCCATCGACGGCATTGTTGTTGTGAGCAATGCGCTTAGGCCGACAACGTCGGCACCAGATTCCTTTGCCTTGGCAACGAACGTTTCAGGAGAAACGTCGATACCGGCATCGATAACATCAAAGCCAGCACCCTTCATCATCATAGCGACAAGGTTTTTGCCGATGTCATGGAGGTCGCCTGCGACGGTACCGATGACAAATTTACCGATTGGCTCGACGCCGGCTTTTACGAGTTCGGGCTCTAATATCTCAACTGCAGATTTCATTGCACGTGCGGCAATAAGCATCTCAGGAATGTAAATTTCATTTTTGCTGAACCTGTCGCCAATAGTTGCCATAGCACCGATCAGACCCTGATCTAGAATGTCTTTAGCCGGCATGTTGTCTGCGATGGCTTGTGTTACAACCTCGATCGCTGTTGACTGATCGCCACTAATAACTGCATCTGCTAAAGCTTTTAAATCTGCCATCGAAAATCTCCTAAAACTATTTATTGCCCTAAATTTAATGTTCGTCTTTGTGAAACCATTAAGTACTGCGGTACATTTTGTAAGTTATCCAAATATATAGACTTTTAAATACCCCCAAGGGGACTCGAACCCCTGTTACCGGGATGAGAACCCGGCGTCCTAGGCCGCTAGACGATGGGGGCGGCTACTAGATATTAGATACTAGATACTAGATATTAGCATTCGTATTAGATACCAGTTTTTGCATTGCCGAGTTTCCTGGTTAGCGACATAGTCATTTTAGATATCTGCTCAATCTCATCGATAAGAACAGAACTATCACTACTGTTTAGGTATCCTAATTTTGATGCAACAATTAACTGAGTTGTCAACTCAGCACAACTTCCCAAAGAATACCGAAGAAACTGCCTGTACTCATTGCTCTGGTACCTTCCATATCCTTCAGCGATATTTGAAGGAACTGACACTGCCGCCCTTCGTATCTGTGAAGTCAAACCATAACGCTCTTCTTTTGGAAATTGTTTCGTTACCTTATAGATCTCTTCGACCAAAGCAATACTTCGTTTCCAAATATTGAGGTCTCTGAAATCCCTGATTTCCATTGATACCCTATTATCTAATATCTACCACCTATTATCTATAAAATAGCGACGGGTGGATTCGAACCACCGACCTCAGGCTTATGAATCCCACGCTCTAACCAACTGAGCTACGTCGCCGTGATCTTGATC
>SDBV01009593.1_pt1 | contig 12841 bp, 6 predicted proteins | sample 2277081 | NCBI WGS metagenome assembly SDBV01 (sample SAMN10402039, study PRJNA504765) | marine sediment metagenome | isolation source: marine sediment core GS10_PC15, 223 cmbsf | place: Arctic Ocean: Southern Knipovich Ridge | collected 2010
ACACGCAGTATTAACTGGAAAACGGGACCAATTTGTACATATGTAAGAGAAGGAGTTTATTATGAACGGCTTAAATTTTGACCCTGGTCTCCGACAAGCCTTCAACCGGCAAACCCACCAGCGTTTGCTCGCCGAGTCAACCCATGCCCGCCTAGCAAAGAGCGTGAAGGCCAAGATTCCTGGCCTAAGAGATGCAAAGCAGTTTTCCCTGGCAGCGAAATTCAAAATAATTGGCCAGCTCATGCGGGAAACTGGCTCAGACATCATCACCATTATGCGGGCGAAAAACGACACCTTGAACGCTTAAATTTTTATCGTCCGGTGACCGGGTAAGATCTCGAACAACTGAATACATCACCCATGCTTCAGCACCAATTCAGAGGGTTGGTGCTGAACTATTATGCCAACCTGTAAATTTGCTTGAATTCATCGATCAACAAAACCAATAATACCTATTATTTGTAAAAAGGTTTTCCAATGCTAAGGCGAGGTTAGAAATAGTAGTTTTCCAAGATATAGATGCGTTCAAGGCTTGGGATATCAGGTTATCAATGGTTGGGGGTGCTACTTTTCCATCTGCAGTGTGTTTCACCATAACCTTGTTTGGGGGTCATTGATTGGCAGATCAAGTCCGTAACAGGGAATTTCAAGCGATAAATTGGATTATAATAATAGGAAATGAATCGCCTTCTTTGGATCACTGGTGAGGGTGCTTGGGAAGGAACATTCGGATATTGGATAAGGTATCCAGCTCAGAAGGCTTATTATCTTTCCTTGTTTTGCCTTGCAGGGGGCATCGCTTGTGTTGAGAGTGCAACTTAGATTCTCAGCCAACTCCCACGACATTGCACACCCTCGTCATAACATATATATGTGTCAAGCAGTTGGTATGCAGCTATCTACCACTGGCCAGGGCATGGATTGAACGAGTACAAGGCACCGATACACTCTTGAATTTTTCACTTGAAATACCAATGGTCTTATTCCACAAGCATGGTTCTGGGTATTTAGTTTCAATCCATTGTTGAGCATTATCATCACCATCTTCAGGAAACAACATGCCCGAGAACGTGCAGGAACAGGCAGCCCAATTAAAGAACGCCATTGCGACCCTTGAATCACAGCGGGAGATTCTGGGTGAGGCGGTGGTTGAAGCTTCCCTATCAGCTATACGCAAACAGCTCGCCGAACTCGAGGCTGAGGCAACAGACAGACATAAGAAACTTGTCAGCCTGGTATTTGTCGATATTGTAAATTCGACAAAAATCGGTCAGCACCTGGAACCGGAAGAAATCCTCGAAATCATGGATGATGGCTTGCAGCGTCTTGCCATCCCGATCGAACAGTTTGGCGGTAGGGTAACCCGCTTCATGGGGGATGGCTTCAAAGCTGTGTTCGGAGATCCCGTAGCGCAAGAAAATGATGCCGAGATGGCTGTTCGGGGGGCCCTGGCGATGATAGAAGATGCACAGGCTTACGCTGTCGAGCTGCTGGAGAAGTGGAATATACCCGGGTTTGATGTGCGCGTGGGGGTCAGCACGGGTATGGTTGCCGTCGGCGGGTTCACCGAATCAGATGATACCGTGATGGGGTTAACCGTCAATTTAGGGGCACGCCTGGAAAGCGCAGCCCCACCTGGGGGCCTGTTGATCTCGCAAACCACTTACCAACACGTGCGCGGCATATTTGAGTTTGAATCACTGCCGCCGGTGGTCGCCAAGGGATTCCCTGAGCCCGTACAGGTTTATCTGGTCAAGGGATCTAAGCCGCGCGCATTTCGAACCAAAACGCGCGGTGTGGAAGGTGTAACCACCCGCATGATCGGCCGAGAGACAGAACTTAAACGCCTCCAAGACGCTTATTACCCCGCCGCAGAAGACAAAGAGTGCCAGATCATTACCGCGATCGGTGAAGCTGGTGTCGGTAAGTCTCGATTACTGGAAGAGTTTGAAACCTGGTTGGATAACCAATCCGAGACAGTTTACTTGATGAAGGGGCGCAGCAGCCCAGAAATTCAAGAATCTCCTTATTCCCTATTGCGGGATATGTTTTCGCATCGCTTTCAGATTCAAGCCAGCGACCGGGTCAGTGAAGTCCATCAAAAAATCGAGGCAGGTATTGGCGAAGCCTTCGATGATGGTGAATATGCAGTCATGCGGGCGCATTTTATCGGGCAGCTGCTGGGTTTCGATTTCGGAGACAGCCCTTATCTGCAAGGTGTTCTGGATGATGCCATGCAGCTGCGTGATCGCGCCTGGATCTATCTGGGCGAATTTATCAAAGCGACCTCAGAACTCACACCGGTGATTATTTTCTTGGATGATATCCATTGGGCAGATGATAATTCCTTGGATGTGGTCAATTACCTGGGCCAGAGTCTAGCCGACCAACGTTTAATGGTTGTCTGTCTGGCGAGATCCATCTTACTCGAGCGGCGACCGCGATGGGGTGAAGGACAAAAGTCCCACACCAAGTTGGACTTGAACTCGCTTTCAACGCGTGATTGTCGCCGCCTGGTGGAAGAAATCCTCCATAAGATGGGCCAGGTTCCCATAGCCTTACGTGAACTGGTAGTGAGCGGAGCTGATGGCAATCCCTTCTATATAGAAGAGCTGATCAAAATGCTGATCGATACCGGTGTGATTATCACCGGCAGCGATAGGTGGCAGGTAGAAACCTCCCGCCTGGCAAGCATCCTGGCTGATATGAACGTCCCGACCACATTGACAAGTTTGCTCCAGGCCCGCCTGGACAAGTTGGTGCAGGAAGAAAGAACTGTTCTGCAGCAATCTTCAGTAGTCGGGCGAGTTTTTTGGGACGATGTCATCCGCTACATAAACTCCCCCGCAAATGGCGATGAGATGGAGGAGCTCGATATCTCTGGGATTCTAGAAAAATTACGCCTCAAGGAGATGATCTACCATCGTGAAACCTCAGCCTTAAGCGGCACCCAGGAATTCTTCTTTAAGCACACAATACTGAGGGATGTCGCCTATGATACGATCTTAAAAAAAGTCCGCGTCTCATACCATGCCCTGGTCGCCGAATGGTTGATAAATGAAAATGTTGAGCGGGCAGGGGAATTAACCGGCATGATCGGTGAACACCTTGAATTGGCTGGCAAAAGTGAACCTGCGGTCTCCTTCTTCCGCCAGGCTGGCGAACAGGCTGCTCGCCAGTATGCCAACCAATCGGCCTTGAATTACCTTGGCCACGCACTCGAATTAACCTCTCAATCAGACTTGAAAGAACGCTACGCGATCCTCCAGGCGCGAGAACAGGTTTATAGTTTATTAGGCTCCCGAAAAGAACAGAGACAGGATTTAGAGCAGCTGGTCAAACTGGCTGAGGAAATGGACGATGAGAAAGTACAAGGCGAAGTCGCTTTGCTCCTCGCCAGCGCAGCCTCGGAGACGAGTGATTATTCTCAGATCATCATCCACGCCCAAGATGCCATCCGCATCGCCCAATCGCTGCAGCTCCCCAAGTTGGAATCCAAAGCCAATTTGCTCTGGGGTCGAGCACTGCTTTCCATGGGGAATTATCCGGGTGCTGAAGATCGATTCAGCGAAGCGTTAGGAATCGCAAAAGCAAGTGAATTACCAAACTTGGAAGCCGACAGCCTGAGATATCTGGGCGGAGTCGATGAACGCCTTGGAAAACAAGCATCAGCCATCGACTATCTCGAAAAATCTCTTCAACTTTGCCGCCAGATTGGGGACCGCAGAGGGGAAGGGAAGACGCTCAACCAGCTTGGTAACATTCTGCTATTGCAAGGAGATTATGCTGGCGGCAAGAAGTATTACGACCAGTTCTTGACCATCAGCCGAGAGATCGGAGACCGTTGGGGAGAGGGGCAGGTCGTCCGCAATATTGCTGATACATATCTCAGCCAATACGATTATGGCGGAGCTAGCAAATACTTTGAGCAAGCTTTAGAGATCACACGCGAAATCGGCAACCGGACGATAGAATCCAGTGCCTTGGTTGGTTTAGGCAACATTTACCTCGAACAAGGTGAATATACCAAAGCCAAAAATGTATTTGAGCAGTCATTGAATATCGCCCGCGATATCGGAAATAAGCCGTGGGAAGCAAAAACGCTCAATCAAATTGGACGGTACTTCCATCGCCAGGGAGATTACCTGCGCGCCCAAAGCTATTACGAGCAAGCCATAGAGATCTATCGCCAGCTTGGTAATAAATTGAGTGAAAGCCGGGTGCTGATCGACATAAGCCTGCTCCACCATCACCTGGGGGATGACGAAACCGCGTTACAGAAAAGTAAAGCAGCTCTCACTATTGCCGAAGGACTGCATCACCCAAGGTATATGGCGAGGGCGCTGACTCAACTGGGACGCGCCCAGATTGGATTGGAACGGTATGAGAATGCCGGAGATTCTTTCCAACAGGCGCGGGAAAAATTTAAGGAACTCAATCAAGAGAACCTGTCTTTGGAGCCTTTGACAGGGTTGGCAGCAGTGGATTTAGCAGGTGGGGATCGAACTTCAGCATTAACTCATGTTGAAGAGGTCTTGAATCATTTGGATGCATACCCGGATGCAGATTTCAAGAAATTAAATAGCGTGGGTGAGGTGAGCGTAGTTGAAGAAACTGGAGCCGTACCTGGACTGGAAGGGACTGACGATCCAATGTGGATCTACCTGACTTGTTATAAAGTATTAAAAGCTGTCCAGGATCAACGATCGGAGAATATCCTCAGAAAAGCTCAAAAACTGATCGAAGAGCAGGCGCTGAAAATCGAAGATTCAGACTTGCATTATTCATTCTTGAGCAATGTGAAAACCAATCAGGAATTTCAATCCGGGTTTACTCTGGGAGAGACTGGGTGAAAGAGAAATTACTGGCCCGCGCACCATTGTTCAAAGGCTTGCCGGAAGATGAAATCAGGAAATTAACCCAAACTCTACGAGTTATGGAAGTACCTCCCAGCACGGTTCTATTCCAGGAGGGTGATGTCGGCGATCGTTTCTATATCATTATTCAGGGTCAAATCGAGGTGATCAAAGCCTTGGGTTCTCCCGAAGAACGTTTTATCGGTTTACGTGGTCCGGGCGAATTTGTTGGCGAATTGAGTTTAATCAATCGTGCTGGTTTGAGAACGGCCAGCGTCAGGTCTCTGGGTCCGGCTCACTTATGGGAGATGTCCCATGGTGAGTTCGATGATTTGTTGCACCGGCAGCCCAGCATGGCATTCGAATTGATCAATGTGCTCAGCGAACGCCTGACGACAGCCCATGATTCCACGATCCAGGACTTACAGAAGAAAAACCTGGAACTGACCGAAGCCTATGAGGAGTTAAAAGCTGCCCAGGCTCAAATTATTGAGAAGGAAAGATTGGAAAGGGAGCTGCAAGTTGCCTTTGAAATTCAAACCAGCATCCTTCCGCAAACTCTACCAGATTTGGCTGGGTATGATTTCGGAGCGCTGATGTTTCCGGCGCGTGCCGTTGGAGGGGATTTTTATGATATTATCCCCTTAAGCTCGGACAAAGTGGGGATCATCATCGGCGATGTTGCTGATAAAGGGGTGCCATCAGCGATCTTCATGGCCCAAACTCACGCTCTCTTGTATGCGATGGCCACTCGGGATGCCTCTCCCGCTTGGGTCTTGCAACGCGTCAACCAGCTGCTGATCAAGATGGGTGAATCGAGCCTTTTTGTGACTGTGTTGTACGGCATACTGGATAGACGGACCAATCTTTTTTCGTATGCGCGGGCTGGTCACGAGCTGCCGATTGTTGTCAGCGCAAATGGCAAGGCAGAAATTGCCCCCTACAATCAAGGCCAGCTGATGGGAATCCTGGACGAACCTATGCTTGATGAGCAAACGGTGAGCATCCCATCAGGAGGGATGATAGTGCTTTATACCGACGGTGTGATCGATGCCCGCCATTCAAACGGTGATTTGTTCGGTATGGAGCGATTGATCAAAGAGTTAGAGCTGTCGCGCGATGGTTCAGCCCAAGACCAGTGCGACCACCTCTGGCAAGTGCTGAGTAATTTCCAGAGCAAGGACGCCCAGGAAGACGATATCACCCTGGTCATTATTCAATCTACGAACTAATTCTATAATGCCATTTTCAGCGGAGAAATGAATGAATGGGGCAATTTAAATCAGGGTTATCATTTTTGGTTAAAATTTTAATCCCGCTCGCAATTGTCTTTAACGCGGGATGCACTTATTTGGAAAACATACTGGCATTGAACGAACCTACTGAAGAACCAGTTTTTCAGGTCACTCAAGAACCTGTAGCAATGAAAGTAAATGAGCCAACTCCTTTACCCACCTGGCAACCGGTCCCACATGGGTTGATTCGAATACCAGTCACCGGTTCAGCGAAACAAACCGCGGCAGATTTAAACGCAGCTGATCGACCTGCGGTGGATCGTTACCGGTTGGCACAAGAACTGAAAGGGATGACACCCGACCAATTGGCACCCGGAATTTCGAACGAATATGAATTCAAGATCGACGACCGGTTGGATTTTATTGTGAACAAAAACCTGGCCGGAGATAACCGCGCCCTCCCAGCCCGATTGCGCCATATCAGCGAAAACGCTTATTGGTGGACAAGTGCCACCACTCGCGCGGAGGACGATCAGATTATTGCTGCTGCACAGAACTTTGAAGAGCAGATCGTGCAAATCAATCGCCAGATCTTCAGCAGGGAGTTGTTGCCAGGGGTTGATAGCGACCTCCGGATTCATATCTTATTGGTCGATGAACCAGGCTGGGGTGATACCATAGGATACTCAAGCATTATCCACGAATATCCCAGAAACATAGAACCCCTCTCCAATCAAAAGGAAATGATCTTCGTTAATCTGGGAGCTGTGTCGATCAACTCTAAAGTCTTCGCCGGTGAGCTGGCCCATGAATATAACCAGCTGATCCATTGGAACCAAGACCCAAACGAGGATTTATGGCTCAAAGAAGCCATGTCCATACTGGCGCGCTTCCTTTCCGGCGCACCGCCCAGGAGCAATACTTTAGGATTGACAAACGCTGAACTTTTCGCTGAATACCCTTCCATCCAATTGACCTCTCGGCCAGAACAGCGTTTTGAGCAGAGTGATAATCCATATTTTGCCCATAACGCAGCTGAGCGACTCTTCGCTATTTATCTCCTCGAACAGTATGGTTCTCAATTAATCAAGGATATTGTCAAGAATCCGGCCCCAGGGGTGCTTGGCATTCGAGAAGAATTAGCTAAACTGCCTGGCTCACCGAGCTTTGAAGATGTGTATGCTACTTGGACAGTGGCAAACCTGCTCAACCGGACAAGCTTGGCAGACGGACAATATGGTTATCAAGAAGTCCGCCCTGTTCCACCACTTCTTGAAACGGTGCGATCATTTGATGGAGAGCCGCTCGCCGATCAACTGCCCCCTTATGGCGCTCGCTATTACGAAGTGCTTCAAAAGGAACCCATCCGAGTAAAATTCACCGGTTCAACTTTAGCACGATTAACCCCTGCCGATCCACCAAGCGGTGAATATGCCTGGTATTCTAATCGTGGAGATGAAACCGAATTCACCCTGACTCGAACGCTCGATTTAAGCAGCCTGGATAAGGCCACGTTGAAATTCAAGACCTGGTATCAATTGGAAGAATTCTTCGATTTTGCCTATCTGGAGGTCTCCACGGATGGAGGCAGTACCTGGGAAATATTGGATACCATCCATGGCACGGACCAGGATCCAAACAACCTTTCGCTGGGTATTGGTTACACAGGTTCAACGCACGATTGGGTCTTCGATTTCGTCGATCTCTCCCCATATACCGGTCAGGAGATCCAGATCCGTTTCCATGTGATCACTGATTTCACTACCAATGGATACGGATTTCAGGTGGATGACATCGCCATTCCTGAATTGGGATATTTGGACGGCGCTGAGGATGATTTGGGTGGTTGGGAAGCATGTGGATTCGTGCGCAGCAGCAACCTGGTGCCGGTGGAATGGACCCTGTGGCTGGTGGAATTCAGCAACCCAATCCAGGTCGAGCGTATCGCGCTTATGCCAGACCAGGCTGCTGAATTTGAAATCACTGGCCTTGGTGAAGATTACACCCGAGCTGCGATAGTCATCTCTCCTACTGCCCCTGTTACAACGATGGAGATAGATTACGAGATTGGATTTAAACAGCCATAGTGTGCTGACGACGGGTCATGAGGGAACTCATTTCGCCAAGTACCAGACTGAGTGTGAAAAACGACAACAATTCTCGAGGAATAGCTGATGCTGAAATTACCAGCAGACTTTTTATCCAAAAAACTTTATCTAATCATATTCCTGATTCTTATCGCAGCCTGTTCCTCGCCCAGTGAAACGGAGACCCCTGAAAGTCCTACACAGCAGGTTCAAGATACTGCAACCGCGCTCCCCGCAGAGCCGACACCCTTGCCCTCCCAGGAACCATTCCCGGATGGCCTGGTGCAAATCCCCGTTCCAGATTCAGCCAGAGAGACAGCCTCTCGTCTCAGAAATGCAGAACACCCGCCGCGTGATGATTATCGTCTGGCTAAAGAATTGCTGGGTATGCAGCCAGATGAATTGATTGCCGAAGTGCCCGATGCGGACGCCTACGAGGAAAATGATTCGGAAAAGTTCAATATTATTCTAAGACCTGGCAGTGATGATTTTAAACAGATCACTGCCCAAATTCGACATATCAGCGACAATGCCGTGTGGTGGAAAGAGAGTGGCTCACGGATGCTGGATTCTGAAATCGATGGCTTGGCAGAGATGTATGAGGAGATCGTTGAACCCATCGACCACCTGGCGTTTGGCCGAGAGTCGTCACCGGGCATCGACAACGATCAGCGGGTCCATTTCTTACTGGTTGATGAAGATGAGTGGGGCGGTACCTTTGGATATTTCAGCAATATTAATGAATTCCCGATTTCGATGCAACCCTACTCAAATCAAAAAGAGATGCTGGTGATCAACACCGCCAGAGCGCGGCTCGATTCGATCAGTACCGCTGGCAAGCTGGCTCACGAATTCCAGCACCTGATCCATTGGAACCTGGACCCGAACGAAGACCTGTGGCTCAATGAGGCGCTGTCAGAACTGGCCTATTTCTTCAGCGGGGCTCCCGAACCCAGCAGCGCGCTGGGGAAAACCAACGCCGAGCTGTTCGCAGAAAATCCGGATATGCAGCTGACTTCTCGCCCGGAGAGACGCTATGGTGAGGAAGACCAAGCCACTTTCACCCACTATGCTGGAGAAAAGCTGTTCATGATTTATCTATTGGATAAATTTGGGCCCCAATTCATCAAAGACGTAGCGAACAATCCAAATCCGGGTGTCTTCAGCATTCAAGAAGAGCTGGACAAAATGCCCGATTCACCGCGCTTTGAAGATGTATTCGCGTCCTGGCTGGTGGCAAATCTGGTCGACCAACCCCAAATTGATCAAGGACAGTTTGGCTACAGCGAGTACGATCCAGTCCCGCTCATCCTAAATCGAACGGTTATCCGCTCCGTAGATGAAGATCCGATCGAAGAACAGCTGCCCCCATACGGCGCGCATTATTATGAAATCCAAAGCAGCGGCACAACAGGTGTGACCTTCAATGGTTCTACTCTGGCCCGCCTGACGCCGGTCGACCCGCCCAGCGGCGAGTACACCTGGTACTCCAACCGCGGTGACCAGAGCGAATTCACACTGACCAATACATTTGACCTAACGGGTTTAGACTCTGCCACGCTCGAATATAAGATCTGGTATGAATTAGAAGAATTCTATGATTTTGCCTATGTTGAAGTATCCACTGATGGAGGAGAAACCTGGGAAATCCTTGAGACCGCTCACGGAACCGATAATGATCCCAGAGACCGGTCGTATGGTTGGGGCTACACCAGGACGACTCTGGAATGGCTATCCGAATCGCTTGACCTTACCCCATACGCGGGTCAGGAGATCCAGATTCGCTTCCATGTCATAACCGATTTCACCACCAACCGGGACGGCATCCAACTGGACGATATCGCCATCCCCGAACTGGGATATTACGACAGCGCTGAGGATGACAACGGAGGCTGGGAGGTAAAAGGGTTCATCCGCAGCAGCAACCTGGTCCCGGTGGAATGGATCGTCTGGTTGGTGAAAGCCTCCAATCCCATGCAGGTAGAGCGAATCACCCTCAGCCCAGAGCAAATGGCAGAATTCGAAATAGAGGGCTTCGGCGATCAGTTTAATATCGCCGCAGTTGTGATCTCCCCCACAGCCCCGACCACCACAATGGAGCTAGATTATGAGCTTGTATTCCAACATCCCTAGTGCACCATCAGGCGGGTAGGAATTCTTGGCAGGCTTGACCTTATTTGCCGATCTTGAAGCGCAGCAGCTTGAGCATATCGCACAGCGTGTCCAGCGGCGCACGTTTGCTCTCGGAGTCACCCTGTTCCACCAGGACATGCCAGGCACGATGATGTACATGATCGAAACGGGGAGTGTGCGGGTAATCAGTATTGGAAGAACCGGGCAGGAATTAACCCTCAACGTACTCGGTCCAGGCGAGATCTTCGGTGAGCTGTCCATCCTGGATGGTCAGCAGCGCTCCGCCACCGCCATCACCCTTGTGCCAATTGTGGTATGGCTGCTATCGCAGGCTGATCTGAATGAATTCATGAGCAAATATCCACCTGTCAACCAGGCCATGATCCAGATACTCGTCGAACGGGTACGGGCAACGGCGCGGCGTTTAGAAGCGATGACCTTTCAGGATGTGTTGGGAAGATTGGCATTCGAACTGCTCAACCTGGCTGAACGCAGCGGTCAGCCTTATGAGCTGGGGATTGAAATCACCATACCCCTGACCCAGGTCGACCTGGCAACCATGGTCGGCGCCACCCGGGAAAGCGTCAATAAAGCTGTTTCGGTATTGCGTTCCAAAGAATTAATCGCTGTAGATGGTACGCGCTGGTTCCTGCAGGACCCGGCTGGGATACAGAAAATCCTCTATGAGCGAGGCCGCTAAATGACACAGGATTGGTATTCTGGGTTGGTAAGCCGCTTAGCAGAACCGGACATCGAAAATCTCGGAGATGATGTTTCAGGTCCTGGAATCTGGCAGTCTTTAGAGAAGCACGTTCAAATTGCTGAATACCAACCAGAGAGGTCCTCTCATGTCATTGAGCAAGAGTTGAGCGACCACACTGGGCCATATTTTGTCTTAAAAAATACCGAAGAGAAAACATACCTTCGTTTATCTCCCATAGAACACAAGTTATGGCAGAGCATGGATGGCGAGACGACTGTTCAAGAGCTGATTGTCGAGCATTTCATGACCACAGGTGAATTTGCCCACTCGACCGTGGTTCACCTAGTAGAGCTGTTCTATTGGAAAAATATGTTCACGGACCAGCCAATCGCGGTTTGGAGCCAGGTCACTCAAGAGATAGCCAGACGTTCATGGAGATATCGTCTCAGCCTGCCTGCCCAGAAATTTATGAACCAGCCGATCGGGTATAACGGACTGGATAAATACATCACACTGATTTACCGGTACGGGGGTTTCTTGTTCTTCACCCGCCCGGTTCAGATCCTGCTGGTGTTGATCGCCATCCTCGGTTTGGTTGCATCTTCACAAGTGATTCGAGACCCTGCTAACATATTTTTTGGTGAGGGTTTGCTCAAGAGCATTGCCTTGATCTGGTTGGCTTCGCTGCTGCCGATCTTTATCCATGAGATGGGTCATGCCCTGACAGTCAAACATTTCGGACGGGAGGTACCCAAAGGCGGGGTGATGCTGTACTTCGGCATGCCGGCTGCTTTTGTGGAAACCACGGATATCTGGCTGGAACCGAAACGGGCACGATTGGCTGTAACCTGGAATGGACCTTATACCGGATTGATCATCGGGGGTTTAACAGCGATATTCATCTATCTGTACCCATCAGCCTCGATCAACTCTTTCTTATTCAAGATGCTCGGTGTAGCATATGTGACCGTTCTATTCAACGTCAACCCGCTCTTGAAATACGATGGCTACTATTTGCTTTCCGATTGGCTTGAAATCCTCTCTTTGCGTGAAAGGTCTGCAGCCTTCCTAAGGCGTAATTTCCTCAACAAAATCCTGAGCAGGGTGAAATTCACCCGCGAGGAGAAAATATTCTCCGTATTTGGAATGCTCTCATTCATATGGATGGCCTATGCGCTGTACTTGATCAGCTCAGTCTACCAATCGCGCATCCAAAACAGTTTAGAGTCTTTATTGGGTAGGAATTACTCGCTGACCAACAGGGCATTAAGTTTTCTATTAATCGCCGGGTTGGTCTCCTTTGCCTTCCTGATGGGAATGAGACTGGTCGGCCTGGTTCAGGCTTTAATTGCCAGATACAGCCGAACTGGTGGTCTCCAGCGCCATGGGCAGTTAGCGATGGCCGGTTCTGCTTCAACGGTGATTGCCGGAGTGGTTATCTTGTTGGTGTTGCCCGGACAGGCAGGCTGGTTGGGACCGGCTTTGGGTTTACTGGCGGCTTCTTTCTCTGCTTATCGCTTGTTTAATGCCACACCCCCATATCTTGGTTCTTTACGCGGGTTCACTTATGTTCTCATCGCTGCCGCACTCGCTATGGTTGGCTTAGCTTTTATCCTGCAGCTGTTTAACCTTAACCAAAGCATTTCTTTTTGGCTGCAGTGGTTGGCAATCCTCCTGATGGGTGCGGGGATGCTTCTGCTGGTTTTACCTCCCCGGGGACGACTAAAAATCCTGCCATTTACGCTCGGATTGTTCGGCGCAATCGCCATGTACGCAGGACTCATATGGTTGGCTGGTGTACCGCTTTCGCCTGCCTCCCTCAGTCTG
>SDBV01009594.1_pt1 | contig 12840 bp, 8 predicted proteins | sample 2277081 | NCBI WGS metagenome assembly SDBV01 (sample SAMN10402039, study PRJNA504765) | marine sediment metagenome | isolation source: marine sediment core GS10_PC15, 223 cmbsf | place: Arctic Ocean: Southern Knipovich Ridge | collected 2010
CGCCTTCTCCGGCTTTGAGAAACAGGTCGAGCGGTCGCTGGAACAGCACATTCGTGATGCTGGCATGGAAGACATGTTTGGCGAGATCATGGTCCCCACGGAAGAGGTGGTGGAAATGCGTGGTGGCCAGAAACGCACAACCAAGCGCAAGTTTTTCCCCGGTTACGTGCTGGTGAAAATGGAAATGACGGACGATACCTGGCACCTGGTCAAAAGTGTGCCCAAGGTTACCGGATTTATCGGTGGAACGGCCAACAAACCGGCGCCGATCAGCGACAAAGAAGCCGAGGTCATCCTGCAGCAGGTTCAGGAGGGCGCGGAGAAACCACGGCCCAAGTTCACCTTCGAGGCGGGCGAGCAGGTACGTGTGATTGACGGACCCTTTGCCGATTTCAATGGCACAGTGGAAGACGTTAATTTTGAAAAGGCCAAACTGCGTGTGTCGGTGTCCATTTTTGGTCGCATGACACCGGTGGAACTGGATTTTTCACAGGTGGAAAAGGGCTAGACTTTTTCCGCCTGGCTCTATTAAAGCGGTAGGCGCCGTCTGACGGCGATCAATTGTGCTCGGTAGAGTACACCTACCAGGTTGATTTTTACGGGGAGCCCGAAAGCGAATGGCAGCAACCGTCTTCCGACGGTGAAAGCAGTTGCCCGTACGGCGTTTGCACCCGAAGGAGTAGCAAGTCATGGCAAAAAAGATCGACTCTTATATCAAGTTGCAGGTGGCTGCCGGGGAAGCCAATCCCAGCCCGCCCGTGGGTCCGGCCTTGGGCCAACACGGACTCAACATCATGGAGTTCTGCAAGGCATTCAATGCCGCTACTCAGAGCGTGGAAAAGGGGTTGCCGATTCCCGTGGTGGTCACTGTCTTCAGTGATAAAAGTTTCACTTTTATTACCAAAACGCCGCCGGCAGCGGTGTTGCTGAAAAAAGCGTTGGGGCTGAATAAAGGCTCCAGTACCCCCCATACCGATAAGGTAGGCAAGGTCACCCGTGCGCAACTTGAAGAGATAGCCACTACCAAGATGAAGGATCTGAATGCCAATGATATGGATGCCGCGGTGAAGATAATTGCTGGCAGCGCCCGCTCTATGGGTATCGAGACGGAGGGCGTGTGAGATGGCAAAATTAAGTAAACGCATGAAGGCGATATCGGGGAATATCGAGCTTGGCAAGCAGTATGAGATCAACGAGGCCCTGACCCTGGTCAAGGGCAGTGCCAGCGCCAAGTTTGACGAATCCGTTGATGTGGCGGTGAATCTGGGCATCGATGCCCGTAAGTCCGATCAGAATGTCCGGGGTTCGACTGTATTGCCACGCGGCACCGGTAAAACCGTAAAAGTCGCCGTGTTTGCCGAAGGCGATCAGGCTGAGGCTGCCCGCAAGGCTGGCGCCGATGTGGTGGGTATGGACGATTTGGCGGAGAGAGTAAAAAAAGGCGATTTTGACTGGGATATTGTGATTGCTACCCCCGATGCCATGAAGGTGGTCGGACAGTTGGGCCAGATTCTGGGTCCGCGTGGTTTGATGCCGAACCCCAAAGTGGGCACGGTAGCCGCCAATACTGAGAAGGCGGTGACTGACGCCAAGTCAGGCCAGGTGCAGTACCGCATCGACAAGGCCGGCATTATTCATTGCACTATCGGCAAGGCCTCATTTAATGCCGATGCACTGAAGGAAAACCTGGCGGCCTTAATTAATGCCCTGCAGAAGGCGAAACCGTCTTCCGCCAAGGGTACGTATATCAAACGCATCACCCTGTCCTCCACCATGGGACCGGGTGTGATGATTGATACTGCAACGTTGTAGTAGCAATTAATAACCAGCAGTTAAGCGTTAATTATGATTGGTGCGCAAAACGTACTGAAATTTTTAACTGGTAATTGTGATTTACTAATTGTGTTTTAAAGGATTGGGGCTCTCTGCTCCCGATTGACCGGAAACGGTTGTGAAGGTGCAGGGAGATTGTCCAAGACCGCAGGCGTTTTACTTAATTGCCTCGTTGCTAAATCGACTTGAAGGGGGCGGGATCGATACGAGACCCAGGGTTGATTTAGTAGCGGGGCGGCCTGCGCAGGCGATGTACCCGGAGTCAGAGTTTTTTCTGGATACGGTTGTCGTCTTTTATAGACGGAGGTGACTCTACATGAGTCTTGATATAGAGCAGAAAAAGGCCGTGGTGTCTGAAGTGACTGAAGCTATTTCAGGCGCGGAAGCCGCTATACTGGCTGAGTATCGTGGTTTGACCGTGGCTCAAATGACAGAGCTGCGCCGCAAGGCCCGGGAAGCCGGTGTGTTCTTGCGCGTGGTGAAAAACTCACTTGCAAAGCGTGCTGTTGAAGGTTCGAACTTTGAATGCCTGAAAGACCATATGGTGGGTCCACTGGCGCTTGCCGCATCGACTGATCCGGCAGCCGTGGCCAAGGTACTTGATGAGTTTGCCAAAGAAAATGACAAACTAATTATCAAGACCGGCGCTATGGGCGGCGTGATTATGTCGCAAGAGCAACTCAAGGCGCTGGCCAGGTTGCCAGGCCGCGAAGAACTGCTGGCGATTCTGTTGGCAACCATGAGCGCACCGATGCAGAAGTTTGTCCGTACCCTGAACGAGGTACCGGCGTCATTCGTGCGCACGTTGGTTGCTATTCGCGAAGCCAGGGAAGCTGCGTAAGTCAAACCGAATTAACTGATTTAGATTATCTGGAGAAAAGAAATGGCTGTATCCAAAAACGAAATTATGGACGCAATCAGCGGCATGTCCGTGCTGGAGCTTTCCGAGCTCATCAAGGATATGGAAGACAAGTTCAACGTATCCGCCGCTGCGGCCGTTGCCGTAGCGGCACCGGCTGCCGCTGAAGCTGGCGCCGAAGAGGCCAAGGACGATTTCGACGTTGTATTGGTTGATATGGGCTCCCGCAAGGTTTCCGTGATCAAGGCTGTTCGTGCTGTGACCAGCCTGGGTCTGAAGGAGGCCAAGGAGTTGGTGGAATCCGCTCCGGCGACTGTGAAGGAAGCGGCGCCCAAGGCCGAAGCCGAAGACATGAAAAAGAAGCTGGAAGAAGCCGGCGCCAAGATCGAGCTGAAGTAAGTGTCTGCCAATTGAATTTGGTAGCGCAATCGATCCCTCCCAAGCGAAGGATCGAAACATTATCGGGGTTCAGGCTGGCGGAATACTGCCGGCGTGTTCCCGCTTGTTATTTTCGCGTTAGCAGTTAAAGGCGCTGACGCACACATTACAGAGTTGAGAGTCGAGGGAAAGCATGGCCTACACATTCACTGAGAAGCTGCGAATTCGTAAAAGTTTCGGCAAACGCCGGATCGTGCAGAAAGTGCCTTATCTGCTTGCGATTCAAAAGGAATCCTATGCCAAGTACCTGCAAATCGATACCCCGCCAGAGCAGCGTATCGACCAGGGTTTACAAGCAGCGTTCAAGTCTGTTTTCCCGATCGAGTCCTACAACGGCAATGCGGCGCTGGAGTTTGTCAGCTATCGCCTTGGCGAACCTGCCTTTGACGTCAAGGAGTGCCAGCAGCGCGGTTTGATTTATTCCGCACCATTACGCGTGCTGGTACGCCTGGTGGTATTTAACAAAGACGATGCCACTGGCAGCAAGGCAGTTCGTGATATCCGTGAGCAGGAAGTGTACATGGGTGAGATTCCGCTCATGACTACCAACGGTACCTTTATTATTAACGGTACTGAGCGCGTGATTGTTTCCCAGTTGCATCGTTCACCGGGTGTATTTTTCGAACACGACAGCGGCAAGACGCACAGTTCAGGCAAGTTGCTGTTTTCTGCCCGCGTCATACCCTACCGTGGTTCCTGGCTCGATCTGGAATTTGATCCCAAAGACTTCCTTTATGTTCGTATCGATCGTCGACGCAAGCTGCCGGCGACCATCCTGCTGCGTTCCTTGGGAATGAATACGCAGGAAATTCTGGAAACCTTTTTTGATACTGACACCTACCACATTGGTAAAAACGAGATCAAGGTGGAACTGGTACCGTCACGCCTGCGTGGTTTGCAATTTGAATTTGATCTGCGCAACTCCAAGGGCGATGTGCTCGTGGAAGCTGGCAAGCGTGTGACTGCCCGCATGGTGCATGAACTGGAAAAATCCCGCCTGAAACATCTGATCGTTCCGGAACTGTACCTGATGGGTCGCTCGCTGGCGGAAGATATCTTCGACAAGGAGACCGGTGAAATCCTGTTTGCGGCCAACGAAGTTATTACTGAAGAACTGATGGAGAAGCTGCACGAATCCGGTATCAGCGAGATTAAAACCATCTATACAAACGATCTCGATTGCGGTCCGTTTATTTCGGATACCCTGCGCCTTGATCCAAGCACCAATCCATTGGAAGCCCAGATCGAAATCTATCGCATGATGCGTCCCGGCGAGCCACCGACAAAAGACGCGGCGCAATCCCTGTTTAACAATATGTTCTTTTCGGCTGACCGCTACGATCTGTCCGCAGTCGGTCGCATGAAATTCAACCGTCGACTGGCGCGCGAAACCGATGAGGGTCCGGGCATTCTGTCGAAGGAAGACATCGTCGATGTCATGAAAACGCTGATCGATCTCAAGAACGGCAATGGCCAGGTGGATGATATCGACCACCTGGGCAATCGCCGCGTGCGCTCTGTCGGCGAACTGGCCGAAAACCAGTTTCGTATTGGTTTGGTGCGTGTCGAGCGCGCGGTGCGTGAACGTCTGGCCCTGGCGGAATCGGAAGGCCTGATGCCGCAGGAGCTGATTAACGCCAAACCGGTTTCCGCGGTGGTGAAGGAATTCTTTGGTTCCTCGCAACTGTCCCAGTTTATGGACCAGACCAACCCACTGTCGGAAGTCACCCACAAGCGCCGTGTATCGGCACTGGGTCCGGGCGGCCTGACGCGTGAGCGCGCCGGTTTCGAGGTGCGCGATGTGCACCCGACCCATTACGGTCGTGTCTGTCCGATTGAAACACCCGAAGGCCCCAATATTGGTCTGATCAACTCGCTGGCGATCTATGCACGTACCAATGAATACGGTTTCCTGGAAACCCCATATCGCAAGGTAGTGGGTAGCAAGGTTACCGATGACGTCGATTACCTGTCCGCCATTGAAGAAAGCAAGTTCGTGATTGCCCAGGCCAACGCGTCGGTAGATGACAAGGGCAAACTGACCGACGAACTGGTGTCCTGCCGCAACAAGAATGAATTCATGTTGGCAACAGCGGATATGGTGCAATACATTGATGTGGCGCCATCGCAGATCGTTTCCGTTGCCGCCTGTCTGATTCCGTTCCTTGAGCACGATGACGCCAACCGTGCCCTGATGGGATCCAACATGCAGCGTCAGGCGGTGCCGACGCTGATGACCGAAAAACCGCTGGTGGGTACGGGTATCGAACGCACCGTGTGCGTGGACTCCGGTGTGGCAGTAATAGCTCGTCGTGGTGGTGTGGTGGATTCAGTCGACGCCAGCCGTATCGTGGTACGCGTCAATGATGACGAGACCACCCCCGGTGAAGCCGGTGTTGATATCTACAACCTGGTGAAATACCAGCGCTCAAACCAGAATACCAATATCAACCAGAAGCCACTGGTGCGTGTCGGCAACGAAGTCGCCAGCGGCGATGTATTGGCCGATGGGCCCAGTACCGATATGGGTGAGTTGGCGTTAGGGCAGAATATTCTTGTCGCCTTCATGCCGTGGAATGGTTACAACTTTGAAGATTCCATCCTGATTTCCGAGCGCATCGTTGAGAATGACAAATTCACCACTATTCATATCGAAGAGCTCAATACCGTTGCCCGCGACACCAAGCTGGGCTCGGAAGAAATCACCCGGGATATCCCCAATGTCGGTGAGGCCGCATTAGGCAAACTCGATGAGTCGGGTATTGTCTACATTGGCGCCGAAGTGAATGCCGGTGACATTCTGGTGGGCAAGGTGACGCCAAAGGGTGAAACCCAGCTGACGCCCGAAGAGAAGCTGCTGCGCGCCATCTTCGGAGAGAAGGCGTCTGATGTGAAAGACACCTCGCTGCGTTTGCCGTCGGGTATGACCGGTACGGTCATTGACGTGCATGTGTTTACGCGTGACGGTGTGGAAAAAGATGCCCGTGCCAAATCGATTGAACTTTCCGATCTCGACCGTGTACAGAAGGATCTCAACGATGAATTCCGCATCGTTGAAGAGGACGTCTATGCCCGTGTTGAAAAACTGCTGACCGGCAAAGTTGCCGATGGTGGTCCCGGTGCGCTCAAGGCCGGTGACAAGGTTACCAGGGCCTACTTGGACGAGACCGATCGCGACAGGTGGTTTGATATTCGTTTGCACAATGAAGAAGCCAGTCAAACCATGGAACAGCTGAAGACCCAGCTGGCAAGCCACCAAGAGTATTACGACACCAAGTTTACCGAGAAGAAGGTCAAGCTGACGTCGGGTGATGACCTGGCACCTGGCGTGCTGAAAATGGTCAAGGTCTACGTAGCGGTAAAACGTCGCCTGCAGCCCGGTGACAAAATGGCCGGTCGTCACGGTAACAAGGGTGTGATCTCACGCATCGTGCCGGTAGAAGATATGCCCTATACCGCTGATGGTAATCCGGTGGACATCGTGCTCAATCCGCTGGGCGTGCCGTCGCGCATGAACGTCGGCCAGGTACTGGAAACCCATCTGGGTTGGGCGGCAAAACATCTGGGGATACAAATCGATGCCATGCTCAAGCGGGAGGCCAAGATTGAAGAGGTGCGTAAGCAGCTCGACAAGATCTACAACGGCTCCGGAGGCAAGAAGGAAAACATCAAGTCGCTGACCGACGATGAGATCATGACCCTGGCCAATAACCTGCGCGATGGTGTGCCGGTGGCGACACCGGTATTTGACGGTGCCACCGAAGAGGAGATAAAAGATTTTCTGGAACTGGCCGGTCTGCCGCGTAGCGGACAGATCACGCTTTTTGACGGCCGCACTGGTGACGCCTTTGATCGTGAGGTGACAGTGGGATACATGTATATCCTAAAGCTCAATCACCTGGTGGACGACAAAATGCATGCCCGTTCTACCGGTCCCTACAGTTTGGTAACCCAACAGCCACTGGGCGGTAAGGCACAGTTTGGTGGTCAGCGCTTCGGTGAAATGGAGGTGTGGGCACTGGAAGCCTACGGCGCTTCGTACACCTTGCAGGAAATGTTGACCGTGAAGTCAGACGACGTGCATGGGCGCACCAAGATGTTTGAGAACATTGTCAAGGGCGATCACCGCATGGAGGCCGGCATGCCGGAATCCTTCAATGTGCTGATTAAGGAAATCCGTTCCCTTGGTATCGATATCGAACTCCAGCAGGAGTAATTCTTAATGGTAGGAGCCGACTCCTGTCGGCAACGAGTATGATCGCCCTCGGAGAGGGCTCCTGCCGGTAATGATTCCAGTGATGGAATCGCACCGTAAAATAGGTACAGACGATGAAAGATCTTTTTAATCTATTCAAACAACCGGGCAAATCTGAAGATTTCGATGTTATTCGCATCGGACTGGCCTCACCGGAAAAAATCCGTTCCTGGTCCTTTGGTGAAGTCAAAAAACCCGAGACCATTAATTACCGTACATTCAAGCCGGAACGTGATGGCCTGTTTTGTGCCAAGATTTTTGGCCCGGTCAAGGACTACGAATGCCTTTGCGGCAAGTACAAGCGACTCAAGCATCGCGGTGTTATCTGCGAGAAGTGCGGTGTCGAGGTTACCCTTTCAAAAGTACGTCGCGAGCGCATGGGCCACATTGACCTGGCCAGCCCCGTTGCTCATATCTGGTTCCTGAAATCCTTGCCGTCACGTATGGGTCTGGTGCTGGACATGACCCTGCGCGACATTGAGCGCGTACTCTATTTTGAGGCCTATGTTGTGGTCGATCCTGGCATGACACCGCTGGAAAAATTCAGCCTGCTGAATGAAGAGGCCTACCTTAACGCCATTGAAGAATATGGTGATGAATTCGACGCCCGCATGGGCGCCGAAGCCGTGCGTAACATGCTGCGTGACATGGATCTGGAAGAAGAACGCGCCACCTTGCGGGAACAGCTGGGCGCCACCAAGTCTGAAACCAAGATCAAGAAGCTGACCAAGCGTCTGAAGGTCATCGAGGCCTTTATTCAGTCGGGTAACAAACCGCAGTGGATGATTCTCGAGATACTGCCGGTATTACCACCGGAGTTGCGGCCGTTGGTACCGCTTGATGGCGGCCGTTTTGCGACTTCGGATCTGAATGATCTTTACCGTCGAGTGATCAACCGTAATAACCGTCTGCGCCGTCTGCTGGATCTCAATGCGCCCGACATCATTGTGCGTAACGAAAAGCGCATGCTGCAGGAAGCCGTTGATGCGTTACTCGACAACGGACGTCGTGGCAAGGCCATTACCGGTGCCAACAAGCGCCAGCTGAAGTCCTTGGCTGACATGATCAAAGGCAAGCAGGGTCGTTTCCGTCAGAACCTTCTCGGCAAACGTGTCGATTATTCCGGTCGTTCCGTTATTGTGGTCGGCCCGACGCTGAAACTGCACCAGTGCGGCTTGCCGAAAAAAATGGCGCTGGAACTGTTCAAACCGTTCATCTTCGGCAAGCTTGAGGCCCGCGGTCTCGCCACCACCATAAAGGCAGCTAAAAAGATGGTGGAGCAGGCCAGTCCCGAAGTCTGGGACATCCTCGAAGATGTGATTCGTGAACATCCGGTAATGCTGAACCGCGCGCCGACGCTGCATCGTCTTGGCATTCAGGCTTTTGAGCCGGTTCTGATTGAGGGCAAGGCGATTCAGCTGCATCCTTTGGTCTGTGCCGCTTTCAACGCCGACTTCGATGGCGATCAGATGGCGGTACATATTCCGTTGTCGACTGAGGCACAGCTTGAAGCCCGCACCCTGATGATGTCCACCAATAATGTGTTATCGCCTGCCAACGGCGATCCCATCATCGTGCCATCACAGGATATTGTGCTGGGTCTTTACTACATGACCCGCGAGCGCATCAATACCAAGGGCGAAGGTCGCATCTATGCCGATGTAAAGGAAGTAGATCGTGCTTACAATACGGGGTCGGTTTCCTTGCACGCCCGCGTCAAGGTGCGTATGCATCTGTCGGACACTGATGACGATGGCAATCTGAGCACGGAAACACGAATCGTTGAAACCACTGCCGGACGTGCCCTTTTATCCGCGATCCTGCCGGAAGGCCTGTCCTTTGAAAAACTGATGAACAAGACGCTGAAGAAGAAGGATATCTCCGAGCTGATCAATATCTGTTACCGCAAGATCGGGCTTAAAGCAACCGTCATTTTCGCCGATAAGCTGATGTACACCGGTTTCGCTTTTGCTGCCCGCGCCGGTGTCTCCATCGGTATTGACGATATGATTACACCGGAAGAAAAAACCAGCATCCTGGCCGATGCCGAGAAGCAGGTAAAAGCGATCCAGAAACAGCATGCCTCCGGTTTGCTCACCGACGGCGAGCGCTACAACAAAGTAGTGGATATCTGGACCCACACCTCGGACAAGGTCGCCAAGTCGATGATGGACAAGCTTGGCACCGAGGAGGTCATAGACAGTGAGGGCAATAAGCAGACACAGGCTTCGTTTAATTCCATCTTTATGATGGCGGACTCCGGTGCCCGCGGTAGTGCAGCACAGATTCGCCAGCTGGCCGGTATGCGTGGCTTGATGGCCAAGCCGGATGGCTCCATTATCGAGACCCCCATTACCGCCAATTTCCGCGAAGGTCTGTCGGTATTGCAGTACTTTATTTCGACTCACGGCGCCCGTAAAGGCCTGGCCGACACGGCCCTCAAAACCGCAAACTCCGGTTACCTGACCCGTCGTCTGGTGGACGTGTGCCAGGATTTGGTGGTGACCGAGGAAGACTGTGGTACCACTACCGGTGTCACCCGTTCTGCCCTGGTGGAAGGCGGTGAAGTAGTGGTACCGCTGCGTGACCGTATTCTTGGCCGCACCGTTATCGGCGATGTGGTCGATCCGGCAAACAATAAAACGGTATTGGTTGCAGACGGCACCATGCTCGATGAGAAACTCGTCACCCTGCTGGAAGAACACAATATTGACCAGATGCAGGTGCGCTCCGCCGTAACCTGCGCTAACCACTATGGTGTGTGCGCCAAGTGTTACGGACGCGACCTGGCTCGTGGCCATCTGGTCAATCAGGGTGAGGCCGTGGGCGTGATTGCGGCGCAGAGTATCGGCGAACCCGGTACCCAGCTGACCATGCGTACCTTCCATATCGGTGGTGCTGCATCCCGCTCGACTGCGGTTAGCAAGATTGACGTCAAAACCACCGGTACCGTGCATTTGCGCAATGTCAAAAAGGTGGAAAATGCCGACGGCAAGTGGGTTGTGGTATCGCGCAGCGGCGAACTTATTGTGCAGGACGAGCACGGTCGTGATCGCGAACGTTACAAAGTGCCTTTCGGCGCGGTGATGACGGTCAACGACGGATCCAAGGTCACGGCAGGCGATATTGTTGCCAACTGGGACCCGCATACACACCCGATTGTGACGGAAGTGGCAGGCAAGGTGGTGTTTACGGACCTGATCGAAGGGCAAACAGTCGATATTCAGACCGACAGCCTGACTGGCCTGTCGACCTATGTGGTACTGGATACGGACAAACGTCGCGGCAGCAAAGATGCACGGCCGATGATTTCGTTGGTCGATGCCAAGGGCGAGCCGGTGATGATCCAGGGCACTGAGCAGCCGGCGAAGTACAGCCTGCCGGCCGGTGTGATTATTACTGTCGAAGATGGTGCCAAGGTCAATGTCGGCGACGTATTGGCTCGCATACCGCAGGCATCTTCCAAGACCCGCGATATCACCGGTGGACTGCCGCGCGTGGCCGAACTGTTCGAGGCTCGCAAGCCCAAGGAAGCGGCCATTCTGGCGGAGGTGACAGGTGTGGTTTCCTTCGGTAAAGAAACCAAAGGCAAGCAGCGTCTGGTCATTACCGACCGCGATGGCGAGGCCCACGAGTGGCTTATTGCCAAGGAGCGCCATATTACGGTGTTCGAGGGTGAGACCGTGGAACAGGGTGACAGCATCGTTGACGGTTCACCGGTGGCCCACGATATCCTGCGCCTGCTGGGTGTGGAAACACTTACTAACTATATCGTCGATGGTGTGCAGGATGTCTATCGGTTACAGGGCGTGAAAATCAACGACAAACACATCGAGGTGATTATTCGCCAGATGCTGCGCAAGGTCACTGTCATCGATCACGGTAATACCAGCTTCCTGCCGGGTGAGCAGGTGGAGCGCTCGATATTGCTCGAGGAAAACGCCAAGATTGAGGCCGATGGCAAGCAGCCGGCAACCTATCAGCGTGATCTTCTGGGTATTACCAAGGCCTCCCTGTCGACCGAGTCGTTTATTTCGGCGGCCTCATTCCAGGAGACCACGCGTGTGCTGACTCAGGCCTCCATCGCCGGCAAGCGTGATCGCTTGCGTGGGCTGAAGGAGAACGTCATCGTCGGCCGCCTGATACCGGCGGGTACCGGTCTGGCTCACCATGATGAACGCCGGCGCCAGCGACTCGAGGACAAAAACGAGGCTCTGGCGTTGGAAAATGCCCTGTCTTCGGTGTCGCCTGCCACAGTCGCTGGTGGCGATGAAGAAGAGGTCGTGGGCGCCTGATTCAGCAGTAAATATGCTTGACAGGGTAGGGGCGTCAACCTAGAATCGCGCCCCACCTAAGGGCAGGCCGGAGGGTAAATCCGGCCTGTCGTTTGTTTTTTGGGCTGGAGAGAAACATGCCAACGATTAACCAACTAGTGCGTAAACCACGTAAGCGCGAGATCAAGAAATCGACGGTCCCGGCGCTGGAAGCCTGTCCGCAGAAGCGGGGAGTGTGCATCCGTGTGTATACCACGACGCCGAAAAAGCCGAATTCCGCGCTTCGTAAAGTGGCTCGTGTACGCCTGACCAATGGTTATGAAGTGACCACCTATATTGGTGGCGAAGGGCACAACCTCCAGGAACATTCCGTCATACTGATTCGTGGCGGACGTGTGAAGGACTTGCCCGGTGTGCGTTATCATACCGTGCGTGGCACCCTGGATACGGCGGGTGTGTCCGATCGCCGTCAGGGACGCTCTAAATACGGCGCAAAACGCCCCAAGTCCTGATTTTTAAAAGAATTTGACTCGCCGCGGTGTGATCTGCGGCGTTTTTAGTCTCTGGAACACGGGTATCTAAATAGGTAGACGAGGCCAAAATGCCGAGAAGAAGAGAAGTACCCAAGCGCACCATTTTGCCGGATCCAAAGTACGGCAATGTGACGCTGGCGAAATTTATTAACGTCGTAATGCACTGCGGCAAGAAGTCTGTGGCCGAACGTATTGTCTATGGCGCGTTGGCTACCATGGCCGAGCGCAGCAAAAAGGACCCGGTAGAGCTGTTTCAGGCCGCGCTGGAAAACATCAAGCCCGATGTCGAGGTCAAGAGCCGTCGCGTCGGTGGTGCCACCTACCAGGTACCAGTGGAAGTGAAGGCCAATCGCCAGGCTGCCCTGGCCATGCGCTGGATCATTACCGCCGCCCGTGCCCGTAGTGGCAAGTCCATGGGTGTGCGACTGGCAGATGAGTTAATGGACGCCGCGGAAAAACGCGGCACAGCCTACAAGAAACGTGAAGACACGCATCGTATGGCCGAGGCCAACAAGGCCTTTGCCCACTATCGTTGGTAAAGATAACCATGGCACGCAAGACACCTATCGATCGCTATCGCAATATCGGCATCATGGCCCACATTGATGCGGGTAAGACGACGACGACCGAACGTATCCTGTTCTACAC
>SDBV01009595.1_pt1 | contig 12837 bp, 11 predicted proteins | sample 2277081 | NCBI WGS metagenome assembly SDBV01 (sample SAMN10402039, study PRJNA504765) | marine sediment metagenome | isolation source: marine sediment core GS10_PC15, 223 cmbsf | place: Arctic Ocean: Southern Knipovich Ridge | collected 2010
GGGCGCAATGGGTTATATAAAGAAAACAGAGGCGTGTGATAATATTATCTTTGCTATTAAAAAAGTATTATCAGGTGGATTATACTTAAATGAAAAAACAAAAGACAGACTTATTCATAAAATATTTACTAAGAAAGCACAGACAGAAAACTCTGTAATAGACCAATTAAGTGATAGAGAACTTGAAATTTTCCAATTTCTTACAAAAGGATGTAAAACTAAAGATATAGCAGAAAAAATAAATTTAAGCATAAATACAATAAATACACATTATCTGCATATTAAAAAGAAATTAAACTTAAAAGGCCATAATGAACTAATTCAATATGCAAATAGTTGGTCCTATCGTAATAATAAGTAGTAATAATAAGTAGTAATAATAATTTTCTGTAGCTGTTTTAATAAAATGAATAGAGATAAAAGAGAAATAAAAGAAAGTAGTTTTAACCTTTTTAATACTGTTCCGGTAATTATTGGTATAACGGATTTTGAAGGAAATGTTTTAGAAATTAATAAATATGCTGTAGATTGTCTTGGATATTCTTATAAAGAACTTAAAAATAATAATGCTGCTTCTTTTTATATGAGCATAAAAAACCGAAATGAAATAATAACCAAACTTCAGAAGAATGGTTATATAAAAAACGCTGAGGTGATTTTAAAGAAAAAAGACGGCACAATAGTAACAACATTAGTAAATATGGAGAAAATACAATATCAGGGAAAAGAAGCAATTATATCAGTTGTAAATGATTTTACAAATGAAAGGGCTGCTTTGGAGCTATTAAAGAATAATGAAATCAAATTAGAAGTAAAAACAAAAAATCTAACTGAACGTATTAAAGAATTAAACTGCCTTATTGATATTTCTCATATTGTGGAAAAACAAGGGATTACATTAGAAAATATATTACAGAGTATTGTTGAAAGGCTGCCGGCTGCCTGGCAGTATCCGGAAATTACATGTGCTCAAATAGTACTTGGTAACCAAAAATATAAAACTAAAAATTTCATGCGTACAATGTGGAAACAAATGAGTTGTATATCTGTAAATGGTGAACAAGCAGGAATTGTGGAGATTTGCTATCTGAAGAAAAAGCCGAAAGTTATTGAAGGTCCATTTTTATTTGAAGAACGGCGCCTGATAAATGCAATTTCTGAGCGGCTGGGAAGGATAGTCGAAAGATTCAAGGCCAAACAAGAACTTGTAAATGCTAAAAGTGATGCTGAAATGGCCAGTAATGCAAAAAGTAATTTCCTGGCTAACATGAGCCACGAAATTAGAACTCCATTAAGTGCTATACTCGGATTTACAGAGCTTCTTTTAAAAGGTGGAAAAGATACGGATACAAAAGAAAAACTTATTCTTATTAAAAAGTCTGGCGACATGCTTAAAAAACTTGTAGATGATATATTGGATCTTTCAAAGATAGAAGCTAATAAAACTACTATAGAAAAGTCTGTTTTTTCATTAAAAGATATGTTTTCTACTATACGTGATATTATTTTACCAAAAGCAAAAGAGAAGAATTTACTTTTTAAATTTAAAGTAAAAAGTAAAATCACGCAGTATGTAGAAGGGGATAATCAAAAGATAACTCAAGTAGTATTAAATATTTTAAGTAATTCAATAAAATTTACAGAAACTGGAGAAATAATACTTAAATATAATTATAAAAAGGATAATTTAAAAATTAAAATATCTGATACCGGGATTGGTATTTCAAAAGAAGATCAAATAAAAATATTTTCTCCATTTAAGCAGGTAGTAAATCTATTTGATTGTAATAATGAAGGTTCCGGCCTGGGTTTAACAATCTCCAAAAAACTTACAGAACTGATGAATGGCAATATAAAAATAGAAAGCAAATTGGGCCATGGTTCAACTTTTACTATTAATCTACCATTGCCTATTGTTTCAAGCATGGATGTAAAAGAGAATTACATAAAAAAAGAAAAGATTGTAAATAAAAATATTGTCCAATGCTGGATTGATAAACAGAAACCCGTATGTAAAATAACATTAATGGAAGCAATAGTCTCATTACCTGAAATGGTTAAAAAATTAAATGACTCTATTTCCAATAATGATCTAAAAAAGATAAAACTTATAACTCATGATATTAAAGGTTTAACCGGGATGTTAGGTATGACCGAAATATTCGATCCTGTAGTCCGAATTAATAAAGAAGTAAATAGAAAAACAATAAATACGGATATTATTAAGAGTTCATTAGAAAAAGTAAAAATGATAATTAAAAGTATACCGAATAAATATTTTTTCGCTGAAAAGTCAATTTCAGCAGAAAAAAGAAATAAATCTATAAACCCTAATATTCTTGTTGTTGATGATAATGAGATTATGCAGAAATTAATAAAGGACTATATGACAGAATTAAAACTGGATTGCGATTTAGCATCTAGCGGATTTGCAGCTTTGGAAATGTTAAAAAAAAATAAATATACTTTTATACTCCTGGATATTCAAATGCCTAAAATGAATGGAATGGAAGTAATTAGATACATTCGGAAAAGTAAAGCATTAAAAAACATATATATTGTTGTAATGACCGGTATGGTAATGAAATATATAAAACAATGCTTAGCTTCTGGCTGTGATGATTACCTTGTTAAGCCTTTTACAATAGAACAATTAAAAGAAAAAATGCATAAATATGTGTTAAAAAGAAATAACGGTGGACTGGTGAATTAGTAAAAAATTATAAAGCTAAACTGGAGATGCCAACAATGCCTATTTAATAAATTTCCACTGGCCTTTCGACATCCTGTCTCGGCCAGTATTCGTCCATCCATGGACTTCTCGCCCGCAGCACTAAAAGCTCGCAAAGTCCGCAAAGGACAAAGAGATTTTTTGACATCTTCAGTTTAGCTTAACCCTTTATTCCGGCAGCCGGAATACCTCGCAGCTCTGTTTAAGGGCATGGAATTTAGATCTCACAAAGTAAAAGCGGGAATTGAGTCTTCTTAATCATTCATATTTGAACTCCTTAAATCTCATTCTTGACTTTATAATCCTTACTAATTATTATTCTCTAGATGCAGGAGTTATTAATATGAACAAACAATTTACCGTAGAAGAACAGGCAGGTTTCGCTAAAACTGCCAGTTACAGAATTTCAGCTGTTTCCCGAAAGATCCGTGATAATGCACTTTTATCTGTTGTATCTGCATTAGAAGGCAATAAACAGGAAATATATAATGCTAATGAAAAGGATTTAAAAGCTGCAGAACAGGGAAAGATTAATGTAACTCTTATTGAAAGGCTTAAATTCGGTGAAAAGGAGCTTAATACTGTCATTCAGGGTATCGGGGATTTAATTGCTATGGATGATCCTATTGGAAATACAATAGACGCAAGAGAGCTTGATAATGACCTGATTTTATATAAAATATCTGTTCCTATCGGATTAATCGGTGTTATTTTTGAGTCACGCCCGGGTGCACTTGTTCAGATAGCAGCATTATGCATTAAATCAGGTAATGCAGTGATTTTAAAAGGCGGGAAAGAAGCAATTAATACTAATGCTGTTCTTTATAAACTTATTTACAACGCAATAGTGCAATCGGATAAAGTTTTTGAAAATTTAGTACAGCTTGTGGAAACCAGAGAGGACATTCATAAACTGCTAAAGCTTGATAATATTATAGATTTAATGATACCTCGAGGTTCAAATGCACTTGTAAGGAATATTAAGGAAAATACTAAAATACCGGTTTTAGGTCATGCAGATGGTATTTGCCATGTTTATATTGATAAAGATGCAGATATCAGAATGGGGCTTGAAATTACAAAGGATGCAAAATGTCAATATCCTGCCGTATGTAATGCCGCGGAAACGCTGCTCGTACATAAAGATGTATCAGAAAAATTCTTAAAAGAACTGGAAAGTGTTTTAAATGATGTGGAACTTCGCGGATGCGAAAGGACATGCAAAATTATTTCTATTAAGCCTGCAACTGACGCAGACTGGAGAACAGAGTATAATGACCTTATACTTTCAATTAAAATTGTAGATTCTACAGAGGATGCTGTTGCCCATATAAATAACTACAGCAGCCATCATACTGATGCGATAATTACTGAAAATAAAGAAAAAGCAGATTATTTTGTTAATTTTGTAGATTCAAGCTCTGTAATGTGGAACTGTTCTACAAGGTTCTCAGACGGATACGTATATGGCCTTGGAGCGGAAGTCGGTGTATCAACTAATAAAATACACGCAAGAGGGCCTGTTGGCCTTGAAGGATTAACAATATATAAATATAAACTGCAGGGTAGCGGACAGGTAGTAGCAGATTATAAAGATGGAAAAAAGAAATTTACTCACAGAAATATATAGAAGGTAATTCATGAGGATACTTATTAAAATTGGAAGTGCTCAGATAAGCAAAGGAAGTAAAATCCATTATTCATGGTTAAAATCAAAAGTTAAAGAAATAGCAGAACTACAAAAAAAGGATAATGAAATTATAATTGTAAGTTCAGGCGCAGTTGTCGCGGGTATGGAAGTGGAAGGCCTGACAAAAAGGCCTCTGGATGTTATTAAACTTCAGTTATTATCCGGTGTTGGACAGATAAGATTAATGAAGTATTATAAGGACTATTTTAAAACGCATAAAATATTTGTATCCCAAATTCTTTTAACACATCATAGTATTGCACTAGATGAGGAAAAGAAAACAATTATTCAGATTATAAATGCATATCTAAAACAGAAAACAATTCCAATAATTAATGAAAATGATCTCGTTTGCAAGGAAGAGCTTGAATATAAAAGAATGTTTACAGATAATGATATTCTTACAGCTCTTGTTGGTACTGCTGTTAAAACAGATATTGTAATAATACTTACCGATGTGGATGGATTATTTAAATCTAATCCAAAAACAAATTCTAACGCAGAACTCATAGAAAAAGTAGAAAAATTTGATGATTCAATAAGAGAAATGGCATCTAATGAAACAAATGAGCTTGGGCTTGGAGGTATGCTTTCTAAATTAGAAGCAGCAGAAATTCTAAACAAATCCGGTATAGATGTTCTGGTTGCAAATGGCAAATATAAACTAAATGATATTATAGAGAATAATGTAAAAAGGACTATTTTTATAGGTAATTCTGTACCAAATTAATAGAATGGTAGTATTTTTAAATTTGATTAACAGGATTTTAATTTAGCATTGTCTAATACCTTTTTCATAATATCAGTTAAAATCGTTAAACTCACCAGAAGGAAAAAAAAGGTGCGATTTCAAGAACAGGTTTTTTTATTATTAGGACACAGATATTACCTAAGTTAAGGCTGTTCCGTAACCTGTAACCTTAAAACAAAGAATGTAGAGTATAACTATCTTAAAAATTTGACTCAGATTTCTCTGATTTTTGCATTATCCAATTCATATTTTTAATAAAATTAAAGTGGTGATTACTACGTTAACATGATTTAAGCAGATTATTTTTTTTCATCTTCCGGATCTTTATCTGTTCGGATTATTTCTACCTTTACACGGGCTAATAGTCCTGCAACAGCTCCTATAGCAGCCAGTACAGGTGCAAGTAATGCAAAAACTCCGCCTACGGCAACTCCTGCTGTTAATGGGAGTTCAAAAATAACTTCTCCGGAATCCTTTTTTAAAATCAGTTTGCGTACATTGCCTTCCTTGATGAGTTCTTTTACACGATTTATCAAATCACTTCCTGCAATTTCAATTTCTTCCTTAAAGCTTTTCTTTTCTTTTTTGTTTTCATCCATTATTTTTTCCTTAACTGTAATTTTATCCAGTCACTCAGCTGTTAAGCGTGTTTTTCATATTTATGTAGCAGGGTAGCCGGATTGTCTACAATGTATTTACTTAAGGGATGAATCGTCAATTAAGTTTTTTATTCTGGCAGCCGGAATACCTCGCAGCTCTGCTCCGGGGTTCTTCATTAAAGCAATTTGCAATGTTAAAGTTTTGCATTTATCAGGCTGCACCACAGGCACGCAAGGAGCCTTCGGCTTACAGACTGTGTGAAAACAAGCTATCGATGCAAAGCAGATATAAGGTTTTTCTTATTACATGCAGATTATTAAAAAATTCAAAATCTGTGTAATCCTGATACCCTGTTCATATTTTCTTAAAAATTATTATTTAAACAAAATAAGAATATATCAAATTTATGTAATCGGTGTTCCGTATTGAGAATTGCTGCTTTATTTTTAAAGTTATTGCGTTAAACTATTTATAGTATTAAAATATTGCTTTAGGAAAGGGTGATGGTCGCACGAATAGGCAGATGGTTTAATTTAAAAGTAAAGAATTTTATATATGCGCTTGGATTTTTTTCTAAAATACTATTCGAAACCCTTTTCTTTTTACGGAGAAAACAGGTCGGATATAAAGTTCTGGTTTTACAGATTCTTTTTACAGGATTTGAAGCAATAGGTATAATTTCCCTTGTTTCTATATCCATCGGAGCTGTTGTAATTATTCAGGGTATTAGTATCCTGCCTCAATTTGGTCAGGGAGACTTAGTCTATACTATTCTTATAACAATAATAACCAGGGAATTGGGTCCTATTTTAACAGCATTTATTATTATTGCCAGGTCCGGTACTGCAATTGCAACAGAACTTGGAGGAATGGTTGTTTCTCATCAAATAGAGGCATATGAATCTATTGGTATTAATCCTATATCGTATCTAGTTGTGCCAAGGTTTTTAGGAGTTATAATATCTATCCTTATTCTAAACATATATTTTAATTTTGTGGGGCTATTTGGAACGTTCTTTATAACACAGCTTTTTACACCTATAACATTTTTTGATTATTTCAGAAATCTCTTCCGGGCTTTAGAGCTCGTAGTTATATTATCATCATTAATAAAGAGCTTTGTTTTTGGTATAATAATTTCTACTGTTGCAACTTATCAGGGTTTTAATGTAAAGATGTCATCTACAGAAATCCCTCAGGTTGTAATAAAAGCAGTTGGCCAGGCATTTGTCTTCTGTATTTTTGCAGATTTAATAATTATTCTTATATTCTGGGTATAAAATGGATACAGCAATTGAATTAAATAAAGTATTTGTTACCTCCGGCGATGTAGATATTCTTAAAGATATCTCAGTTTCATTTCCAAAGAATAAGAGTACAGTGATTATAGGCCCTTCCGGCTGCGGCAAAAGCACATTATTAAAAGCAGCTGCAGGTATCCGCTCAATAGAAAGCGGAGAGGTTATAATAAACGGTATTGAGTTCATGAAAATGACAGAAAAGGAGTATCTGAATTTTAGAAAACAAAACGGATTTGTTTTTCAGGATGCAGCATTATGGGAAAATAAAAATCTGTTTGAAAACCTCTCTCTACCCCTTGAGTTCCATTACAGGGAACTTTCAAAACAAGAAATTGAAACTATGGTAAACAAGTTTTTAACAAGGACAGGCCTGATAGGGCAGGAACATTTAAGGCCCGCGCAGTTATCCATAGGGGAAAAGAAAATTGCTTCATTTTTAAGGGCAGTCATGGTAAAGCCAAAATACCTCTTTATGGATGAACCGACACAGTCTATAGATAATAAAGTTGTAGATGCGATTTCCGGAATTATTCGTGAATTAAGAAATATTGGATGCACAATTATAACAGTTACACATGATCCTGAGATTACTTCATGGCTTGCTGATTATATTGTAGTACTAAGAAATGGTGAATTAGTAGAAGCTGGTCCTCTGAATGAAATATCGAGAAGTAAGGACAAATATGTTAGATCTATAGTATCAAGTGCTTTAGATGATGCCGCGCCATATAATGAAAATATTTTAGATTTACTTGATCAATAGAAAAAAGACAATTAAAAGTGTTGTACAATTAATTATTTTGTTAGATAATTAATTAGGAAAGTAATTATTATGAAAATAAGAATGAAATTTGCGGATCAGATTGTAGGCCTGTTTATTCTCCTTTCTATATTAGGCCTTGCTCTTGTATTAATACTTCTTGGAGCAAATCAGCGCTGGTTTGCCAAGAATTATCATTTTTACACTATGCTAAAATCTGCAAGCGGTATTAGTGAAGGTGCTGAAATAAAGTTAAGAGGCTTTGTTGTTGGCAAGGTAGATAAAATTGAACCTGATTTTGAATCGGGCAATGTTAGAATGGATTTTCATATTTTTGATAATTATTATGAAGATATAGTACTTGAAAATTCAGTTATAGAAGTAGTTACAAACCTCTTAGGCCTTGGTACGGATATAGTTTTTCATCCTGGCCGTGTTGAGTCCGGAGCACCGCGTCTTCCAATACAGGAAGGTGAAATGGTTTATTCCGGGGACTCAGAAGACGGCAAAAGATTGATACAACAGGGTAAAGTTGATTATACAGGAGAAATGGATTCAATCCAGACCTTAGTAGCAAAAGCTGGCCCTGTTATGCAGAACCTTAATAAAGTGCTATATTTAATTAGTGATGCAGCAACCAGCAGTGATATAAGAAACAATAGGTTTGGTGGAATTCTGGAAAATACAAAAGAACTTGAAGCTACTCTTATAAATATTCTTAAAGGCAGAGATTCCGGGCCGGTTGGAGATATAATTGATAATGCAAATATAACTATGGAAAATATTAGTGAAGTTACAAAAACATTAAATGAAGAAATAAAAATAATTTTAAATCAAATAGAAGGATTTACAGCAAATCTTGAGCAAACGGATGGATTATTAACAAGATTGATAGATCCTCATGGTACTTTTGATACCCTTTTAGATGATGATAATGAGCTTTACAAACAGATTACAACTGTAGTTGATGATGTTCACGTAATACTCCAGGAAGTAAATGAAATTGTAATGCAGCTGGAATCATATGTTGATTTTATTAATACAACAAAACCGCAAGTAACAGGAATTTTAGAAGAAGGATTGCAGACTCTGGATTCTGTTCAGGATGTTCTGGAAGCTGTTAAAAATAATCCATTGCTCCGAGGAGGAGTACCGGAAGAAAAAGAACAGCAGAGCACATTCGGCGGTTTCCGGGATGAAGATTTTTAAATCAGGAAGTAAACAAAATGAAAATATTTAGTTCTATATTTCTTCTTATATTTACCCTTTTATTTATATCAGGGTGTGCTACAGCTCCGGAGAAAACATATGAAATATCGGAAAAGAAAACAAAAGCCGCGGATTACGCGGAATTCGGAAATAACTATTATGCAGAAGGCCTTTATGAAAAATCTTTGCAGTTTTTTGAGCTTGCATTAGCGTATAATGGAGCAATAGATAACAGAGTTGGCGTTTCAACTACATATAATTCTATTGGCAAGGTTCTTATAGCTCAGGGGCTGATGGAAAATGCAAGATACTTTTTTGATAAGGCAAATGAAATTGCTTTAGAATTAAATAACTATGTTCTAATGGCGCAATGCGCGAATAACCTTGGGGAAATATACTATATGGAAGGAAATTATGAATCCGCTTTAGAACAATTCCAGCAGGCATTAAGCTATTCAGAGCATGACACTGTTTCAGGTACAGAGAGAGCAACTATCTATCATAATCTTGGTTCCGCGTATAAACGAATGAATGATCATGAAACTGCGCTGGAGTATTTTTTAAATGCTCTGAAAATAAATACAGCTGATAAAAATTATAAGGAAGCTGCTTCCAATAATTATATGATAGCATCGATATATTCTGAGAAAGAAGACTATGAACTTGCAATTCAGTATATTGAAGAGGCTCTGGAAAATGATAAGAAAGTGGAGAATTCTCTGGGTATAGCCAAGGATTATATTGCACTGGGATTGATATATAAAAAACAGGAATTGTATCAGGAGTCATATGATGTATTTAAGAGATCCCTGTTTATATATCTTTCTCTAAAAACACTGCATCCTGATATTACAATAGCATATGAAGCAAAATCAATTTTAAATAATCTGATTTCTGTAGCAGAATCATTAGGCCTAGATGAAGAAGCAGAATCATTCAGATTAAATTTAGAAGGCATGAATATAGAACCCGGCAACTAAACCGGCCTATAAAAATTATTCTTTAAGAATGTATAATACTGGCTGGTTTAGTGGCCGGGTGGCCGGGTAAAAAAGGAGTTACGTATCGTAAATATAAAAATAAATAAGAAGAATGGTATTATTATTAAATATTTTAGAGAATTACTGGATAGTTTTAAAAAGATAGGCGGATTGCTAATACTTCTGTTAGTAACAGCTTTCTTCAGTTTTATTATTGTTTTTCCATTATGGTATTTTTCTATTCATCAAAGGCCTGTATTTAATATTTTTGTCTTTTCTGTTTTCATATTAGTTTTTCTTATATATATAATTAATAAAATAAGAATGAGTATTATTGAAATTAATACAGATAAAGGTAAAATATGGTATTCTCCGTTTTTATCCGGATTAAAGGGATTAATCTTAACTCTTATAGTATTTCTACATGCTGCCCTTATCTATGTAATTGGCTTGTTTATCAATAACATTTTATCTCTTTTTATGTTAATAATATTTGTGATTGGTTATATATTATCTCTGGGATTATTAAAATATGTACAAAAATGGATCCGTAAAAAGAAGTAAAATCTTATTATACTGTTTATTCTTATTTTTGCTGGTAAATTATAATATATTTTGTGATTACCCGGAAATAAAGATATTAAATACTGATGATATACTGTTCAGGCAGATTCAGGTTGATATAGAGAAGTATAATGTTGCTGTTGCTGTAAATGAATTAGATCAAGTACCTTCATTATTGGTTTTTGAGTATAACAGGCGGCCGGATGAGGATTTATTCTTTCTGTCTGCCCGTTTTAATCTTCCGTATGATACTTTATCTACAATAAATGGAGTTGATAATAAAGATGATTTTAATGCGCTGGAAACAATTATTGTTCCTAACCTGCCGGGTTTATTTGTTGCACTTGAGCCTGCGACTGAACTTGAAAAAATAATGATTTCCTGGAGAAACGCAGAGGGTCGGATGATTATAACTTTAATAAGGAATGAGTACAGAATAAGCTCGTTTTTTTTCTTAGGTGAGAGATTTCATTCTATTGAACGGGCGTATTTTTTAAAGATATTATTCAGATTTCCATTGCCTGCCGGCGAAATAACATCTCAGTATGGATTAAGGAAAGATCCTATTACAGGGCATTCGGATTTCCACAATGGAATAGATATTTCTGCTCCGGCTGGAACAGACGTACTTGCCGCAAGAGACGGTGTTGTTACAACTGTGGATTATAACAGTGGATTAGGAATGTATATTATTATAACGCATTCCGGAGGGTATCAAACTGTTTACGGACATTTAAGTGAAGTAAAAGTTAACTTGAATCAACAGGTGTATTCGGCTATGATTATAGCTGGTGTCGGTGATACGGGCTATTCCACCGGGCCTCATCTGCATTTTGAAATTAGAAAAGAGGGAAGCAGCCACGACCCTATGGAATTGTTTATTGGAAGTACTAATAATGATTAAGAAAATATACTGCTTAATGTTTATATTTGTCTCTTTTTATGCTTATACAGAAGATATTATGGGTTCAATCTCGAGAGAAGTACAAATAAGGACAGTGCAGGATATAGAATACGATTTTGAGCTGAAAATTGATGAGCTTGCTGTAATTTATATTGATGATGATGTTCAATTTTTGAAAAGTATTAATATTGAATTAAATATTTCAGATACAATGAAAAATTACGCGGACGGATTTATTATTTGTATTTATAAGAATATCAGCCCGGAACCTCATGTGAATGGAAGAGGATTTACAGGTACGAGGATCTTTATGAGCTCACTGCCTTATATGAACAGGTCTTTTATTACTATTCCCATAGGCTCAAATGAGTATGACAGTAATGAACTTACATCTGGTGTTCTTGGTGTAACAGAGCACATAGAGGTTTATCATTTTCCTATTATTGTACAAATACAGCCTGTTATGAAGGGGCTTCCCGAATTCTTATTTAATGATCTAGCACTATTTACTTTTAAACCGGAGCTTGAGAGGAAAGGCATACTAAACCTCAATGTAAATAAGCCTGATGGCTATGAAGATAGTGAAATAACTGTTTTACTCGATGAGGAGCAGGTGAATCTGGCAAGTTTTCCTATTGTTTTAAGGTCTGGAATCCACAGTATTAAGATACTCTCTGATGTATTTAGTGAAGAGAATATAAGTGTGGCAATAACACCAGGAAATACGGAGAATGTGGAAGTTAACCTTGAAAAGAGCATATCTACACTCACTTTTAATATAGAGCCGCTTGAAGGCGCATCAATATTCTTAGATGGAGAGAAAATAGATGTATATCAGGGACAAAGAATTGTATTGACTACAGGCGAACATACTATTAGATTTAAATTAGGTAATTATAATGTCAGTAAAAGGTTTACAACTGTGTTGGGAAGTAATTATGAAATTTCTTTATTTTTTGATATGGATATAAAAGAAGATTAAACATTCTGACAGTTATGGACGATATTATTAGTGTCGGTTACTGTATAGTTCCCCTCCCAGTTTACTATATTAACCGACAAAATTAAGCTTGGGCTGGCTCAATGTTTTGAGCTGGCCTTTTTTCTAGTCTTGACAAATCCTTTAGTTCATTTTAAGGTGAATCCGTATGAACATTCCGAAGATATTACTAAGTGTTACATTTGTAGTAGCATTATTATTAGGTGCGTTATTAGGCGCTGCTCTTGCAGCTATCAAGAATTTTGAATTTTATGAAGAAATGGATGCAAGGCAGTCTCCTCTTCCTACCAGGGTTTATGATATTAAAGGGAGATTGATTACGGAATTTTATTCCGATGAAAACCGTG
>SDBV01009596.1_pt1 | contig 12836 bp, 10 predicted proteins | sample 2277081 | NCBI WGS metagenome assembly SDBV01 (sample SAMN10402039, study PRJNA504765) | marine sediment metagenome | isolation source: marine sediment core GS10_PC15, 223 cmbsf | place: Arctic Ocean: Southern Knipovich Ridge | collected 2010
ATATCAATTGAAATGTTGCGTTTTCTGAGCAAATGTCAACCTTTTTTGTGGATTTTATTAAAAAAACAGAGCATAACATGTTGATATTCAGCAAACACCCTAATTTGGCGGTCATAGATAAAATGTTATAAATAATGAATCAGATATTTACATTCAAACTACGCTTGTTAGGAGAATTTTGTTTGATTACAGCCTTTGCCGGAATAATCTATCAATTAATTGATGAAAAGCGAGTTGATCATATAGGCATTCTAATGGGTGCATTCCTGGGATTAGCTTTTGGATTAATGGAACTTTTTTTCTTATCAGGATTAAGAAAAAAATTCCTTCAGCTGCCGCTCTTCGCAACAATTTTTATTAAAGCATTTGTTTATCTGTTCATTATAAATTTATTCTCTGGCCTTTTGGGATTGATAGTAGGATTTTTTCAGGGTTTAAATATGAATGATTTCTATGAATCCATGTTTAGTAAAGACCAATTGATCCTTATCATTTATACCTTAGTCGTATACATTCTACTTTCTTTCTATACGCAGATAAACCTTCTTTTGGGTGAAGGAGTCCTATTAAAGTTTATACTGGGAAAATACAGAAAACCAACCGGCGAACACCGCATTTTTATGTTTCTGGACTTGAAATCTTCTACCACAATTGCGGAAAGACTGGGTCTTGAGAAATACTATTCTTTACTCAATGATTTCTTTCATGAAATTTCAGAACCGGTACGCACCACCAATGCAGAGATTTATCAGTATGTTGGAGATGAAGTAGTATTCACATGGAAAACCAAGGAAGGATTGGATAACTCCAACTGTCTTAAAATATTTTTTAAGATCCAGGAAAAGGTATACAATAACAGGAAATATTACCGGGATAAATATGGAGATATTCCGGCCTTTAAAGCTGGGCTCCACGTTGGCGAAGTGATAAGCGCTCAAATTGGAGATATCAAGAGAGAAATAGTCTATAATGGTGACGTGCTGAATACCAGCGCCCGAATTCAGGAGCAATGCAATAAATTTAAACGCGAACTACTTATATCTGGCATACTGTTGGATCAGTTGAACATCGAAAATGAATACCGTGCTGAAAAGATTGAGACTGTGAAGTTAAGGGGAAAAGAAAATTCGCTGGAACTGTTCAGTCTAATGCAATTTTAGCAGAATAGAAAAACTTTCATTAGATAAATTTGTAGCTTGTCATCATCGTTATTTCCTCTCTAATGAGAAATCAATCTTACTAACCTGAGTTCGATTAATAAAATCCACGTCACTACGAGAAAACGGAATGTAATGGAGTTTTTGTGAATGTCTCCTCCTGTAGAATGAGATTGCTACTCTATTTTAATAGATAAATTTTTCGCAATGATACAGAGTATTGAATTAGACTTTTTTAAAACCTACTTATGAATCGAAATGAGGATATTGGTTATGGCATCTTAAAGGGTGTATGACAAAAATCCCTCAATCCAAACAGTTCGTTTATTGTTTCACCCAATCCAATTTGAGGAATTTGCAGAAAATCTACATGAGTTACCACGGCGCTTTAGCCCGTGGATAATAAAGTATTGCAAATTGGCTTTAGCCATATATTTAGTCACATTGTTTTTGACTAAAGACATTCTTTCTTAGCGTAAAGCGCCCACGGGCTAAAGCGCCGTGGTAATTCAGTAAAAAAGTAATCTGCATTTTGTCGTACACCCCATCTTAACAGACAGTTATTGGAACTACCTAAAATGTATAATTTAAACTTAAGTTCTAAGTCTGAGTTATCTATTGGAAATTAATCCAAAATGAAAACTTTACTAATCTTTACATTTTTTTGTTTGCTTTATATTACTTCTTGTGGTCAGGGAAAAGAGATGAAAAACACAATCGAAAAAACACAGCATAAATACACAAACCACCTCATTAATGAAAGTAGCCCCTATTTGTTGCAACATGCTCACAATCCGGTAAACTGGTATCCTTGGGGCAAGGAAGCCCTGGACAAGGCCCGTAAAGAAAATAAATTGATCATTGTCAGTATTGGATATGCGGCATGTCATTGGTGTCATGTGATGGAACATGAAAGTTTCGAAGACGAAGAGGTGGCGAAATTTATGAATGAGAATTTCGTCGCCATAAAGGTTGACCGGGAAGAACGGCCCGACATTGATCAGGTGTATATGAATGCCGTTCAATTACTCACCGGCAGAGGCGGTTGGCCACTAAATTGCATCACCTTACCCGATGGCCGGCCATTATATGGAGGCACATATTTTCCGAAAAAACAATGGATTGACATGCTCAGGCAATTAGCTGAATTTGTCAAACAAAACCCGGACAAGGCAGAACAACAAGCCGGTTCACTCACACAAGGTATAAAATCCAGTGAAATGATTGTCGATAACACTGAAACAGCAACATTCACCAAAAGCGATTTAGTTGGCATTTTCGATAATTGGAAAACCAATATTGATTACATCCATGGTGGTCATAAGCGTGCGCCAAAATTCCCCTTACCGATTGGTTATCAATTTTTACTTCATCACAACTATCTCACTCAAAATACGGATGCGCTAAGGGCCGTTACTACAACTCTGGACAAAATGGCTGACGGTGGCATTTACGATCAAATTGGAGGTGGTTTTTCACGGTATTCTACTGATACGTATTGGAAAGTTCCACATTTCGAAAAAATGCTGTATGACAACGCACAACTCGTAAGCTTGTATGCTGCAGCTTATCAAAAAACCAAAGACCCAAAATACAAAGTCATCGTTAGCGAGACCTTAAATTTCATACAGAGGGAATTGACCTCAAAGGAAGGAGGATTCTATTCATCATTGGACGCAGATAGCGAAGGCGAGGAAGGAAAATTTTATGTTTGGACAAAGAGCGAATTAGAAAACGCACTTGGCAATAAAGCAGCGCCAATCATAGATTATTATAATGTAACAGAAAAAGGAAATTGGGAACACGGAAAGAATATATTGCTGAAATCTGACTCAGATAAAAAAATAGCTGATAAACATAAGCTTACGGAAAGTGAATTAGCCTTACACATTTCAGAAGCGAAGTCCATCTTATTAAAGGAAAGAGCGAAGCGAATACGACCGGGACTCGACAATAAAATTCTCACTTCCTGGAATGCGCTGATGCTGAAAGCATATATCGATGCCTACCGTGTTTTTGATGAGCAAACATACTTGGATATAGCCCTTAAAAATGCCAACTTCATTCATACCTCAATCAAGTCATCGGATCATAGATTGCATAGAAATTACAAAAATGGTAAGGCGTCGATCAACGCATTTTTAGATGACTACGCCTTTACCATTGAAGCTTTTATTTCCTTATATCAAGCTACATTTGATGAGAAATGGTTGAAAGAAGCGCAACAGCTAGCGGACTATACGCTTACTCATTTTTATGATCAAAGAAGTGGAATGTACTATTATACCTCTGATATAGACCCGGCTTTAATCGCGCGGAAAATGGAAATAGCAGATAATGTTATTCCATCGTCAAATTCTCAAATGGCTAAAAATCTATTCGTGCTTGGGCAATATTTTTACGATGATAAATACATTCAAATATCAAAGAACATGCTAAACAATGTAAAGCAAAGTGCCTTAAACGGTGGAGTCTATTATGCAAACTGGGATATCCTCATGGCCTGGTTCGCCAGCGAGCCTTACGAAGTTGCCATTGTAGGAAAGGATTTTGAGACAAAGCGAAAGGAATTTGATACCCATTATTTCCCCAATATCATTTTATCAGGAGGAAAAATTGAAGGGACATTGTCTTTACTTGAAAGTAAATTGATAGAGGGGCAGACCACCATTTATGTTTGCCAAAACAAAGTTTGCCAGCTTCCGGTAACGGAGGTCAATGAAGCATTGAAACAGATAAAGAAATAAATTTGTTCACCACAAAGACGCAGAGCCTTTTCTTCGCGTCTCCCTGTCTTTGCGGTTTATCATATAGAAAAGTAGCTTATCAATTTAAAACCTTAAGCTGAACTAGAAATAAACGATCTGATCCCCGTTCGGATTTTTTAGGAAGGAAGCAAGAATTTTCTGAATATCCCGGTTATCCGGATAGGATTTTATTCGCTCTTTCAAATCCTGAAATGAATTCGCCGGGAGATCAAAGGATGTAAATCCGTGGCCCAGGTAGTTTCCATTTTCAACCAGTACCAGGGTGCGTTCGTCATGGGTACGGCCTGCCCCGATGATTGCGAAAGTCTTCTTTTCTTTCTCAATTGATTTCAGAGCTAGCTCAACCCTTTTGTTGTATTCCTCAGATGAAATCTCTCCTTTACAAGCCCCATCACACATTCCTAATTTTTGATCAAAGCATTCACCGGCTGATTTCTGAAGTCCACATAATTTTGGACAAAGCTTATAGGCTCTCATCAAATCCTCAACAAAAAACCTGCCCTGTTCCACATTTCTGAAATTGCCCATTGCCCTGGCGCCTGCCTGTATTTTAGAAATGGAAAATCGCGTATATCCATTTCGGTCGGTATAGACAAACAAACCAAAGTTACCTGACGCCTTCTTTTGAGCCCGGTTATACTCCGGCCATAATCGTTTGATCTCGCCGGACTCAAGCAACAGTGCGATCAGTTCATTGCCCGTAAGCTCATAACTTATATTGTGAATGTTCTCATGAAACAACATTTTTCCCTTCGCTGAATCCCCGGTAAAATGGCTTGTGATCCTGGTCTTTATTTTTTTGGCTTTCCCAACGTAAACGACTTTTCCTTTTGCATTATGAAAATAATACACACCGGCCTTTTCAGGCAGTTTGTCAAATACTTCTTTTGACAGGTTTGGAGGAAGGGTAGCCTCCCTGGAATTCTTTTTCAACGAATGGCCAATAAAATCATCCACATCCTTATCGATCAATAATTCCAGCACCTTTGCCGTTGCCTCAGCGTCTCCCAATGCGCGATGCCTGTTGTTGATTGTAATCCCTAAATTTTTTGTTAACGTCCCTAAACTATAAGAGCGATATCCCGGAATGATTTTTTTTGATAGCCGCACGGTGCACAATTTCTTTCGATCAAATTTATAGCCAAGTTCATTAAATTCCTGTTTTATAAATCCGTAATCAAAATTCACATTATGCGCTACAAATATCTTATCTTCTGTCTTCTTAACAATCGTGGCCGCCACCTCATGAAATGAAGGCGATGACTTTACCATTTCGTTTGTAATGCCGGTCAGTGAGGTGATGAAAGGTGGGATAAATCTTTGGGGATTTATCAGCGTGGAATAGCTATCGATGACCTGAGTTCCATCAAAAGTCACAATGGCAACCTCAATAATCTTATGAAATTTTGATGATCCTCCAGTGGTCTCTATGTCAATTACCGTATAGATGGAACTAATTATTTTAGTAAAAACAAATCCTTTCCCCCAAATATACCTAAATTCAATAGCAAATTACTAATTGAATTTGCCGGTATTTTCTTACATACATTCATGTAACACTAAACGCAATTAGCTATAAATAACTATTAGTCTGAAGTTTAAACAACATCACCGGAAGCATTGCAGAGCGAATTGACTCAAGCGCCTTATAGCTTACCGTTTATATCATTTGTCGGGCTTTCAGCTCAATATATTTATTAATTACTTGTATCGACAGCTCTTGTGGTTTGGTGAGGATTGCCTGTATCCCGTATCTCCTTAAGGTCTTTACAATTTGCACTTTCTCAAAAGCAAATTTCTCCGCCACCACCTTCTGATAAATCCCCAGGGTGTCCCTTGGCTTTTTGTCAATCATTGAATTCAGTTCAGTATTTTCAAAAAATATGACCACCAATAAATGCGATTGAGCGAGTTTCTGGAAATACGGCAATTGCCTGTCCAGGCTATGAATGGATTCGAAATTTGTATACAACAGCAACAGGCTTCTTCGCCTCACCCTATTCTTAAGTTGGATGTATAAATTGGAATAATCCGACTCTCCGAATGTCGTGGTTTGCTTATACAAAAAATTAAGGATCAGATGCATTTGGCTTTTCCTTTTGGCAGCGGGAAGATGCCCATCGAATGCTTTTTCGAAGGTCATGATGCCCGCCTTATCATCCTTTTTGATGGCAATATTTGAAAGTACCAGGCTGGAATTAATGGCATAGTCCAGCAAGCTCATTCCCTCAAAAGGCATTTGCATCATCCTGCCTTTGTCAATCAAGGAATACACATTTTGTGATTTTTCATCCTGGTATAAGTTTACCATCAAGTCATTTTTTCGTGCCGTTGCCTTCCAGTTTATCGTTCTGTAATCGTCCCCTTCGACATACTCTTTGATATGTTCAAATTCGATATTGTGGCCAATCTTCCTTACCTTTTTTATTCCCAATTCAGAGAGATTACTACTAATGGCCATCAGCTCATATTTTTGCAATTGCAAATAAGATGGATACACATCAACATTCTTTTCCGAGTCGCAATCAAACCTCCTTTTAATAAGGCCAATAGTTGTACTTACAAAAACCCGAATTAAACCAAAATGATAAACTCCCCGCTTTACAGGTCTTAGTTTATACTCAATTATTTTAGATTCCCCCTGCTTTATTATAGCTTGAAAATCAATATCCCTTCGTTGAAATTCGTGAGGTATTTCATCAATAACATTTAGCCTTACCGGAATAGGATATTTATTTTCCAGGATAATCTCAACTTTATTGTCATCACCATTGCTGAATCTGTTTGCACATAAACGAGTTGCCTTCACTCCCCTATCCGGTGCATAAAGCAATACGATATCATATATGACCATCGCACCAATAAGTAACAGGGTAATCTGGCCAAGGACAAGAAATACCGGAAAAATATAGGCAAGGAGAAATAAACATATCACCACTCCGGCGGAAATAAAAAAGCGATTATTCAGATATAGCGATTTGAGGTATTTCACTATCTGGGCACTTCTATTTTGTCAATAATTTTTTTGCAAACATCCATTACGCTTCTTCCTTCCATTTCAGATTCGGGTGTGAGAATCAAGCGATGATTGAGCGCCGGCTCTGCCAGAAATTTTATGTCTTCGGGCGTTACAAAATCCCTTCCTTTCAATGCAGCAAATGCCTTAGATCCATTCAGCAAGGCAATGCCTGCTCTGGGAGAAGCCCCAAGATATATGGACTTGTCTCGACGCGTTTCCTCAACTATCGTTGCGATATATTCAATCAGGTTTTTCTCTATATGAATATCTTTGATCCTGGATCTGAATTCCAGTATATCTGAGGTATTAATTTCAGGTTTCAAGGAAGAAACATCAGCCAATTTTATATTATGGTGATGCCTGTTTAGAATCTCAATTTCATCCGCTTTATTCAAATAATTTAGGTTGATCTTAAACAAAAACCGGTCGAGCTGTGCTTCCGGCAATTTGTAAGTTCCCTCGTGCTCTACAGGATTTTGAGTGGCCAAAACAAGATATAAAGGATCCATTGCATAGGTAGTCCCATCGATGGTAATCTGGCGCTCTTCCATCACCTCAATCAATGCAGCCTGTGTTTTAGCCGGCGATCTGTTAATCTCATCAATCAGGATCACATTTGAGAAAAGCGGTCCTTTTTTAAATTCAAACTCCGACTTTTTCATATTATATACCGAAGTGCCCAATACATCGGAAGGCATCAGATCGGGCGTAAATTGTATCCTGGAAAAGTCAGCGTCAATGAGTTTGGCAACGACTTTGGCTGCCAGGGTCTTTGCTATACCGGGAACACCTTCGATTAGAATATGCCCGTCAGCCAATATCGCTGTCAGGATAAGATCAAACATTTTTTGCTGCCCCACAAGTATGCTGTTTGATACCTTCCTCAAGGCGTCCGTTTTTTCTTTGAGCTTTGTCAATTCTACTCTACTTTCAAATGAACTTGATAGTTCCATATTATGTCTGTTTTATTGTTTTGTTTCTATTATATCCTTTATACATAAAATTTATCCTCTTGCCATTTTAATGGATTATTGATTATGTATTCCGATATGTTTTGATATGATATTGTATTTCGGATAATGTTGTCGTAATAATTGCGCTGCCAAACCGGACGTTGCAAGGGAAATTGTTCTGCCATATTATTACGGAACCATTTGGTGACCCCTATTTTAAAACCACGAACAATTGATCCAATCGTTTTTGACGGTGATCGCAGGGGCGAAATATTTTTCTCCCCGGGTTGTGAATCGCCGTTTTCGGGCGAAATGTTTTTCGCAATGTTTTGTGGGTTGTCGGTTTCGGGCGAAATGTTTTTCGCCCCTACGGGATTGGTTAATTCAATGATACCGTGTACGTGATTGGGCATGATGATATGTTCATGTAAAATCGCATTTGGAAAATGATTTGGTATTTGCAACCAACATTCATTTGCATGTTTCCCTGCTTCATTAAAAATCATTTTGTTATTTAATATTTCACCAAACAACCATTCCCTGTCCTGACAACAAATTGTCACAAAATACAATCCCGCCTGCGCATAATCGTATCCTTTCAATCGGATAGAACGCCTGTTTTGTTGTGGCGAATAATTATCCGCCATTACTTTTGGATTATATTTCATTCTATCATTCTATCATTCTATCATTCTATCATTCTATCATTCATGCATTCCTCCATTCTATCATTCATTCATTCATACATTCATGCATTCCTCCATTCTATCCAACAACAGCTTTAATTCATTTGCCGATATATACGAGGCATTGCTAATGTAATTCATTTGATCAAAAAGCAGTTTTACTTCATTTTCCTGACTTCCTGTTTTTGCTGTGACTTTATTAATTACTTCTGAAATTTCATCATTTGTATCTATATATAAATGCTGCTTTAAATATTCCGTAAAGTGCATCATCTTTTTCAATGCCAAATCTTTATGATCCTTTTTCTGATAATACAGCCTCGCAATGGTCTTCACAAAATCCAGGGTTTCATTTTTCAAAGGAGAAATAACCGGTATAATCCGCTGCTTTCTTTTCACTTCAAATACCATTGAAACAAGGATGGTTAACATAAGTACATACAATGCCCATTTAAGCGCCGGCTCACTCAGTACATACCTCAAAGGCGTACTCGCCTCCATCCTACCGAGCTGGTAATACTCCGTCCAATACAAGGCCCCGGATTGGAGGAGCGAAAGAATTCCTGCTACAAATTCATGGTTGTCATCGTGCAACATCGAGAAATTGGAAAAAGCCAGGGGTGTACTGGATAACAGCAGGTTTCCCTCGCCAAACCTAACGTTTAAAAGCACAGGATTTCCATCGGTATTTTCTGCAATCACGTCTGTTGTCGCCGGATCATAAGATATGAAATATTGAGGAAGCAGGTGCATTGGTAGCCAAAACGACCTGGCAGTATCAAAAGGTGCTAAGACAAACCTAAGCCCTAAAGAATCCTGCTCCCATAGGCTTTGAAAATAAAAATTATATGATAGTTGGTTGAGTCGTAGACCAAGGGAATCTGTAAAAATAGTATCCATATGTTGCGCAGAGATGATGGCAGTTTTTCCGCCATTTACCTTCTCGAGCAAAGTCTCTATTTCCGACTGGGAAACACTAAAATGCTCGCACAAAATAAGCAAATTCGGATCTTCCAATTCCTGCAATTCATACAAAGTCCTATTGGAAGTATTGACTGTGTCAAGCCATGAGTTATCGATCAGGGATTTGAAAATATAGGTTCCGAACGGGTTTTTATCTTTTTGATACAAGGTGACTAACCAATTGAATTTTCGCGGCATAAAGTATAGCAGCAAAAAATACAGCCCCACCAAGGCCACCAAAAAAGAAAAGTATTTCCAGCTAATTCTTCCCATCCTGCTGAAGGTTAAGCTTTAATCCTGAAAACGCATTTTTCATTTCCTTGAATTGAGTCGCATTGGCCTGAAAGTCGCCGTACCATACATATTCGAAATAATAGCTAAGCATGGAAAACTGTTTTTTAAAATATTCATTTTGAATTTCATACAGATAATCATGGTTGGTTTTCGCCGGCAACCAATCTATTACATTCTTGTCGGAAAGTAACTTCAAAGCATATAAATAGATCAACCTGATGGCCCTTCTATAATCCTGCTGCTCAACAGCCAGATCAATTTCATCCACAAAATTCAATTCATGGATATTTTCATCTTTTACAGAATATTCCAGTCCATTTAATTCTTTGCTATATATTGGAATTGTCTTTCCTATCCCGAATATGCCATAAAAGGCAAATCCCAATCCCACTACTCCTGCGATGACTATGATAATTAAAACCAGCCAGGCAAAACCTTCATTCCCAAAAATTATAACAAGCCATTGAAAAAACTTTTTAAACAAAGTTTTCAAAAAATTTGGCCTTGTCCCTGGTGGTTGCGCATAAATAAAATCAGCATCTTCTTTGAATTCATCGATGATGCCCTGGTCAAAGCTATTCAATTCTATTTTCCTTTCTTCATAATTAGTAGAATCACTTTGAACCGCGCAAAAGGAATTCAAAGGCACGAATAAAAACAGAAAATAGATAAATAGCCAAAAACGATATTTCATGTTCTATTGCTCCTGATCACCGGTCTCCAATTGATCGATCTCGCTCATCAACCCAAAGGATTCCCGACGCTCTACCAAATTGAAATACTGAAAACTCAAGGCAACCATAGGAATGCTATAGGCCAAAAAACTCCCTAAAAACATAAACATAACCGAAAGTGTCATGCCTCCCTGAAACCACCACGAGCCTGTATCTGCCGTGACTCCAGTCTCCTCGACTAATGAAAATAAAGACATAAAATAAAATGTGTAAAAAGGCAAAATGGAGATCATTGACACGGCATACATGAGAATTGTGGCTACAAATAGCAAACCGAAGGTACTCCACCATTTTCCTTTTATCAGCTGAAAACCCCTTCCAATAGATCCGAACACACCTTTGTCTTCAAAAAACAAAGCTGGGATAGAAAGCGAAAAGACCACCATTAAATATAAGCCCGGAATTAAAAATGCAATAAAACCCATCATACCAAGAAAGGTTGTTATAATCCCCAATACAAACAATGGCAATAAATATTTCCAGGAAGCATTCAATACCTCAATTACCGTAATTTCTTCCGGGTACTTCTTTATATACAACTTCATGAAATTGAATATGATGGAGAAATTTAGCAAAACGCTAAAAGAAGACAGAAACATAAAACCGATATAAGAAGGATTAACCATAAAGGCAAAAGGATTTTGCACATCCATCGGTTCCTGTCCTGACAAATTACCAAAGGCAAAATTGATGTACTGCGAAAACAGCAAGCCATTTAGTATGGCCAATGGGCCTAGTATATACAATATTGACTTCCCCAATGACAATGCATTCTGACGAATAAATTCAATGGTTGCATTAAGCTTCTGACTGAAGTTCCTGATTTTGTAAAAAACTATTTTTTGTGTGTACGCCATTAATTTTGATTTTTAAGGGTAAAATAATGAAATATATAAATATAAAAACTGCTGAACCAAGAATGATTGCGATTTTGATAAGGTCGGGCATTCCTGTCATTCGGGTTATAAATCCCTCCAGAAATCCCGCGAGGATAAAAACTGGTATCAAACCTACGATAATTTTTAATCCTTTTTTAGCGCCATTTTTAAAAGACTGTACTCGTGAGTGAGTCCCCGGGAAAAGCAATCCATTTCCCATAATAATCCCCGCAGCACCGGCAATAATTATTGCTGAGATTTCAAGTGTCCCATGTATCCATATCGTAAGCACAGAGGTCATCAGCAATCCCTTTTGATAAAAGAAATATTGGAATGCCCCAAGCATAATCCCGTTTGAAAACAGTAAATACCCCGAGGCTATGGAAGTAAAAACACCGGCTACAAACACTAAAAATGACACCCGGATATTATTAAATGTGATGCCAAGAAACATTTCAGTTTGCCCCATTTGCTTGTACACGGCCATAGGATCGCCCTTATCGATGTTAGAAAGGGTCTCATTCACATATTGGTCTCCCATAATCAATCTAACGAATGTATCGTCATGTGCAGCGGACAACGCCCCGATCAAACCGCTCACCGTAAAAATGATAAAGGAGATCATTACGTATTTCAATGATTCTGACATCACTTGAGGCAGCTCTGATTTCCAAAAATTAATAAATCTGGAAGATTCTTCTTTTTTGTTTTTATAAATGGATAAATGAATTTCAGACGCTAGACCGTTCAGATACGGGGTTAATTGGCTTTGGGTAAAGTGCGTTCGTGAAAAAGCGAGATCGTCTGTGATTTTTATATATACCTCAGCCAAATTATCCGCCTTTATATTAGCCCCGTCTTTTATCAGCGTTTCAAATCCTTCCCACTTAATTTTATTCTGCTTTATAAAGGTAGCTTCGTTCATCAATTTGACATTTTAACATGCAGGTTGAAAATTAATACTTTTTAGAAAAACTTAATCTAAATACGGTATATTTTATAATCGTGCATGAAATATATTTATAATCCGCTAATATTACTAGTGTGTTAATTACTAATTGGTTTACTCTTTGGGTACTAAAACATATCAAGAATTAAGGCAGCTTTGCTGATAACAAACCATATGCAATCAATCCCCTCTCTCTCGCGTTTGTAACATGTTTGAAAAAAAAAGACGACAAGAAGTCCAATGATAGTGGTTTAAAAGGATGACGAAAGTAGAAAAATGAATGAGTTGAAATAAGAATGGAAATTTAAATTGATACTTAAAAATCCAAATTGAATTTTTTTTACTGAGTTATGTTATTTGAACAAACAAATGCTATTCAATTGCGCGCAAATTAGTTTGATTTTGTGGTCAAATATTCAATACCCTTTGCCCAAA
>SDBV01009597.1_pt1 | contig 12835 bp, 6 predicted proteins | sample 2277081 | NCBI WGS metagenome assembly SDBV01 (sample SAMN10402039, study PRJNA504765) | marine sediment metagenome | isolation source: marine sediment core GS10_PC15, 223 cmbsf | place: Arctic Ocean: Southern Knipovich Ridge | collected 2010
GTTGTCTATCAATCCGCCAATGCCGGCCGCCACCTCCGCCGGCGTTCCGTAAAGCTCGTCGTCCGTGCCGTTGCAGTTGTCGTCCTCTCCGTTGCACAGCTCCGCCTTCGGCAAAATTTCGCCGGCGCAATCGCCGGCAGCCCAGCCGGACCCGAGGTCCGCACCCCAATCGTAAACACCCAGGCCGGTGTCCTGACAGCTTTGTTGTCCGTGTTGGCACAGGCCCAGAGTCGGACCGGTTCCACAACTCTGGAACAATCCTTCATCGATCGTTCCGTTGCAGTTGTCATCCAGGCTGTTGCAGGGATCCACATCCTCTCCCACCGGTCCCTGTGGCGTCGAGCAGGTAGCGGTGATGGCCGTATTGCAACACTGGTAGCTCGCTCCACCCATGCCGTCTGCGACGCATCGCCACTCGCCATCGTCACATTCGCCGGTTCCCACCTGGCAAACGCCGCTGGTAAGTGGATCGGTCGGAACCACCGCATCTTCATCCGTGTAACCGTCACAGTCGTTATCGAGTAAATCGCACTGCTCCGACTGAGGAGTAATCTCGCCTACACATGTCGGCAACCACGCGGGTATTGTGAGGGTCGCCGTCGCAGAATCGCAGTACTGTCGGCCTTCCTGGCAAACACCTTCGTTCGGATCTCCTACCGGCGCGCCTCCGCACAATATGTACAACCCCTCGTCCGTAAGGCCGTCGCAGTCGTCATCCACGCCGTTGCAGTCCTCGGTTCCCGCTCCTTCGAAGGGATTGCAGGTCTGCGTTGAGCCGCCGTCGCAGTTGTCGATGGTATGAGCACAAACTCCGAGCCCGCAGGTCGTCGTACCAAATCCCTCGTCAGTGGTCCCGTCGCAGTTGTTGTCGAACCCGTCACAAACCTCCGGGGTCGGTGTGATTGAACCCACGCAAGTGTCCCACCCACCGCCGGATGAGTTACACACCTGGGTTCCCTCCTGGCACTCGCCGTAGTTGTTCGGAGGATCTCCGCCGCATGTCTGCGAAAAGCCCTCATCGGTCAGACCGTCACAGTCCTCATCGATGCCGTTGCACAACGCCGCGGCGTCCTCTGTCGGATCGGGATCGACAGCCCCAAAACAGTAGGGGACTCCGAGGATCGTATCGCATTGCCATATGCCCATCGAACAAGGTGGGGTGGAAGAAACACCGCATGGTTGCCCCATAAGCGGATCGGTAGTGTTTACGCCGTTGTCATCAACGCCATCGCAGTCGTTGTCGAGGCCGTCGCACAGTTCCGGCATTCCGTCATAGCTGCCGAGACACATGCGGCCGTCGAAGGTTCCGTCCGTATCGCCGGTACCCACGCAGGTCCAGGTTCCGTAGTCACATTCTCCGACGTCTGTTCCACAGTTGGTCCCCAGGATGGGGTTAAGCGCGGCATTCCACCCGCCGGAGGGGATCTCATCGGTCTGACCGTCGCAGTTGTCGTCCTGTCCGTCGCAAACATTCTCGCCTGGATCATTGCAGTAGATTTGGCGGTTGTGATAATCGGCCAGGCTCCATGTTCCGGGCCCCGGGAAAGATATCGCCGGGTCGTCGACGGTTCCATCGAATATGCCGTGGCGGTCACAATAGAAGAAGGCTTGATTCTCATCGACGTTCGTGTCTTCCGGCCCGCAGTCCCAGTTGTCGCCGTTGTCATCCGTGCAGTCGCAATCATTGTCGATGAAGTCGCATTTCTCGATGAGGACAGACTCGCTCACGATCTGGTAGAGAATCGAAGTAAGCGATTCCTGGGAGTCGGCGGTGAAGGCGCTGCCCGGGTTCTCCGGATCAAAATGACCTCCACCGGCTCCCGCCATGTTGTTCAGGGTCGAAGAGCTGTACGCGAGCCCGATGACCCAGGTGTCGACCCCGAGAACAGTGTATAGATTCGCAACTTGCGGTACCGGATCCCCGTTGCTGTACTGACCGTCCGTCAGCACGATAACGGAGTATGGGCGACATTCCGCATCCAGGTCGGCCGCCATGACGCTTGAAAGGTAGGTAAATGACGCCGCAATCACCTCACCGAGCGGCGTTCCTCCGTCGGCCCGAAGTTCCTGCTCCGTGAAGTCGTTCCATGGTCCTCGCCATGGGGAGGTGTCCGGGTTTTCGAGGCTCGACGATGAGTACTCGTGGTGGTCCATCCACATCACCACCTCGGCCCGATCGTTTTCCGTGTTCACGTCCCGCGCGTCCGGCAGCACTCCCGTTTGTTGCCCGAACCCGACAGCCAGCCAACCCCTCCTGTCGGAGAAATCCGTGCCCGCCCCGTTGTACCGAAGCCGGTCGGCTGCGGATGCGGTCTGGTTGTAATCGTACCAATCGGCCAGCCAGCCGCCGGCCTGGGACGAGCTATACCACTGCGTGAACTTGGCCAGGGCGAACTCGATCTCGCCCGTCGAATAGAGCATCTGGCCCATGGCCTCCTTGGCCGCGTAAATACGCGACCCGCCGGTTCCGGGGCAGCAGTACCGTCCCCCGGTCCAGTCGTCATAGCTTCCGTCCCCGTGGGTCTCCGCGCCGCCGAAGGTCCAAGCCATGGATCCCGAGGTATCGAATACTATGAGTATCCGAGGCTTGATCGCCTGAGCAAAAAGCGGCCCCGCGCACAGAAAAACCGCCAACGAAATCGCTCCGAGTAATGTTGTGAAAACACCTTTGGATAGACGATGCATGGTTTTCTCCTTGGCTTACCCTTTGGAACCCATCATTTTACACCCAGAACCGAAAAAATGCGTCTTGGATGTAAATGAGACAATGATGTTATCTTTGATCCTTCTTCTAGTTAGAAATGAGTAGCATGTCATCTTTACGATTTTTTCTTGTGAAAATAAAAAGAGTCCCTATTTCAGGAATTGATTAAGGTAGCGCCCGGTAAGGGATCGTTTCGTGCGAGCCAGCTTCTCCGGCGTGCCGCAGGCCACGATCTTGCCCCCTCGATCTCCCCCTCCCGGGCCGAGATCTATTACCCAATCGGCGCATTTCACCACGTCGAGGTTGTGTTCGATAACAACAACCGTATTTCCCTGATCCACGAGCCTGTGCAGCACCTCAAGGAGCTTCTTCGTATCGTCGAAATGCAGCCCGGTCGTCGGCTCGTCCAGCACGTAGAAGGTCTTGCCCGTATCTCGCTTTGCCAGTTCTCTCGACAGCTTGATCCTCTGGGCCTCTCCACCGGAGAGGGTGGTGGCCGGCTGCCCGATCCTGACATAGCCCATCCCGACGTCCTCCAGTGTTTTTAGAATCTTCGCCAGTCGACGGTGAGTGGAAAACATCTCCAGCGTTTCGGATACCGTGAGATCCAGGATCTCCTTGATATTGCGGCTCTTGTACCGCACGCGGAGCGTGGCGTCGTTGTACCTCCGGGATCCGCACGCCTCGCACTGCACGTACACATTCGCGAGAAAGTGCATCTCCACCTTGACCACCCCGGCACCGCCGCAAGCCTCACAGCGGCCGCCGCGAACGTTGAAGCTGAACCTCCCGGGATCGTAACCGAAGGCCCTGGCCTCCGGCGTCATGGACATCACCTTGCGGATCTCATCGAAGGCCTTTGTGTAGGTGGCGGTGTTCGAACGGGGCGTACGCCCGATGGGTTTCTGGTCAATGTGAATCACCTTGTCCAGCTGTTCGACACCCGTAAGCTCGCGGTACGGTCCGGGCTGAACCATGGCGCGGTGAAGCTTCCTTTGCAGCGCGGGCAGGAGGGTCATTGAGAGGACCGAGCTTTTTCCCGCCCCGGAAACACCCGTGAAGACCACGAGCTCTCCCAAGGGGATCTTGACATTGATATCCTTGAGGTTGTTCAGCGTGGCGCCCCTCAGATCGATCCAGCCTCGTGGTTTGCGCCGTTTTTGGGGTATGGGAATCTTCGCAGAGCCATTGAGATAAGAGCCCGTGATGGATTGTGCGCACCGAGCGATTTTGGCCGGCGTCCCCTGGCAAACGACGAGTCCACCCTTCGGACCGGCCCCCGGCCCGAAATCCACCACATGGTCCGCGCGCTCGATGGTGCCCCTGTCATGCTCCACGACGATCACCGTGTTGCCGAGGTCCCGCAGTCCCTCCAGGGCGTCGAGCAACCTTTGCCCATCCCCGGGGTGCAGCCCGATGGACGGCTCGTCGAGCACGTACATCACCCCGGACAGCTCCGATCCCAGCTGGCTCGCCAGGCGTATGCGCTGTGCCTCGCCGCCGGAGAGGGTCGGCCCCAGTCGATCGAGGCTGAGATACGACAACCCGACGTTCGTCAGGAAATCGAGTCGCGCGCGGATCTCCTTGAGCAATTCCTGCGCGACGACCTTGCGCGCACCTTCCATGCGGAGTCCGCTAAACCACTTCGCCGTGTCTTCGACGCTCATTGACGTTACCTTATTGACAGGCATGCCACCCACCAGCACGGACCTGGACTGGGGGCGAAGCCTGGCGCCGTCACAATCGCTGCACGGGACGTTGGACAGGAACCGCTGGTAGTACTCTCGCATCTTCGCCGAGGTTGTCTGCTGGAGGCGGCGCATCAAGGTGTTTGAAACGCCCTCGAACTGCATCGAGTAACGGAAATCGGTCTTGGCGGTGCTCCAGTGAACCTTGATTTCCGCGTCCCGGGAGCCGTATAGAACCAGGCTGCGCACTCGTGCCGGCAACTTCTTCCACGGCATTTCGAGATCCACGCCCATGTCCCGCTCGAGGGCCTCGAAGATCCGCGCGTTCCAGCCGTCCTCCCGCTGGATCTGGCTCGCGAACGGAACGATGGCGCCTTCCCATATGGACAGATTCTTGTCGGGAACGACCAGATCCGGATCCATCTCCAGCCTCGTGCCGAGACCGTTGCAGGACTCGCACGCACCGAGCGGCGTGTTGAACGAGAACGATTGTGGGGACAGCTCGGGAAAACCGACGCCGCAATCCGCGCAGTAACGCTTGGAAGAAAACCGCCGCTCGCCGCCACCCTCGACCGCCACGACGATCTCTCCGCCGGATTCCCGAAGGGCCGTCTCCACCGAATCCGCCAGCCGCGACATATCGGTCTTGCCCATGACGAACCGATCGACGATTAGCTCCAGGTTGTGTTTCCTGTACTTGGCCAGCTTCGGAATCGCCTCGTCGAGTCTTCGCTCCTCGCCGTCCACCCGGATCCTGACGAATCCGCGCTCTTTCGACCTTTCGAAGACCTCCCCGTGCGCGCCCTTCCGGTTGCTGATCAGTGGCGCCAGCAAGCTCGCCTTGGCCCCTCCCTTGAGCTGGTTTATCTCGTCCACAAGCTGCTGTGAGGTGAAAGCCGCCACCTTCCTTCCGCAGAGGTGACAGTGTTGCACTCCGGCGCGGGCCCAGAGCACTCGCATGTAATCGTACACTTCCGTAATGGTCCCCACGGTGGAGCGTGGGTTGGCCGAAGCCGCCTTTTGCTCGATGGCGATGGTCGGCGACAACCCGCTGATCTTGTCGTAGCGCGGCTTCTCGAGTTGTCCGAGAAACTGTCTCGCGTAGGACGACAGGGACTCGACATAACGACGCTGTCCCTCAGCGTAAAGCGTATCGAACGCGAGGGACGATTTCCCCGAGCCGGAGACACCGGTGAACACGATGAGTCGGTTCTTGGGGATACGCAACTCCTCGATCCTGAGGTTGTGCTCCCTTGCACCCTTGATATAGATGCTCTCCCTCTTCATGGCGATCAATCCACGAGAATCGTCGATGGATCGCCGGACGCTATTCTGGCCCGTCCAAGGTGGATGAGTCTCAAGATCAGACGCCGCAGGGGATCGCGCTCCAACGCCGGAAGAAGCGGACCGTCCGCGCTCACCGGCATAACACGACTCAAGTCCGAAACCGCGTCGAAGATCAGGTCTTCTTCACCGCTGTTGATCACCCGGTCATTGAAAGCCGCCGCTTCATCGGGAGTTACGGGAACCGCACTGGGTTCCTTTCCCTTTGCAACATTGGCCAGCGCGGTCATCAGCAGGGTGCTTCCCCATATTTCCCCCCGGTCATCGGCGACGTACGGATCCCATCCGAGCTTGTCGCAGGCGAGATCGGCCAGCTGCTCAGCCTCCTCGAGCAGATCCTCGGCGCGACTGAGTTGTCTGGGATCCGCGAAGGCGACCAGCTCACCGGGGAGAGGATCCATGGGCGCCGGCGAGAGATCGCGTCCCTCGTCCAGCGGAGGCCACCATCCGGGTATGTCCCGGGAAAGGGATTGCAGAATCACGTCCAACGGCGGATCCATACGCAACCCCTGCGACATTTCTGTGTCGAGCCGTCTATCCGCAAGCACCTTCCTCGCGCGCTGTCGCAACGGAATCAACATTCCCATTCCGGCCTGGAGTATCGTGGCGGGCGCCAGGTAGGCAAGGGCCTTTGCCCCCGCTGCGATGTCGTCCCCAACCACCATCCAAAGGCCCAGGGCGAGGATGTCCCTTGCCCATCGCGCCGAGCGCGCCACCGCCTCCGTGTCGCCCAGATCGCAACGAGTGCCCGTCAGAAACAGACTTGTCATGGCGCCAAGATCCGCGCCAATCCGCTCGGATCTTGCCGCAAACACCGGATCGTCGGACTGTTGAAGAAATCCAAGCGCCCGCTCCAGGAGGTCGTTGCCGGCAATATTTTCCGACACGATGGCCGACGTCTGGAAATCCGGGGTGGTGAGGTACTGCGGGCTCGTGGCTGAAGCCAACATCCGCTTGACCTGCTCGGGATCCCTGGGGCTCAGAATCGCGAGTCCGTCCTCCAGACTGCCGAACCCGAGATCCGCCAGTCTCCCGCCGCGCCACCTGAACGCCGTCTCCTGCAGATCCGACGGGAGATCGTGCCGGACGCACTCCAGCTCGAGCTGGTACTCCTCGAACGGCTTGTTGATCAGACCCGCCAGGATCTGCCTTATCATGTCCGGCACATCGTCCGGGCGCGGTATCTCGATGAAGTAATAATTGTCGGAGCACTGAATCAGATCGGACCCTTGTGCCGCGGGAACCTCGTCGTCCTTGTCTTCTCTCAGATGAACCACCACATGTCGTTTGAGAAGAAGGGTCCGCAGCTCGTTTCCGAGTTTGTCGTAAGCTGCCTGCGCTCCTTTGAGCCCGGTCGACACAAGGGGCCTCACGAACTCCTCGATGGCGTTCAGATCGGGAATATCCCCCTTCCAACAGGCGAGATCGACAACGCCTTCGATCTGGTCCTTTCGGGCCATGGTCAGAAGATCAGCCCGCTGTTCGTCGTCCGCCTCCGCGTGCAGAATCAGGAGATCGTGCGGCGCGAGCTTGTCTACCAGCGCCAGCGGATCGTCCGCGTTGCGCAACCTCTTGAGGAACGCTTCCGCCCCCTGAGGGGATCCGGGCATTTCAACCAGGGCTGTGGTCTTGTTATTTTTCATCAACGGCATTGTACAGATCTTTCACCCGTGTACCATACGCCACCCTGGAAAACACCGGCCGATCCCCCTTCCGGTTGAAAGTTCCGTTTTCTCCTACCCTTTGTTGAAAAGCGGCGCTTACTGCACGATATTGACGTCATCGAGCTTGAGCGGTTCGAGGAGTACGTCGTCCGCAGTGCCGGAGAGGTCGTTGCCGGTGACTTCGTTTTCGGTGACCGAAGGCGATCTCACCCAGCCTCTCGTATCGGTGAGCTCGACTCCGACCACGGGAACGACACCGGGGGTGTCGCTCACCAGGGCGATTCGATTGCGTTGAATCAGGTTACCCTCCACGAGCCCGCCGCGTTTCTTGCCCCGATGGTCCGACACCAGGAGTATCCCCGCCGCATTGTAGCCGCCCCTGTCATCGGGATCGACGTACACCGTGCCGGTGATCTCGTTGTTTGCGACCAGGTTCTCGAACGCGTCGTCTCCGGAGTACGTGCCCACCACAATGCCGATTCCTCCACCGTTGATCGCTTCAAGGTCGACAATCTTGTTGAACTGAACATCCCAATCGTCCGCGTGCCACATGGTAATGGCCTGCACCGCGTTTTCCATGGTGCAATTACGAACCGTCACGTTGCTCACCACCGCGCTCCACTGGCTCGCGAAGACGGAGAAATCGACTCCCTGAAAAATAAAGTCGAAAATCCTCGCGCCGCTACCGTTTTCGGCCTTTGGCCCGCGAAACAGGAAACCGGCGTTCAGGTCTCGACCGCGCCAGGGTTTGGGTCCGTCGGTGATGTACGTGCGACCCGAGCCCCTGAGGGTCACGGACTTGGTAATGCGCGCTCCATAAAAATATCCCGACCCAACCTCAATCTCATCGCCATCGACCACCTCTGTGCTGTTGATGGCCTTCTGAATGGTCGCAAAATCTCCTGGCACGGCCCAGGTTTCAGCCAGGCTCATCCCGGGAATGGCCAACACAAAAACCGCGACCAGCGCCATGGTCAGTTTTCTTGCAATCATTACGAAGCCTCTCTTCACCGGTCGTCGGCGATCAACGATATCCTATCACGTCTTTTCAAGCTCACCACCAGAGTACCGATCGTTTAGTTGATCCCAGCGCGGCGATAGTTCTCCATTTTTTTGGTTTTTCCAAAATATATGGCTCCGCATTGAACACTCCGCACTTGCGGTGGTTCCGGAAGAACCCCCACTTTGTGTAAACACGCTTGTTCCACGAGAAGATGGCCTTCGGCGGCTTCGAGAACGGCGACGCCTTGTACAGCGCGTCGACAGCGCCGGCATCGAACTCCCAATTACCCGAAGGTCGAACCACCCTGACGCGGCCGACCGTGCCGTCTTTCGCAATCTCGAACTCCGCGTACATTCGCAAGTTGGCGTTGTTGATGGGGTCCCGCCCCGGCCGATCGTTGAGCGACTCAAGAAATGTATCGGCAAAAATCGGGTGGATGGAGTGCGCGTGAACACCGACGAAGTACCGGTGAAATATCTTTCGCTTGCGCTCGCTGATCTCAAGCATGGTTTCGGGCGTGACAAAGGAAGATCTGGATAGAAGCGCGCGGCGTACCCTTGCCGGAAACTTCTCGACTGCCTCCCACCCCTGGTACTTGCCCGAATACTTACTTTTCTTTTTGTTTTCGGAATCGGAGTCGGCTGCGACAAGCGGCCGGTTACTCGCCGTCATCGAAGGTTTTTGCGCTGACTGCACCGGAACCTCGCCGTCCTCCGGCAGCACCCTCGACTCCGGATCGTGCGCAACTCGTTTTCGAGCCGGTTCGGCGGCCTGGTCCGGACGCTGTTCGACGCGCCTGGCCGTATCGTGATTTGCCGCCTTTTCTTTTTTGGGAACAACCGGAGTCAAGTCGACCGAAGCGGTTTCCTTGCTCGCTACCTCACCCGGGGGCAAGGGAGCCGTCTGGGGAACAATGTCAACCGCCCCCTGCGCGGGCTCCACTTCCATCAACGCCACTTCGAGAGGGCGGTCGGGTTCTTGCTCGAACAGATTGAACTCAAGGGAAACGACCCAGATAACAAGCAGGTGCAGAAAAATCGAAACCGCAAATGCGACTGAATTCTGTTTGCGTCCGGGGCCGCATTGGGGTTGCTGATACGCCATAATTCGAGCTCCACGAGATCCTAATGATAACACTCGCCGGCATTGCGTGCGGCGGTTTTATGCGAAAACCGGAGCGGCTCAGGTGGCCATGTCCATCTTCCTCTTCTGGTTTCTCAGGGATCGGCCGCGCACCCTGCGCGGGTTCAACTTCGTCGACCCTATCTGCGGGGTGGTCAGGGGACGTCAACCGGGCAGGAAGGCCGTAGCGGCATCGGTAGTTCGATCGCTGCCGTTGGTCGGCGGGATCAGTCGATGATGATCTCACAGCCGAACTTGGCGGTGATGGTATCCCATTCGAAGTCCTTGAGCTTCTGGCAGGCTTCCGGGCACAACTCGATTTCAGTGCACTGGGTCGTATCGTAGTTTTCCAGATCCGACGCGCTCGCGCTGATCCCCCGCCATCTCCATCCGTAGATGTCGTTGCCGGGATCCTCTCCGGCACAATTGGCGTCAGACATGTACTGCAGGGGCACATCCGCCAGGGACGAATTGGCCGGAACACCGTAAATCCATACCTTGTCGCAGCCCTTGTCCACCGGAAAGTGGGGCGGATCCGGGCTCAGGTTCGGGATCGAATCCCAGTCGACCGTGTAGAGGCAATTGATGGCCTCCCCAGTGATCGCCGTGAGCGCGATCTGAAGATCGGTCGCGTCCGTCGCGGCGTAGTACTGGCCTGTACCGCCCCAGCTTGCGATGTCGTCCATCACCGAGTCCCAGGTCGACAGGCTGCTGCCCACGCCGATGACGAAGACCTTGATGCCCGCGGCGGCCAGTTGCAGCGCCGCATTGTACGTGCACAGATCGTCGAGACACTGGGTCGGGAAGTAAACCGGTTCCCCCGCCTCGGACGAGGTGCAAGGCAGGTCGTGGCCGGCGTTGCAGTTGGGGGCGCCGTCCGTCGCGAGGAGGACGAAGTTCTGGTTCATTGCCACCGATATGTCGAGCGGGTTCGTCGGGTACGTGGCGGTGGGGCCGGTCCAGTTGAGGTACGAGAGCGCCCACTGGAGCGACTGGCAGATGGGGGTTCCGCCGCACTGTCCCACGCCCCCCACAGCGTCGAGCGATGTCTGTATCTCGGCAAGGGTGCCCGGCAGGTCGACCTCCGGCGAGCCGTACCCGGGATCGTCCGCGTCCGCCGCCGAGGGCCTGCAAGAGTTGGGATGACCTATCGGAGAGCCTGCGGGACACGACATTGACGGGAAGACCGCCAGCCCGAAGTTGATCAGCCCGGAACCCACGTTGGCGGCAACCACGTCCTCGATGGCGGTCGCGGTAACGGCGGCATAGGTATCGTCCGAGGGCGGGTTGGGGTCTATCTCGTTATCGGCCATCGATTTGGATCTATCGAGCAGAATGAGCATGTTGATGGGATTGTACGTGACCTCCCACGGGATATCCGCGCAGGAAGGATCGGTGTCGCCATCGGTGTCGCCATCGGTGTCGGAATCCGAGTCCGAGTCCGAATCGGTATCCGTATCGCCATCGGTGTCCGTGTCCGTCCCGCCGTCGGTGAGGGTGAGCGAGTTCCCACCGCTATCCTCACAGGCGCAAACGCAGACCAGCATAGTTATCGGAATACTAAACTTCTTCCACATATCACGACCTCCCTTGCCCGATCATGGCAATCAGGAAAATGCTCACTTCCACGTGAACTGCAAAAACAACATGTAAACCTACTTTTAGATTACCGTCGCAACCTCATGTTACGATATCATTTTCAAAAAAAGGGTGAAAGAATGATAAAAAAAACCGTAGTCGGTGTGGATAAGTTGAAGAATAGCCAGGGGAAACTGGTCGCCGGCAGGCGTGTCGGCCTGGTCGCTCACCCCGCCAGCGTTACTTCGTCTTTCGAGCACACCCTCGATGTTCTTCTAGGCGTCGGCGCCAGGATGGAGCTACTCTTCGGTCCCGAGCACGGATTTGCGGGCGAGGCTCAGGACATGGAGCCGTTGGACGGCGTATCTGTAGGTCCCCATGGGTTGCCCCTTCGCAGTTTATACGGGGCGACTGAATCGACTCTCGCACCCACCGCCGATCAGATCTCCGGTCTGGATGCGCTGGTTGTCGATCTGGCCGATGTGGGTTCCCGATACTACACCTTCGTGTGGACCTCCGTCCTGTGCCTGAGAGCATGTCACGCGGTGGGAGTGGAAATGATCCTCACCGATCGGCCGAACCCCATCGGCGGCGAAATGGTGGAGGGCGGCTTGCAGAAACCCGGGTTCACTTCCTTCGTCGGTCTGGTCCCGGTGGCGAACCGTCACGGGTTGACCGTTGCGGAGCTGGTGCGAATGGTCGCCGACCGCGAGGGCATGACCGACGGCCTGACCATCGTGCCGATGGAAGGCTGGGAACGCTGGATGCATCACGGGGACACCGGTCTTCCATGGATCCTTCCCTCCCCCAACATGCCCACCGTGGATACGGCGATCGTGTACCCCGGCATGTGTCTGCTGGAGGGAACGACGGTATCCGAAGGCCGGGGGACCACCAGGCCGTTCGAGATCTTCGGCGCCCCGGGAATCGACGGAGACGCGCTCGCTCGCATAATGACCGACATGAACCTGCCGGGGGTACGCTTCAGGCCGCTTTCCTTCAAACCTTCTTTCCACAAGCACGCGGGTCGGATATGTGGCGGTGTTCAGGTGCACGTGATTGATCGGGAATCGTTCCTTCCCTACCGAACCGGCCTCGCCGCGCTGGTCGCGCTCAACGGAATCCCGGAGCACCGTCTCGAATGGAGGGTCGACCCATATGAGTTCGTAACGGACATCCCGGCAATCGATCTGTTGACCGGTTCCCCTGCGGTGAGGAAGGGAATAGAACAGGGTGCGGGCCTGTCGGATCTCGTTGAAACATGGCTTGCCGATGAGAAAGATTTCATTGAAATGCGGCAAGAATATCAAATGTACCGTTGACGCAGGTTTCCAACATCGTGCCACCCTGCTGTAGCTCGCTGGCGAGCGGAGCAGGGCCATTCCCCTCGCAGGGGAAAGCCTGCCCGCCGTAGGCCATGCGAAGGAGGGGCCGGGATGGGGTTAAAGCTTGCGGTGTAGGGGGGGCTGTGCAAGATCTTCATCATGAACGATGGGACCAAACCGAAGGATGTCACCGCCGTGATCCTCGCCGGGGGCAAGTCCAGTCGCATGAACGGCGAGGACAAGACCGTCCTCGAGATCGGTGGACGCCCTCTTATCATGCGGGTGATGGACGTGGTTACGCCGATGTTCAGGGAGATCCTGGTGGCCGGGGGTGTGCCCGGGCGGTTCAAAGACCTCCAAGGCGTTCGTGTGGTCTCGGATTCGGTGGAAGGCATCGGCCCCCTGGC
>SDBV01009598.1_pt1 | contig 12835 bp, 11 predicted proteins | sample 2277081 | NCBI WGS metagenome assembly SDBV01 (sample SAMN10402039, study PRJNA504765) | marine sediment metagenome | isolation source: marine sediment core GS10_PC15, 223 cmbsf | place: Arctic Ocean: Southern Knipovich Ridge | collected 2010
TAGATCTTTTTTTATACTTTTTAAATAGCAAAGCTTGATAAATCGAATATTTATAAAATCTACGAAAATGGGCAAGTGTTTTATTTCTGTTTTCATGATAAACAATTGCTGTACTACATATCGATATTTTATAATTCCTTATACCTAATTTATAGCAAATATCTACATCATTGCCTGATAATAATGTTTCATCAAATCCACCAATTGATATTAAAGCGTTTTTTCTAAATGCAGAATTTGCACCTACTACATATGGATAATTAAGAATATGTAAGTAATTTAATGCCTGTTGATCATTAACTAAATTAGAAGCATACTTTTCAACTAGAGTTTTAGGTTGAAAACGTTTTATCGTGCCTCCTATTCCAACCACATCTGAATTTTGTGTGAAATATTTTAATACTTCATATAGCCAATTTTTATCAACTACACAATCTGAATCAGTTAATAAAACAATATCACTTGATGCCTTTTTCAGTGCATAGTTACGAGCCATAGGCATACTGCTTTTATCTAAGTGATAATATTTTATGTTAAGATCCTTCAAATATGGTTTTATGATATTAAAAACGACATTAGAACCATTTTCAACAACTATGATTTCAAAATCATTTTTACATACATTTTCTTGATTCATCAAAGAGATCATCAGCCTAGAAATTCTAAGATCATTTTTAACAACTACAAGAATGCTAGCTCGGCTCATTATAATATCCTTCTAAGCTCCAAATTGTTTACACATATCCAAAACTAGGCCAATGGTTTTATTCTGATGAATTGGACAATATTTACAAAACTTCATTTTATTGCTTCTAAATTGGTTGAATTTTAATCCATTCCAAATATTTTTAAATGAATCATCGTAAATATTACCCATATTTTCATTTTGGTATATTTCACTAACACAACATGGTAAAACTCTCCCATCAGCTTCAATTAATGCATAATGTTCTGGTGTCTTACATTTTTGTTTTATAGTATCATCTTTCCAAAAAATGCCGTTTTCATAATTTTCTAAAGAATTACCATCACAAGAATAAAAACTACTTAATACTTTATACGCATTATCAACAATAATTTTATCTAATTGATAATTTTTAAATACATCAATACACATGGGAATAATTTCTGTTTTAAAGTGATTTATTTGATCTCTTGATAACAAAAATTGCTTTTGTTTTTGATCTCCATATACATTCATTAGGTATACAGATGATATATTGTTTTTTAATGAAAAATTAAACATTTCAGGGAGTTCTGTATAATTAAATCTAGTTAAAACAGTCATTATATTGATGTATAAATCAGAATATTTTTTATTTTTTTTGCGAATATCCAATAGCATGTTTAAAGCTTTAAGCGTTAATTTAAAGGCTCCCTTTAATCCTCGAATATTGTCATATTTAGTTTCGTTGATTGTATCAATTGAAAAATTCCATGCTTTCAAACCAGAGCTTAAAATTTGATGGAGCATAGAACTGTTGATATTAGTACCTGTTGAATTCATATATACGAAAACATCCTTAAAGCTGCTAATATGAGAGATCAACTCTGGCAAGAATGGATATAGTAATGGATCTCCTCCGCTAATCAAACATTCAGACATACCTGCAGAATGAGCTTCTGTGACAACCGATTTTATTTTTTCTATAGATAGAATTCCTTTATTTAAAGAACTAACATTTTGATTCGAAATAGTATTATAAAATTTTTGTCTAGGCTTACAGTATTCACAGTTGTGAAAACATTTTAACGTTGGTTTAATTACCATTTTATCAATTACATGCATTTTTATGCTCCCTTTAGCTAAGCTAGTATAACGTTTTTTTAGATTTCTATAAAGAAATATTTAAGACTTTTGCGATGTAGTTGTTTTTCATTGACCCAAAAAAAGACTTTGCTAACTTCACAGCTAAAGATTTTCGATCAACGTTCTGTTTTCTCATGCATATTATTTTTTTTGCGAAAAAACAAAAATGATAATATCCGATGATAAGCAGGAAGACTATGAAAAAAAATGACAAGTGGATAGCATATAATTAAAAAAAATGATTTCGATTTATTAAGATAAGCTTTTTTATCCTTAATATCATTACTTTTAAGGAAATAATTATGTAAAATAATAGGTAATGCATAAGTAAGAGAATAAACAACAAGGCATGAAACAGACAAGATGAACACAAATGATAAATGATAAAAAAATCCTGCTGAACAGAACAACAACAATAATATTATATAGATTGGAGTTGTAGCTGCCCAAGTTAAAGATATGATAAGACAACTAAGATTCAAAAAAAAGAGAGACAATTTTGATTTAGATTTTTTATAGTTATTCTTACAATATAAATAATAAAAAACAAACCTAGACGGACCAAGAAACCACCTAGACATCTGCCTAAACAATATAGAAATGCTGTTAGGAACTTCTGCAAAATCAAAAACAGGAATGGGTACAACTGGAATCTTGTTATAATTAAGGATATATCCATAAATCATATCTTCCATAATTATTTCGGAAGGAAAGCGATATTGTTTTGCAAAATCAACACGGAGAGCAAAACCATGTCCAACACAATGTGCATAAGTTGTCAGGCCAGAAATGTATTTAAAATTAATCTTTTTAAAATAATATGATAACTTATTTATTAATCTTGGGATTTCGTATGCATAGACAAACCTATTTGCTCGCATTGCACTAGCCATTAGAAACATATCGTTAAAGTTCCATTTTTGTTTGGCTCTGTGGTAAAAAATAGAACTTTGCTGAAAAACACTTACATTTTGATTCTCTTTAATAAGAGCAGCTAGATATGGAAAGACTTGTAAATTAGGACGTGAATCGGCATCATAATAGATAAAAAAAGAATTATATTCGGATTTATTTGGGAATAATTTCTTAAAGTTATCTGTTACATAGTTTAATTGATCAGCCTTAACGCCATTAATGCTTTTCAAGTGTAACCAGTGAAAAACATATTTTGTTTGAAGGTCTTTAACAATATCAACAGTTGTAACCTCTACTTTTGAATCTATTAGCTCTTTTTCGTTAGTTACAACGACAATTGATAGATTAGTATAATTGCTAGAATTAAAATGAGATATAGCTTCTTCAATCTTTGATTGTTCTCTTAATACGGATATCACAACTATTATATCAGGAGGATTATCTGTTGGTGAAATTTTGATTTCATCTTTTCTTTTTATAAAAGAAATAGTTTGCAAGATACCTATAAGAGTAAATATCTTTTTTACTAAGAAAATCAATAGAAAACAAACTAATATTATATAAATTGCATACATATTTTTCTCCTAAATAAGTACAGACTCACCTTTCAGAGTCTGTTAAAAAAGTCGTCATAAACATTTAATTTTGTTAAAATATTTCTGATGTTTAAGAGTTATTCCATATTTAAAAAAATTAAGGAATCTCACCTTGTGAAAACTACCTTGCTATTTTAAAAGCGAGAAGTTCACTCTACTACATTTCATTCATGTTTTATAATAAGTACCATTAAATTTCAGATCCCTTCCTTGTTAGAGTATCAAATGCACTTAATGTGGTTCTTTTTTGAAAAAACTTAAAAAGGTTTTTCTCGGTTTCTTTATAGGTTTTGTGTAGATATCCTTGCCATCCAGCATTTAATGCTCCTTCTATGTTTCCACTCTTATCATCAATCAAAAGTATTTGCTCAGGTAACGCTCCAATTCTTTTTTGAACATTATTGTAATAATCCTTGTGTGGTTTTTTACAACCAAACAAACAAGAAGCATATATATCTTTAAAAAACTTTTTTAAGTCTAATTCTTCCCATAAAAAACGAGCTCTATATTTTTCTTGCACTGTACCAAGATACAGAAGATATCCATTATTTTTAAGAGTTTCTACGGCTTCAAGCATTTTTTTGTTAATATTAGAATCTTTTGCAAGCCAGTAATTCATAAACTGTTGTGGGGTAATATTTATATCTATTTCTTCTAAAAAATGATTTATTATCTCTAAAGTATCCACTCTCCCAAGGAGAGCTTCTTGCCAACCTTTAGAAAAAAGTTTTTGTAGACTTTTTTTATTTATACCAAGATCTTTGTTAATATTTTGAGTCCAATAAAAGCAGCCATTTTCATCTGTACTATTTATAAGTACATCATCAATATCGAAAACAACAACTTTTATTTTTTCTAACATTTTCTTTTTCATTTTGGATATTTATCTTATTATATCTTCTATGTAAAATTCGGGAGTCTTTGGAATTGTAATTGAAGGAACAATCACGTTAAAAAACATACGCTCCAAAAGAGAATAAAATTGACTCCTAAATGTTAATCATTAATATCGACTTAGCTGTTTTGTTCTCTTGTTTACATAATTAAATTTTATTTTGATCATAGTTTATTTTTTATATTTTCAAAAGTCAAGTGTAACTTTAACCGAGGCTATTGAGATGTAGGCAATGAAAATTTTGGCTAATATCTAAAATTTGCTACATCGCAATTGCCTCAATTTAAATATTGCTTGACTTGTGTTGCCAATAAATATAATGTCGTTAGAACATTTGCTAAAAATTTAAAAAAAGCTAACATGAAAAATTTATCTAAAAGTATGTCAATATCTGAAAAACAAATAGATGGGAAATATACAAAATACTGGAGTACAGATCGTGCTCTAACAAGGAGGGGCGTATTATGGATTGGGTTAATGTGCAACCTCAGATGTATTTTTTGCTATGACAAACAATTTAAACATAAAAAAATCTTACAATGGATACCATTTGATACTGAAAAAGGCATTAAGCCTGTTCTCTCAAAGTTTAAATTTTTTTATAAAAACAATCATGTAGATATTATGGGGGGGGAACCGACACTATATCCTGAAATATTTCAACTTTTAAACTACTGCAAAACAATTGACTTAGATGTAACAATTATAACTCATGCATTAAAATTATCAAAAATAGAAACGGTTAAAAAATATAAAGATGCAGGTATAAATGATTTTTTAATTTCTTTTCATGGTCTTGATAAAGTAGCCAATAACCTATTCGGTATAGATAAATTAGATATTACAAAATATCAGCTCAAAGCACTGGGAAATTTAGCTGAATGCAATATTCCCTTTCGTTTTAATGTGATTTTGACAAAGTATAATTTAGAGCAACTAGCCAAAATTGCAGAAATATGTTTGCAATTTGGAGGAAGTGTTATCAACTTCATTAATTTTAATCCTTATTTTGAATGGAGCAAGATACCCAATATTCCTTTTCAAGTAAAAGTTACAGAGGTTGCTTCTCGTTTAAAATATATAATAAAGTTTTGTAATACAAATGGTCTAGAGGTTAATGTTCGCTATGTTCCATTCTGTGTTATGAAAGGATATGAAGCACATATTTATACAGATTATCAGTTACCTTATGACGTTCATGAATGGGATTTCAATAGCTGGTATGACGAAAACGAAAAACCGCAAATGAGTGAAGAATGGTATTATTCTTATAGCAAGAAACAGCTTAAAAAACATGGATATATACAGGGCAAATCATGTAGCGAATGTGCATTGCGTAATATTTGTTCAGGATTTCATTCGCAATATGTTAATCGATGGGGATGGGATGAAGCAAAACCATACGAGGGAAGCTTGGTCACAAATCCCAAACATTTTATAAATCAACAGCAAAAAATTCATTATGTATATGGGACAAAGACTAATATCGCTGAAGCTTACGATTCAAATGTTCCTTTAGATCAAATAGACTTCATTAAACATAGAACAAAAGATCTTTAATTACATCTTCACCGAAATGATCCCTAAGAATCACAAAACAAGCTTAGTGTTTCAATAAATAAAAATGTAACTTAGAATTATTGGATTTATTATTCGAGTTTGATGTTAACGGAGATCGCGCAGCCAGTTGCAAGATGTATATAATCCCCGTCACTGCAGATGGATCAACCGCTATTTTAAGATCATACTAGCCATTGTATCCCGTCCTTAAATGAACGGATTTTAATAGCTCTTAAAGATAAAAAATATTTTTTGTTTATTTTAATAAGTCTTTGTTTTTCTTAGTTTTTTTTATCAATATTTCTGAGAAATAATGCTATTAGATTCATAGCGTTTAAGACCTTTATAAAAAAATAAACAGGCAAAAATTAAAAATAATAATGATCCAATATACGCCAAAAATATATTTTTTATTTGATGGGTTATAAGAAATTCTACAGGAAAATAATTTAGATAAGCTATTGGGAATATAGTTAAGGTAAATATTTTAAAAAAGGTTTTATATGCTGAACTAGGCTGAGAAATTATCACATTAGCATTATAATAAAGTTCCCGAATAAAACCTTGAGAATTTTTTATGAAAAATCCAATACTGCTCAAATAAAGATATAAAGAAAAAATAAAAAACACACTCAGTGGCAATATAAAAATAATAAGAACAAATTCTGAAATCAAATAACCTGAAGCGAAAAGAAGTAAAAGACCATAAATAATTTCTGATATAGCAGAAATGTTGCCTTTTGACAACGCGACGTTAAGTAAAATATTTTTAGGTTGAGTAATGTAATTGTCTAATTGATTGTTTTCGATTAAAAAAGGAATTTCTCGAAGTCCATGAAAAAAAAGTTCTACAAATCCAATTCCAAAAGAAATAATGCCAAACATAGCAATAGTTTGATGAAATCCCCACCCATTTATTGAAACGTATTTATTAAAAAAAAATCCCCATGTAACAATATAAAGTCCTTGCCTAATAATCATCGCAATAATTTTTACAAGAAAAGATAGCCTGAATGCTAAATTCAATTTGCATTGTGTTTTTAATATAATTTTTAGAAATGTTAAATTTTTCATCAGCTATCTTTTATGATTATTTTTTTTCTTTGCTTTTGAAAAATGTAATTATTCAAAAACATAAAAATTATAGTCCAAATTATCCATCCAATAAAAGCTTTATAATGATTTACATTGCCTGATGAAAAAAAATTAGCCGGCCACCATAAAATCCAAGGATAGGGAGTAAAAAAACAAATTTTTTGCATAAAAGATGGATATAATTGTATCGGTACTATCAAACCGCCAAAACAAAAAGTTGCAGTTAAATTAAAATATAAAAGATTTTTTATATCATGAATCCAATAAGCTAAGAACCCAATTAAAAGGGAAATTTGTATATAAAATAATATTCCCATTATTCCCAAAAATAAGGAAAATATAATAGCTGAGGGATTTGTTTGTATAGGTCCTTTTAAAAAGCTAATGGAGAGAAAACATAAAATTATCAAAATACTATATCTAAAAACAGAAGAGCCGATAGCTTCAAAGTAACGAAAAAGCAAATAATTTACAGGTTGAAGTAAAAAATAAGAAATTTGATTATCTCTAATATCCTTTTCAATCTGAAGTACCACGGAAGATGTAGATAAGATTATGGCTTGTGTCATGGCAAAATACCAAAGTCTATCAGAAGAAGCATTTACGCTTTCAAAAATTTGGCTAAATAAATATACAATAATAATATATAAAATTCCTTTGCCTAGCACGTGCCCTTTTTCTTTTATTTGTCCCAAAAAAGAGACTGATAAAGCTTTCCAATACTTGTTCATATTGGCATTGTTGCATAAGTCAAAAATATTATTGATTATCAATAACTTATGTTTTTTAATTTTTCGTTCCACTTTTTTGCAATTTATTGATTATCAGAGGGTTGTTCTTTTCAACTTTTGACTTATGCAACAACGCCGTTCATATTTAATTATAAAAAGTTTTTATTATTGTTTCTAAAGATGGCCGTTCAATTGTGATATCTAGAATTTTGTATTTTTGCATTAATATCTGAACAATGTAACTTTCTGTTATCGTTTTTAAGTCAATTTCAAATTTTACCTTATAAGGCATTCTTTCTACTATATTAATTCCTTCCATTTCTATAAAGGGATTTATTTCTTCAAATAATACCGTGATAATCTTCTTTTTGATAAGATTTTTTAGCATGTTTTCTAAACTGCTATCAATAACACATTTTCCTTTGTTTATTAATATTACCCTATCACATACTATTTCTATATCATTAGCATCATGAGATGTTAGTAAAAGGGTACAGTCCCAGTTTTCACACATGTCTCGAAGTAAATTCCTCATAATTGCTTTTGCGGATATGTCAAGACCAATTGTCGGCTCATCTAAAAAAATCACTTTTGGCTTATGGATAAAGCTGGCGACAAGTTCGCAGCGCATTCTTTCACCTAGCGATAGTTGCCGAACAGGTTTATGTAGAAATTTTCCTATTGAAAATAGATCTATTAATGAATCTCTTGTTTTTCTATATTCGTTTAATGGAACCTCATATATTGCTGATAGTAAATCCAATGAGTCGATGACAGGCAAATGGAGCCAAAGTTTTGAACAATGGCCAAAAATAACACTGATTTTATAGGCTAGTTTTTTTCGATCTTTTATTGGGTCTTTTTTTAAAATTTTTACAGAACCACTTGTAGGTTGCATTATTCCCGTTAACATTTTAATCGTTGTTGATTTCCCTGCACCATTAGGTCCGATAAAGGCGACCCTTTCATTTTGATTTATTTTGAAATTTAAATTATTAATAGCTTCTAAAGTCTCGTAACTAGGAAAAAAATAATTATTTATTTTATTAAAAAAATTGCCATTTATTTTTTTTTCGATCTTAAAATTTTTTGATAAACCATCAACTTTTATAACTGACATAAAGACATAAAATATTTTTTTCCCGTTTTCATTATATTTAAATTATATGCTTCTTCACACAAATGAGGGGTTTTTCATTGTGAATAAAACCAAAATCATTAACTTGGTGTAAGAATGCGGTGATTGTCAGCATACTTGTCGCATAAATTGTTTTTTTAACCACTACCTGTAACTGATTTATCGTATTTTTACACTTTTATAGATTTAATAGTACTTTTTTAATCCTACGCGAGCAATTACCTAAAGTTTTTAGTTTAAATATTTTTGTGTAATTTAAATTTAAAACCATTTTTTTTATCTTAATATGAACCTATCCTAATAAACTACTAATAATTTTTTGAATCTGATACTGATAAATATTCACAAAGATGAAAAAAAACGATCAAATATTTTGACTGACAACCAAATGATTTTTCCATCAATTCACATACCCATAAAGCTCCATCCCCAATTGCATGAACTTTTGTATAATCATTACATCCTACTCTTGTTGAAATGTTCTTCAATCTCGCTTCTAACTCATCAAGAGATCCATCCGAAGCAACATAAAGCCAATCACTCTGTCAGGGCTAAATAGAAATGTTTTTTTTCCAAAACAAACCCATTTTTAAAATTCATGCTGAAGTTTTTTCAATAAAAGTAAATTTTGAAAAATAGATTTTTGAATGCTTTTTTCATATTTCATAATTTTATCTACGCTTTCATCTTGTGGTATAGCACAGATTTTAGCATTGAGTTCATCTGCTGCTATATTTTTTCTCTTATCCTGTTCTAATTCTTGAATCGCTTCCTCTATTTCTTCATTTTGTTTTAAATATATCTCAATTAATTTAGAAGAGATTTCTTTATCTGAACAGTATCCATGCTTTTTTATAAAAGCTTTTATTTCAGTAAAATTAAACTCACCATTATATATTCTATTGCATTCTTCTTTTGATTTTTTATCATACTCTATATCTTTAGCTATTGCATAAAAATCTTCAATGATATCGCTTTCAATATCTTTTCCTTTCCAAATGGGCTGATCAAAAAAAACCGAATGTTTGGCTAAACATTCAATATAGCGAACATTCCAATCAATCATTGTTTTTTTATTTTCTATAGCTTTGTCAATTTCTGAATTAGTTTTATGGCTATATGTATAAAATTCATTTAAAACTTCATCTAGATATTTTTTAATGCTTCCTTCTTCAAATCTAAGAACACGTCTTAAACGCCAAAAATCAATAGTAATTTTTTCTACTAAAAGAGATTCCATTTGATTTGTAGGATTCAAGCAATCCATAAGATTTTGAAATAAATCATAATACTCTTTTTCATTTTCTTTTCCTAATCCTGAATTTATAATTAAATCTTTTGCAAAAATTCCATGTTTAATAGCATTCAAACAAACTACAGTCTTTCCCTCTTCAGAAACGGGACCTGTCGAGAATAATGCGTTTTTTTGATTAGCTTCATTTTGTTTTTTTGTAGTCATAACTATCCCTCCTTTATCATTTTGTTAATTTTGAATATTCTTTAATACCTAAAGAAATCCATTCTTTTATATTTAATCCTTGTTTAAAGGCATCCCCAACACTTTTTTCAAATGGAGCAACCCAAATAATTAACTTTTTATATTGCTTTTTCCACCATTTATAAGCTTTTATTCCAGCTTCATCATAATCTAAAGAAAAAAGAATCAAAGGAGCTTGGATTAAAAGATTATGGATATAATCATCAGATTTTTTAGATGCTCCTCCCAAAGCAATAGGTATACATAAATTCTCTGCTTCTTGTTGAACAAGCATGGCGTCTAATTCAGATTCTAAAATAATTACAGGTAAATTAAAATTAAGATTAAAAACTGTAGGTCCAGATGAACTACAATGAATTTCAACATATTTAGGAAATTTATCATTTATATACCAATCGTTTCTGCGAATTTTTATTTTGCTAATTTGATTATTTATAAAAGAGGAAATCACAATTCCTTTTGGCATCCAAATTTTTCTATTTAATTCTTTTAATTGCCAATCTTCACTCACAGAGACGGAATTCCAACCTAATTGAAATTTTTTGATTGAATCGATAGAAAATCCTCTTTTTTGAAGACAATTGATAGCTGTATAATTATTTAATAAGTTTTTATGACAAACAAGCACAAATTCTAATGCTTTAGCTTGCCAATGTATGCTAGGTAAACTACGCTTAATTGGTATAAATTTATTCGATTTTTTTATATTTATATTTATCTTAGATTGAAAATTAATATTTGCTTTTGAACAAGCATCTTTAAATGATAAATTATGAAAATCTCTTAAATATTGAATAACATCTCCATTTTTTTCACATTGTCTACAATAATAGCGATTTTTAGCAGACCAAATAATAAAACGATCTTTGCCTCCACAAGCAGGGCAAGGAGAATGATATTCTCCCCCATTTGTAGCAGCAACTCTTTTAGGATTTAAATTATCTTGAAACACTAATTCTAAAATTTCCATACAAGTCCAATGTTATTTTTTAATTTGTCTAAGCAAAAAAACAATTAAGTTATTCATTTTTAATGATTGTCCAAGGAGTCCATTACGTCTAAGAGATTTTGTTCCTAAAAATAATTTATTTAATTTGAAACAAAAAATATTTTTGCTTATAAAAACTTGTAGGACAGCTTGGACGCTTGGACAAGTATTTAAAAATAAACATCTTAATATCAAATAGTCCTTGGACTTAAATATGATCACCTTGGACTTCCTCCCATATTTTTTCTGTTTGTTTAGTAAATTGCTGAAACTCTAATCGGCATGCCTCTAATGAAGGAAAATAATAAGACCATATTCGCTCTCCTTCAATGGTTGGTCTTATTTTTTTTACTGAAGGAATTAATTTATTTAAGACCTTTCCAAATTCAGATGAATTTTTCTTTTTCATCCCCTCTTCTTCACACCATTCTTTATAATGATCATATAGAATTTTGCATGCTTTATCACTAAAATCTCCAATAGGAACTCCTGCTGTTACATTCCAACTTCCTGCTTTTAAAGCTTCATAAATGTATTGTTCAATGCTTGACGCACTTTTCATTTTCATATCAAATCCATCGTCATTTGGAGGCATAATTCTTGGATTAAAGTTGTTTAAATCTTCATTTAGCAGATCATATAATAATGCTGATGCACCTCCTTTTTCGCTCATTTGTTTTACAATTTTTTCAAAATAGATAGTATCTTCTTTGTGAATGGAGGAAATGTTCAAACAAAAAAACCGTCTATCATCCAAATCCATTGGAACAGCCCAATCTTCATTACTACATACTATTAAATGTCTACAGTTATCAATTTGAAAACCGTCTTTTCCTTTTGCTTCAATAAAAATAGTTGAATCAGTAATTAAGGCTTTTAAAGCTCCTATTTCTTTTTGATAACCTCCCCAAATTGCTTCATTCGCATTAATTAAAAAAGCACTTTGAAGATGGGAATTAAATCTTCCCACTATCTGATCTAAATTTGTTACTGTTCGATAATAATTACCAAATATTTTTCCAAAAAACTCTACAAATATATTTTTTCCAGTCCCTTGAAGACCTCTTAATACAAGTGCAGTAGCTAGTAATTTAGGTTTTTGTATTACAGATGCCATCCATTTTCTTACATATTGATAGGAGACTTCATTATTATTACAAATAATCTTTTTTACATGATTCCAATACAAAGAACAATCGCCTTCTTTAGGCTGAACAGCAAACCCCGAAAAAATATTATAATTTCTATCATAATGTCCCGGTTTTACAGGATCAAAAATAAGATTTTTATAAGAACGCCTATCAGGATGCGTTAACCAAAATTTTGCTTTATTTTTTTCTTTTCCTTTTGAGTTCACAAAAAAGTCATTAGCATGCAAATTTCTTAATGAGTTAAAAGAATCCAAGACAAAAGTATTTTCTTCTTTTTCAACTAATATATACGTTGAATTTGTATGTATGACAGCATATTTTTTATTCATTTCTTCAATAGACTTCTTGTTTAATTAAAATTTTAATTTTATTAATATTTTCTCTAAAAAAAGTTATAGGGAAAAAATGATGAACAAATATGAAAAATTGAAACAATTTTCTTCAAATCAATTTAGAAG